>ERZ1034976.664-NODE-664-length-31199-cov-7.004110_pt1 | contig 31199 bp, 26 predicted proteins | sample MGYA00520623_ERZ1034976 | MGnify/ENA primary metagenome ERZ1034976 (study PRJEB33766, sample SAMN09781774) | gut metagenome | biome: gut microbiome | host: Homo sapiens | place: Madagascar | study: EMG produced TPA metagenomics assembly of the PRJNA485056 data set... | reverse complement strand
ACCAAGAATCATAAAATGAAGAAAGATTTCCTTCTGTTAGACAATTCCATAATCTGATTCCTGCCGAAGATGAAAAAGGCAAATCTGTATAATAATAGAAACAAGAAAAAAGAACCATCATCGCAATCAGCAGAACCCATTCCCATTTCAAAGGCTTTTTCTTTGATCTTGTTACCTCTTTGTCTTTTTTGATTTTCAACATTACTCCACCTCCCGCTTCACTTCATAAGCTTTGAAATCTATAATATCACTTGAAATTTCCTGCGTTGCTCCCCGCGGATACCCTATCAGTTCACATACCTGTTCCAAATCAGCATCCTGATCCAGTCCGCCATAGATATATATGATCATATTACCATTTTGTTCTTCCGGTTTCTTATCTTCCAATATGGATAACTGCTGTTCTTCGAGCACTATAACATTTCGGTAATGAGACAATTTCACTGCTTCCGGAAATCCTCGAAAATCTCTGTCTGACTTTGATGTAACCGCACCATTATAATGTCCGTTTGCCAGAAACAACGTCATTCCTTCATCCACATAATATCCAGACTTTTGTCCCAGATAATATGTATTAACTATTAGAACTCCCAACATCAGACACACTAAGGTGATTACTTTCCATTTATTATCTTTCATTTGTCATTTTCCTTTTTAGCAGTCCATTCCATGGATAATCAACACAATAAAAACTTATGACACTTGCTATTGCTGTCAATAGTACTCCTGCAATCATTACTTCAACTGCTGAATTATTGGGAATAAATCTTAACACGATGGGATGTAACAAAAAAATATTATAGGAATACTTATCAACAGTCTGTATGACTGTTTTGGTTGTGGAATGCTTAAAACACAAATCTCTTGATGCGATAAACAGTATCATAAAAATAATAGAATAAATAAAATAGTCATCCATCGACCCCATTAGCTTAAGAACAACAAGAATACCTGCCAGTAAAAATACGGAAATTGCTTCTTTCTTCTGTTTAATAATAAAATAAGCCAGAACTCCCTGCATGCAAAAACATAAATACTGCCATGTTCTGTCTAAACATGCAAAGCCATACATGATAAACAAATATCTCGGAACGCATAATAGCAAAAAACCAATCCAGGCTTTCCACCATGAATCAATTACTTTTATCAGAAGTGGTGCCAGAAAATAAAATACTATCGTCACCCAGATCGTCCACGTTCCACCTGCGAAATCAGATATTAACAGCTTAAATCCCTTCAGCAGATCTTTTTCCTCTATAGCGAAAACAATAAACCATATGATCTGTACCGTAATATATAATGGCAATATTCGAACTGCTCTTTTTATCCAATACTTTCCAACATGGGCTCTTATATCATTCGACGAAAAAGCCAGAAATCCTGTAATAATAAAGAAAAATAAAACTCCATATCTGCCGAACATAAACCAGTTATTTAATTGTCCATTAAATATTTTGTGCATGATATGATAAAACAATACTCCGACACATGCCAATGCCCGCCATATTGAAATATTCTCATAATACCTCATATCTTCCTCATTTCATAAGTTGTTAAAATCTATTCCCTACTCATTAGGAATTCTTGATAATCCCTGATATAATCACTTTCGTCATAATATTCCGATGCAAGTACCATTAAAACAGCCCCCGGAGTAAAATCATACATTTCTCTCCATATTCCGGGTCCGATCAACAGACCACGTGAAGGCTGATCCAGTCTCACCTCTGCCTTTTTCTTTCCATCATCCAGGCTGACCGTACAGGCTCCGGCAACACAAAACAAAATCTGATGCAGCTTTTTATGTGCATGCTTCCCCCGGACAACACCTTCCAGTGTGTCATACATAAAATAAACCCTCTTAACCGCAAAGGGAATGTTCTTATTTTCTTCCAAAGCAACCAATTGGCCTCTCCAATCACCATGCTCCTGAAAATCAATAAATTGAGGTTTCATATCATTCCTTCCTTAATAGTCATTCAGACTTTCAATAATGTAGTCCTGTTCTTCTTTCGTAAGTCCCGGATAAAGCGGTATACTCACTTCCTGTGCACAGATCCGGTTGGTCACAGGGTACTGTTCCCTTTGTGCTTCAAGTTCCCGATAGGCTCCCTGTTCATAAATTGGTGTCGGATAATGCACATTTGTTGCAATTCCCTTTTCTTTGAGATAAGCAATAAGGCTTTCTCTGTTTTCACACAGAATGGGATAAATATGAAAGACATGATCCTTTCCTCCATCCCACTCAGGAAGTGTAAGCTTCTTATTTTTAATTTCTTCATTATACCGTCCGGCAATCCTGCGCCGCTCTTCATTCCATTCCTCAAGATGAGGAAGCTTGACCTGCAGAAAGGCGGCCTGGAACTCATCCAGACGTGAATTGCAGCCTTTATAGAGATGGACATATTTTTCTTTGGAACCATAATTGGCAATTGCCCTCACCTTATCTGCAAGTGCAGAGTCGCTTGTCACAACAGCTCCTCCATCTCCCAGCGCCCCTAAATTCTTACCGGGATAAAAGCTGAATGCTGCCGCATCGGAAAGTGCGCCTGCACGTTTGTTTCCAATCATTGCACCATGCCCCTGTGCTGCATCCTCAACCACTTTGAATCCATACTTTTGTTTTAATCCGGCAAGTTTCGTCACATCTGCAGCCCGCCCATACAGGTGAACCACGATGACCGCTTTCGTTTTATCAGTGATTCTGCTCTCAATCTTCGAGAAGTCAATATTATAGGTTTCTTCGTCCGCATCCACAAATACCGGCTTTGCCCCCACATAGGTAATGGCAAGTACTGTGGCAATAAAAGTATTGGCAGGTACAATAACTTCATCTCCCTCTCCAATCCCCATGGCCTGCAGAATGATACGGATCGCATCCAATCCGTTTCCTACTCCGATACAATACTCGACTCCGCAATACTCCGCAAATGCTTCTTCAAACTGTCTGCAGTACTTTCCCTGTATAAACCACTGATTGCTCATAATATCCTGATATGCCTGATCAAACTCTTCTTTCAATGGTTCATGAATCCTCTTTAAATCCAGATATGGAATATTCATATGGATCTTTCCTCTCTTCCCTTATCAGTCCAAAAAATGCTTATAATAAGCCAGTGCTGTCAATGCCAGTGCTTTATCAATGACCGGGGTGTCCGGGTCCATCATTCTCTGAATCTTAGCTTTCATTGTTCCGGCTGTCCGTTCAATATTGTCTTTATAATACTTCATCATAAAATCAAGGATTTCAGGATATTCCCTGATCCAGTAATCAAAGGGGGTCATTTGATAACCCTTATGCATGGTATGAAGCTGTCGGTGAATTTCCTGATTGATAAATTTTAATGTCTTTTTTACTTTTCCGCCAAAGGTGAATTCATCCTTTATGGTAACTCCGGTTGCTGCATACATAATATTCGCTGCCTCCGGGTATTTCTCAAGCATCCAGCGGCTCAGCAGCTTCCGTTTCACTCTCGCCTCCCATGGAATGCTTAAGTATGCCTCCATAAATTCCACATCCCCATACGGAGTCATCGGTTCCACGAAATTCTGCCGGATCGGGAAGGAGCTCATTCCACAGATCATTCCTCTTAAGTAATACCAGAACAGCTCATGATTTTCAAACCGGCCTATCAGATTGGAATAAGTCTGGTCATCATAAGGAAGCACACTGCCAAACCGGAACTTAGAATATTCAAGGTAAGGTTTTTCTTCTCCATCCACGGTAACCATGCTTCCGTCATAAATATCTCCCAGAAGTCCTGTCATTTCCATTCCGTAATCTGCCGGATTTAGGAGCTGCAGGAAATCCCGTCCCCCCGTAATTCCAAGGTAAATCGCCGAGCCGTTATTCATAAGCACATTATCGTCCAGATCATAAAGGCAGCTGCCGTTATCCAGTGCTTTATAATAAAAATTATATCCCAGTCTGTTGGCTACCTCCTGGGCAATCTTAATTTCCCGTCCACCACTCTGGCTGTAGGACAGGGAAATTACCTCCTTTCCTCCCACTGCCTTCGTTACATAGCCAATCATGCGGCTGTCTACACCGCCGCTGATATCAATAATGGTCTTATAGCCATATTCCTCGTCCTTCTTAAGAATACGCTTTACCGCATTACGGAAAGAAGCATCCAGCCGTTCAATTGCTTCCTCATCGGATACCTTTTCATCCTTCCCGGCACTTAGCTGATAGTAAGTTCCGGTTCTGCATCCGCCCTTCTCTATCACGAGATAATCTCCGGGAAGAACCCTCCGGATCTCTGCGACTCCGGTGCACTCATCCATAAAGTTGCCATAGACAAGCAGACAGGACAATCCATGTTCATCCGCGTTCCGCTCAATTCCATTCTCCTTCATCACATCAGTAACATAATTCAATTGTGTTCCGGCAGCAAATCCTTTCCCACTTCGGTAATAATATAATGGTTTCGTTCCGATCTGATCGGTATACAAAAGCCACCTGTCTGCTTTCTTCTCATATACTGCTCCGGAAAAGGATCCTCTCAGAACCTTGGGAAACTCATCCCTAAGTTCTTCATACAGCCGCACGATCACCTGTGAAAGTTCTGACCCGTATTGATTACAAAGTTCTGTTTTATTCAGAATCACGCCCTCCAGAATGAGAACATAATCTTCATTCTGACAGAAAATCTTGTCCTGCAGATATTTATTGAGGGTATTTCTTTTCATCCAATATGAGCTGCAGTCCATTTCATCCTTCCGGCAATAGGATGCGTAATTATGCAGTTCTACTTTTTTTTCAAAATCAGAAACCAGAAAACCGGGCATCTTCCCACTCCTTGTTACTTTAGTGATTTAGTTCTTTAGAAATTTTTTGAATAATATTTGCAATTTCCTCATCGCTGGTCTTTTCAAAGTCATGTGCAACCCTTTCCAATCTCTTACGTTCTGCGCGCTTCTTCTCAAGCCATTTCCATTTCGGGCGTTCTGCCTCTATCATGGACAAATATATATTATACAATGGAGTAATCTTGACAAATAAATGAACCAGCTTCTCTCCCGGTCCCATTTTGTGATAGTAGGATTTAAGCTGTTCCTTCGTCAGATTATAATATGGATCCGCAATAACTTCCTCTGCCATGTCCGCAAATTTCACATAACTCGGTTTCTCCCAGTCAATGGTATAGACTTCATCAATTAACTTCTCACTGACAGGGAATGGCCTTGTATCTTCATCATGTGTCGTCTTCTCAAAATCTTCATATTCCGTAATCTTATCCGCATCCTTCAGGAACGCCAGTTCATAATCTGCCGGAACCGGCACAGGGAAAAGCAGATAACACATCTTCCTGCCAAAGAAAGCCTCTACAAAAGTCGAACTGTTTCCTGTATAGATCTTATCACTGATCAGAATCCACTGTTTTACGGATAGCGTTCCAATCACTCTGAAGTTCTTATACTTCTTCATCATTTCTTCTGCCTTGGCACTCTCTTCTCCCGGATGCGGACGGTAAATAAATACTACATCGTCCCTCTGTTCACAGATTCTGCTGATCCAGTCTAAAATAACTGCCTTCGACGGAAGCATACAGTCTTTATAATAATATCTCCAGCCTTCCCCGAATCTCTTACACATTTCTACCAGATACTCTTCTGTATGAAAATCTGAAAAATACGGGGAAATAAACAGGAAAATCTTCTTGTCTGCCGGTATATGGTACTCGTTCAGCACATCCTCCTTGGACCGGTAATATCCTTTCAATTCCTCTCTTAAGAAATCCATTCCGACATGTCCGATCAGTTTGACCTTTTTCGGATCCATCTTTGCAACTTCCAGCATACGCTTTCTGTTCATTTCTCCCCATGAAACACGTACGACATCTTTCGCCACGCCAGAATAGTTTTTGTAAGCCTTGGTGTCCCTTTCATCCATGGGAAATACGATATTTTCCCACTGAAGATCAATAATCTTATCAAATTTAACGAAATTCTTTGTGTGCCATTCAATGGAACTGTTCTGATAGCATGCCATGGTTACCACTACCTTCGCATGATAAATGGGACGCATTGCCTTAAGAGCCTCCGCATCCTCGATATGGATAATTTTCGTTTTATATCCTCTTCTGTCCAGTTCGTATTTCATCAGGCACAGGTTTTCCAGCTCCCTGACCTTATGTTCATAGATAAACAGAAAATCCAGTTCCTCCATGTGATATTTTACCATCTCTAATCCTTCCTGTCTGAGCTTTACAGATCAAATCCGATTCTCTGCTTTTCCAGCTCTTCGCCCATCTTTATCTTTTCTTCTTCTGTCTTATCCTTCCAGTAGGTCGTATACACCGGCGCCTGTTCCATCTTCTCCCTGTTCTTCCGGATATATTCCTCCGTGCTGCAGACCACCTGTGCCGGATTTCCCATAACAACCGAATCATCCGGTATATCTGTTCTTACTACGGCGCCTGCTCCGATGATAACCCTGTTTCCGATATGCACTCCGGGAAGAATGATACTTCCATATCCGATAAATACCTCATCGCCGATTTTCACCTTACCAACCTTGGAATAACCTAAGAATTTCTTCGTACTGGCATCATGGGATAAAATTGTGGCATTCGTAATTGTAACATGACTGCCAATTTCAATCAAAAAACCATGACCTGTATCTATTTCGCTCGAATAAATATGAACATCGTCCCCAATCTTCACACCTCTCCGTCTCAGATCCTCCACAGTTTCCTCATACCGGTAAGAACCGATTAATAACTTTCGAAAGCGGTTTAATGATATCACAATAATTCCTTTCCTGTCTCATTCCTTCATGAGTTGTTTCAATTCATTGGCTGCTTCTTTAAAATTCCGGTCTGAATCAAATTTCTCATGATAGATTTCCAAAGACTTCTTACACATCTCCACATAGGCTTCCCGATTTCGCAGGCTATACATTTTCATTATAGCCTCCGTCACTTCCTGCGGCTGCGCTTCTTCTGACAGAAGGACTCCGTTTCCGCAGACCATCTGTGGCAATTCACCGATTTTCGCAGAAATAACCGGCACTGCATAGGATAATGCTTCCTGTACAGAAACCGGTGCGCCGCCCTCCGTTGATGTTGTTGTAATAAAGCAGTCTACCGCATTTTGCTGATAAAATGCGAGAACCTGCTCATTTGTCCGGGCACCAGTAAAAGTGTATTCGATATTTGCTTTTCTTCCAAGCTCCTGTTCTGCCTGACGGCATAATTGTTCCAGCTGATCTCCACCACCAATATGCACCCATCTGATCTTCCGGTTCTCGGGGATACCGGATAATCCGGCAATGATTCTGTCCACCCGCTTAATCGTAATTGCATGGGAGCAGCTAAGCAGGAGAAATGGTTCTCCACCCTTCTTCTTTCTTTTTTCAAGATCGGACGCTGTAATATTCTTATCCGATACCCCCAGCCGGTGCAGGGGATATTTGGCTCCATCTTCTTTATGGTATCTTTCCAGATAATAATCCTTGGCATATTGTGCCGCAAAAATCAGTCTTTCCAGTTTTTCATCCATCTGCGGTTTAAAAAACTGTCTGCCATACAACTCTCTTTCATCATAAAGGTCATACCCGTGTGTTCTTGCAACAATTCGAATATCCGGATACCGGGACTTATGCATTGTCAACCCGAAACACCGGTAATCATACCAGTAAAAATAATATAGCGCCCGGCTGGTCCGATTAAGTCCGGTTGCCTTTTTCAGTTTCCGGTAAAAGGATTCCGCTGCTGTTCCAAACATCAAAGTCCGATAACACCTTGGTAAAACCTTCTTCCGATCCTTAAGAATCGACCATAATTCCCGGTAACAGTCCCTCTCAAATAAAAACCGTAAGAAAGAAATTATCTTTTCTCCCAACGTCTGTATCTGATACGGATCACTTTCAGCAGAGATGACCTCCACCTGAAAGTCCTGACAGAGATAAGGATACTCCGGCTTTACAAATGAATCCTCGCTGTGTCCGATTGGGAAATCCTTGGTAATTAAAAACAATTGTGGTTTCATAAGGAAAACTTCCTAATTTTCAATATAATCAACAATCGGTTTGATAACAACCGGCATGTCTGCAATCTTCTTCACATAATTCCGGATTGTAGTCTGTATCTTTTCTCGCGATTCTTTTGCAAGAAGTGCATCATAAAAATCAACAACCCGGCAGATATCAATTGGGGTCGCATCATTCGGGAACTGACACACATAAGGATAATCGCTGACAAGACCATCTACCCGGCAGCCGGTCACCATAGGAAATCCCTTGGCCATATACTCTCTTGTCTTCAAAGAATTCTCTCTGTCTATTCCATCCTTATATACGCCAATTGCAGAAACCGCTACATCTCCTTCTTCATAAAGACGGTCAAGCGCATCCCCCGTAGTTGTCGGATAGAACCGGACCAAATCCTCTAATCCGTATTTTGCTGCTAATTTACGATAATATTCCTTTTCCGGGCCGTCTCCAATGAGGTAACAGATAACCTTACGTGTATTGCCGGTCTGATAATATGCATGCAATCCCTTAATCAGTCTTTCATACCCATGGTGCTTCTGCATAAATGCCACTGCAATCAGATGAATACTATGATCCTCCCTCTTGCGGATTGCCGGAACAGGAACCCGATCCACCACAATTCCATTTCCGGTCCGTATTGTGGGAATTCCAAATATTTCGTCATCCTCCGAATAGGTCACATAACGATCCACAATCCCAACAAGCTTCTTCCTGTTATACACTTCCTTGAAATAATACGGCCACGTTAATAACCGGCGGAACTCGTCGCGATCATAAGGGTAAGTAAAAATCTCGATAATGATTTTACAGGAAGGCCATCTTCGTTTGATCTCCTTAAAGAAATTCACATAATGCCGGTCCGCTGTAGCCCTGCGGACATAAATGAAATCCGGATGATCCAATTGCTTCAGCGCATCCTCATAAGAACGGTCAACTGCCCCTCCGGGGAGAAGTCTTGACAATCGTCTTAAGAAGGAGACCGGAAGGGATTTTATTTCAATTTCCTCCATAACGGCGCTCTTCTGTAGTTCCGCAATCTGCATATTAATCTTCCCGGCAACACCGGGTGTTCTTTTGGCCTCGAAATGGATATAATATCCTCTCTTCATGATATACCTTTCTTTGACTTCCTGCTTTTCCATTCTCTCTGCTGTAATGCATCCATATATTTACGCGAAATCACTTCCGGTGCATAACGTGAGAAATCCGGGCTTTCCTGTTTCTGATCCATCCGGAGCTTTTCGATCCATTCATTTTCATCATACGGATCATCCACATAGACTGCTTTCCCCTGCGTCACTTCCGGAATAGAAGCACATCCGGTAGTTACCACCCTGCTTCCAAAGAGCATTGCCTCTACCGGTGGCATGCCGAATCCCTCAAAAATGCTTGGAAAAAGAAATGTATGGCAGTTCTGATACAGGGTGTTACGTTCTTCATTACTCACAAATCCCGTAAGAATAACATGGTCTTCCAGTTTACGTTCACGGATCGTTTTCTCCAGCTCTTTGCGTCCGCTGCCGTTTACTCCGCTGATCACCAGCTTCTTTGGAATCGGGATTGCAGATGCAGATAACTTTTCAATCATCCGTATTAAAGTCATCAGGTTCTTATGTGGAATCATCTGACTTACAGTATAATAAAACTCTCTTCTGGTGATATGATATTTGTTCTGTAATTCACTAAAGTCAACGACATCTTCTTTCTTTACCAGAATCGGATTATAAATCACCCCGATGTCTTTCCTGTGGTACTTCGCTTCTACATCCTTCTTTACCCACTCTGATATGGCAAATATCCGTGCCGCATTCCATGCATCCATTCTCCAGCAGAGCCGTGAATATACAATCTCATGCAGGGGATGATATTGAGGATAATGATATGCCTGCAGATCATGGATCACACAGGTATAATCAATGCCCCCATTCAGCCAGGGTTTGCAGTATACCGGTTCAAAGCACTTCTTAAATCCATTCTTTCTTAAAAGACGATTCTGATGGAGATTCTGCCAGATAATCCGCTTCGCAATTCCTTCAGACTTTACATCAGCAACCAGAAGATGGTATCTGGGATCCTGCTCATAGTGTTGAAAGGTATAGGCATTATCCTTCGATACCAATAATGTGAAATCAAACTTATCCTCAAGCTCCATAAAGCCATCCAGCAGATTTCGAATAAAAGATTCTGTTCCTCCAACCTTTTGTGGGCGAAGCCACAACAGATCAATCGCTATTCTCTCCGTCATTCTTCTGCTCCAATTCTCTGATTCTCTTATCCAGCATGCTGATTTCCTGTATTAATGTACGGATCTTAAGTGCCTGCCTCGAAACAATCGAGGTCAGTGTCATCAGGATCGCAATTATGAATGCGAAACACAACACATAAAGTCCATTCATATTGCTCTCGATTCCAAGTATTCTGACAAATGCAACCAGAAGTTCCGGGAAGAAGATCATAATTCCCATCACAATCCCTGCTACCAGCCAGATGAGCGTATACTTTAATTCCAGCATTTGCTTTTTAAGATAATGCAGAATCAGGATAAAATAACAGATCACAGCTATGGAAAGTGTAATCCTAAGGGCAATCGGAATCATCTTTACCTCCTGACACCAAAGCTCAGTCTCCGAATCAACATTGCAAGGGTAACTTTAATCATATAATAAACAGAACGTTTGAAGGTAATGGAACTTTCTCCGTTCTCTCTTTCTCTCATAACAACCGGATATTCCGCAATTCTTCCTCCATGAACCGCTGCAATCACAACGGCCTCCGGTTCCGGATAATCCGAAGGATAGTCCTGCGCAAAAATCTGGATAAATCTGCGGTTTACCAGCCGGTACCCGCTTGTAATATCCTTCACCTTAACGCCGGTAAGAATCCGCGCCAGACCACTCAGGAATGAAATACCTGTTCTGCGCAGCTTAGAGGATTGGAATCCTTCCTTTTCCACAAATCTGGATCCGATGACAACATCTGCCTGTCCATCCTCGATCAGTCTGATCATTCCTTCCAGAAATGCCACATCATGCTGTCCGTCCCCATCGATCTGCACCGCCATATCATAATCATTATCCCTGGCATAACAATAGCCTGTCTGCACCGCACCTCCGATTCCCAGATTAATGGGAAGGTTCAGTACCTCATAATGATTCTGCAGACAGATCTTCTCTGTATTATCCCTTGAACCGTCATTGATAATGACATAATCATATTGCGGATAATTCGTTATTAAATTGTTCACCACATTTTCGATATTCCCGGCTTCATTGTACGCCGGAATAATAATTAAACATTTTGTCATATTCTATATTTCCAACATTTGATATCCTTCATATTACATATTTATCTTTCATAAAGTATACCATTTCATCCATCAAATGTACACATTGCATTTTATGCCTTCTGTTTCTGCATCCGTTCCATCCTTCCTCCGGATAAGACATCATAAACCATTGGCGTAAAACGGATTAAAAACCTGGCCAAAGCATAGCACAACAGGATACTCAATGTCGTTGTCCCAAAATAATTCATCAAGGCCATAACATCATTATCCGGTAATAATGCTGACCAGCCTTTTTTAATGGTATCAACAATAATTGGATGTAACGAATATATGAAAAAGCTCATATTCATCCACTCATAAGTGTGCTTTACCCTGATCAGGTCAAAAGCAAACCATACGGCCAGAACATCCACAATCAGTAAGATGTTCATCCAATATCCACTTAACTTTATGCTTGGACTTAAATATTCAAAGAAATACCGAATCACAATTGCTATTATGGCAACGGTAAGGCTGAGATAACCTGTAGTTTTATTACTTCTAACATATAGCCGGTCTCGATGATGAACCGCCAGATAAGCTCCCAATAGCCAGAATATGAACATGTCAATCCGAAGCACATTTCCAAATATGGCAAACGTAGGAACCCGGTAATTGATAATTATGCATCCAATCGGTAATAATATCCCGTATTTCCACTTTATTATGCCATAAATAACCGGTGAAAGCAGAACAAAAAAGATAAGATGATACATAAACCAGTACACACCATTATACTCGTATAAAAAAACAGCATTAAAGATGGTCGGTCCATCAATGGCAATCTGCTTTGTATCCATAAAAGCTCTGCTTAACGGAAAAGAAATCAATACAATAAAAAAGAGATAATAAAGGGAATTCCACGCAAGATATGGAATCAGGATACTTTTAATTCTGCTTTTGTATTTGCTGAGAACTTTATCCCAACTATAATTCTGAAAAAAAAGAATTGCAGACATAAAGAAAAACAAAGGTACACCAAGATTCCCTATGCCTCTTGATAAAAAGCTTTCTATCAATGCTGATCCTGACCATTTCAAATTACTGTATCGCTCAATATTATGGCTGTGTAGGAAAACAATGAAAATGCTCATAATACCATTGATCCATACAACTTTGTTTCTAAAAAACTCCTTATCTTCCATGTTTCCATGATCCTTCCGTATTTTATTCTTACTCACGATTAATGATTATATGTTTGTGTCATAAAGACAAGAAAATATCCAAGCATAAACAAAATCGTCTGTGCATAGTAAGAAATATACAGCATGTTTTCAGACCTCTTCTTCTGAATGACTCCATTATTTCTGCCTCCGAGCAGCACCAGCATAATCAGTGGGATAAAATATCTTCCCTGGATTCCCCATATATAAGAATTGTAATATGGTGTTTCAATGAGAAACAATACAAAAAATGCACCCATTACGACTGCGAAAGTGAGCAGCATTCCCAATTTCATACCAGTCCCCAGTTGATATTGTTCCTCACCTATTCCATTTTTAGCCAGCAGAATAATAAAACCAAATAATATACAGGACCATACCGGCAGCTTTTCAACTGCCCACGCCGCCATACGGCCAATCATTCCTTCTACATAGTATCCGGTTCTCTCAATAATCGTATTAATCACCACTTTTATAAAACCAGCCGGTTCCTTAATACAATAATCGATTCCATAATTCCTGACAACGATCTTTTCATCCGACTTCTTATCATCCTCACTGGCAGAATCCGGATCTTTCTCCTCTTCCACCACTACGGTCTGCGGATGAATATAGTTTAAAATTACCGTACCATAACCGGCAACAGCAACACATACGGTCAACATTCCTGCCAATATAATGTACTGTGCCTTTTTCTTAATTCCTCCCATCTTCTCTTTTGGCAGAAACAACAAAACAAGAAGCATCGGCGTATAAATACCTCCCTTACAGATCCCAAGCATCATACAGGAAAGAATGAGAAGTACTTTTTCTCTTTTGGCTGCACCTTCAAAATAAATCTTTAATGTGCAGCTGATCAGTAAAAATAATGCAATATAAGACACATTGTCATAAGTGATTCCGGTTGCCTGCTGTATAGACATCGGAAGTGCTGCCAGAAAAGCCATCACGTGCTTTCCAACCGGCGTGATTTTAATCGCATAATAACATCCAAGCAAATAGCATAAAAACGGAAAAATTCTGGCCAGATAAACCATCGGATAAGTTCCGAGATGCAAAAATCTGGCAACAACAATCCCTATTATACTTGGCAGGTATGCCACTGAACTGGTTTTTCCTGCACTTCTCCATTTCACCTTATTTACCAGTGTACTGTCTTTTGTAAACCAGCTCCAGTTTTCGTAAATATGATACATATTCTGTGCATGCTGCTGATCCTGAAATCCGCTGCTATACAGTGTATCCACATCATCCGCTCTCATGGTGATGTAATCATCCGTATCCTTCTGCGCCACTCCCAGTACCACATTGGCATAATGATAGGCCCTTGCAAAATGCGCTTCTCCATCATTAATAAAATTTACGGATAAAAAGCATAACAAAGCAATACCGACAGGAATTGCCAGTATTAAGAATACTTTTTCCGGTGGCAATTCCCTCTTCCACAATACTGCCAGAAGAGTGATGAGACCAGCAAACATAACAATGAGTATCAGCTTTAACAGATTCCGGAATAATCCCGTATAATTGTGAATGCCGATGCTTAAGGCATATTCCGATTTCTTTCCATCCAGAATTGCGGTTTTTTCTCTCTTTTCCGGAAGATATCCAAAGAATCCGATCGCTTCATCCTCCGTATCATACGCACTCACCTTGATAAGGTATGTCTGTGCCTTTTTACCATCCATTGGAATCTCTACCGGAATCTCATACACAACTTCCTGATTCTGTACTGTTTTTGATGTAATCAGTTCTCCCTGCAGATCATATACTTCCAGAACCATATATCCGGGCAGTAACTTTTCATGATTGGAACAGCTCAACGTAATCACTTCAAAATCACGTGGAGAAGCAAATTCCTGTTCAAGCGTCATACCGGATGTCAGGTTTCTGACAAACTGTTCTTCATCATTATTCTCCACAAAGGTCGCATAAGGTACGATTTCGTCCTCCACCCTTGCTTTTACCATGATGAAAGTAACTCCGAGAATCGCTGTGAAAGCCGCTGCATAACAGATTAACCTCTTCACCTGTTCTTTTTCCAGAAATACTGAAATTTTCTTAATCCACTTCATATTCATTCCCACCTGTACCTAGGTTCTCTTTCTTTTTTGTTCAAGCACAACAAAGACTGCCAAAACAGACAGTGATATCATGCTGATCATGATTCCGGTCCGAAGGCCCGGTGTCGTATATACAAATCGGATCTCATGTTCTCCTTCCGGAACAGAGACCGCCATAAATCCGATATTGGCTTTCCGGATCTGTGTTTCTTCTCCGTCAATATAGACCTTCCATCCACTACTGTACGGAACAGACAGAAACAGCCATTCCCTCTGAGTCGTCTCAATACTGCCTGAAATTTCATTGGTTCCGATCTGAATATCTTCTAATATATGTTCTCCCCGCTTCTTAATGGAAGCGGTGTCCACCTCATGCCGGTAGACCTGAACATCCTTGAGACAATACGTATTTTCATTCTGAAAGCTGATGTCAAAGTAGCTGCATCCGTTTTCCTCCTGTAATTCTGTTACATACACCCAGAAATCATCATATCCCATATAATAATCATCATTCAGGTCCCGGATCTGTAAGTTTTTATTACCGACATAACATTCATGAGTCCCTGCATCTTCTGTGGTAAATCCTTCCAGCTTCACATAGACACTCTGTACATCCTGAACATCATTCAGCCTGATACGGATGCGGCTTCCCTCTGCAGTTGTGAAAGAAGCTCCATCCTGTGTAATATCCATATACTCCACAGAACAATTAAGCTTTTCATTCTCTCCCCAAATATCCGGGATGCATTCCGTACCCTCGTCCGGTTCCTCATCGAGAACAACCGTCTTCAGAATGGTGCTCTGCATTTCCGGAACGCTGAGCGCCTCAAAGGATTCTCTGCTGATCCAATCCGTATAAGTAAATCCCAGTGGCAGGAAATTTTCATTTTCCTTCACCTGCGCTATGGCCTGATCCTGTTCCATGTAGAAGTCGGTATACTGTGCAACGGACAGCAGGGAAAGAAGCTCCGGTCTGCCATCCAGCCCTTTCAAAATCCATGTTGCGGAACGTACACCCGGCGCAATGTTCAATGTCCGGTAAAATTCCGACACATTTCCGTTCAGGGTACTAAAGTATTCTGTTGTTCCATTATAATCCATTACCATCGAATTGGCTAAGGATGAGGAATAGATATCATAACGTTCGAAACGGTCTTTCCTCTCAATTCCACTGACTGCATCCTGCATCTGTGCAATAACGCTGTTCATCGGACGGAAATTCCATGCATATCCGCAGCCTCCGATCCTGCTGTGCCCCAACGCAAATATTCCATTCAGGACAACCAGTGCTGCGGCTGTCATCCAAAGCAGCACATTCCTCTTTTTGCAATTCCAGATAACCGGAAGAATTCCTGTGCAAAGCAGAAGGCATCCTCCACGCAATAAGCTTCCCGATGAGATTCCGTTCCGATAAACATTATAAAGGATTAGCGCTGCAGAAAGCAAACAGAATGAAAAAATCTGCACTTTCCCAAGCTTTTCCACTCTCTCCATACCGATCATTGCCGTAATGATAAGAAACAACAGAATTCCAAAGTACCATCTGTCCGTGCAATAAGAAAATCCGTTCATCATGCTTCCCACAAAGGGCATTCCAAAGCCAATCAGGAAAATGGCGATAACCCATTTGAAAGACCGGCACAGCTTCTTAGTAGTAAATACTGCAAGAAGCCCCAGAAGTATAAGTAAAGGAACAGTTACAATGCTTTCCCAGATTTCCGGCACGACAAGACTTTTTACGAATGTCAGATAATATTCTTTATCATAAAAGAACCATTCCAGAATACGGGCAGCTGTAAACCCCTTTCCGGTTCTGCTGCTCGTCAGATAACCAATCACTGCCGGAAGCAGAAGCACTGCCCCAAGACCAACTCCGGGCACTGCCTGGACCAGAACGGCAAGTCCATCCTTCCACAGCTTCGTGAACCTTTCTTTAAAACTTCCTTCTTCATCCGCCAGTTGAACAATCAGAAAATAACCAACTGCCATGATCACTTCCATATACAGGAAATAAAATCCGCTGAGTGCCTGGATCACCAGCCCGGTTATAAGCGGCCAGGATATTCTGCCTTTGTTCTCCCGGATATCATCAATTCCGCAAATAATAAGAGGGAATGTGATCATCGGATTTAAAAACACCCAGAAATCCAGCCCCTTCTGAATACCGTAAATGCTGAAAGCATAGATCAGTGCACCGGACAGTCTGGCATAATCCCTGTGAAGATATCGTCTGGAAAAAATGAGAAATACAATTCCACAGCAAAAAAATTTCAATACCATAACCAGGGCATAGGCATACTCCATATGTGAGGTATGAAACAATGCCCCCGCAGTCTGAAAGATATCTCCAAATCCATGCCAGTTCAGTGCTGCAATCACATCATCTCCAAGTCCGATCCGAAAATCAAACTGCCGCACTGTCCCCCTTAACAGGCTTCTGATATATCTTCCGATATAAATAAATAACGGAAATTCCTGATTAAAACTGTCATCCGTTCCGATCAGGCTCCTCCTGATTGTGTAAAACGGCATATAGAGAATTCCGGCACAGAGACCAAATAGTACCGTATATCTCAGATACAGGTTTTTGCATAGCTTCTTTAACATCAGTTTTCCTCTTCTTTAAGATAGTTCTGCAGATCTTCAATCAGCTGTTCAGTACGCAGCTTTGTTCCTTCATCCGTGAGGTGAAGTGATGAATTGTAAAAATATTCATAATCAAATTTATAATTTTCAAAATTGGAAATGACCGGGAATTCGGCTCTCTGCTCCAATGCCTCCTGAAGATTCTCTACAGTAGGTGTTTCCGGTGTCAGTTCCCCGTCCGCAATAGGAAATCCTGCTATTACCAGAGTAGCTCCACGCTTTTCCAGATATTCACTTAAGGAATTCAGCCTGTCCATTGTCTCATCCAGCACATACGGAATGACATAATCCAGTTTTTGATCGAACACTCCCGGCTGCGTTTCCTTTCTCTCATCACAACGGTCTCCATATTTATTGAATTCATTCCTTCCCTCTTCCTGATTACGGATACCATCCCATTCTCTCTGTATGCACTTCTTCAGATAAATCGGGAAGTCGTTCACTAAAGGCCGGATATCCTGTGGACGCAGAATTCTCCATAACTGCGGATGATTTTCAATTGTCAGCCACGCCAGTGCATTATTGTCGATCTTTCCGGAATCATAATAATTACTGTGGCACACAACATAGATATCTCCCTCATGAACATTCAGCTTCGCCATCTGCTCATGAAACACGTTTCCAAGTCCTCCATGCAGTCCCATATTGACAACAGGCATGTGAAGACTCTGTTCAATGAGTTCAGAATCAATCCCGTATGCTACGTTTGAGTCTCCAATCAATACAATTTTCGCTTCATCAATACTTTCAAGCCGGTTTACCTTGTCAATCAAAGATGCACAATAGCTTCCTGTATAGGTCGGAATAAACTGAAACAGGATGATCAATACAATTCCGAACATCAATAACAGCTTTAAACCGAATTTGATATTTTCCTTAAAATTGGAAGTAGATAAATTTTGTCTGTTCATATCCTGCTCCATAAGATCCCCACATCATAATCACAATCACAAAGGCAATATAAATAACCCACCGGTAAACAATCTGCTGCCTGAACAGAATCTGTCTCCAGTCAATCCCTTTATAGGTTAAATAATCAATCAGCATAAGAATAAGCAGAGACACAAGCACCGCCACCATCACCTGATAGCTGCCGAAAAGTCCGTAAAACTGATCCGAAAAAAGATGAAAGAGCCTGAATTCCGTTATAATCTTCTTAAGAATATAAAAAGCCTCTCCAATGCCGACCCGGAAAAATGTCCATGCAATATCAATAAGCACAAAGGTTCCAAGCCGTGAAAGAATCCGGAATCCGCCCGACGCGGTATCAATATGAAATACCCGGTACAGCTTCGCACGCAGGGTTCTCGTTATATTATACAGGACGAGATAAATCCCATTCAGTCCCCCCCAGATCACATAATGCATATAGGCACCATGCCATAACCCGGAACACAGAAAGACGATCATGGTATTCAGCTGCTTTTGTCCTTTAAACTTCTGATTTCTTCCACCGCCTAACGGGATATACAGGTAATCGACAAACCAGGTATTCAGTGACATGTGCCATCTTTTCCAGAATTCCCGGACATTCATTGAAAAATAAGGTGCATCGAAATTTTCCCTGATCCGGAATCCAAGAACTCTGGCACTTCCGATCGCAATTTGTGTATACCCCTGAAAGTCACAGTAAATCTGAAAAGCAAACAGAACAATGGCCGCCATGAGCTGCATGGCATCTGCTTCCATATAATTATCCAATAAAGGATTGATGATCTTATCAATATTATCTGCAATCACGATCTTCAGGAACAATCCATATGCCATGGTAACCAGTCCATATCTCGCATTTTCCCGATCAAAGGAGGTCGGAATATGAATCTGGGCCAAGAGATTCGAAGACCTTTCAATCGGTCCTGCAACCAATTGTGGGAAAAAGGATACGAACAATGCATAGCGCAGAAAATTCTTTTCTGCCGGTGTATCTCCCCTGTATACATCAATCAGGTATCCTATCACCTGAAACGTATAAAACGAGATTCCGACAGGAAGAAGCAGATCAAAGGTCCGCATTTGAACATCTATATGTGCCAGTTCACAAATTTTGCTGATTCCGCCAAGGAAAAAATCCAGGTACTTAAATCCAAACAGAATTCCAAGATTAATTACTACCCCTGCAGCCACAACCGGCTTCATTTTTAATTTTGCATTTGTAATATGATCCCCACTCCTGATTTTCCCGATCAGCAGTCCGCCGGCATAGGTCGTAATTGTTGAGATCAGAATCAATATTGCATATTTCGCATTCCAGCACATATAGAAGTAGTAGCTGGCAGCCAAAAGCCATATATATCGGATCTTTTTCGGGAAAATAAAATATATCAATACCACAATCGGGAAAAACACCAGGAAGGACATGGAGTTAAAAACCATCTTTCGTTCCTCACTTCACCTGTAATTTCACTGATAAATACCAAGATCAAACAAATACGTATATTCATACCCTTCCGTAAACAGCAGTGCACCGACCGTAGCCGAAACGCATCCTGCACACAGACAGTCACAGCGGGCCAGAAGCATTGTCGTAACCAGATATTCCATACCGGCACTGAATCCGCCATTTTCCTGTTCGTACTCTTCCTTTCCGGTCGATCCGCCCTTATATTCCATATAATTTTGTTTGTTGGTAATCAGCTTATTTCCAAAACACTGTAAGAATGCATCATAAAATTCCGCATCTTCTGTCGCCAGAAAGACCTTTGTGCAATTCTGCTGTTCAAATATTTCCCTAGCTTTCTCAAGAGCCTGCTGCACAGTTGGCTGAACAGGATGGTTTTTGGGCTTGCCCTTAGCATAATCCGTCCCCCTGCACTTTACACCGAGAACCTTGTCTCCTTTATGAAAAAGTCTCTGATATTCCCTGTCAACCGCTTCTCTTGCCGTATCGCTCAGCACCATGTACTTTTGGGCAAGTGCCCTCCAATATTGAATCTGTCCTGTTTCTCCCATCAGGAATTTCACATCCAGATAAGGGAACATCGGAGGAACCGCACCGGAACCGATCACGATATTCCTGCTTTTGGAAATATCATTAAGAGAAACTCCTGCCGGTTGTTTAAAGAAATATTCCCACGCGTTTTCTTTTCCCAGCTGATCCTCCCTCAGATAGATATTAAAGTCATTCTGCAAATCAATAACAGGAACAAATCCTCTCTTAAATGCCTCATCAATTCTCACCAGATTCGTGAGGACCAGTGAAAACAACCCACAATAATAATCTCTTCTCCGGATCACATAAAATGTCTTGTCCTTATGTTCCTTTCCCTTATGTACCCTGTGCTCTGACCAGTATTTTTCCAGCTGATACGCCTTATAATCCCTGTACCACTTAAGGAAGGTATTACGCCATATATATGACAAAATGCGATATAATCCGTTTTTCATTATGCTCATGCCCCTTTATTCTTCTGTCTTCTTCGTGCGGAATCCGGAAGAAAGATCTTCTCCCCGCAGTTCCACCTTCTGAAGATCTTCTTCACTCTTTGCCGCCGGAAAAGGATAATAACCATTCAGCCACTGGTCGCCGGCCGGTCTGTATATGGTTACTCCGTCAATATTTTCTGCAATACTGTCCATCTCCCAATACCCCTGCGGAACCACCCAGGTGAAATTCTCATTCTTATAAATCCCCCAAAGTGTCAATACACACGTGCCTGCAATTAAGACCATATGGTTCATCCGGCTGCCCAGCTTTTGCTCCACAAGATAATAAGCTGCTGCCACCGGCATCATCAGATAAACCATTCCATATCGCACAAGAGGAGCGGAAAACAGCCAGAATACCTCTCCAAGCAGTATACTGATAAGAAGCATCAGAAGCTGCGCACTGCAGATTCCCTCTGTCAGCTTTCTTTTTCGTATTGCTTTGCAGACCATGATAATTAATGCAGCAATCAGGAATGCCGTTGCGGCAAATCCCACAATAATAAGTAATTTATATTTCATCATCTGATTACCAAACCAGGTTGGAAGCCATGCGGTAACCGGATCATGATATGCTGCAACATTCTTAACTTCCCTGCCGAATACCACGATCTCCATTTTGTCCATTTCCAGCACTTCTTCCGGCATTTTCCAGTCCACAGGAAACCAGTCAATGGCTGCGTAGGGATAGATAAGATAACCGGATATCAGAACATTTCTGATCAGCCAGGGAATTGCAGTTACAAGTCCACAGACCAGATCCTTAATAATGTATTCCCGATTCCGCTTTCTGATTAATTGAATCGCAGGTAATATCACAAGCAAAAGGCTTCCTGCCGTAGACAGCTTTACAGTAAGAGCCCATACTGCCAGAATGCACAGGAAACCATAAGACTGTACGGATTCCTCTTTTCTTTCCATACATTCGCTCCATTTTGAAGCAATATAAATCACCAGAAACATTGCCAGCATATCCGTTCCCGGTGAGGATAATGTCCTTTGATTTAAAAACACATACGGAATATATAACAGCTTCAGATAATCCGATAACTGATTTTTCTCTTTCGTGAAAATATGATTCGTCATCACTGCATATACAACAAAAAAACAGGACAAAAATCCATTCAGGGAATGCAGTGGTTCCATGATCCAGGAAAAAGAAAATAATGCCTGCAATGCCAGAAATGCACTGTTATACGCAAATCTGCAGTGGAGATTGCCAAGTCCCGGTACCACTCCGTATTCCTCAATCCAGCGGATTGCCTGTACATGATAGAGATAGGTATCCACAAATTCCGGCGCCTTCATGGTAAGGACGAGGATCGCTCCGGCAAGAACAATGGAAACACATACCTTCCATGTTGCCGGTTTCGTAATTCCATGAATAACCCCTTCCTTTATTCTAACCGCTATACACCGGACAGATAAAATAACGGCAGCGATAAACACAATACCAAATGCGAGTCTTCCCACCCCGGAAAAAATACTGAAAATCTGGGCATAAACATTCAGGATCATAAGCCCCGTCACACAATAAACATCCCATTTTGTTGTATTTTGAAAAGTTTCCGGCATAATCTTCCGGATAAAAATATTTCCCAGCACAGAGCTCATCCAGAGGATGATTCCCCAACTTAACAATGTAACTATCATTTTATCTGTCCCTTATTTCTTTATTCGCTGCTGAATTTTACTCCAGAATGCAACAGCCATTTCATCCCTCATAAGCAGCAATGCTGCCGCATATACCATTACACACAATATCAGCCTGGATAGAGTTCCTGTCCAGAATCCTAACCCCAGCCGGTTAATCCCTGCAACAACCGGAATAAACATTATACTGGCTGTTATAACCTTTATGCCATGTCCCGCCATTCCTTTCCACGAAAGGTAAGGTGAAGCCTTTACCGCCAGTATGGTACATACCATAATTTCCGTAATCAACGTTGCGATTGCTGCCCCTGTACATTTCATTCCGGTAATAAAAATATAGTTGAGAACCATATTGGCAAATGTTCCGGTCAACGTAGCGGCAAACATATATTTCTCTTTCTTAGCAATCAGCAGTGCACCTGCTCCGAACAGATTGCCCAGAGTTGCAAATATCAAAGAGGTGAGCAAAATTGCAAGACTTCCCGTTGCCGCAAGATATTCCCTTCCCCCTAAAATTACTATAATTTCATTGCGAAGCAGAGTTCCTCCGACGGCCATCGGTATCGTCAGACCAGTAATCAGGCCAAACACCTCTTTAAATGTCTTATGATACTCTGCTTTATCCTGATAATACAGGCTGCTGAGACGCACCGCATACACTGTAACCACAGAGTTAATCAGGGATTTGACTATATTGTATAACTTGGCGGCAGCCGTATAGTACCCTACCTGTTCATCGCCCCAGATCCATCCGAGCATCGTGGTGTCAAGATTCACATAGATCGTTGTTGCCAGTGTCGTAGAAAAAATAAGCAGTATCGGCTTTAAATGAGTAAGTATCTTCCCGGACCGGACAATTTTAAGTGTAACTTTTTTTCTGACATAAATATGATTGGCAAGACCGATTCCAACAGTGGAAATCATCTGAATAACAGCATAGTGATAAACATCTCCCGGATTCTTTACAAAACAAAAAAGCAGTACTAAAGAAAGAATCTGAAAGATAACACTGCGAATGGTCACATAAGCATATTCTTCATATATATTCAATACCCATTCCATTCCAAGTGCATTTGATAAAATCTGGAATGAATAGAGTGCTATCAGCCACCGGTAATCATGGAACTTCACACTGAATGCCAGTGTAACAAATAAACATATATAGGCAAACAGTGCAGACAGAAGACCCACCGTCCACATTTCATCTGTAAAGGCTTCAAACTCTTCCTTCTGATAACTTCTTTTGGCTCCCTCGCGAATTGCATAGGATGCAATTCCCAGCCCTCCTATCAATATGAAATAATTCGCAATGGAACTGGCGTAATTCGCCTGCCCGATTCCCTCCGGGGACAGAACCCTGGTGATATATGGAAACGTAATAAGAGGGAATAACAGGGAAAGCACTGTCTTAATTCCATTAAGCAGAACATTCAGGCTCATCGGCTTTCTTTTCATATCATATACCTCATCCACTATCTTATTATCATTGCCAGCCGTACCTTCATCATCTCATAATAATACCGCTTCTTACCGATCAGATGATAATGATAGAGTAATTTCATCGTATCCCGGTATCCTTTCCGTGTATCGGAAATGCCTCCACTGGTAAAATTCGTAATAATGTCATAGGTTTTAAAATATTGGATTGCTTTTTCTTTTCGAATCCTCAACATAAATTCATAATCTGCAGAATACGGATATTCAAGAGAATATGCTCCAAAGGTATCATACAGCTTTTTGCTGATAAAGCAGGATGGATGCGTGATCATGTCCTTTTCTATGAACTCATGACTCTTAATGTAAACCATCTTTTCCCTGCCATCTTCGACCGCTCTTACTGCCCCATACAAAATTGAGTATTCATATCCGGTATAAAGACCTTTCATAATGGCCAGTGCATCTTTTTCATAATAATCATCACTGTTTACAATACCGATCAGCTCCCCTGATGCCTTCCGGATACCTTTGTTCATGGCATCATAGATTCCATGATCCTTTTCCGAAATCCAGTGCATCCGTCCTTCAAATAACGGCTCATATTTACGGACGATCTCCATGGTCTTATCTGTGGATGCCCCATCTACGATGATATATTCATAATCCCGGCAGGTCTGATTCAGCACACTCCGTATGGTCCGTTCTATTGTTTTCTCACTGTTAAAGCATACCGTAATAATTGTAAAAAGCACGTCTCTATTCCTTTACCTTATAATAATTCATCCTGCACAAAAGATCCTTCACCCTGCACTTCCACTCCGTATAGTCATAGGTAAGTCCACCCGATCCGGAAATACCGCGGATCCTCGGATACAACGGAAAATTCGTCACATGAATTTTATGTTCCCTTAATATCCCGGTATAAACATGCTCCAAAAAGATTCCATCCCTGTCCATAACATGTTCATACTCCTCCAGGAAGCATTCTTCAAACTGTTTTACCGGCATCGCATAGATCCTGGTATCATAAATATCCCTCCGTGTCGGATTAGGGATATTAAAATAAGTCCCGGATTTTTTTAGTTTTGCTGTGATTTTCGCTATATTATCAATTTGAAGCCTTCCCGTCATTTTAACAAAATATGGTTCATTCTTCAACAATTCGCTATGTTCGAAGACATATTTCATAATTTCCCCTTCCCCATATCCCTTTCCATGAATACAGGTCTGCTCTGTATCTCCCTGAAATGACAGGTATTCAAGCTCTGTCCGGTGTTCCCTTGCACTCTGCTGCAAAGTCTCAAAGGGATCACCTCCGTAATTGCTGTTCTCTGCAAAAATGATTTTTGAAAAAGCTTCGGATTCTATCAACAGGCTAAGCCCCTGCAAATACTGTTCCAGCCGTTCCTTCTCATCGCGTACCATCAGTTGTCCCATTTGTGATGAAGGACGGATGGTTCCGGTAACAATTCCGGTTATTGTATGTTTTTGTGCCTGTACCGAGGAGATCACCATTCCCGCAAACAGCATCGGAAACCAGCTCATCTGCGTCGATTCCATACTGTTAACCGCAACACCGCTTCCGAGCAGAAGAATTGCCATGATAACGGCCAGATAAAAGGTCTTACGGTCTTCAACCTTTACCACATAGTGCATAACACTGATAATTGCCAGTAATGAGAGAAGCAGTCCGCAATATCCTGTTGCATAATAAACCTTAATGTACATACTCTGAATAACAATCTTTGAACCGATATCCATGCCGAAAAGATGCTGAAACCACGTCCCTTTTGCACACCTGTGTATGATCTGTTCCCATTCTGCATATCTGCCATACATATTGGTAAAGTCAAAAAAACGGCTCTCAAACACACCGGCAATACGGCTCTGATCCACTTCTACGATAACCGGTGTATACAAAAACAGTATTGCCCCCAGCAGGCCCGCAATCATAACCGTCAACAGAATTCCCGAAAGCTTCTGATTGCGCAGGATCAGTTCCAAAATATAGATGCCGATGACCGCATACACTGCCAGCATGAGTGCCATCTGAATCCCCGCATCGGAGCAAAAGACCATATAAGGACATACCAGAAATATGGTCAGCAGTTTAAATATCGAATTCTTAGCATACATGGCAATAAAAACCATAGAAAGAATCATCGCAAATGCCATGTCCGTATCATTATAATAAAAATCCCCGCCGGCATCCTTAACCAGGAACAGCTTAGTTCCAAATGTCCAGATACGCCTTACAAAATTCAGATAAATAATAAGATAGGAGGCCAGTACTAACGAACCAAAGCATTCCTTAATTCTGTCATAATAAATTCTCCCCACAAAATAGATCAGAAATGCAGAAAGTACCTTGAAATATGTCTGATATCCTCCATCGGAGCGAATCCATGAAAATGTCAAAAGAATCCCCAATGCAGCCACTATCCCGTCTGTAGCACTGAAGTGCCGGCGGATATCCGGACGCACCAGCGCAGCCTGATAGGCAAGCAGCACCATAACAAACACAACCATCAGATAATCCAGAATCTGATAGGGATACAGCATATCTACGAATTGTTTAATAAACAGGAAAAATGACATTTCTAAACCTCAATCCAAAAGCGTTTAACAGGATAATATTTCATCACGATATTTTTTAATGGAAACATCCTTGGTCAAATGCTGCACCAGATAATTTCTTCCCTTTTCTCCCATGCAGGCAAGTTCTTGCGAATTTCTTTTTTGAATAAATTCCCGGATCAGATTACGGATCGCCTCATAATCTTCCGGTGAAACAACCCTTCCACATTGTGCCTCTTCCACAATCAGTCTTGCTTCTGCTCCCTCCTCCAGGATACCTAATACCGGTTTTCCCGCAGCCATAACTCCATATAGCTTACTTGGAACAGACACACCCTTAATTCCTTTGGCATTCATAACAAAATGAACATCCCCGGCATTCAGACTGTAAATCAGATCCTTCTTCTCCTGGTAGGGTATGAAAACAACATTTTCAAGCTGATGCTTCTGTTGATACTCCTTCAGTTCCTCCAGAACCGATCCTTCTCCAATAAAGGCGAAAACAACCTCCTTTTCCTGTTGAAACTGTGCAATCAGCTTCAACAGATTCGGCAGGTCATAATACAATCCGATATTTCCGGAATACATCATGACAAACCGGTTTTCCAGTCCATATCTTTTTCGGAATTTCTGCACACCGGCATTCCCTTCCGGTAACGGGTAGATTTCCTTTTCATCAATCCAGTTATTGATGTATGCATAGGGAACCATTTTCTTTCCAAACCGGTTCCGCAGGGTATCTACCATATCCCTTCCGACCACAATAACCTTATTGGCAGCCTTACAGCTGTGCTTGTCCATAAGCATCATGGCATTCAGTATCAGCCTATTGCCGGTAAACTCTACTGCTTTCACCTGTTCCGGGTTGAAATCCTGTATGTTATAAATAAGCTTTGCCTTCTTTAAGTGCTTTCCAATTACCCCCAGCAGTCCGCCAAGTACCGGCGGCTGGGAAATGGTAAAAACATAATCCTGCCGTTCCACGCGAAAAGTCGCTGCAACTGCAGAAAAAAAATAAGAAACAATATTAACAATGCGGCTTGGCGCAAAATTCTTGCGAAATTCGGGCACCCGTATACGCAGCACATCCACTCCGTTAATATTCTCATAATAATACTTGTGCTTCCGGTAGTACTGGGAGACCTTACCTGTGTAGGATGGTACAGTGCAAATCACCGTTGTATGAAAGGATTCCTTTAAGCCCTCTGCCAGCTCTGTTAAAATCTGTCCGGTCGATGCCACATCCGGATAATAATAATGTGCGTAAATCAGCAGATTCTTTTTGTCTTTATCCGTATATTTCTTCCACACAAAAGCATCTTTTACCGAAAGAAGGAGGAATTTTCCATTCGTCTGTACATACCGCTTCCAAAGCCTTTTCGGATCCTGCACCAGACGATACAGCCACTCCAGATAGTGGCGCCGCATCCAGTCCGGTGCCCGCTTCACGGTACCGGCATGAAAATCAAAGCCGGCGCCAACACCAAACATTACTCCATGAATTCTGCCCCGGTGCTCGTACATCCACTTTTCCTGTTTCGGAGCTCCTAAACCAACCCACACAAAATCTGCTCCGGATGCATTGATCCGCTCCACGGCCTGTCGGTCCTCTTCTTCTGTCAGAGGACGAAATGGCGGCGCTTCCATTCCGGCAATTTTCAGTTCCGGATACCTGCTTCCAAGGTTTTTTTGCAATGCCTCAATCGTTTCCGGTGTACTGCCATAAAAATAATGGGAATATGCGGTATGTTCCGTTGCCTTCCATAATGCCGGCATCAGATCCGGACCTGCCACCTGCTCGGCACTCCGGTATCCGCGAAGTCTCTGTACAAGCGCCAGCGGACTTCCATCCGGTAACGCCAAAAATGCAGAATTCTGTATCTTACGATATTCTGCATCTTTCTCTGCCATCACTGTAGTATGAACATTCGACAGACAGATAAACTGTCCGCGGATATCCTCCAGATGATCCATAATTAAATTTACGGTTTCCTGCATATTGGTAATTGCTATATTTACTCCCAATATGCGATTAGTAAATGGTTTTTTCATTTTATTCCTCGTTTGAAAGCCTCCGGATCACTCTTGCCGGATTTCCGGCAATGACACAATTATCCTCAAAGACTCCGGATACCACCGCTCCTGCTCCCACCACACAATTGTCTCCGAGAACGGTTCCTTTTAAAATCAGCGCATTACAGCCTATAAAGCAGTTTTTCCCTATGATAACCGGCCCGGTTCCGATCTGTTCTTTGATATCTGCGCGCCGCGCCTGTGGATCAATGGGGTGAAAATCATTATCCAGTATCTTCACATTTCCCCCGATATTGGTATCATCCCCGATGGTAATTTCCTTTCGGGCATAAATGGTCGCTCCTGAAATTCCTACCCGGTCACCGATACAGATTTTCGCTCCCGGTATTCTGGTAACGATAATAGTTCTCTGATACAGCCCAACCAGATTGGATAAAAAGGAACTTTTTACCGTACAGTCGTCCCCAATCTGTATGGAAGAATTTTTTGTTTGGTAAATAAAGGGGAAACCTTTAAGTCTTAATTTCTTACCATATGACGTGTGATTCAGTTTTAGAAATAATTTGTAGCATCCACCTATCATAACTGCTCCTCATTATATTCCTGCCAAAGTCTTTCTCTCACCAATGGGTATCTCTTCATAAGGCTTTCCCATACATGGTCATTATGATGTTCTTCCCCTGTGTTACTGAGCCAGAGACCTGCTTTTCCTATGGACAGAACACTAAAATATCCCAAAACAGTTTCATTGCAGTTCATTGCTTTGATTCCATTAAGAATCTCCATACATTTCAGCCATAAATCATCCACATTAAGGACCTCTCCCCGGATGAGCTCTGTGTGAAATGCTTCTTCGTGTAATGCTCCCGGTGGGTAAAGAATTCCTCCGCACCCTACTGCAAGGGTTGCATAGGAAGGTTCTTCCCTTCCATTGTCTGGCCAGTCATTGTATGGTATAAACTGCCCTTCTTTCGTGAATGTGATTTTATGACTCCACTGACACAATACATCATCCGGATAATCTTCATGCACTCTCCAAAGCTTTTCCAGATGATTCTCAGGATAAAACATATCATCATCTGCAGTAACAACAATATCCTCCGGATATCTCTTCATTGCTTCAAAATATTTCTTATGAGGTCTTAAATCCTCACAATATTGAATTTCCAATCCCCGTTTTTCTAAACGTAATATACTTTCCGGCAGCTGATGATCCGGAAACTGGCTTTCCGCCAGCCACAAAATAATCCTCTTAGGTTTCCGTGTCTGATTCATCAGCGTACTGATTGTCTTCCAGACTTCATGAATCCGGGCAGGATAAGTCGTCAGTGATACGATCATATTGCCCTGCGGATCTGTTCCACACTGCTTATTGCCTCTCTGGGTCATTGGATAGACCAGATTCACAATCGCTTTATTCACCTTATATAAAAACCGCCAGTAAAATAAATTCTTTTTCCTGGCAAGGACAACACGTTCATAAAAAAAACGAATCATACTCAATTACCTGATACACTTTCTCGCAATTTCCCTGTAGGAAAAATCTTTACGCTTTGCACTCATTGCAGCCTTTTTCATATTATGATACACTTCCGGCTGTTCTAACAGGCCGGTAAGTTCTTTTTGTATTAACGCCGTGGAGTCTTCCATCAGAAATCTTACATTGCCTCCTATATCGACATGGGTCATTCCTTCCATATATTTACACAGCATAGGAATTCCCTGTGCCACAACCTGTTCCCAGTACACAGAATGTAATCCCGGAAAAACTACCAGGTCAGCTGCCGAAAAGTATTGATAGGCCTGCTCTGCTGTTGCCCAGCCTGTATACTGAATTTTTTTTCCATCACATAACCGGAAAAACGGTTCCTTTAACTCTTCTTCCACTGAACCAAACACAACCAGTCTGAGGCGATCTTCCTTCATATTCCGGACAGCCTCCATAAGAAGCAGCGTTTGTGTCTTATTATGATCTATTTTTCCACCGGTCACTACAAGAAAATCGCTTTCTTTAATATGGTATTGATCACGTATTTCTTTTCTTACCTGCGGATTCTCTGCTTTTTGAAGCAATTCATCGTCTGCTCCCATCACAAGTAAATCGGTCTTTCCTTTTGGGATTCCATATACTTTATACATAAAGTCTATTCGGGCAGGCGTAACCCCAAAAAACCGGTCAAAATATGGTTCTATTTTTCGTGCACATGGTCCCCACCAAAAACGATATAACAGATTTCTTGAAATCCAGGTTCTGGCACTATTGTTAAAATCACTGTGATTATCCGCATTCACCTTCACTTCCGGATGATGCTTTTTATATTTTGCCACTTTACGGATATCCTGAAACTGCAGATTATGAACGAAAATCACATCCGGCTGTATTTGCTCAAGCAGGGGATAAAACCCTTTAAAAATTCCAATCTGTTTATTGATCTTATAAGGAATCGGAAATGCAAACGGCAGTCTTATAATATGAACGCCATCCGGATTGATATAATCACTTTCCGTCTGGCATAGCCCCCATTCTCCTTCATGGAAGCAATGATCTGTGGTAATCAATGTGACATCGTGTCCGTCTCCTGCCTGATATTTAATAATTACATTTTCCTGATAATTGAGTCCCTCGGTATATCCCATGGACAAACAAACATGAACAATTTTCATAGAGCTGTTTGACCCTCCATATGTGTTGCTAAGTGATTTTGTCACAATATCTGCAGACTATTCAGAACCGCTTTGACCATATAAATCATGGCATATGTCCGTTTGAATGCAGGCATTCATCGTCCATATTGCCATAATGTGCACGGCTCTGAATGGTCCTCAGGTCATAAATATCAGACAGGCTCTTTACCTTAAAGCGCAGCACATTTCCCTGA
>ERZ1034976.650-NODE-650-length-31578-cov-6.459474_pt1 | contig 31578 bp, 25 predicted proteins | sample MGYA00520623_ERZ1034976 | MGnify/ENA primary metagenome ERZ1034976 (study PRJEB33766, sample SAMN09781774) | gut metagenome | biome: gut microbiome | host: Homo sapiens | place: Madagascar | study: EMG produced TPA metagenomics assembly of the PRJNA485056 data set... | reverse complement strand
TAGAAATACATTTACCGGAAAGGGAGATTTTATGAATGAAACAAAAAAAGCTTCAGGAGCGATTTACATAGTACCGATTGTATACGTGCTCGGCATGTACCTGATGCCGGTTGTACTATGGGCACTGGGCAGTGCGAAGGAGTCTGCGGACAATGTAAGCAGTGCCTGGGTACTGGCTCTGCCGATTATACTGGGACTGGTGAATTTAGCCGTGGTTCTTATTCTGGGGGGAAAAATAAGCAGAGGTCAGCTTCTTATCTGCACAAGAATTATCAAATATGCCTTAATTCCCTTTTACTTTTTAGGTGGTCTTTGTATTGCAGTGGCGCTCTTACTTATGTTTACGCCGGTTGTTATTATGGTGTTTGTAGGACCGGCCATTGCAGTCTCACTTTCGGTAATAGGCTGGCTCGGGTTGCTGGGAGCGGCACCCTTTTCCGTTGCCTATATTGTGCGGGCGTGCAAAGAAGGGGTACATGGAAAAGCCCTGTCGGTTTTTGCTGCCATATTCCAGTTCTTTTTCAGCGTGGATGTTATTTTTGTAATTATATTAGCCATAAAGGACAGAGTCTATAGCAAACAACAGAAACGACAATATATGCAATAAAGGCATCCAAACGGCGGCAGGATTATAGGACCTTGCTGCCGTTTACCGTCAGTTTGAAACTCATTCCCAAAATTTCAGCAGCTTTCCGGCACATCATCATACGTCCTAAAAAGATTTCAAAATACTCATACATGGTGCATATCTTTTCGTCTATCTGCAGGTTTAAGGAAATCACTTTCTTCTCCGTATTTATTTTTAACTTGGTATCGGTTACAGCATAATTTACCCGGTCATGTTTGTCGAAGGTCGCCTTATTTTTCTCACGGACACGGCTTCGGCGCACGTCTGTTTTATCGGCAATGATAAGGGCGGCGGAAACCGGGTCGGTAGCACCGCCGGTGGACTCATCATGGTGTCCGATGGCGGAAACAATCAGAATACGGTCATCTACACTTAAATCGGTTTGCTTTAAGATATCGTTTGCAAGCAGGGCACCGTATTCGGCATGATGCGTCCGGTTCACCGCATTGCCGATATCATGCATAAATCCGGCAATTTTGGCAAGCTCTGCTTCTTTTGCGGAATATCCTAAATTTTTCAGAATATAAGCAGCCCGCTCCGCTACCAGACTGCAGTGAATGACAGAATGGTCCGTATATCCCATCACTCCTAACACATCATTTCCTTTTTTCAGGTACGCCAGTACCTCGTCGTTTTTCTTTATTTCCTCATACGTCATATAGAAATCCCCATACCTTTCTTTCATCTGTATATCAGCGTAATCACATCGGTATGGAAAATCTATCCCGGTTTCGTAAGGATTATGTAAAATTTATGTGAAGTTCAAAGGCGCAGAATTTTCTTCACATCCCCGATACAGGATTTCCAGTTTCTCTGCCAATGTTTCGGCAGAAATACGGTAGTCCAGGGATGCCCAAAGACGGAACAAATTATATAGGGAACCGGAAAAAGCCGTCAGTGTTAATTCGTCAGCATATGATTGCCATTCTTCTGAAATATAGGAGGTCAGCATTTGCAGAAAATAAGCTCCGAAACCGCATTGCATAAGACCCTTCAGAAAATCCCGGTATTGTGAAAGATAGCTGAAATAATGAACCATATGCGCCCTGTCGTAAAAAATTCCGGTATTGGAGACGGCGGACTCTTTCTTGTATTGCTGGAAAATTTCCGTCAGCCTCTTTGTAAAAATATCTTCCACGGATGCATAGTTTCTGTAAAAGGTCATCCGCGAAACACCGGCTTTCTGGCAAAGTTCACTAATGGTAACAGAACTTAGCGGTTTCAGGTCGGTAAGTTGCAAAAGAGCGGATACGATGCATTCTTTGGCAAAAATATTTGTGGTACTGATTCTTTTCTCACCCATGTTACAAAAGAAACCTCCTTGTCACAGTTGAATGTACTGTCATTGCAAGTCCTTGTTTTAACTGATACAATCTGTAACAGTAAATACAGTATAAAGGAAAAAATACAGAGAGGCAAGACTATAAAAGAGGAAAGAAGATGACCGGAAAATGAGTGATTTTATACTAAGCTGCTGCTCCACGGCGGATTTGTCAAGGGAGCATTTTGAAAAAATCCGAGTGCAATATGTGTGTTTTCATTATGAAATGGATGGCGTGCAATATGCGGATGACCTGGGGCAATCTATGTCGTTTGATGACTTTTACAAAAGAATGGCAGAAGGAGCGGAAACAAAAACTTCCCAGGTAAATGCCGGAGAATTTGCCGCTTATTTTGAGCCTTTTTTGCAGGAAGGTAAGGATATCCTGCATGTCTGCCTTTCGTCGGGACTGTCCGGCGTAATCAATTCGGCCAATATAGCAAGGGAAAATTTGCTGGAAAAATATCCGGAGAGAAAAATATACATAGTGGATTCTCTCGGTGCTTCTTCCGGCTACGGACTTATCATGGATACACTGGCAGCCATGCGTGACAAGGGGGCTGCCATAGAAGAGGTGTACGAATGGGTGGAGCAGCATAAACTCCATATGCATCACTGGTTCTTTTCTACAGATTTGTCATTCTACATTAAAGGCGGACGCATTACCAAAACAGCGGGAATGATCGGAAACCTGCTCAATATATGCCCTTTATTGAATATGGACCATCTGGGCAGACTGATTCCCCGTTATAAAATCCGGACGAAGAAAAAGGTAATCCGGGCTATTGTTGACAAAATGGAGGAAAATGCGGACGGAGGAACGGACTATTCCGGAAAATGCTATATTTCCCAGTCAGCCTGCAGGGAAGACGCAGAAGAAGTGGCGAGGCTTGTAGAAGAGAGATTCTTACATCTGAACGGCAAAGTGGAAATCAACCATGTAGGTACCACGATTGGAAGCCACACCGGACCCGGTACAGTGGCATTGTTTTTCTGGGGAGGCGAAAGAGTTGACTAAAGCAAAACAAACAGTGGCGAAGGGAATCCGTGTTTTGTCGGTTCCCCCGGTTATGGTAACGGCTCTTCTGTTGCTCTTAAGCAGATGGAAACCGTATTTTTTCAGGACCCGGACAGAAATTTTTATCTGTATATTTCTGTTGGGAATCGTTCCCGTTCTGGCCTATCCTTTGCAAAAGATCCTGCCCCGCTGGAAAAAAGAAGGGCGGGAAGGACAGCGCAAGCTAGCATTCCTATTTAGCCTGGCCGGTTACAGTGTTTCTTTTTTCTGGAGTCTGGCAGCAGGTGTGGGAAAAGAAATACAACTGATCTGTACCACGTACTTTCTGTCGGTACTGCTGCTTACTGTATGCAACAAAGGATTGCATTTCCGGGCAAGCGGTCATGCGTGCAGCGTCACCGGACCGCTGTTGTTTCTGATTTATTTTGTGGGGTGGAAATGTGTTATGCCATGTATCATGGCAGCAGGACTGATTGTCTGGTCTTCCCTTGTCCTGAAAAGGCACACCTGCAGGGAACTCGCAGGGGGAGCGGTGACCTGCATGATTGCTTTTACGGTTTCTTTATGGTGCGTGATTTATAGATGAAGGAGAATTCAAATGAAGGAAAAAGTGGCTGTACTTACGGATACCAATAGCGGCATTATGGGAGAAGAAGCAGAAAAAAAGGGAATTTATGTGATGCCGATGCCGGTGATTATTGAGGATGAAATTTTTTATGAGGGGCAGAATCTTACGGATGAACAATTCTACAGTGCGCTGGAAGCGGGAAAGCAAATCTCCACTTCCCAACCGGCACCGGGAGATTTGCTGGAAAAGTGGGAGGAGCTCCTTTCAACATATGAACAGGTACTCTATATTCCCATGTCCGCCGGGCTCAGCAATTCCTGCGCTTCGGCTGCGGCATTGTCACGGGAATTTGACGGCAGGGTATGTGTGGTAGATAACCATAGAATTTCCGTAACACTGCGTACTTCCGTGGAAGAAGCAAAGAAAATGGCGGAAAACGGATGGATGGCTGAGGCAATCAAACAAAACCTGGAGGAGAATGCTTACCGGTCAAGCATTTATATAGCCGTGAATACCCTGACCTATTTAAGGAGAGGCGGCAGGATTACTCAGACGGCGGCCATGGTTGGCAATGTATTGCAGATTAAGCCGGTGCTAACTATACAGGGAGAAAAACTGGATTCTTTTGCCAAGGTCAGGGGAGCAATGCTGAAGTGTGAATCAAAAATGATAGAAGCGGTAAAAAATGACGTGGAAAAACAGTTTTCGCAGGAAATGACGAAAAAAATGTGCGTGGGCGCAGCCGGTAGTTTTTTAAGTGAAAGCGAAAAACAGAACTGGCTTTCCATGGTGCAGGAGGCGTTTCCCCAGGCAGACGTATGGTATGATGCCCTGTCCATGAGCATTGCCTGCCATACCGGTCCCGGAGCAATCGGAATCGGTATTTCATTTTGTTAAAAACTCTCCCAATCCTCCACTCAGAATCAGAAGATTAATTTACAGAAAGAGGAAGAAATCCAGAAGCTGGAGGAACAGCTGGAGGATTGGAAGAAGGAGCAGAATGCCATAAAAGAAATACTCGCCAAATAGTAAAAAATACGGTAAAATAGCTATATACGATGAGAGAGGTTCCTGTGCAGTGTACGGGAAGGCAGAGGAGAACGGTATGGCAAAAAAACATATGGATTTTATTAGAAAAGCAGGCGGGCAAAAGGCGAAAAAGCTTCTTGCCGTTATTCTGGCAGCGGGCATGGCAATGACGGCGCTTCCAGGCGAAACCATTACGGCGCTGGCGCAGGAGGCCGAAGGACAGAAAAACGTGCTGCTTGCAGAAGAGGTGTCCGGCAGCGAAACGGATATGCCGGAAGAAGATGTGATACCCGGCGGTGACAGTCGAACAGCAGAAAGCATTTCCAGCAATGCAGACAGCGATGTCTCCGGCAATGCGGCCCGGCAGCAGGACGGTATACAGGGCGAAATCCCTGCTTTTCCCGGTTATATTTCCATGCCCGGAGACGAAGAAGCGGACACAGTGGTATATGACTCCTCTGCTTTTTCTGCATACTCCATGCTGGAATCTAAGTACATCCCGGCAAAAGGTGACCTGCCTCTTACCAGAGACCAGAATCCTTACGGTACCTGTTGGGCATTTTCTACGATTTCCCTGGCGGAAATCGGTATGAAGAAGGCGGGTTATGTTACGGAGTTCCCGGATTACTCGGAATTGCATCTGGTTTATTTTTCTTACCGTGGCAAGGGACTGGTGGACCCTTTAGGCGGCACAGAGGGAGATTATAATTATTGCAGTGATACAGATATATTAAACAGGGGAGGAAGCCTCAGCTTATCCGAAAATGTGCTGATTAACTGGGTAGGAGCAGCCGACGAACAGAAAGCACCTTATAAGGATGCCTATAATCTGGTAAATAGCGGTATTGATCAGAGCCTTGCCTTTGACGATATGGCACACCTGCAGAATTATTACAATATTAATATCAAAACGAACCCGGAAATTGTAAAACAGATGGTGAAAAAGTACGGCGCAGTGGGAGTTTCCTACTATGCTGACAGCAGTTACTTCAATTTTACTACCGACAGTTTTTACTGCAATGAAGAAAAAGGAACCAACCATGCGGTTACGGTTGTAGGCTGGGATGACGACTATGCGGCAAGTAATTTTTCTGTTACACCGGAGGGCAACGGAGCATGGCTGGTCAGAAACACATGGTCAGCGGGATCTGACGTGGATAATCTGAGCTATTATACCTATTTCTGGCTTTCCTATTACGATAAGAGCCTTTCTGGCTCAGCCTATGCGTTTGATTTTGAACCTGCCGACAACTATGATCACAATTATCAGTATGATGGGGCTATGTTTGGTATTTCTTATGGTTTTTCAAGCCCGACTCTTTCTGTGTCCAATGTTTTTACAGCTGGCGGAAATGCGGAGGGAGAGGTTCTTAAGGCTGTGGGAATCCAGTTTGCACAGGCAAATACAGGCTATAAGGTGCAGATATATAAAAACCTGAAGGACGCATCCAATCCAGAGAGCGGTACACTGGTGGAGGCGGCAACAACCTCCGGAAGTATTGAGTGTGAGGGATACTACACCATACAACTTGGACAGCCGGTAGAGCTGGAGGAAGGAGATACGTTTGCGGTAGTATTTACACTTACGGCATCAGGAGGGGTAATGGCCGCTGCCGAATACAGCTATAATGGCTGGATGACGACAGTTGCCACTGCTAAGGAAGGACAGAGCTTTTACAAGTCCCCCTATGGCTCGACCTGGACCGACTTTGGAAAAGCGAAAAATGCTAATTTACGCATTAAAGCCTATACCGTGAATGCTGAAAACGGAGCAGGAGCCGAAGTACCGTTGCAGTCCATTTCCCTGAGCGGAGAAACCCGGATAACGCAGGGAGATACCACTACGTTGAGTGTCAGCTTTTACCCGGCAAATACCACCGATGATAAAACTGTCATTTTTGAAAGCTCTGACGAGGAAATTCTGAAGGTGGATGAAAACGGTACGGTAACCGGTGTTGGTGTGGGAATGGCTACTATCACGGCAACAGTTGCCGGTACCTCTATTCAGGATACTATAAATATAGAAAGTGTGGCTCGAATTACAGGAGTCCGTCTGGAAGCGGATCTGGATAAAGGGCTTACGTTGGAAGCGGGAGACACCCGGGAACTCAAAGCGTATACCGAGCCGGGAGATACGGCAAACAAGGATATTATCTGGCGGGTAGAAAACACCGCCATTGCAGAGGTATCAGAAGATGGTCTGCTTACCGCAAAAAATCCCGGAACGACTACCGTAACGGCTTCCTATGCCATAGATACAGAGCTAAAAGCATCCTTCACTCTGACCGTGACAAAGAGTCTGGAAAGCATCTCCTTGTCCGGTGAGGACAATGTCATGAAGGGGGAAACCATTTCCTTGCAGGTGGAATTTTACCCGGCGGATACTACAGATGACAAAACCGTCATTTTTGAAAGCTCGGATGAGAATGTCCTGAAGGTGGATGAAAACGGCGTGGTAACCGGCATGGGTACAGGAAGCGCCGACATTACCGCAACGGTTCAGGGTACTGCTATTTCAGCAAAGAAAACCATTCAATGTACGGAAAGAATCCCCATGTACCGGATTGTATACCATCTGGCAGCGGGACAGAAGACAGAAGCCAACGAAGAAGAGATTTACAACAACAAAGTACCTTATATTTTACAGGAACCGGCAGCAGGGAAAGAGGGCTACACCTTCGGCGGCTGGTATACTGCGGAGGACTATAAGACCAAAATAACGGAAATTCCGGCACAGACCACAGGAGAAGTCCATATCTATGCCAAGTGGATTGCCCGGAAATATACGGTTATTTATGACAGCAATACCCCGGAGGGGGCCAAGGTAACCGGAAAGATGCCCATGCAGGTATTTTCCTATGGGCAGCCGGCAGCTCTTTCTGCCAATAAATATGCCTGCAAGGGTTATGCGTTCATGGGATGGCAGACAGCGGACGGAACCTTCTATGCTGACAAAGAAAAAGTAAGCGTCCGCACGGAAGGCGCAGCGGACGATACGGTTTATCTGTATGCTATATGGCAGCAGACCTTTACCGTTTCCTATGACACGCAGGGCGGCAACCCCATAGTGGATAATAGTTACACATACGGAAAAGCCATGAAGCTGCCGGTTCCCGTGAAAGAGGGATTTACGTTCCGGGGCTGGTACAGCGACAGCGCTTATAAGAAGAAAGTGGCATCCATTACCGCGTCCACCAAGGGAGATTTACAGCTTTATGCCAAGTGGAGCGAGAACACTTACAACATTGTATTTAACGGAAACGGAAGCAACGGCGGAAGTACAAAGAAGCTTACTATAAAATATACGGAGTTGGCAGCTTTTACGGCCAACGGTTTCTTTAAGAAGGGCTATGAATTTGCCGGATGGAATACGGTAAAGACGCCTACGGAAGTTGTACCGGGCACGACCTTTGAGGACGGCGGAAAAGTAACCGGTCTGATACTTTCACAGCAAAACCTCCTGCCGCAGAAAAACGGCGGTACGATTACCCTGTATGCCCAGTGGAAGCCCACGACCTATACGATTGATTTTGTATACAACGGCGGAAGCGGGGACACGGCCAGAATGGAATACTATTACGGCATGCCGAAGACCAAGCTTCCGGTGCCGGAAAAAGAGGGTTACACTTTCGGAGGCTGGTATAAGAATGAAAATCTGACGGCTGCGATGTCTTATATTACCGCAACCACCTATGGAAATATGACACTGTATGCGAAATGGAATGCACCGTATACGGTGGTATTCCACAATGATGCCAGGGCAGATGCCGGACTCCTTACCGGTACCATGAAGCCGCTTTCCATGAAGAGCGAAACGGCGAAGGCGCTGACGGCAAATACCTACAAGAAAGCGGGCTATGCTTTTGTGGGCTGGGCGCTTACGGAAGAAGATGCCCGGGCGGGAATTGTGACCTATGAGAACAAAGCAAAGCTTTTCCAGCCGGTTACACTGAGTAAAACTGTGGATGCTTCAGGAAAAACCACATGGGTACTGAACCTGTACCCTGTCTGGAGAAATTCTTTTACCGTTACCTTCCATGTAAACGGCGGGGAGTACGACACGAAAAGTACCGTTTATGAAGCAGGAGTGGGTATTACGGCAAAAGAAATGAAGGCATGGGAAAAGCCGGTGAAGAAGGGCTATGTGTTTGATGGCTGGTATAAGGATGCCGCACTGAAATCCAAGGTAATCGTCATTGCCAAAACAACGGCGGCGGATATGGATTTGTATGCGAAGTGGAAGGGCATCTCCTATAAGACGGAGTATGTGGCGAATGCACCGGAAAATGCGGCAGTGAAGGGCGTTATGAGGCAGCAGACGCTTATATTCGGCACACCGAAGGCCCTGACAGCCAACAGCTATAAGATAAACGGTTACGTGTTTGCAGGCTGGGCGGAAACACCGGACGGAGCGGTGAAATACACCGACAAGGAGAAGATTACCGGTCCTGCCGAATACCCGGACAACGGTATCTACACCTTGTATGCGGTATGGGAAAAGCAGACCTACACCATTACCTATGCCAATATGGATGGCTTTGTAAATCCCGCCGGCAACCCGGCAGACTACACAGTGGAAGACGAAGAACTGCCTCTTTATAATCCCGAAAAGCTGGGCTACACATTCCTCGGCTGGTATACGGATAAAGCATGTAAGAAGAGAATTACGAAAATTCCTGCCGGTTCTTACGGCAACTTAACGCTTTACGCCAAATGGAAAGTAAATTAAGCGCAATGCAAAAAATAACAGCCGCCCGTTAAGGCGGCTGTCACTTACAGATGAAAGGGGAAGACCTCCCCTTTCATTTTTTTAACGGAAAGGGTTACGTTTTCCTCTTTGGGATAAAAACGGGTGCTCAATACTTTTTCACCGCCGTTTAAGTAAATCTCCAGACTGGACATGTCGGCAAGAATGCGGATGTTACGGCATTCCTTCAGACGGCATTTGCGGAGAGTTCTGCCACCACTGACAGACATGTCGGTAAACAGCAGGGTGAACAGACCGTCTTCATAGGTCATGGTGCAGAAATCCGACAGGGCAAGGGAAAAAGCGGCCCCGGTCTCTCCGTAAAAGAGGAAGGGCAGGGAAACCCTGACGGATTTTTCTTCGGAAACAGGAGAGCCTGTGCCTGCCCAGGATAAAATTTCGGGTACGGGATTCTGCAGCAGTACACCGTCGGCCCGTCTTGTGATTTCTCTCGGAACCGTAAGGCAGTGCTGCCAGCCGAGAGGCACGGTCAGGTTTTCATAGGCGGAGTCACCGATTCCCATCCAGCCCACCAGAATTCTTCTGCCGTTCGGTGTTTCAAAGGTCTGCGGCGCGTAAAAATCAAAACCATAGTCCCATTCTTCAAAGTCTGTCAGGACATCATCGTAGGTAAAATAACCGGACTGGTACAGATTTTGGAATTTTTCCTCATAAGTGGGCAGTCCCTGCGGGGAAATGCTTAAGTAGCGGTGGCCGTCCACCCGGAAACAGTCGGGACATTCCCACATATAGGCGAAATCCGGCACGGCATCATGACCGGCATAGCGCCAGTTTTTCAAATCATCCGACTCATAGAACAGGACGCAGCCTTCGTCCGTTTTCGTTCTGGCGCCCAGAACCATATGGTATTTGCCGTCTTCCTTCCAGACCTTGGGATCGCGGACGTGGCAGCAGCAGAAATCGGGGTAGTCCGCATTGGTGAGAAGAACCTCCTTTTCACTCATGGTGTGGCCGTCTTTCGTGGATACGTGGATGACATTGGCGCCTCTGCCGGCGGTGGTGTAGTCGTAGTCACCGTCCTCCAGCACATTACCGGTGTAGAAAATTTCCAGGGAGTCGCCGCAGACAATGGCACTGCCGGAATAGGCACCGTCCTTATCCGCGGGCATATCCGGGCGGATAACCATGCCGGTGTAAGTCCAGTTTACCAGATTGGTGCTTTCAAAATGACCCCAGCCGCGGTCGCCGCTGCCTTCGGCATCGAAGGGGGAGTACTGGAAGTAAACATGATATTTATTATCAAAATAAGAAAGACCGTTAGGGTCGTTCATCCAGCCCTGAGGGGGCTCCAGATGCAGTTTCTGACGATAGGAATTGGTGTTCATAAGTACCGACCTTTCTGTTTGTTTCAGTAAAACATTCTGATTTTAAACCATTATAAACAAAAGAGGCGGGAAGAACCAGTCCTTTTAGAAAGAAAATCCCGGATGAAAAGCTGCGATACATAAAAAGTAAGGCAAAACAACGATAAAAATTTGAGTAGTCATAAAAAGCAATTCAAGATAAAATAAGGAGAAAATACCGGAAAATGCAATAGAAAACAATAAGACAATGGAGGATGTGTCAATGAGTAATGTAAAAGGTGTCAGATTAACACCCGCAAAATTTGCCGTGGATTTGAGCGACGGCAGCGAAAGAGGATTTTATGTGAACCAGGATTATATCCTGCAGAAGCTTCACAGACCGCACAGAGGCATCAACCTGATGTACTGCTATTACCCTCTGGACGAAGCATGGCCCGCAAGAGCACAGGATGCTTATGCCGATAAAGAAATCAGCTTTGCATGGGATTATCCTTACGACAATTATTTCCCCTTCAGAGGCGGATTGAACGGCAATATGGACGGGGAGCCTTTTACCTGCATGCGCGATGTCAGACGCCATGGACAGGATGTTATCCTGACCCTGACCTGCGACCCCCATGTAACGGATGAGCACATTATTGCGATTGCGAAAAACCTGCGTACCTTCGGACGCATGATGCTCCGCCTGAACCATGAAGCTACCGGCGACTGGTTCTCCTTTAACAAACGTGCTTCCTATCAGGAGGTAGCGGATTTCTTTGTCCGTTTCCACAAGATTTTGAAGGAATATGCACCCAATGTGCAGACCATTCTCTGCATCGGCGGAGCAGAAGACCCCAATTCTTCCGAAATCACCAAGGAGAAGGAATTTGCGGAAGCAGTCCGCACCACCGATATCTGGTCCGTGGACAAATACATGGCGCTGAACTGGGGCTGGCCTTACGAAGTGGCGGAAAGGGACAATTTCTCCCACAAGAAAGAGTCTGCGGAATATGTATATGAAATGACGAAAAAAAGCTATGAGCGTTATAAAGAGCTCTGCGGCGGAAAAAAGAAGCCAATGGTAATGTCCGAAATGAATGCCGACGGCGATGTCACCGGACCTTACGATCAGGTGAAAATGGTACAGGATTTCTGCCGTCTGATTAAGGAAGACCCGGAAAGATGGTTCAGCGGATTTACCTTCTATCAGTTCCGTGATGACGGACGTCTGGGACTGGAAATTACCGACCCCAACAACCCGGATGTAGGTGTGGAACAGCCGCTGCTTGCTGCTTACAGAGATATTATTCAGGATGAATTCTTCAATCCCGGTGTGGTTTATGAAGGTGAAAAAGAACTTCCCGTAACTCTCCGCTGGGGCGGCTCCGAGGATGCGGAAGGCGTGGAAATGGAACTTTCCTTTGACGGCGACCCGGTATTTGCGGAAGCTAACTTCAAGGATGACTTAAAGGATGCCAACCTGATGCTCGAAATTAACGGCCGTTGGTTCTACAAAGCACCCGGCGTAACCTTTGTGGACTTTATGCCTGCATTCTTCGACAAAAAGCTGGACGGCCCCTGCACAATGAAGCTTCGTATTTTCGCACCGCCCGCAACCGGTGAAAATGACCCTTCCCAGGGCGAAGACTGGCAGGAAAACTACTATTACACCTTAAAGAGCCTGCCCGATATAAGACTTCGTTTTGAGCCCGTTATCGCATAGGATTCCAGGCAAAATTTATTTAACAAATAAAAATCCTCCCTATAGGCATTGCCCGCTTAAGCAGGCAGTGCCTTTTTAAAAATACATATTGACAACTTTCTTTGTCAATGATAATGTATATGACAAGGAAAGTTGTCAGAATGACAAGAATAAATGTCACAGAAATGACAAGAGTAAATAACAGGAGGAAACAAATGGAAGGACAATTTCAGCCAGAGGGACAATTTCAGCAAAATGTAAATCCCTATACACCGCAGCAGACAGGATACCAGCCGCAGCCGGGATATCAGCCACAGGAAGCAGGACAGCCCGTCCTGCAGGAAAATAACAAGAAACCCATGAGAAAGGCTTACTGCCGGGTAGAATGGAAAATTTTCCTGTATGCGGTCATTGTTGTGGCGGCACAGACCCTGTACGCATGGGCGCTTCCCGAATTGTTTGGGGAAAGTGTTTATGTTGCGGAATGGTTTACCTGGGGGATGATGATCATTCCCATGTATATGATTGCTTTTCCGGTTTTATATTTGTTAATAGGCGGCAAAAAGGACCGGGTTAAGATCATGCAGCACAAAATGGGCTTCGGCAAATGGCTTATTGCGGCGCTTATGTGTGCCGGCATCTGCGCCGTCGGTATGGTAATCGGTACGGTTTTGGATACCGTAATCAGCCTGCTTACCCGGAACAGCTCGTCGGATGTCGTTACTCTGCAGAATCTGATGTTAAATTCCAATCCGGTTTACCGTATTCTTACGGTGGGAATTTTAGCGCCCATGGTGGAGGAGATGATTTTCCGTAAGTTCATCATTGACCGCACTGTAAAATACGGAGAGTGGATGGCAATTCTTACTTCCGGCCTGATGTTCGGTCTGTTCCACGGAAACTTCAGCCAATGCTTTTTTGCGGCGGGTTTAGGAATGTTGTTCGCCTATATTTATATCCGTACCGGACGTATACGATATACCATCTTTTTACACATGGCGGTAAACCTGACTACATCCGTCGGCTCTGTCGGTATCCTGCAGTGGGCCGGATACGATGAACTGTTATCGGCGGAAGCAAGCGGCAATTTAGAGGCGATAATGGGCGATATGCTTCCGAAACTCATTGTTTTATATGCATGGCTGGGACTTTTAGCATGCCTTGCCATCGCCGGTATTGTGCTTCTGATTGTAGCCTTTGCCAAAAAGAAGTTTTTCCTCGTAAAGCCGCCCAAGTATGTGGCAAAGGGAGGATTCGCAGCAGCATGGATTAACTGGGGCATGCTTTTATTTATAATTTATATTCTGTTTGCCTTTATCTCTAATTATGTGGGATTTTAAGAAAGAATGTGAGGAAAGCATATGCCTTTGAAAAATCATTTGAAAGAATACAGGGCAAAAAAGAACATTAACCAGCAGGAGCTGGGAAGCATGGTGGATGCCAGCCGTCAGACCATCAGTCTGATAGAGAGAGGGGATTATTCTCCTTCCGTTACTCTGGCACTGAAAATTGCCGGATATTTCGGTGTGCGGGTAGAGGATATTTTTGAATATGAGGAAGGAGAGGGAAAAGAAGATGAATGATGTCAGAAACGAAGAAAGAACAGAAGAAAAGGGACAGGAAAAAAATACAAAAAGACTGGAAACGATTAAAAAAGAGGATAAAAAGTTTTACTGGAAGTTTATTGCACTCTGTGGAATTGGCGGCATCGTAGGGGGGACGGCGGGATTTCTGATGGTTTTTCTTGACGATTATATGGCGGCAAGGGAATTGTCCTTCCCGGAAATGTTCCTGATGGTACAGAGAAACCTTGCCATACCGTTCCGCTATCTTACTGTGGCAGTGGGAGCAGTGTTCTGGGCAGCTTCGGAATACTTTTACCGTAAAGCGCGGAAAATCCGGAAGGAAAGCAGGGATCTGGATGAGGATTACGACAGAATAGACGATGCTCTGAACATTTCCCTGCTCCTTGCCAATGTAATGGCAATTATGAATTTCATATGTGCAGGTACCGGTTTCTATTGTCTGGCGTGTGCGGAGGATATGGTTTCCTTTGTTATAACCATTTCATTCTTTCTGCTCTATGTATACGGTTCTTTTCATATGCAGCATGTAATTGTCAATATGACCAAGGAAATGAACCCGGAAAAGAAGGGCAGTCTGTATGATAAGAAATTCAAGAAGCAGTGGTACGACAGCTGTGATGAAGCGGAACGCCGTCAGATAGGAATTGCGTCTTATCATACCGTCCAGGTAACGGGTATCGCCTGCATGTTATTCATGCTTATCTTCCTGATGTTAGGCATGGTAATCGAGATTGGACTTCTGCCTATGCTGGTGCCGGCATTTATCTGGATGATTCAGGTGATTACCTATCATGTTTCCTGTAAAAAGGCACAGAAGATGATGAATGACTGACAACAGCCGGAAGGCACAGGCCTGTGCGGACAAAAGCGCACGGTTCATATATGAAAGTAACGCACGGCTGCATACAGCCTAAGTGCGTGGAAAAGAGGGAATATGGAAGAAATATTGAAGGTGCAGGGCTTGAAAAAGACATTTAAGCTGTCTGCCAAACAACAGAAAATCGAAAAGACGAAAGAAAAAGTAAAGGTGGCGGTCAATGACCTTTCCTTTACCGCATACAGAGGAGAAGTGTTCGGACTGTTAGGGCCTAACGGCGCCGGAAAGACCACTACACTGCGTATGCTGGCAACCTTAATCCGACCGGACGGCGGGGATGCCGTACTGGACGGCGCCAGTATTGTAATGGAACCAGAAGAAGTGCGCAGCAAGATTGGATTTCTGACCAGCGAGCTGAAGCTGGAGGATTTCTTTACTCCCAATTATCTGTTTGATTTCTTCGCGGATTTACACGGCATGGATGCGGAGAGCAGAAAGCAGAGAAAAGAGCTTTTGTTCAAACGATTCGGCATTGATGAATTTGCCGAAGTAAAGGTAGGCAATCTGTCCACCGGTATGAAGCAGAAGGCATCCCTTGCCATCTCTCTGGTACATGACCCCGATATCATTATTTTCGACGAACCCACAAACGGTCTGGATGTTCTGACCGCCAAGGTGGTGACGGACTTTTTGCTGGACTTGAAGGCACAGGGCAAGACCATTATCGTGTCCACCCATATTTTCAGCCTGATTGAAAAAATCTGCGACAGAGTGGGAATTATCATCAACGGTCACATGGAAGCATACGATACCCTGGATGCCATCTGTCAGGGAATGAGCTTAGAGGACAGGTTTTTTGAGATTTATAAAGAGAAAGCAGGTGATATTGCATGAGAAAAGATATGCTGACCATTATTAAAAAGGAATTTGCTCGCTTTTTCGGGGATAAAAATTTATTCTTTACCACCGTTATTATGCCGGGTCTTGTGATTTACATTATGTATACCATTATGGGGCAGGGCATGATGAAGCAGTTCATGGCGGATGACACATATGTGGCGGATGCTTATGTGGTAAACCTGCCGGACGAACTGAAGAACTCCTTTGAGGAGCTTTCCGCTGACTGGAAGGATACGGCGGAAGCGGATACGGATGCCGTAAAACAGAAAATCCAGGATAAAGAAGCGGATGTACTGGTGGTATTCCCGGAGAACTTTTCCGGGGAAATCGCAGCCTATGATGTAAAAAGCGGTGTGGCTGCACCCAATGTGGAGATTTACTACAATTCCACAAAAACGGACTCCGAACAGATAAAGAGCACGGTAAACGACCTCTTAGACAGCTATGAAGCATCCATGACAAACAAATTTGATATAAATGCCGGGGACGGTGTGTATGACTGCGCCACCAAGGAAGACGTGGTAGGCCAGATATTCTCCATGATGCTGCCCATGCTGTTAATGATTTTCCTGTTCAGCGGCTGTATGGCGGTAGCACCCGAGTCCATTGCCGGAGAAAAGGAAAGAGGCACCATCGCCACCCTGCTTGTTACTCCCATGAAGAGAAGCTCTCTTGCACTGGGAAAAATCATCAGCTTAAGCGCCATTGCCCTTTTGTCCGGTCTGTCCAGCTTCCTGGGCACCATGCTTTCCCTGCCGAACCTGATGGGAATGGACGCAGGCTCCGGCATGGACGCCAGCGTATACAGTGTGGCTGATTATGGTCTGCTTTTGGGACTGATTTTAACAACCGTCCTGCTTTTAGTAGCGGTAATTTCCATTATTTCCGCCATGTCGAAGAGCGTAAAGGCAGCGGGCACCGCCATTTCGCCGCTTATGATTGTCGTAATGGGTGTCAGCCTCATTCCCATGTTCAGCGGCGGCGGAGAGAGCAGCATTGCTTATTCCTTTATACCGATATTTAACAGTGTGAGAAGCATGTACGACATTTTCTCTTTCCAGTGCAGTACCGTGAATGTGGTGCTCACCATGGTATGCAACCTGATTTATGCGGGTATTCTTACCTTTGTCCTGACCAGGATGTTTAATGATGAAAAAATAATGTTTTCCAAATAAATCCGGGAAAAAGAGACAGAATAAAACCGACAATCTTTTTTGACAGATTTTGTAATGTGTGCTATTCTTAAAAGAAAGCGTTGACGAAGAGAGTACCCTTGGAACGGTCTTACAGAGAAGTCTCCCTGACATGTTTTTTATGCAGGCTGGAAGGAGACAGACACGGACTTTGGAGAACATGGCTTCCGAGCAGTGCACTGAGCCGGCGGCTTGCGGGATGACCCAAAGGCAGGACGGTTAGGCTGCAACAGGTCCGCCTGTTATAGCGGAGAGTGCTAACAGGCACTTGCAGAGGTCTTTCCTGTGAAGGAAGGATAAAGAGAAGTGGTACCACGGGTCAAGTTCCCGTCTTCTTGTACGAATCACGTATGGGAAGGCGGGTTTTTATATTAGGAAATGTCCCGTATTACGCAGCAGCAGGCGCCTTGCCATGCGAAAGCATAAAGAAGTATGCATGAAAGCTTTAGGGAGAAAGGAAGTAAAAAATGAGCAAAGAAAAGTATTACATCACAACAGCCATTGCCTACACATCGGGCAAGCCTCACATCGGAAACAACTACGAAATCGTCCTGGCGGACAGTATTGCCAGATATAAAAGAGCCGAGGGCTACGACGTCTATTTCCAGACCGGTACCGATGAGCACGGTCAGAAAATCGAACTGAAGGCCAACGAAGCCGGCGTAACACCCAAGGAATTTGTAGATAAGGTAGCCGGACAGATTAAGGATATGTGCGACCTTTTGAACATTTCCTACGACCACTTTATCCGTACCACCGACGATTACCATGAAAAACAGGTACAGAAGATTTTTAAGAAATTGTACGACCAGGGCGATATTTACAAAGGCTCCTATGAAGGTTTATACTGTACCCCCTGCGAATCCTTCTGGACAGAGTCCCAGCTTGTGGACGGTAAGTGTCCGGACTGCGGCAGAGAAGTAAAGCCCGCCAAGGAAGAAGCATATTTCTTTAAGATGAGCAAGTATGCAGACCGCCTGATTGAGCATATCAATACCCATCCGGAATTTATCCAGCCGGTTTCCCGCAAGAACGAAATGATGAACAACTTCCTTCTGCCGGGGCTGCAGGATTTATGTGTCTCCCGTACCTCCTTCAAGTGGGGAATTCCGGTAGATTTCGACCCGAAGCATGTGGTTTATGTATGGCTGGATGCACTGACCAACTATATCACCGGTATCGGTTATGATGCGGACGGAAACAGCACCGAGCAGTACAAGAAGTACTGGCCGGCGGATTTACACCTTATCGGCAAGGACATTATTCGTTTCCATACGATTTACTGGCCCATTTTCCTGATGGCGCTGGGAGAACCCCTGCCCAGGCAGGTATTCGGACATCCCTGGTTACTCATGAGCGGCGGCAAGATGAGCAAGTCCAAGGGCAATATTATTTATGCCGATGATCTGGTAGATTTCTTCGGCGTGGATGCGGTCCGTTACTATATGATTCATGAAATGCCTTATGAAAATGACGGTAACGCAACCTGGGAGCTTATTGCGGAGCGTACCAATACCGACCTTGCCAACACACTCGGCAACTTAGTAAACCGTACCATTTCCATGAGCAACAAATACTTTGACGGCGTGGTTGCCGACAAGGGCGCTGTGGATGAAGCACTGGATGCTGACTTAAAGGCGGTGGTAACCGGCACCTATGACAAGGTAAAAGAGAAGATGAGCACCCTGCGTGTGGCAGATGCCATTACCGAGATTTTCGGTATCTTCAAGCGCTGCAACAAATACATTGACGAAACAGAACCCTGGGTACTGGCAAAGGACGAAGCAAAGAGCGACCGTCTTTCCACCGTGCTTTACAACTTAGTGGAAAGCATTACCATCGGCGCATCTCTTCTGCAGCCCTATATGCCCGAAACCGCAGAAAAGATTGTGAAGCAGCTGAATACTTCCGTAAGAGATTTCAGCGACCTTAAGAAGTTCGGTCTGTATGAGAGCGGCAACAAGGTAACGGCAGAGCCTGAAATTCTGTTTGCCCGTCTGGATATGAAGGAAGTAGCAAAGAAGGAAGAAGAACTGGCACAGGCCATGATGGCTGCCAAAGCAAAGGAAGAAGAGGAAGAAAAAGGCATTGATATCGAAGCAAAGCCGGAAATCTCCTATGAGGATTTTGCCGCTATGCAGTTCCAGGTAGGTGAAATCATCGCCTGCGAAGCAGTGCCCAAGTCCAAGAAGCTTCTTTGCTCCCAGGTTAAAATCGGCAGCACGGTAAAGCAGATTGTGTCCGGCATCAAGGCTTATTATTCACCGGAAGAAATGGTGGGCAAAAAGGTTATGGTTCTTGTGAACTTAAAGCCTGCCAAGCTGGCAGGGGTTCTTTCCGAAGGTATGCTGTTATGCGCAGAGGATGCGGAAGGCAATCTGGCACTGATGAAGCCGGAGAAGGACATGCCCGCAGGTGCGGAAATCTGCTAATCTGCAAAACGGTTATGAAATGATGGACACGGTAATGTCCGGTATTTTATAGAGAAAGATGGGGTTATCTATGAAAAAAGAGGAGTTTACATTTGCGTCCCGGGACAATGTCACGAAAATCCATGCGGTCAGATGGCTGCCGGAGAGTGAAAACATTCAGGGAATTATACAGATTGTGCACGGTATGGCGGAATATGTGGAACGGTATGAGGAACTGGCGGAGTTCCTTACCGGCAAAGGCTATCTTGTGACGGGAGAAGACCACTTAGGACACGGAAAATCCGTGCCCGAAGGTGGGGTTAAAGGATATTTTTGCGAGCAGGATCCGGCTACGGTTGTGGTCAGGGATGTGCACAGACTGAAAAAAATGACGCAGGAGCTTTACCCGGGCGTTCCTTACTTTATCCTGGGACACAGCATGGGCTCCTTCATCACCCGAAACTACATTTACCGTTACGGCACCGGTATTCAGGGAGCCATCATTATGGGTACCGGTATGCAGTCCCCTCTGTATGTGTCTTTTGGGAAAGCCGTAACTTCCTTAGTAGGGGTATTCCACGGTAAAAATGTACCCAGTAAGTTTTTAGACAGGGTAACCTTCGGCTCCTACAACAAAAAGGTGGAGTCGCCGCGCACCGGCTTTGACTGGCTGTCCAAGGAATCGGAAAGAGTGGACAAATATATTGCGGACGACAACTGCGGTTTTTATTTTACACCAAACGGTTTCAATACCTTATGCATGCTGGTTTCCCGCGCCTGTAGTATGGACAATATGAAGAAAATCCCCAAGGATCTGCCGCTGTTTGTGATTTCCGGTGAAGACGACCCTGTGGGCGGCTACGGAAAAGGGGTAAAAAAGACCTACAATGCTCTGATAGAAGCGGGCGTGGAGGACGTTACCTTAAAGCTGTACCCGAAGGACCGTCATGAACTGATGAATGAAACGGACCGGTACGATATTATGAAAGATATTGAAAATTGGGTAAAACAACATCTTGTGAGATAAGGTCCCATTTGCTATAATAGTTTAATTAACGTTTAGAACGGAATAAGGCTTTTGAAGGAATGGAGATTTATATGAGTAATATCCGGGATATTCCTTATACGATCAGATGGGCAAAGCCGGAGGACTGGCCGGAAACCATGCAGATGGTCTGGCGGACGTTTATGCGCTTCGAAGCAGCCGATTACACAGAAGAGGGCGTTATTAATTTTCAGGATTTTCTGACAAACGGAAAGATTTACCAGATGTTTTTGAACGGGAGATATCCCATGCTGGTAGCATTGGATGGTGAAAAAATTATCGGAGAAATTTCCGTAAGAGGAAGGAATTTTATTTCTCTGTTATTTGTAGACGAAGAATATCATATGCAGGGAGTGGGCAGGGCACTGATAGAGGCAATGGCAAAGTATCTCAGGGATGTCAGGGGAGAAATCTATATGTCTGTCAAAGCGGCGCCTTATGCGGTAGCTTTTTACCGCAAAACAGGATTTCATGCGTGTGCACCGGAGGAAAGCTTCTCCGGTATCCGGGTGACTTCCATGGAGAGATTTTTGTAGGAGGAAAGCACAAAATGAGTAGAATATTTGATATGGACAGTCCCTTGATGAGGATATTAAACAAGTTTGCGGATCTGATGTGGCTGAATATCCTCACACTTATCTGCTGTATTCCCATTGTGACCATAGGCCCCGCACTTTCCGCAGCACATTATGTGGAGCTGAAAATGTACCGTAACGAAGAGGGATATATTACCAGGGATTTTTTTAAGGCTTTTAAGGTGAATTTCAAGCAGGGATTTATTCTTGGCGTTATCAACCTGCTGTTGCTGACGATTTTCGTGACGGATATTTTTCTTATGAATGAAAATTCCAACATCCATATCCCCAGGGTGGCGCAGGTTCTGATTATGGCAGCAGCCATTATGTACGTTTTTTATGTGGTATGGGTTTATGCCGTACAGGCAAAATTTATCAATACCATAAAAAATACCATGAAAAATGCTTTTGCCATCAGTATGATGAAGTTCCCCTACACCATAGCCATGGTAGTCTTATATGTCTGTCCGTGGGTGCTTTTGTGGATTTCCAATTTCTACCTGTTCCCGATAGTGTTCCTGTTTGGGGTTTCGGTGCCGGTGTATTGCAGTGCAGCCCTGTACAGTAAATTTTTCAAGCAGCTGGAGGAGAAAATTTTAGCCGGTCAGGAAGAGGAAAAGGAGACCTCAGGAGAGGAAAACGCCGAGCCGGAGGAGGAAAAAATCTTCAGCGACAAGCCTATGTTTGAAGAGAAGCAAGAGGATAAATAATGAAGGATAACCGAATAGGCGGTTTTCTCTGCAGAAAGGTACTGCCTACAGCTGTTCTTGTGCTGGCAATTTCCGTTCTGCTGATTCGTTCCCTTTCCGTCAGCATGGAACAGGAGAAGAAAACGGTGAGGGACAATCTGGAGGCACAGGCGCTCGTTGCGGGGCAGCAGATTGATAAAACCTTTCGTTCAGCGGAGAAAGCCGTGGAGGTCATAGCAAAATACCTGGAATATGACAATGCCGGAGATGTGGACAAGGTAATGCAGGCATTCCTTGATACAACCGGTTTAGAGGATATTTTTATTTACGATATGGACGGAACCGGCTACCGTGCCGGCGGCGAGGAACTGACAGAAGAGGAAATGACACGGTATGCAAAGGCTGCGGAGATGAACCGGGAAAGTAAACAGAACGGCAATATATATGCGGGCAGTGATTCTTTTTATGCGGCCGCTCCCATCGAAAAGGAGGGTGCAGTCACAGGGTATGCAATCTGTGCCTACGACAGGAACCTGATTGCCAGACAGAATGTCACGAAAAATTTCGGCGGCAATGCCTTTTATCTGATTTTGGATAAGAACGGAAAAGTGGTGTATCTGGATGAGAGGGCGCAGGCAAAGGGAAATCCCTTCTGCGTAGCTTCCGATGATTACATAAAGACCCTGAGGACTTTGACGGACGACAGCTTTCAGACAGAGGTTTTAAAATCCCAGATGAAAAACAATCAGACGTGCACGAAGGCGTATACTTACGGGGATTATTCCTATACCCTGTTTGAGGTACCGGTTCTGGATGGGGATTATTTTCTGATTATAGGGGCAGAGCAGACTTATGTGAACGAGCAGGTGCACACAGGCTGGAGACCGCTGCATTCCATAGCCCTGCAGATTATGGCAGTCCTGTTAGTTTTCATAGTGGTTCTGACTATTATCGATGTGGTGGAAAAGAACCATGAAAATGAAAAAAAGAAAGCGTTAGAGGATAAAGCCGATACGGATCTGCTTACCACATTAAACAATAAGATTGCAACGGAACGGAAAATTAAAGAACATCTGGCAGCCCATCCCGACGAGATGGCAGTGATGTTCGTAGTGGATATTGATAATTTTAAGAAAATTAACGATACCATGGGGCATGTATTCGGAGACGAGGTGCTGAAGACACTGGGAAAGCATATCTGCGGAGAATTCCGTGCCAGTGATATTATCGGACGTACCGGCGGCGATGAATTTATGGTATTCTTGTGCAACATGAAAGAAGATGCCATTATTAAGAAGGAAGCAAAGCGTCTGGAAAAGTTTTTCCAAAGCTTTCAGGCAGGCAGCTATGTGAAGTACTCCGCTACCGCCAGCATCGGCGCAGCCGTATATCCCAAGGATGCCCAGACCTTTGAAGGTCTGTATAGAGCGGCGGACCAGGCAATGTATGTGGCAAAAAAGAAGGGAAAGAACCGGCTGGCTTTTTATGGGGAAGCGAGTACGGAACCATAGGAACGGTTCGGCAGATTGTATACTAAAAGCGGTAAAGTTTGTACAAAGTGCCCGATTTGAACCGGAGCATAAGCAATTTTTACAAAGCCCAACGAAAACTTTGTGAAATAGTGTTATAGCAAGAAATGGAATTATTCGGTATACTAAAACAAGGTTAGGCCGAATGTATTTATTTGTACAGCAAGAAAGGAGTCATAAAATATGGCAAGTTTATCATTAAAAAATGTCTGCAAAGTATATCCTAACGGTTTCGAAGCAGTTAAGAACTTCAACCTTGAAATTGCAGATCAGGAATTCATTATTTTCGTAGGACCTTCCGGATGCGGTAAGTCCACCACTCTTCGTATGATCGCAGGTCTGGAAGATATCTCTTCCGGTGAACTGAAGATCGGTGACAGAGTAGTTAACGATGTAGAGCCTAAGGACAGAGATATCGCAATGGTATTCCAGAACTACGCTCTGTATCCTCATATGTCTGTATATGACAACATGGCTTTCGGACTTAAGTTAAGAAAAGTTCCGAAGGATGAAATCGATAAGATGGTAAAAGATGCAGCTAAGATCCTTGATCTGACTCCCCTTCTGGACAGAAAGCCTAAGGCTCTTTCCGGTGGTCAGAGACAGCGTGTTGCCATGGGTCGTGCAATCGTTCGTAATCCTAAGGTATTCCTTATGGACGAACCTCTTTCCAACCTGGATGCAAAACTTCGTGTACAGATGCGTATCGAAATCGCTAAATTACATCAGAGATTAGGTACCACCATCATCTACGTAACACATGACCAGACCGAAGCTATGACACTGGGTACCAGAATCGTAGTTATGAAGGATGGCGTTATCCAGCAGGTAGATACTCCTCAGAATCTTTACGAGAAGCCTTGCAACCTGTTCGTAGCAGGATTTATGGGATCTCCGCAGATGAACTTCTTAGATGCAACTGTAGAAGTAGCAGGCGATGTAGCTAACTTAAAGATTGCCGGTCACAGCATTCCTCTTCCTCCTGCTAAATCCAAGAAGCTGATTGACGGTGGTTATGACGGAAAGGTTGTTACCTTCGGTATCCGTCCTGAAGATGTATATGATTCCGAAATGTACATCGAAGCTTCTCCTAACAGTGTATTCGAATCTACCATCAAGGTATACGAATTACTGGGTGCTGAAGTATATCTGTACTTCGATCTGGAAGAGTTCCCTGTAACTGCAAGAGTAGATTCCCGTACCACTGCAAGACCTGGCGATACCGTAAGATTTGCTCTGGATGTTGAAAAAATTCACGTATTCGATAAGGATACCGAGCAGGTTATTACCAACTAATAAACAAACACTTCGGGGGTGCATATGCACCCCCGTTTTTGCATTTACGGATAATAAAAAGAAAGAGGGGATTTCGGTTTATGATTTCAAACCAGGTTATTCAGACGAGCATTGACGAATTAAAAGCGATTACCAAGGTTGACCTTTGCATCTACGACATCACAGGCAGTCTGGTAGCGTCTACAGCAGAAAAAGGAAGCCTTTCCAATGACTTTGTGACAAGTTTTGCCCAATCACCGGCAGACAGTCAGGTGATTGGCAATGAACACCTGCTGAAAGTGCTGGATGAGGGGGAAGTTGTGTATATACTGGTGGCAAGAGGAACCTCGGACGATGTTTACATGGTGGGGAAAATCGCTGTCTGCCAGCTGCAAAATCTGATTATTGCGTATAAGGAGAGGTTTGACAGAAACAATTTCTTCCAGAACCTGCTTTTAGACAACCTGCTTTTAGTGGATATCTACAACCGGGCTAAAAAGCTGCACATTGAGGTCAGTGTACCCCGCCTGGTTTATTTGATTGAAACAAAATCGGAAAAGGACGGTATTGTCACAGAGCTTCTGAAAGGAATGTTTTCCGCACAGAACGGCGATTACATTACCTCTGTGGATGAAAGCAATGTAATTTTGATTAAATCCCTGGAGGATGGTTATACCCAGGACTCCCTTCTGGATATTGCCAACACCATAGTGGATATGATGAATACGGAAGCCATGCTCAACGTCAAGGTTGCCTTCGGTACTGTGGTGTCGGAGCTTAAGGACGTTTCCAAATCCTATAAGGAAGCGAAAATGTCTCTGGATGTTGGCAAGATTTTCTACGCGGAAAAGGATGTTATGGCGTACAGCACACTGGGAATAGGACGTTTGATTTACCAGCTTCCCATTAACCTTTGCAGAATTTTCATCAAGGAGATTTTCGGTGACTCCATTCCGGAGGAACTGGATGAGGAAATGCTCACAACCATCAATAAGTTCTTTGAAAACAACCTGAACGTTTCCGAAACCTCCAGACAGTTGTTTGTGCACCGGAATACACTGGTCTACCGTATTGAGAAAATGCAGAAATGCACGGGACTGGACATCCGCATCTTCGACGATGCCCTGACCTTCAAGATTGCTCTCATGGTCGTAAACTACATGAAGTACCTGGACACCATGGAATACTAAATTTTTGCAAATAAATTACACGAAGCCGGTTTATTTTTTATGAAGGAAAAGACAAAATCATTTTTACAGAAAACGGGGATTTTATCCCTGACGCCCCTGACGTTGCTGCGCTTTTTTGCCGGACTTGCCATTATACAGCTGGCAGTCGCCTCTTTCCTGCAGATAGGAATTGGGTCGGACTCCTTTACCGTATTCATGCAGGGACTTTCCAAGGTATGTTCCGTCAGCGTGGGAACGGCAAACTTTCTGCTGACACTGGTACTTTTAATCATTGTGTTTCTGCTGGACAGGACGCAGTTTAAGATTGGCATGGTATTTGCCGTGGCGTTTGCGGGACTGTTTCTGGACGGTATGACCAGGGTGGTAGCCGTTATTTTGCCGAAAGAACCGTCCATTCCGGTTATTGCACTGGAATTTGCCCTGACCTGCGTGGTCGTGTCCATAGGTTTTCCACTGCTTAAATCCGCGGGAATAGGCGTGGCTCCCAACGATGCGCTGTACCTTGCCATTGCCAACCGCACGAAAAAGCCCTTTGGACTTATCCGGGTGCTGGTGGATGCCTGCTACCTTGTCTGCGGCTATTTCTTCGGCGGCGTCATCGGCATCGGCACCGTAGTCTGCGTCATTGCCATAGGCCCCATGATGCAGTTTGTGATGAAACATATTATTAAACAGAAGGATTGAGAAAAATCTTGTCATATTTTTTGGATATTCCGCATATATATCAATAAAGGAATTGGCTAAGGGGATTTTGCGGATATGGAAAAAGGGGACAAGATTTTTTTTCAGAAAAAAATTATTTATTTAGACTATGTTGAGCGGGAGAATAAAATAAAAAACGGCGGTGTGATTAAGTGGGAAGCGAGAGGGGAAGAAAGCCGTGTACAGATACATATCAGGGGACTGTATCCTACGGACTCCTGCCGGGGAGAGCTCATGTTGCTTTCGGAAGGAGAAGGCTATCCCGCAGACACTATTTATCTGCAGTACGGAACCGCAGAGTATGCCGGCATCTGGCATAATGAAAACTTAGCCGGAACCGGAATTCCTTACGAGGGGTGTGACGGAATTATCATAAAACTTTCCGAAACCAGATTTTTGAGGGGAATCTGGCGAAATCGGGAAAAACAAAAAGTGGAGGCTCCGGAAACAGCGCCGCAGAACGAACCAGAGCCTGCCATGCTTGCATCCGCGCAGACCGTACTGGATGCATACGACGATACGATGCTGGAACCGCAGCCCATGCCGGGGAATGAAGAAATGCGGCAGGACGAACCGGGTGTAGAAGTGCAGCCCATGCCTGAAGCTGAGGAGATGCAGCAGGATGCCGCACCTGCGGGAGAAATTCAACCGGATTTGCCGCCGCATGAGCCAGCTACAGAAGTCCCGCAGCCCATGCCTGAAACTGAGGAGCCACGGCAGGACGAACCGGGTGCAGAAGAACAGCCAGAGTCGCAGCAAGCCATCCCGCCTGCGGAGGAAGAAGTGCAGTCCCATGAACCGGAGTCAGCTTCCGAAGCCTCGTTCCTGCGCTCACAGCGGAAAATGCAGGCAGGGCAGATTTCCCCCAACAAATGGGAGCAGCTTAACCGCATCTATCCTAAAATTCAGCCATTCGGGGACGTCAGGGAATATTTATCCATCGCCCCCTGCGATTTTGTAATCCTGTCGGAGCACTATCAGGAAATGGTGCAAAACAGTTTCCTGTTGCACGGCTACTATAACTACGGACATCTGATTTTGACAAAAATAAAGGAAGGAATAGACGATAATTATTATCTGGGCGTGCCCGGAGTTTACTACGAGAGAGAAAAACAGGCAGCCCTGCTCTTTGGATTTGAAGGGTTTGAAGGAGACGGGGATGCCGTCCAGGACGGCAGTTTTGGCTATTACATGAAACGGGTAGAGATATAGAAGCTCATACGCCCTCCCCGTTAAAAGAGGGGATAAAGCTGCTTTCCGCCGCATCGCCTTCCTGCATGTAGCCGTCTTCGATGCCGATGGACAGACAATAGTCCAGAAGGGCATTGTATTCCCGGTGGGAAACACGGCGGTTCAGTTCGGGCATGTCGGGAAACATCCGGACAGGCGTGTACTGGCTCATAACACTGTAAACAATGGTATCGCTATAGGTATCGCGGAGATAGGACAGCACCTTTTTAGAGTCCTGCAGGTGGCCGGGAAGCATCATATGACGGACAATAACACCGGATTTCATCAGTCCGGTGTTTTCGTCGTATACGGGTGCGCCGGTCTGGCGTACCATTTCCGCAAGCGCGGCAGCAGCCGCTTCTCGATAGTCCGGTGCAGCGGAGTATTTTTCGGAAAGTCTGTGGGAATAGTATTTGAAATCCGGCAGATAAATGTCAACAAGACCGCTTAAGGAGCGCAGGACTTCGGGGTTTTCATAGGTGCCGGTATTGTAGACAACGGGGATGGAAAGTCCCTGTTTTTTTGCACTCTTTAAGGCGGTAATAATCTGCGGGATGTACTGTGTGGGGGTAATGAGGTTGATGTTGCAGGCATCCTGGGACTGCAGGGACAAAAAAATTTCCGTAAGCCTTTCTGCGGTGATGCATTTCGGTGAGGCAGCCTCCCCGGCATGTCCGCAGGAAATAGAGGCATTCTGGCAGTAAACACAATGCAGCGGACAGCCGCAGAAGAACACGGCGCCGGAGCCGGCTTTGCCGCAGATGCAGGGTTCCTCCCACAAATGCAGGGCAGCGCGCGCTACCCATATACCGTCGCTTTCCCCGCAATAGCCGCATTCCCCATGTGCTCTGTCCGCATTACATTCTCTTTTGCATAATTTACAACCCATCGAAATCACCATTCCTTAAAACAGCAAGCCTTATGCCGTCCGGGCATTAAATGAAAAACATGCATCAGATTGTCCCGGCAGGCATAGAAAAACCGCGCATACACGTTTGGGTAGACACTTCTATGCGGTACCCCTGAAAACGACTCCGCCAGGCACCCTTACGGCACATGAACGGTTCCTCTTAGTGCTGCTGTGTTCCCACCCTGACACGGTTCGTGGATGTCCATTGCGTAAGACCCAAACTTCAACATCGCTTCAGAAAGCCAGCCATAGAAATGCCCGCCTAAAGGCATATGCACGGCTTATTAAGTATATCGGTTTTTAAGGAAAGTGTCAAGAGTTCTCTTTCTCCTGCCTAAGCCGCAGGCGCAGCTCTTTAAAAAATGTTTTCAGCATATTGCTGCACTCCTCTTCCAAAATGCCCCGCGTAACAGCAACCTGATGGTTAAATTCGGGCATCTGCAGAATATTTAAGATAGAACCGGCACAGCCTGCCTTGGGGTTCATACAGCCCATGTAAACCTCGGGAATACGTGCCTGTACGATGGCTCCGGCGCACATCTGACAGGGCTCTAAGGTTACATAGAGCTGACAGCCCTCCAGACGCCAGTCGCCAATGACCCTGCTTGCCTTTCTGATGGCAATGATTTCCGCATGGGAGAGAGTGTTCTTGTCCGTTTTGCGTCGGTTGTAGCCACGTCCGATGATTTTGTCCTCATATACAATCACACAGCCGATGGGAACCTCTCCTAATTTATATGCTTTTTTCGCCTGCTTTATGGCTTCTTTCATATATTTTTCATGCTGCATAAGAGCATAGTCTTTCTGCTTATCCTGATTGTTGTTTTCCATTTTCATTTCCTTACTTTATATCATTGCTCCGACATAGAGTCTGTTGTGACTTCTGCCGGTTTTACCAATGTTCCGCACGGAGCCGCACTTGCGTTTGTCTCTTTTTATTGGTATGATAGAAACTATCCGGTGGACGGATTCTTGTATTTTTATTATAACTGCAGGAAGGAAAAGAGGCAACCGAAATGCAGATACATGGATTAAATAAAACAACCTTATTGGATTATCCCGAACACGTAGCAGCCACTGTTTTTACAGGGGGCTGTAATTTTTGCTGCCCATTCTGCCACAACGGCGATCTGGTGCTGCATCCGGGTGAGTTTCCGGTGATTTCGGAAGAAGAGGTGCTTGCCTTCTTAAAAAAGAGAAAAAACATACTTTCCGGTGTATGCGTTACGGGCGGAGAACCCACCCTGCAGCCGGATCTGGCGGATTTTATCCGTAAAATAAAAGAACTGGGCCTTCTGGTGAAGCTGGATACCAACGGCTACAGGCCGGGTGTGCTGCAAAGTCTTTTAGGAGAAAAACTCCTGGACTATGTGGCAATGGACTTGAAAAACAGTCGGGAAAAATATGCGCTTACGGTTGGAAAGCCGGATTTGGAGATAGAAAAGTTAGAGGAGAGTGTGGACATGCTCCTGCATTCCGGGATAGCCTATGAATTTCGAACCACTGTGGTAAAAGGACTTCATGAAGAAGAGGACTTTGCCAAAATGGGACAGTGGATTGAGGGTGCAGAGGCATATTATCTGCAATCGTACCGGGACAATGAGAATGTAATCAAAAAAGGCTATTCCGCCTTTGAAAAGGAAGAATTAGAGAGCTTTCTGCAGCTTGTGAAGCCCTATGTGAAAAAAGCGGAGCTGCGCGGCGTGGAATAATAAGCCGTAAAGGAAACTGAAAACATACGGGAAACGCAGTAAGAAAGGGAAAAAGGCGGCAGAAAGGCAAATCTGCCGCAGAATAAAAAGGGAGAGAAACATGGAAAAGTTTAAGAAAAAGTATCTGGGCGATAAGGCATTTTATCTTATGGTCCTGGGAGTTGTGCTGCCCATTATGATTCAGAACGGTATTACGAACTTCGTAAGTCTGCTGGACAATATCATGGTGGGAAGAGTGGGCACCGAGCAGATGTCGGGTGTGGCGATAGTCAACCAGCTTCTGTTTGTGTTTAATCTGGGCGCTTTCGGTGTCATATCCGGCGCCGGCATTTTCGGTGCACAGTTTTACGGCTGCGGCAAGCACGACGGGGTGCGTCATACCTTTCGTTTTAAGCTGATAGCGGTTTTTATTGTGACACTGTGCGCCTGCCTGTTATTTTATTTTGCCGGAGAAAACCTCATCAGTCTGTATCTGCATGAAGAGGAAACCACGGACCCGGCGGCGTTGCAGGCAGCTCTTCATTACGGCAGACAGTATCTTTTGGTGATGTTAATCGGCATACCGCCCTTTGCAGTCAGTCAGTGTTATACCAGTACCCTGCGAGAATGCGGGGAAACCATTCTGCCCATGAAAGCCAGTATGGCGGCGGTGGGCGTCAATATGTGCTTCAATGCAGTGCTGATTTTCGGCCTTTTAGGTTTTCCCAGACTGGGAGTAGTTGGCGCCGCCATTGCAACGGTACTGGCACGCTACGTGGAAATGGTCATTGTTGTTCTCTATACCCATAAGCATGCCGATCTCTATCCGTTTATCAAGGGCGCTTATGAAAGCCTGCATATTCCGGGCAGTCTGGTATCCAAGATACTGATAAAGGGCACGCCTCTGATGGCAAACGAACTGCTGTGGGCAATGGGCATGGCGGTTATGACCCAGTGTTACTCCATGAGGGGACTGGATGTGGTAGCAGGATTGAATATTTCTTCCACAATTTCCAATCTGTTCAGCGTAGTTTACATTTCCATGGGCAATGCGGTGGCAATTATCATCGGCCAGCTTTTAGGAGCCGGAAAAATGGAAGAAGCGAAGGAAACAGACACCAGGCTTATTGTCTTTTCTGTTTTGACCTGTATGGCGGTGGGGCTTGCGCTCTTTGGCCTGGCACCCTTTTTCCCCATGATTTACAATACCACGGACAAGGTACGGGGGCTTGCTGCCGGCTTTATCCGTATTGTGGCGATTTATATTCCTGTCAATGCTTTCCTGAACACCTGTTATTTCACCATCAGAGCGGGAGGCAGGACGGTCATCACGTTTTTGTTTGACAGTGTATTTATATGGGTGGTCAGCATCCCCTGTGCGTATTTCTTAAGCCGTTACACGGATATGCCCATTGTGCCGCTGTATCTGTGCTGCCAGCTGCTCGACCTGATTAAGTGCGTCATCGGCTTTATTATGGTAAAAAAAGGTATGTGGATAAGCAATTTAGTAGAAAA
>ERZ1034976.641-NODE-641-length-31765-cov-10.281835_pt1 | contig 31765 bp, 23 predicted proteins | sample MGYA00520623_ERZ1034976 | MGnify/ENA primary metagenome ERZ1034976 (study PRJEB33766, sample SAMN09781774) | gut metagenome | biome: gut microbiome | host: Homo sapiens | place: Madagascar | study: EMG produced TPA metagenomics assembly of the PRJNA485056 data... | reverse complement strand
CATGGCGGTGGATGCAGACCACCCCACCACCATGGCGGTGGTCTCGGTGGATGCCGCCGGTGAGCGGGATTTCAGCTTCTACCGCAGTGCCAACGCTGACGTGATGCTGAGCAAGGAGGATATTTCGGACGAAGCTCTGAAAGCTGCTAAAATCGTCCACTTTGGCTCGGTCAGCCTCACCGCCGACCCCTCCCGTACTGCTACGCTGGATGCTGCTGCCCGCGCAAAAAAGCTGGGAGCAATCATCACCTACGACCCCAATTACCGGGCGAACCTCTGGAAGAACAAAGAGGATGCCATTGCCCAGATGAAAGCCCCCCTGCCGCTGGTGGATATTTTGAAGGTTTCCGATGAGGAGCTGCCCCTGCTCACCGGCACCACCGATTGTGCCGAGGGCACAGCCCAGCTTGCCGAGAACGGCATCCGGCTGATTTTTGTCACCTTGGGTGCAAACGGCGTATTCTACCGCTTTGGGGACAAGACCGGCCATGTGGCTGGCGTTCCCTGCAAGGTAGGCGACACCAACGGCGCAGGCGATACCTTCTTTGGGGCTGCTCTGTCCAAGCTCTGCAAGGAGGATTTGAACACCCTGACCGTGGACAAGCTGGAAGGCATTCTGGCCTTTGCCAACAAGGCTGCCAGCATCACCACCAGCCGCCATGGTGCAATTCCGGCGATGCCAACATCAGACGAAGTTAAGATGTAATAAAAAACCGACCACGAACCTGTATTCTCGTACAGGTCAGTGGTCGGTTTTTTGCTATCAATATATGTTAATCCTTCAATCTGCCATGGTCGCAGCCAAGCGAGAGATGAAGAATGTGGTTGGGAGCCATGGATTAGAGAATTGATAAAAATATGGGCATCTGTTTTGCAAAGTACAAGACAGATGCCCATATTTTATAAGAACTTACTGTGCCTTTTTCTCACGTGAGATCAGAACAGCAGAGATGCCAAATGCGATCACCAGAACTGCCACGGTAAAGTACGAATTGACCCGGAACACCGAGTTGAGTGTTCCATCCCCAAACTTGCCCACGAACAGCTTCCAGTAGGTAGAGCCGAAATTGCCCAGTGCAAAGCCGATGGAGGTAATGGACTGCGCGCGCTCCTGACAGCGGGGCGAGATCTCAATGCAGCGGTTCAAGGCCGCAGGTGCGGTCAGGGCCATCGAAACGCCGACAAAGGCGAGGGCGACAAGTGCCATCGCGTAGCTGTGGCTGTGGGAAGCGATGGCCATGCCGACAATGAGCAGCGCAAGGTCAAGATGAATGGTAAAACGACCCAGCTTGCCGTAAATCTTGCCGAAGAACAAACGCCCGATGCAGCTGAACAGGCTCATCATGCCGGAAGCCATGCCCGCCTGCGCCACCGTGCCGCCCAGCGTGCCGGTGACCCAAAGCGAGGTGTTCGACCACATGACTTGAATCAGCATAAATGCTGCCATACCGGCAAGGGTGTAGACGAAGATCATCGGGGAGAGGTCGCCCTTCTGGGTGGGGGCATTCGCTTTCTTCTGCTTGGATTCCACAAGGGGCTGGTCCGGGATGAACACGGCAAACAAAATCAGCGGAATGACGGCATACAGGTGGAGCAGATAGGCGATCTTCCAGCCGAACTTTCCGCCCACAAAGCCGGAAACATTGGAGAACACAAAGCCCCAGAATCCGCTGCCTGCCAGCACAAGACCGATGACATTGGAAAGCTCCTTGCCCTCAAAGAAGTCGGGCAGGATGGCAGTGGAGATCAGGATGAGGATGCCGGAACCAAAGCCGACGATGAAGCGGCAGAGCAGGACCAGATAGATGCTGGTGCTGCACGGGATGATGAGCAGACCACCCACGAGGAAGCAGGCGATGGAGAGATAGGCCATCTTCTTTTTGTTCATTCTGCCGCCCAGTGCAAGGCAGATGAGGTAAGCCGGGATCTGGGCGAAGTTGCCCATCGTGACGATGAGATTGCAGAGCATCTCGTTCGTCCAGCCCTGCGTTTCGATCATGGTGGAAAGCAGCGGAGTGTTCAGCTACACATAGGCGCTGTTGAAAAACGCAAAGATGAACATGACAACGGCAATCACCTTGCGTGCCTTGGTCAAGTCTTTATATTGTACGGCCATGCGGATGTCCTTTCTGCTTATGCTTCGTTGTAGATGGCTTTCAGCAGAGCCACCAGACGGTCATGGTCTTCCGGGCGATGGATGGAAGGGTTCCAGATACGGGACTTGAAGTCGTCCAGCGTCAGGGGGATGATCTTCTCCACAAAGGTATCTTCATCGTCCAGCTTACCGGCAGCTTTCAGGGTGTCCTGCAGATTGGTCAGGCCGAACTGCTTGTAGAACTCCACATACTTCTTTGCCACGCGGTTTGCCACAACGGTGACATCTTCCTCAGTGGGCACGCCCACGATGTCGGCCAGCGCGTAGATTTTATCGGGATAGCTTTCGGCATGGTGACGGATGACCGAAGGCAGCACCAGCACGCAGGCGTGAGCATGGGTCACACCGTAGGCGGCACCGATGGCGTGGCCGATGGCATGGCCCTGCGGCACACCGCCGTTGGCCTGCGCATTGGTGGAAGCCCAGGACATCTGGCTGCGGCCCTCAATGTTGCCCGGCTCGGCAAACACCACTGGCAGCCACTTCCACACCCGCTTGATGCATTCCAGCATCAGCATGTCGGAGTAATCGTTCTGCTGGGCACCCAGCAGGTTCTCGGTGGCATGGCAGAGCACATCCAGACCGACCACAGCCGAAGGACGCGGCGGCATCCCAACGGTCAGCATCGGGTCGATGATGGCGAGGTCGGGCGACATACTGGGGTTCATGAAGCTGTACTTGAGGTGGCGCTTGGTGTCCAGCACCACCGAGCTGCAGGTGATCTCTGCACCGGTGCCGGAAGTGGTGGGCATGGCGATGAAGCGGATGCTGCGGACATAGGAGTTCTTCATCAGGGTGCCGGTGCCGCCGTATTCGTGCAGGTCCTCAATGGGCTGGGGCAGGCAGGGGATCATGGCTGCGGCCTTGGCCGTGTCGATCGCACTGCCGCCGCCAATGGCCAGCACACCGTCCAGCTGATTATTGCGGATGGTCTCGGCCAGCTCCAGGCAGACGGTGTCCGGCGTCTCCGGCTTGACATCGTCGAAGATGATGTAGGAGATACCGCAGGCATCCAGACTGGCGAGGATGGGGTCAACCAGACCTGCAGCACGGACACCCTTATCCGTGACGATGAGGCAGCGGGTGACGCACTGGTTCTGCAGTTCTTTGCCGGTCTCTTTGGCGGCATCACAGCCGAAGATGATCTGCGGGATGCGGTTTTTGCGATAGGACTTCATGGCTTTCTTTCCTCCTGATTCTCTTTGCGCAGCTTGTAAGTAGCACGCTCTTTCTGACAAAACTTTAACATATCGAAAAAGGTGATTCCATCCGATAATCGGGGGATGATTTTCACAAGAAAACCGTCAGAAAGTCAGGCGAAATGCCGATTTCTAAGAAAAGAGAATGAATTGGTTGACAGATTCCATCAACCAAAGTATGATAAAAAGTAGTCCAAACGGGTGAGAAATCAGGAAAAAGGCGTAGGAGAAATTGAAATGCAGGAAGAATTTTACGAGCGCGCGCTGCGTTTTTCGGCAGAATTGACGCACCAGAATTTGCAGATACGGGAAAATGAGACCTTTCTGGATACCACCCTTGCTCTGCTGGATCGTGTGCTGGGCTTCCATACAGCCATGATGGCTTCTCTTTCCGGCACCGGCAAAAAGGAGATCACGCCCAATTTCATCACCCACCATGTCAGCTATGCGCTGATGCAGCAGATCCTTTCGGCCTATTGGGCAAAACCGGAAATTTTTGATTTGACCACCGATTTGTTTGTTCTAAGTTTTCAACCCGACTACAAAAAGATGAGTCTGTATCGTAATATTCTAAAGCCTGCCGGTTTTTCCGACCTGATGCTGCAATTCGTCAAAGCACCCGACAGTGAAAAATATCTCTCCTGTATCCTCTATCTCTCCAAAGAGCGCAGTTTCCATGCGGACGAGATCGACTGTGCAAAAGCCGTGGCAGCGTCCATCGCATACGCCCACATGGAAAACATCTATCTCTGGGATATGCGCAGCCGGGTGAATATTCTGATCGACAATATGGATCATTACCCGCTGGGCATCATGCTGATCTCCGGTACGAACCAGCTTATCCACATCAATGAGGTAGCAAAAAAGTATCTCGAAGATCTCGGCGTGACGGATACCCGCCTGTACAGCAACTTTTTTACCAGCAAGATCTACCCGTACTACCTGCACAATGTCCGCAGCCGCCGGGTCACGCTGCCTATCCAGATCGGCAATTACCTGTTCAACGTGGTATCCACCGCCAATGTGGAGAAAAACAGCTGCCCTGCGCACCAGATCTTTGCGCAGGAGCTTTCTGTGCCGTTCGGCGCAGACACCATCCTGAAAAACATGAACCAGCTGGCCACCTGCGTCTACATCATCAAGAACGAACTGCAAGGGGCTGTCATGTCCACTTCGCTGCTGCAGGAATTTGGCCTGACCAAACGGGAGCTGCAGCTGGCTGCATTTGTGGCTGAGGGCAAGAACAACGCCGAGATCTCGGAGCTGATGGGCATCAGCACCAACACGGTCAAAACACATCTTTCCAATGTTTACAAGAAGCTGGGCATCAGCTACCGCACCGAACTGATGAACCTGCTTTATAAAATGGACGAGGAGTCCCGGCTGAAATGAAAGCAATACGTGAAACTGTAGATGAAGTAAAAACAGGGTGCGTCTACCCGGACACACCCTTGGTTTTATCGCTGCAAGGCTGCATGGCCGTCGGGAAGACGACTGCGGTGCGCTATCTGCAAGAAAATGCTCCCTACATCCATATCAGCTACGAAGACACCCGCGCAGTCATCGAAGAAGTCCGGCAGCGGAAATTGGACAAAACCTGTTACCCGGACTATCTGGAAATTCAGAAGCTCTGGCTGCACAATGAGGTGGTCCGCTACCACAAAGCGGTGCAGTATCCGTGCAGCATCATGGATTTCGGGGCAGAAGAAATCGAGTTCTATACCCTGAACTACCCCAAGAGCATGGGTGCAGACTGGGAAGTGGAAAACGCCCTCAAGGCAGAGTTGGCGGCAGTCCGCGCCTGTCTGCCGGACCGTATTCTGTTTCTGGACGCTTCGGAAGAAGTTTTGCGTCAGCACAAAGAAAATGACAAAACGCGGAGCCGTACATTTTTTGAGCAGTATCTGAGAACACTGCTTCCACTCAAGCGGAAGTGGTTTGCGCAAAAAGCAAACGTGGACTATCTTTTGGTCGATGGTCTTTCCGTGCAAGAGGTGGGCGAGAAAGTCAAGCAATGGTGTGATGGTTGTATCCGAAAAGATCTGTGAGGTATGAAAAAGCCGCCAGACGGTTTTCCCTGTTGGAAAATTGCCCGGCGGCTTTTATCATTTCAATTTACGGGTTTAGTGCCTGCCACAACGCATCGGACGGATCGAACACCGCCACGCTGCACCCGGCAAAGCGGCTCTGAACATCTATGCGCTGGCTTCCATCGGCGGCGGTATTGTAGCTGCCCAGGTCGAGCTTCGAGAGCGTCGGCTGCTGGCTCCACAGGATAAGCTGCGTTTTCCAATTTTCGCCCAGCTTTTCACGCAAGGCACCATACGCCTGTTCAAAACCGTCCGGGTCTTCCAGGATCCAGATCTTGCTTTCGCCGTTGGCGAGATCGGTGTTCATCTGGGTGGCGCCCGCCATCTGCTGGTTCTGCTCGGTCAGGGAAGCGTTGGCGCTCCATGTGTAGTTGTTTACCTGCACGATGACTGCCCCGTCACCGTTGGCGTCGTCGGCGCAGGCTTCCAGTGCAGTCTGCAGGCTCTGCACCGCTTCATCCGGCAGGGGCTGTGCCGTGACCACGGCCACGGTATAGTCCGGGTCTACGGTGGTGAGCAGGCCATGGGCAACATAGATCACGCTGACTGCCAGCACCGCTGCCACCGCCACGATGCCCCAGTGGTAGTACCACCAGTTGGCGCGGGAGCGCTTTTTCTGCTCCTGCGCAGTCAGTGGCTTGTCCGGTGCCGCCGGGCGCGGGATGGCCCGGACTTCCACGCCGTATTCGCGCCGCAGCGCCGGGAACAGGATCTGCATCGCTGCCAGTCCCGGCAGCCAGAAGCCGAACAGCACCGCCCAGAACACGCTGACCGGGAATAGCAGGATCATCCCGCCGATGCCCGCCAGCATGACGACGCCTGCCAGCACGCTGCGGCCCGGTGCGGTGAGCAGCAGCTTCCCGGCACGGCACAGCAGACCGCCCAGCGAGAGCGTTTCGACCGGTTCCAGCCCCAGTGCAGCGGCGCAGAGGGTGCCGCCCACGGCCAGCACCAGAAGATCCAGTGCCAGAAACACCAGTACGGCAAGTCCGGGATAGTAGCCCTGCTGGGCGGCAGCTTCAAACAGAAAGGCCGACACGAAACAGAGCAGCCCCAGCACCAGCGTGCCGACTGCGCCGAAGGCACAAGCTGTTTTCCAGCGGGCGGAGAGCGTCTGCTTTGCGCGGGGGAGCCACTGGGACGGGTCGTTCTGCAAACTGCGCAGGGCGCAGTCCACCACCAGCAGCATTGCTGGGCCCACCAGCAGGCCGGCAGCGGCTCCCAGCACAATGGTCAGGGGCAGGCTGAGCAAGGTCACACCCAGCGAGACGCCCAGCGCGGCGGGCAGGCAGAGCACGCAGACCATCAGGTTTGTGCCCAGCAGCTGGCCGAGGTCTCGGCCTACCATCTGGCAGAAACGGGCAAAGCCTTTCTTTTCCGGCTCGTTTGGGCCGACACCGCGGCCCTCCCGCCCATAAAAGGCATCGTACATACTCATTTTACTTCACCTCGGTGCCAAAGGCTTCGATCTGGGTCAGTGCCGGGAAGGGCGAAGTGCCCTCCGCCTGGATCAGGTCTTTCAGCACAAGGCTGCGCACCCGCTTTGGGGCGAAGGTCACGCTCTGGGGCTTATGGCTCTTGACGAGCGGAATGTCCAGCTCGCTGCCATCCGAAAATTCTACGGTTGCTTTGACCCAATAGTTGTCGTGGGGGAAATCCGCCCGTTCGGTGATGCGCAGTTCATCCAGCAGCACTTCCCGGCCAAAATCCAGTGTCAGGGCAGCGTTGGGGTCCCGGTTGATGCCCCAGCTCTGGTAAGGGTACTCACCGTGGGCGCTGTTTTCAAAAATGCCGTCGATGGCGTTCCGGGCCGCAAACACGGCCTCGCCGCGGGTCTCCACGTTGGCACTGGCGTGGGGATAAAAACCGGTGTCGCCGTGTTCATCGTAGCAGTTGAAGGCCAGATTCCGCCGGGCAGCGATCTCCTCCGGCCGGGCCAGCCGGGCACGGATGACATGGCGGCTTCCCACAAAGCTCTTGGGCGAGTAGGTGATGGCCTGTTCGCCAAAGGGAATGTGGAAGTTGATCTCCCGCTTGACCACATACACGAGGGCCGGAGGCATGGTGTCCTCGAACTGGATCATGCAATACTGGCCGGGGTGGTCGATCTCCAGCGCCACCCGGTCACCGGGGTGATATTCGTTGGTGTAAACGAGGGAAACTTCGGTGTCGGCGTCGCAGGTCATCAGGGTGTGGCCCGCTTCGTCCAGAACTTTCAGCTTGATGGTCTCCATAGTGGTTCTCCTTAGTACAGCTCGAGTTCCAGCATTTTCTGGAACTGCAGGGTGATCTTATAAATCGTTTCCGGCCAGGCCGTGCGCAGGCGCGGGTCGGTGACAGGCACCGGTGTGACCTGTGCGTTTACTGCCTGCGCATCAAACCGGATGCCGCCCAGAGTCCCCACGGTCAGACCATCCGGGGCAGGTGCAGGCTTTTGCACGGTGAGCAGAGTCAGTTCCACGGGGCCTGGATAGTCGGTTTTGTCCAGTAGGATGATTCTCTGTTCACTAATGGAAACAGCCCGGCGGTAAGTTGTCAGGCCGGAAAGGGACGGGTAGGCTCCGGAAAGCTCTCCGGTGATGCTGTTTTCGGTCGTCTGCACATCCCGTGCGGCATATTCTGCACCGGGGAGCTGCTGGACACCCTCAAAAGTCGGCAGGTTGTGCCACGCGCTCTGCATCGTCCAGATCTCGTACCGCTGGGGGGAGAAGGTCTTTTTCGTGTAGCTCTCCACACCGATGTCGATGAGGAACGGTCTGCCGTTTTTATACACGGTAATACTGCCGGTATCATTGTGGTTGTGGCTGTCGCCGTTGGAGCCAAACTTTGCCCCCAGCACCCACGCCCCTTTCCGGGCGGCATAGACGCCGACGCTGGGGTACCACACGGTGCTCTGCTGCGGCTGGGGCAGGGTGCAGGCCATCAGTTCAGCTTCTGCAAAGGCAGTGGTGAGCCGATACCACAGGTTGATGTGGGTGGTGGCGTCCGGGTTTTGCAGGTGGTCGGGGTCGGCATCGGCGCGGAAATCCTCTGCCGCCAACGCACAAAGAGCCTCACTGCCCACGGCCTGCCCGAAGCGGTATTCCCGGGCCCCGCACCGCCCGGCCAGCGGGCTGCAATCACCGAAGTTGAGGTAATAGGGCCCCTCCACATGGACGTTGCGGATGTACTCGGCAATGTTCTTGATCTTCGGCTGTGCAAACAGCGGGCGGAAGGCATCCGGCGCGGCCGCGGACAAAATTTCCAGGCAGCCCCAAAGGGTCAGCCCGGCGTGGCGGTAATACTGGGCTCCCTCGTTGCAGCAGCCATCCTCGCCGTAATCCTTCAAGAAGCAGTCGAGACTGTAGGCAGCCTGCTTTACCGCCGCCTGCCGCTGGGCCTGTGTGGTGGGCAGCAGAAAGACGGTGAGTAAAACGTTCTGGGTGCACCAGCTGGTCCAGTTGCACATGGGCTCGTCGCCATTGCCCATCCACCAGAAATGGTCGTGGAAATAGGGCGTCAGGATGCGGGCGTCCAGCTCCCGCTCCATCCGGGCGGTGATGCCCGGCGCGGCGGCATCCAATTCATCTTGCAATAAATACCGGGTCAGGGCCAGCAGTTCGCTGGTCTCAGCCGCAAACAGCTCTACAATAGGCCGGGAAGTGTCCGGCAGAGGCAGCTGGGGGGTGTCCCGGATGTAGCTGTTGTGGGCGGGCAGCTGCCATGCGCTTTCCTCACAGATGGCCCACACGGTGTCTGCAATGGCATCCGTGAAACGGCCCGTATGTTCCACGCACTCGGCGCACACCAGCGCACACAGCCGTGCCCGGCGGGAAAAGTAAGCGTCCTCCCACGGGGTGCGCTGCCCGGTGCGGAGAAAGTCCCGCCAGAGCGAAAGCGGCAGCGGTGCAAGGGGCTGCGCCAGCGCATCCCTGCCCGCCTGCAAAAAGCGGTCTTTCACCCGCTGTGGCAGAGTCTGCCACGCCGTGCGCTCTTTGGCAGGCGGGAAGGGGCGGTAGTCGGGCAGGCTGTCCGGCAAAAAGGGAAGCTGTTCGGTGAACATGGTGATACCTCACAAACTTTGCTGATACTCTCTTGGGCTGAGGCCCGTGACCTTTTTGAACACCTTGGAGAAGTAGAACGAGCTTTCGTAGCCCAGCTTCTCCGCGATCTCATAAACCTTCAAATCGCCCCGTTCCAGCATCTCCTTGGCGGCGGCGATGCGCGTCTCGGTGATGTACTCCACAAAGCCGCTGTCGCCGTATTTGCCGAAAAGCTGGCTGAGGTAATTCGGGGAGAAATTGAACACCGCCGCCACATCGGCCAGCGTCAGTTTTTCGGAGAGGTGGCTCTGGATGTACTCCTGCACCTGCGCCACCACCTGCATCTTGCCTGCGGTGGCGTCGCCATCGTTGACTTCGACAAACTGGATGGGGTCTTCGGCGGTCAGGATGGGCTGCAAATGGGCGTTCTCCCGGCAGCGGCGGGCAAGGCCCAGCAGGGAACCGGTGGGCCGCCCCACGGCCCAGAGCAGCCGGACCGTGAAGTAGTTATAGAGGATCTGGCTGGTGCGCTCCAGCAGAGGCCGCAGCACAGCGCGGTAGTTCTGGCTCTGCGCTTCGGTCAGACAGAACAGCACATTGCAGCGCATCGCGTCCGCCCCGGTGACATAGCAGGGGAGATAATTCTGCAGAGTGTTTTCCAGCATCCGTGCGCAGGAAAAACTCAGCTTCAGCTGCTGGGCGGGGGAAAGCTCGGTGTTGGCGCACAGCTCACAGGAAGCAACAAGGTAGCTGTCGCTTTTCAGCTCCAGCTCCATGTGCTGCAGCGGCTGTTCCAGCTCGCTTTCATCCTGAAACAGTCCGGCGTACAACCGCACGAAAAAGCGCTCCTGATAGGTGCGCACGCTCTCGGCCAGGTTTTCCTGCACCGGCATCTCGCCCAGCAGGGCCCGCTCTTTTTTCACCTTTTCCGCAGCGCGGGCCAGGGCACTTTGCAGGTTTTCCGGGGTCAGGTCCAGTTTGACGAGATAATCCACCACTCCGGCCCCCATGGCCTGTTTGATGTAGTCAAATTCTTCAAAGCTGGTCAGCATGATGAAAGCGGGCAGGGGGCCCCGCTCCCGGCAGGTGCGGGCCAGGGTGAGCCCGTCCATCAGGGGCATTTTTACGTCCGCCACCACGATGTCCGGCTTTTCACGCTCGATAAGCTCCAATGCGAGCTTGCCGTTCCGGGCAGTGCCGCAGACGGTGTAGCCCAGCTTTTCCCATTCCAGCATTCCCTGCAAGCCGATGAGCACCAGCGGCTCATCATCCACGAGTAATATCCGCAGCATGGTCGTTTCCTTTCTTCTGATAAGGCAGCCGGATGGTCACTTCGGTGCCGACGCCCTCCTCGCTCTCAATGGTCAGGCCGTAATCTTCGCCAAAGGAATACTGGATGCGGCGGTTCACGTTCCAGAGCCCAACGTGGCGGAATTTTTCAGCTTTTTCTTTTTCTTCGGTTGGCTCGTCCAGCAGGTGCGCCACCTGCTGGGGCAGCATGCCGATGCCGTCATCGGTGAGCCGCAGCAGCACATCGCCGGTGGCCGGGTCGGTGGAAATGTCCAGCAGGACGCTCCCGTGGCCACCCTTGGGTTCCAGCCCGTGGAAGATGGCGTTTTCCACCAGCGGCTGCAGGGTGAAGCGGGGGATCAGGCAGTCCTGACAAAGCCGCTCGTCCTCGATGCGGGAGACCTCGATCTCCAGATCGCCGCCGTAGCGGTACTGCTGGATGGTAAAGTAATCGTTGAGCAGCGCCAGCTCCTCCTGCAAGGGAACCAGCTTCTGGGTGCCCTTGGAGATGCTCTTGGTCAGACGGGCAAAGGCCGTGACCATCTCGGCGATGCCGGGGGCGTGCTGAATGGTGGCCATCCAGCGGATGCTGTTCAGGGTGTTATAAATAAAGTGCGGGTTCACTTCGCTTTGGAGCATCCGGTATTCCAGCTCCTGCTTTTTGCGCTCGTCCTCCACCCGGCGGGTCATCAGGTCGTCCACATCGGCGGCCAGCTTGTTGATGCCCCGGCCGATGTCGCCCAGCTCATTGCTCCACTCCACGGCGGGGTCGGCGGTAAAGTCGCCGCCGCCCACGGCTTTAATGCGCTTCTGCAGGGCTTCCACCGGGCGGGTGATGATCCACTCCAGCCAGTGTTGCATCAGAAAGCTCAATCCCCAGACGATGGCAAGACCCAGTACCAGCAGCCACAGATAAACGTGCCGCTGCTGCAAAAAGGTGCTTTCCGGCAGCACCTGGACCAGAGCCGCGCTCCGGCCATCCAGAACGACCTTCACGGCAAAATAACTTCTGCCGTCTTTCAGGAAACGGCCCTGCCATGCCGATTGCTTCCATGCGCGGTTCTCGCTGGTCGAGCGGAGTTCGTAGGAAATGCCGGACAGGGTGTTTTCTGCCGGGTTCAGGCTGCCGTTTTCGATCTGCCAGAGCTGGTTGCCCATCTCCCAGTAAAGGGCGCTGCCCTCGCTCATGGCGTAGCCTGCCGCCGGATCGGTGATCACCGAGGTGTCGAGTTCCAGATAGGCTGTGCCCCGGTGCATCGTGCCCCTGCCGGAGCGGATGGGCTGACTGAGAGCAAGACAGGCGGGATGCGACGGCATCAGCGGGTCGGTGGTGAACTGCATCCCATACCCCTGCTGTAAAAACAGCGAAACGCTGCTCCGGTTCAGGGCAGAGGAACTGTTCAGCGGGCCGAACTGCAGATGCCGATCGTTTTCGTTGCTCATGAAAAAGCGGATGATCTTGCTGTAGAGCGGGCTGGAATAATATTTTTCCTGCGCCGCTTCGTAGGCCGCAATGGTCTGGGTGCCGTTGACATCCTCCTGCGAGAGATAGCGGCGCACGGTGCTGTTGATCGAGGCCCAGTTCAGCAGGGCATCCGCATCGTTCAGGTTCGTTTCAATGCTGGTGGCCACCAGCCGCAGGTTGAACTCTGCCGCCTGTAAGGTGTTGGCGCGGACATACTGATTGGAAAGAATGAACAGCGCCGCACAAATCGCAAGGGAGGTAAGTGTGGTGAAGATGCGCATCCCCCACACGATCTGCCGCCGCAGGGAAAAGCGATGCCTGGATGGGGTCATACGGTGCACTCCTTTTCACTCTCCTATAGGATCTTCTTTTTATACAGTACCGATTTTGTAAGCGGTTGTCAACGGCTTTTTGCACGATTTTTGTATACTTTACACCGTTTTTCTCTGTAATGATTTTGTAATCTGTGCAAGAAATCAAGAAAGTGCAGATTGCAGAATAAGAAAGTGCATCTTTTTGGAAAAGGTCTGCAAAAAATACAGCCCTGCCCGGAATAATTCCATTCCGGTTTTGGCTGTTTTGCGGTATCCTAGTGCCAACAAAAGCGAGCGGCTCCCCCACACAAGGGAGACCGCTGCACGAGACACGAAGTATTTTTTAGGAGGATACCTGTTATGAAAAAGATCTCTCGCCGTTCGTTCCTGACCGCTGCCGCTGTCTGCGGCGCAGCTGCTGCTCTGACCGCCTGCGGCGGTTCTTCCAGCTCCACTGCCGCTTCTTCTGCGGCGGCTTCCAGCACGGCTTCTTCTGCCGCTGCTTCCGGCCCCGTCACCCTGCAGTGGGCCGTCTGGGATAAGGAATCCACCCCCTACTGGCAGGCCATGGCGGATGGCTACATGGCAGAGCACAAGGACGTCACCATTGAGATGGTGGACCTGGGCTCCAGCGATTACATGACCGTTCTGGCTACCCAGCTGGCCGGCAGCGCAGACCTGGACATCCTGACCATCAAGGATATCCCCGGCTACGCAAACCTCATCAACCTGGATTACCTCAAGCCCCTGAACGATGTGCTGACCCGTGATACCGGCGACTTCAACGGCACCATCGAGCAGCTGACCACCGATGACGGCAACTTCTACGCCGTGCCCTTCCGCAGCGACTTCTGGGTGCTGTACTACAACAAGGATCTGTTCGATAAGGCCGGTGTGGAGTATCCCTCCAATGACCTGACGCTGGAAGATTACGATGCTCTGGCCCGCAAGATGACCAGCGGCTCCGGCGACACCAAGGTCTATGGCTGCCACTACCACACTTGGCGCTCCGCCGCTTCTCTGTTCTCCATTCTGGACGGCAAGAACACCATCATCGACGGCAAATACGACTTCATGAAGCCCACCTACGATATGGTCATTGCCCAGCAGAAGGACGGCATCTGCATGGACTACGGCTACCTCAAGACCTCTTCTCTGCACTACTCCGCAGCCTTTGAGAACCAGCAGTGCGCAATGGTCAACATGGGCAGTTGGTTCATTTCCACGCTGGAAGCTTACATGAAGGATGCCGAGACCAAGTTCAACTGGGGCATCGTCAAGTACCCGCACCCCGCCGGTGCAGAGGCTGGTTCTACGCTGGGCACTGTGACCAGCCTGGCCATCAACGCCGATTCTCCCAAGGCAGAAGCCGCTGCCGACTTCATCAACTGGTGTGTCTCCGAGGAGGGCGCACAGGCCATTGCCAAGACCGGCACCTTCCCGGCCTGCGGCTCCGATGCTACCGCCGAGATCATCAAGTCCACCGAGGGCTTCCCCGAGGACAGCAACTCTGTGGATGCACTGACTACCAGCAATGTCTATCTGGAAATGCCCTACACCCAGTACGCCTCTGATATCGAGACCATCCTGAACGCCGAGCACGATGCCATTATGACCATGAGCGAGACCGTGGACGAGGGCATCCAGAACATGAACGATCAGGTCCCCGCTGTTCTGGGCTGATAAGTATTCCATCGCTTTGCTTTGCTGTTCTCCTTCATCATCGCTTAAAAAATTCTTCTGTTCGCGTTTTATCTCCCATTCTGAAATTCCGGCGATCTGCATGCCGGGAAAAGCTCTGTCCGAGCGGGGCGGGTCTTATCATCGCCCGCCTCGCTCCTTTTTTTGCAAAAAATCTTCGCTTCTTTTGGGAAAGGAGGCTCTTTTATGGCAAGCACCACTGCCGCAGCGCAGAAAGCTCCCCGTAAAGTGCTCAAAAAATCCACCCGCGATTCGCTCATCGCATATTCCTTCATCGCGCCGAACTTCATCGGTTTCTGCGTGTTCACGCTGGTGCCCATGGTGTTCGCCATTGCGCTGGCCTTCTGCTCGTGGGATGGCCGCCATGCGATCCAGTTTATCGGGCTGGACAACTTCATCAAGCTGTTTACCACCGATAAGATCTTCCAGGCCGCGTTGAAAAACACCATCGTCTATGTCATCGGCACGGTGCCGCTGACGCTGGCTTGCTCGCTGGCCATGGCCGTGCTGCTGAACCAGAACGTGAAGCTGCGCAACTTCTTCCGTACCGTGGCATTCTTCCCCTACGTTGCTTCGCTGGTTGCGGTGGCAGCGGTGTGGAACATGATCTTCAACCCTTCCATGGGTCCCATCAACATGATCCTGAACCAGTTCTTCAATGTGGCGGTGGAGGACCTGCCCCGCTGGGCGGCCGGCAAGGACACCGCAATGCTGACGGTCATCCTGTTCAGTGTCTGGAAGAACATGGGCTACTACATGGTCATCTATCTGGCCGGTCTGCAGGGCTGCAACCCCGACCTGAACGAGGCCGCTGAGCTGGACGGTGCCAACCGCTGGCAGCAGTTCTGGCACATCACCCTGCCGCAGCTGCGGCCCACCACCTTCTTCGTGGTCATCATGCTGACCATTTCCGGCTTCAAGGTGTATGACCAGATGTACATGATCACCCAGGGCGGCCCCGGCACCGCGACCATGACGCTGGTGTACTACATCTACAACGTCGCCTTTGTCAACACCCCGAAATACGGCTACGCAAGTGCCATTGCCATGGTGCTGTTCGTGCTGGTGCTGATCGTTACGGTCATCCAGTTCCGCGGCTCCAAAGGCGAAAACTGAGAAAGGAGGAAGAAAATCATGGCTGCCGCTGTTATCAAAAACCACGCTTCCCAGAAGCGCCGCAATTTCATCTCCAAGTTCCTGATCTACTTCTTCCTCATCGTCATCACGGCCTGCATGCTACTGCCCTTCCTGTGGATGCTGTCTTCGTCCTTCAAGCTGAACAAAGACGTCTTCGGTTTCCCCATCCAGTGGATCCCGAAAAATCCCCGCTGGCAGAACTACGTGGACATCTGGACCCAGATCCCGCTGCTGACCTTTGTGAAGAACACGGTCAAGATCACCGTGGTCGTCACCCTGCTGCAGCTGTTCACCTCGTCCTTCGCGGCCTATGCCTTTGCAAAAATGCAGTTCAAGGGCAAGAATGTGCTGTTCCTGGGCTACATCGCCACCATTGCGGTGCCCTGGCAGGCTTACATGGTGCCCCAGTTCATGATGATGAGCTCCTGGCACCTGAACAACACCCATCTGGCCATTATGTGCCTGCAGGCCTTCAGTGCCTTTGGCGTGTTCCTGATGAAGCAGTTCTACGAGGGCGTGCCCAGCGAGCTGTGTGAGGCCGCCCGCATCGACGGCCTGAGCGAATACGGCATCTGGTGGCACATCATGCTGCCCCTGAGCCTGCCTGCCCTGTCTACCCTGACCATCTTCACCTTCGTGAACACCTGGAACGACTTCCTTGGCCCCCTGATCTACCTGACCAAGACCGAGCTCAAGACCATCCAGATCGGCCTGCGCATGTTCATCACCCAGTATTCGGCCGAATATGGCCTGATCATGGCAGCGTCCGTGGTCGCTCTGATCCCGGTGCTGATCGTGTTCCTGTCCCTGCAGAAATACTTCGTGCAGGGCGTTGCATCCACCGGCATCAAGGGCTAAACCAATCACCCGTAAGCGGGGCGTGGGCAATACCCGCGTCCCGCTTTTTTGTTTTTGGAAGCATCCTCGCCCTCTCAGTCACCTTCGGTGACAGCTCTCCCAGAGGGAGAGCCAAGGACATTTCGGTCAGGTTCTTGCCTCTCCCCTTGGGAGAGGTGGCGCGCCGTAAGGCGTGACGGAGAGGGCGGGCCATCAAATCTAGGAGAACGATTTCTATGTTATATCCACAGCAAAACGCATCCCGCCTGAAACTGAGCCTGAACGGCACATGGGATTTCCAGCTGGGCAGCTGCGACGAAGCCCAGTTCGACCCGGCAAAGCCGCTGCCCCAGTCCCAGCCCATTGCGGTGCCCGCCAGCTACAACGACCAGAACGACCAGACCACCGCCCTGCGCCGCCATTACGGCTGGGCATGGTATCAGCGGCAGGTGACCCTGCCCGTGTTCTGCACCGGGCAGCGGGTGGTGCTGCGGTTCGGTGCTGTGACCCACACGGCAAAGGTCTGGCTCAACGGTCAGCTTATCGCACAGCACAAGGGCGGGTTCACCCCGTTTGAAGCAGATGTCACCGGCCTGCTGCACCCCGGCGAGACAGCTCTGCTCACCGTGGCCTGCGACAACCGGGTGAACCACAGCACCCTGCCCGTGGGCAACGAGGAGGGCCAGTTGGCCTTCTTCGGCTCGGACAACGCGGGCATCCCCAGCGTGGAAGCCGCCAAGCGGTTCGCGGCCAAACAGAACCGCCCGAATTTTGATTTCTTCAACTATGCAGGCATCCACCGCCCGGTGTGGCTCTATACCACCCCGGAAATCTATATCGAGGATGTGACCATCGTGCCGCAGACCGACGGCACCGTAAACTACAGCGTCCGGACCGTGGGCACTGCACCCGTTGCCGTCACCGTGCTGGATGCCGAGGGCAATGCTGTTGCAAGCGCAGAAGGGGCCGGGGGCACCCTGCGCATCCCAAACGTGCAGCTGTGGGAGCCGAAGCCCGGAACCCCGTACCTTTACACTCTGCATGTCACCTGCGGGGCCGATGTTTACGACCAGACCTTTGGCGTGCGCAGCATGGAGGTGCGGGGCACACAGGTGCTTTTGAACGGCAAGCCCCTCTACTTCAAGGGCTTCTGCAAGCACGAGGACTTTACCGCCCATGGCCGGGGCTTCGACCCGGTGCTGAATATCAAAGACGTGAACCTCGTCCACTGGGCCAACGCCAACGCCGTGCGCACCAGCCACTACCCCTACGCGGAGGAATTCTACGATCTGTGTGACCGGGAGGGCATCCTCGTCATGGACGAGACCCCGGCGGTGGGCATCGGCGGCGGAGCCGAGGTGAACCCCTACAAGGAGTACCCGATTGCCGAGCACCACCGGCAGGTGCTGACCGAGATGATCCAGCGGGACAAAAATCACCCCTGCGTCGTGCTGTGGAGTTTGGGCAACGAGCCGGATCTGGAACACTTCCCCCAGGACGCCTACGACTACTGGCACCCGCTCTATGAGCTGGCGCATCAACTGGACCCGCAGGACCGCCCCGTCACCCTCGTCTGCTGCCAGAACGACTACATCAAGGATATCACCACCCGGACCATGGACATTGTGTGCATCAACCGCTATTACGGCTGGTACAACCTCTCCGGTGACATGGACGCCGCCTGTTACGGCCTGGATCAGGAGCTGGACTTCTGGGCAGACCAGCACAAGCCCGTGATGATGAGCGAGTACGGCGCGGACACCGTCGCCGGCCTGCACACCACCGGGGCCGAGATGTTCAGCGAGGAATTTCAGGTGGAGTTCTACCACCGGCTGGACGCCGAGTTTGACAAGCGCCCGTGGTTTGTGGGAGAATTCGTCTGGAACTTTGCGGACTATGACACCGTGCAGGGCCCGATGCGTGTGGACGGCAACAAGAAGGGCCTGTTCACCCGGGACCGCCGCCCCAAGCTGGGCGCGCATTTCCTCCGGGAACGCTGGAAGAACATCCCGACTTTTGGATTTAAGGAGTAATGATATGAAATCCTATTCAAACCATGCGATGACCGACGCCGAGGCAAAACAGGCGCTGGCCAACGCCTGCAAACAGGTGGAGACCAACCTGCCGCTGTACACCTGGCAGTGCCAGAACCACTCCAGCGTGGACGGCATCTACCCCGGCTGTGCGAATAACCAGTGGACCTGCGGCTTCTGGCCCGGTGAGATCTGGCTGGCCTACGAGGCTACCGGAGAGGAAAAATTCAAGAACGCCGCCCTCATTCAGGTGGACAGCTTTGCGGACCGCATTGCCCGCAAGGTGGAGGTGGACCACCACGATATGGGCTTTTTGTACAGTCCCACCTGCGTGGCAGCATGGAAGCTGGTGGGCAGCGAAAAGGGCAAAAACGCCGCCATTGCCGCCGCCGACCAGCTGCTGACCCGCTACCAGCCCAGTGGAAAATTTTTGCAGGCATGGGGCACTATGGATGACCCCGACAACTACCGCTATATCATTGACTGTATGCTCAACGTGCCGCTGCTGTACTGGGCAGCGCAGGTGACCGGCAGCGACCACTACCGCGAGATCGCCGCTGCCCACACCGCCACCACGCTGGCAAACTCCTTCCGGCCGGACGGCAGCACCTACCACACCTTCTTTATGAACCCGGACGGCACCCCCAAGGGCGGACGCACCTGTCAGGGCTATAAGGACGACAGCTTCTGGGCACGGGGACAGGCGTGGGGCGTGTACGGCAGTGCCATTGGCTACACCTACACCCACGATGAAAAGTTTTTGGCTGTGTTCCGCAAGGCGCTGGAATTTTATCTTTCCCGCCTGCCGGAGGATATGATCCCCTGCTGGGATATGGTCTTTGCGCCGGAAAGCGGCGAACCCCGGGATTCCTCCTCCGCGGCCATCGTGGCCTGCGGCCTGCTGGAAGCAGCCAAGTATGTGGACGAAACAGAAGCCGCACAGTGGCGCACCCTTGCCCGGCAGATGCTGGCCAGCCTTGCCGCAAATTATGCGGTAAAGCCCGGCACCCTCGGCTCCGGCCAGCTGCTGCACGGTACTTACAGCAAAAAGAGCCCCTACAACACCTGCACCCCGGAGGGCGTGGATGAATGCACGAGCTGGGGCGATTACTTCTACATGGAGGCGCTGACCCGCCTGACCAAAGACTGGGAGATGTACTGGTGATGAACTTGCAGACTAAAGCGGACTTTACCGCACTGATGCACAAATTTCTCGACCCGCTCAAGCCCTATTATTCGGCGGGCTGTGCCCGGCTGCATCTGGGCGAGACGGGTGTGACCTACGACCGGAACGCCATTGAGCTGGAAGCCTTCAGCCGCCCGCTGTGGGCGCTGGTACCCTTCTGGGTAGGCGGCGGCTCTGACCCGGAATTTGAAGAGATCTACCGCAAGGGTCTTGCCGCCGGCTCGGACCCGGAAAACCCCGAATACTGGGGCAAAACTGGTGAGTATGACCAGTGCTATGTGGAAATGGCCGCCATCGCGTGCGGCATCCTCACCACACCGGAAAAGGTGTGGGCCCCGCTTGCAGACAATGAGAAAAAGAATCTTGCCGCGTGGCTCGGCCAGATCAACGAACACACCATCCCGGACTGCAACTGGCAGTTCTTCCGCATCCTTGTGAACCTTGCCCTCAAGAGCGTGGATATGCCCTACAGCCCGGAACTGCTGGAAGACGGCCTTTGCAAGATCGACAGCTACTACAGCGGCGACGGCTGGTCCACCGACGGTGCTTCCGTCCAGAAGGACTACTACATCCCCTGGGCCATCCAGTATTACGGACTTCTATACTCCAGGTTTGCCGCCGACACCGACCCGGTGCGCGCCGCGCTCTACCGCAGCCGCGCGGAGTTGTTCGCACAGCAGTTCGTCTACTGGTTTGATAAAAACGGTGCGGCCCTGCCTTTTGGCCGCAGCCTGTCGTACCGCTTTGCACAGAACTGCTTCTGGGCGGCCTGCATCTGGGCCGGGCTGGAACCGCTGCCCCTGCCCGTGATGAAGGGGCTCATCGTCCGCAACTTCCAGTGGTGGCTTTCGCAGAAAATGTTCGACCGGGACGGCATTTTGACCATCGGCTACTGCTACCCGCAGATGTACATGGCCGAGCGGTACAACGCACCCGGTTCCCCCTACTGGGGCATGAAGTGCTTTTTGCTGCTGGCTCTGCCCGACGACCATCCGTTCTGGTCAGCCGAAGCGGCCCCCATGCCTGCGCTGGACAGCCTCAAGCCCATGCCCTTTGCCAATATGCTGGTGCAGCGCCGGGCAGGCCGGGTGACGGCTTACGCCGCCGGTGTCAACGAGGGCCATGGCCACGGCCAGTTCCCGGAAAAGTATGCAAAATTTGCCTACGACACCCGCTTCGGCTTCTGCGCCTCCCGCAGCCGCGAAGTGCTCCATCAGGCCGCGCCGGACAGTATGCTGGCCTTTGTGCTCGACGACAATGTATTCGTCCGCAAGGTGAGCAAGGCGTGGAAGGTGGAAGCTGGTTCGGTCACGGCCCAGTGGTCGCCCTTCCCCGGTATCGAAGTCACGACCACCATTACCCCCACTGCCACCGGTCACCGCCGTCATCACGAGATCGACAGCATCTATGACTGCGATGCCTACGACTGCGGTTTTGCGGTGCCGAATTTTGCACCGGGCTACGCCGAAGCCGTGGAGAACGGCACGGCTGAAGCGCGCTGCGACACCCTGCGCTGTGCGGTACACGGCGAGGGCGAGCCGCTTGTCATCGGCTGCGACCCCAACACCAGTTTGTATTTCACCAACGTCCATCTGCCTGCCATGAAGTACCATATTGCCAAGGGGCATACAGAACTGGACACCGAGATCTTTGACGAAGCGGACTGATGCCGCTTCTTTCCAGAAAAACAGTCGTTTTTGTGCGGCTGTTTTTCTTATATTCTGTGCTATAATGAAAGCAGAAAATGCTGCGAGGTGACACCTATGCCTTTACACGAACCGATTACCCCGGCGCTGCTGGCGGACCCGGAAATTTTCCAGCAGAACCGTCTGCCTGCCCACGCCCATTTTGCCGATCAGACCAGCCCCGAACTGCCGCTGACGGTCAGTTTGGACGGCGAATGGGATTTCCGCTATGCGGAGAACCTGACGGCTCCCTTTACCGACTGGGACACCCTGACTGTGCCCGGCCTCATCCAGCTGCAGAGCCTGAAAAAGCCCGGCCAGCCCTACGGTGCGCCCCACTATGTGAACACCCAGTACCCGTGGGACGGCCACGAAATGCTGCACCCCGGCCAGATCCCGCAGGAGTATAACCCGGTAGGGGAGTACCGCCGCAGCTTTACCCTGCCGGAGAATTGGGCCAGCTGCTACCTGCGCCTGAACGGGGCCGACAGCGCCGCCGCCGTGTGGTGCAACGGCGTTTACATCGGCTACACGGAAGACACCTTCACCCCGGCGGAATTTGACATGACCGAGGCCGTCCGCCCCGGCGAAAACGAGCTGACCGTGCAGGTGTACCGCTTCTCGTCCGGCAGCTGGCTGGAAGATCAGGACTTCTGGCGCATGAGCGGCCTGTTCCGCTCGGTGGAACTGTTCACAAAGCCGCAGCTGCACCTGGAAGATGTGTTTGTGAAGCAGGATTTTGAAGGCGACTTCTCCAGTGCGAAAGTCACCTTCGATTGCAAAATCAGCGGCGCTGGACGGGTGTCTGTTGTTTTTAACGGACAGGAACAGTCCGCCGAGGTCGGCGAGCCTGCCGAATATGACAGCGGCGTGGTGTTCGGCAAAGGCGAAGCCGACCCGGACGTGGAACCGGATGTGCAGGACGTTTCTTTCACGTTTACCGTGGAGCATCCTGCCCTGTGGAGCGCCGAACAGCCGAACCTGTACTACGCCGAAATTGCCCTGCTGGACGAGGGCAATTTGGTGGAACACACTGGCCTGAAAGTTGGCCTGCGCAAGTTCGAACTGAAAGACCGCCGGATGCTGCTCAACGGCAAGCGCATCGTGTTCAAGGGTGTCAACCGCCATGAGTGGAGCTGCAAGACCGGCCGCACCGTCAGCCGCGAGGAAATGCTTTGGGACGTGAAGAACCTCAAGGCCCACAACGTCAATGCCGTGCGCACCAGCCACTACCCAAACGACCCGTATTTCCTGCAATTGTGCGATGAATACGGCCTGTATGTCATCGGGGAAACGAATCTGGAAACGCACGGCACCTGGCAGAAGCTGGGAGCCGACGGCTCCGACGAGTGGACCCTGCCCGGTGCCCGCCCGGAGTGGCGGGAGGCTGTGCTGTCCCGCGCCGAAGCCATGCTGGAGCGGGACAAAAACCACCCGGCCATCCTGATCTGGAGCTGCGGCAACGAGAGCCACGGCGGCAAAACGCTGTGGGAGATGAGCGAATATTTCCGCCATGCCGACCCCAACCGCCTTGTACACTATGAGGGCATTTTCTGGGACCGGGAATATCCTGCCACCTCCGACATGGAGAGCCAGATGTACACCCCGGTGGAAGGCATCCGGGCATTTTTGAAAGAGCACCCGGAAAAGCCTTTCATCATGTGCGAGTACAGCCACGCCATGGGTAATAGCTGCGGCGGCATCACCGATTACACCGAGTATGCCTACGAGGAACCGCTGTATCAGGGCGGCTTTATCTGGGAGTACATCGACCACGGCATCGAAGTGACCGGCCCGGACGGCAAGCCCACCTTTGCCTACGGCGGCGACTTCGGCGACCGCCCCACCGACCGGGAGTTCTGCATCGACGGCCTTGTGCTGCCCGACCGCCGCAACACCCCAAAGATGGACACGGTGAAAGCAGCCTATGCACCGGTCAAGATCACCCTGACCGATACGGAAGCGATTCTCGAAAACCGGAACCTGTTCACCGACCTGAACGCTTACGACCTTGTGTTTGCATCCTCGGTCAACGGCAGGCAGGAGCGCAGAGCTATCCTCCGGGCGGCCTGCGCGCCCGGTGAAACCGCGCACATTCCGTTCCCGTTCGCATTGCCGGAGTGCGGCCTGGCCTGCATGACCGTGACCGCTGTGCAGCGGAATGCCGCGCCCGGCATCCCGGCGGGGTACGAAGCCGCGTTCGGGCAGCTGTGGCACAATCACGCTTCTGCCCGGCTGACCGTCCCCGCGCCGGAATTTGTGGAGATGGACTGCAACATCGGCGTGAGAGGGGACAGTTTCGAGTACCTCTTTAGCCGGGGCAAGGGCCTTGTTTCCATCCGGTATAACGGTGTGCAGCTGCTGGATGATACAGTACGCCCCAACTTCTGGCGCGCGCCCACCAACAACGATGAGGGCTGTGCCGAGCCCTTCGCGTTTGCCTTCTGGAAAACAGCTGGTCTGTACGCCCGGTGCGATGATCTGACGACCGAAGGCAGGGGAGCGTGTGCAGGGGTCCATGCAGTTTACACTTTGCCGGACGGCCAGAAGCTGCCCGTGGATTTTGCAATCGACGGCACAGGCCGCTGTGACATTACCATGATGTGGCAGGGGGAAAGGGCAGAGCTGCCGGAGTTCGGCCTGATCTTCCCGCTGCGCCGGGAACTGACCGAAGTCTCCTACCTTGGCCTTGGCCCGCGTGAGACGGTGGCTGACCGCACCGCAGGCGGCCGGATGGGCGCGTGGAGTTACAGCGTCCGGCAGGATTTTGCCCGGTACAGCCCGGTCTACCCACAGGAATGCGGCAGCCGCACGAGCGTATACGAGGCAGACGTCATTGGCAGCATTCCGGGTATCCGCTTTTGCAGTGACAGCGGCATGACCTTCTCGGCCCTGCCCTATACGCCCCATGAACTGGAAAACGCACGGCATCTGTACGAGCTGCCCCGCAATGACAACAAGACCGTCGTGCGGTGCGCACAGTTCCAGCGCGGCGTTGGCGGCGACAATAGCTGGGGCGCAAAACCGCATGAAGAAGCCTGTTTTGTGGCAGAAAAGGGAAGCACGTTTCAGTTTTCCATTCAAAAATCAAATTAAAATTCGCTTGGCTGAAGTGGTGGGGGTCATCGTGATGATCACCACTTTGGCTTTATGCCAAGAAGCATAAAGCCTGCCAGAAAAAAGACCGCCCGGGAAGATCTGGTGGTCAACCAGATGATGCAGCTTGTCCGGGAGGATGCTGCTGTGTCTGCCGGGAGGAATCTTATAAAAAAGATCCGAACTTTTCCAAGCAGGAGAAAAGTTCGGATCTTTTGTTTTACGCTTTTTTCTTTTACTTTAATGTTTGCAGTGCTTGCCGCGGCGGGCAGAAAGCTCCATGCCAAGGCCTGCCGTCAGGAAGCTGAAGCCTGCCAATGCAAGGCCCAGCACCCCGGCACGGTTCACGCCGGTCTGCGGGAGAGTGGCTGCATGGCTGTGGGCGGCTGCCGATGTGGGGCGGGAGCTCTCTGCTGGGGTATCTGCGGCAGGCACTTCTGCCGCCTCAGCGGGGGCTTCCGGCGTCTCAGGCGTTTCTTCCGGGGTCACCGGCGTTTCCGGCACCGGGGTGGGGGCAGGCTCGGCCGCTTCGGGGGCCTGTTCCTGTGCCGAAGAACTTTCAGCTTCCGGCGCAGTCTGAGGTTCCAGAGCTTCTTCCGCGTGAGCCTTGACAGGCTGGACCATCACGTCGGCGGCGACAGCGACAGTCAGGGCGGCGAGCTGGATCTGCTTGTTTTTCATGATGGGTCTCCTCCATTTCTCTTTCCTCTGAAAAAAGGATACCACAACGACAAAAAAAGAGAACGGAAGTTTCCGTTCTCTTTCCTGAAAAAACAGACTTAATCGTTTGAGACGGGTGCCTGCGCTTTCAACTCGCTCTGTTTCAGCGTAATGGTCACAGTCGTGCCGCTCCTGCAGGGTGTTCATCTGCTGGGCCATGGAGTGCTTCATTTTGTTGAAGGCGTCGGTCAGCTGGACGATCTCGCGGCCGCCGCCGGGGATCGGCACGTCCGGTGCGTCGTATTTGCCCGCCACGATGTCGCGGGACGCACCGATCATCTGCTGCACCGGGTCCAGCAGCCGGATCACCGACCAGGCCATGAAGCAGCCCAGCACCAGGCAGACGGTGGCCACCACGGTCTGGGCCCACTTCACCCGGCCGCTGAAGGCGGACACCTCAGTGTAGGTGCCCTGGGCGTCCGAGATGGCGGTGTTCAGCAGCTGCTGGGTGTACTGGCGCAGGTAGCTGCCGCAGGGCAGGACCTGGTCGTAGTAGAGCCGGGCGGCTCCGGCGTCATCGCCGGTGCGGACGGCGGCCTCCAACTGCTTTACAAGGGCGGTGTAGCTTTTATAGGTGGTGCACACGGCGCTGTAGAGCAGATATTCTTCCTCACTCACGGTCTCGAGGCTGCCGTCGATGCGCCACAGCCAGGCGTCGGTGGTGGAAAACGCGCTGTCCAGCCCGCTGAGCAGGGCGTCGGCGTCGCCGTACTCCCAGCGGTAATCGCCAAGGACGGTCAGCCCGCGCTCCACGCCGCCTTGGAACCGGCTGATGGCGTTGAACTGGCCCATCTGGTCGTCCAGCCGCTGCATCACGGTGCCGGACTGATAAAAGCTGAGAAAGATCTGGACGGCCAGTGCCAGCAGAAAGGCAGCCAGCCCCAGCGTGATGCGCTGCTTCAGCGTCATGGAACGATGCACCGTTTTCCCTCCCTGGCAAAAAATTTTAGCAGGTAACACCTTATTCTAACACGCAGGGTGCACGGTTGGCAAGGCTTACCCGCGCCGCAGAGCAGGGAAAACTGCGGCCGGGGCAAAGGCCGCCGCTTTTCTGCCGGGACATTTTGGTGTATAATGGAGCCAACATCCCCGCCCTGCGGGAAAAGGAGGACGTTTTCATGATCCAATTCGGCCTGCGTCTGCACGACGCCGAAAAGCTGCCGCTGGAACAGGTGCTGCCGCTGGTGCGCCAGAAGGGCTTCACCTGCGCCCACGTGGCCCTGAGCAAGTCCCTGAAAGAGGTGCCCAACACGCCCGGTGCCCTGACACCCGGCTATGCGCTGTATCTGCGGCACCAGTTCGAGAAGAATGGCATTGACATTGCGGTGCTGGGCAACTACCTGAACCTTGCCCACCCGGATGCGGACGCCCTGCACGCCATTCAGGAAAAATATTACGCCCACATCCGCTTTGCAAGCCTTTTGGGCTGCGGCATGGTGGGCACCGAGACCGGTGCGCCCAATGCCGAGTACAAGTTCTGCCCGGAGTGCCGCAGTGATGCTGCGCTTTCCACTTTTATCAAGAACTTCAAGCCGGTGGTGCGCTGCGCCGAACAGTACGGCGTGACCATTGCCATCGAGCCGGTGGTCAAGCACATCGTGTATGACGCCAAGCGCGCCCGCACCGTGCTGGACGAGATCGGCAGCCCGAACCTGCAAATTTTGTTTGACCCGGTCAACCTGCTGAACATGGAGAATGTGGATCGCCGCGAGGAAGTGTTTGCCGAGGCCATCGAACTGCTGGGCAAGGATATTGCGATGATCCACTTCAAGGATTTCCTGCGCAAGGATGCCGGCGGCCAGCTGGCGGCCACCGGTGCCGGGCAGGGCGGCATGGGCGATTACCGCACCATTCTGCGCTTTGCAAAGCAGGAAAAGCCCTATATCTTCGCCACGCTGGAAAACACCACGCCGGAAAACTCGGTGCAGTGCCTGCAGTACCTGCAGAAGCAGTACGACGAGTGCTGATGTTCTGATAAAAATGCAGAAAGCCCCTCACCAAACGGTGAGGGGCTTTCTCTATGGGAGATCACTCGAGATCAAGCTTATTCTGCATCAGCCAGCTGGTGGCGGCAAAGTAGACCGCGCACAGCACCAGGTCGGCAGCCAGTGCGGCCAGCACGGCCCAGAGATAGGTCTTGTTGCCGGTGACCGTGTACACGATGCTGCCGTCCCCGGCGGATGTGCTGAACACCAGGTCCAGGCCGGTGTTGGTGGTGTTATAGGGCAGCAGGTTCAGCAGCTGGTTCTGCAGCACGTTCAGCACCACAAAGGCTGCAATGCTCACCGCTACGAAATATTTTTTGCACCAGTGGCCGATCATGCAGGCCGTGTAGATGCACAGAATGGAGCAGGTGAGGGAAGCCAGCCATTCCAGCACCATGAGCACCAGCGTAACGCCGTAACCCTTGATGACAGAGCTCAGCAGCTTGCCGATCTCGCTGCCGTAGCGGGAGAATGCGTGGAAAAATTCAGACACGGCAGCGGAATTGAGGGTCCCGAACAGACTGAACAGAACAAAGGACAGCAGCACGACAACAATGCTGCACAGCACCCAGACGATGCTTGGAATGAGCTTGGCGAGAATGAGCTGCGCATTGCTCACAGGCAGGGTGTGCATCAGGTAGCCTTCGCGGCCCAGCAGGTTGCGGGTGAAGCGCTGGATGATGCTGAGAACGGTCATGACGGCGATGGCTACGCCCAGACCCATATACACGAGCATCAGCACGGCAATGGGCGCGGTGTGCACCAAAAGGGCGGGGATCTGGAAGGAAACGCCCATGAGGACCGCCACGGCCAGAATGGCCAGATACAGCCCGCCGTACACGCGGCCGGTGGCCTTGAACTCGTATTTTAACAGTTTCTTCAGCATTTGAATACCTCCCGGAAATATGCATCCACACTCTTGCCCTCGGTCTCGCGCAGTTCTTCGGCGTTGCGGTGGGCGAACACTCTGCCGTCCTTCAGGAAGATGGCCTCGTCCAGAATGGGCTCGATGTCGCCGATGAGGTGGGTGGACAGGATGACCGTTGCGTCCTTTTGGTAGTTGTTCAGGATGGTGGAAAGGATGTAGTCCCGGGCGGCCGGGTCCACGCCGCCGATGGGCTCATCCAGCAGGTAGAGCCGGGCGTTGCGGCTCATGGCCAGGATGAGCTGCACCTTTTCCTTGTTGCCCTTGGAGAGGGTCTTGAGCTTTGCCTTGGGGGAGAGGTTCAGCTTTGCCAGCATCTCGCTGGCCTTGGCGGGGTCAAAATCGGCGTAGAAATCGCCGAACATCTCCACCAGCTGCTCCACACGCATCCAGTCCGGCAGCCAGTCGGCGTCCGGCAGGTAGGAGACAAGGGCCTTGGTGTCCGGGCCGGGGGCCATGCCGGCAATTTTGATGCTGCCGCCGGTGGGCTGCAGCAGGCCGTTGGCCAGCTTGATGAGGGTGGTCTTGCCGCTGCCGTTGGGCCCCAGCAGACCCACGATGCGGCCAAAGCTCACATGCAGGTCCACACCGTCCAGTGCGGTCTTGTCTTTTTCATAGCGCTTGGTCAGCGCTTCACAGGTCAGAATTTCACTCATCGCGGTTCTCCTTTGCGTCCCAGTGTTCCAGCAGCGCGGCGGCCTGAGCGGGACTGTAGCCAATGCCGCGCATCTTTTCGAGAAAATCGGCCGCCAGCGTCTGGGCTGTGTCGGCGCGGAGCTGTTCGATCAATGCGGTATCCTCCGTGACAAAGCGGCCTGCCGTGCGCTCGGTGCGCACCAGGCCTTCGGTTTCCAGCTGGGCCAGGGCCCGCTGCATCGTGTTGGGGTTTACCCCGGCGGCGGCGGCCAGGTCGCGTACGGAATCCAGATGACCGCCGGGCGGGTAGGTGCCCGCCAGAATTCTGGCTTTGAGCCGTTCCACCAGCTGTGCGTAGATCGGGCGGCTGGCATCGAACTGTTCAGCCATGGTATCATCTCCTTGTATTGCTGTATTAAGCGCTTGATACAATAATACACGATTTACCCCGCTTGTCAAGGGGGTTAGGCAATTTCTTGTGAAAAAAGAGGGTTCCAAAAGCCCGCAGGCTTTTGGAACCCTCAATATAAAATAATATTTCCACTGAAAATGCCCAGAGCAAACGCGGCGGGCATTTAAAATCGTTTCACTTATTCGATCACCAGCAGCAGGCTCATCTTGAACTCGCCCTGCGGGGTAACGCTGTGCAGGCCGTTCTTATCAAAGCGGAAGCTCTCGCCTGCGTTCAGCTCATAGTCCTTGCCCTCGTAGCCGATGATGGCCTTGCCCTCAAGGGCGGTGAGGATGGCGTTGCCGGGTGCGCGGTGCGGGGTCAGGCCGGTGCCCTCGTCAAATGCCATCAGCACGAACTTCATGTTGTCGGCGTGGACGAGGTCGAGATTGGCAATGCTGCCTTCCTCATAGGAAATGAGGTCCTTCAGCGCAGTGGGCTGGCCTGCTTTGAGGATGCTGTTCATGGTAAAAGTCTCCTTTTTCAAAATGATTTCAGTGTAGATCATGCCGGTGTCGGTGCGGGTGCCGCACAGCGTTTTGGACGGGACGGCCAGCAGCTGGCCGGGGCAGACGGCGACGGTGCGGCCGTCATTGCCCAGAACAAATGTGCCGCTGTCCTCGCCGCCGAGGTACAGGGTGGTGCAGTCGTAGGATTCCGGGGTGATGGAAGTGCCTGCGCCCAGTGAGAACCAGGTGACGGGCACTTCCTGCCCGAGGTGTGCCGGGCGGGAGACGGTCATGGCCTCCCGGATGGGCCGCACCTGTGAAAGGGTAAATGGTTGGTTGGACATAAAATACCTCTATTAAGCCTTCCCCCTTGGGGGAAGGTGGCATTGCGCAAGCAATGACGGATGAGGGGCAGCTGTCGCTTGGCTCCGCGTTGTTTGGACGGCATCTGACAGGATTTTCCTCTCATCAGTCACCTTCGGTGACAGCTTCCCCCCAGGGGGAAGCCTATATAATATAGTTTAGTATACCCTCATTTCCCGGCAAAAGCGGTGGTTATGGCAATGAAACCCAATTATTCTTCCTCGTCCCACGCAAGGCTGCGCTGCACGGCGCGGTGCCACTGGTGCAGCAGCTTTTCCCGCCGGGCGGCATCCATAGCGGGGGTGTATTCCATTTCGCAGTTCCACAGCTGGCGAAGCTCGTCTTTGTTCTTCCACACGCCCACCGCAAGGCCCGCGAGGTAGGCTGCACCCAAGGCGGTCGTCTCCCGGATGACCGGGCGGCGCACGGTACGGCCGATGATGTCAGACTGGAACTGCATCAGGAAGCGGTCCCGGCTGGCCCCGCCGTCGGCCTTGAGGGAAGAAAGTTCCAGCCCGGTGTCGGCTTCCATGGCACGGACGAGGTCGGCTACCTGATAGGCAATGGACTCCTGTGCGGCACGGATGATGTGCTCCCGCCGGGTGCCGCGGGTGATGCCTACGATGCAGCCCCGGGCATGCATGTCCCAGTTGGGCGCGCCAAGGCCGGTGAAGGCGGGCACCAGGTAGACACCGCCGTTGTCCGGCACCTTCTGGGCGTAGTATTCGGCGTCACGGCTCTCGCTGAACAGCCGCAGCTCGTCCCGCAGCCACTGAATGACCGCGCCGCCCACGAACACCGAGCCTTCCAGCGCATACTGCACCTTGCCGCCCAGCCCCACCGCAATGGTGGTGACAAGGCCGTTGCGGCTCTCGCAAGGGGTATCGCCGGTGTTCATCAGCAGAAAGCAGCCGGTGCCGTAGGTGTTTTTGGCTTCGCCCGCGTCAAAGCAGGTCTGGCCGAACAGAGCTGCCTGCTGGTCGCCTGCCATGCCGGCGATGGGCACCTTTACGCCCTGAATCTCGGTATAGCCGTAAATTTCGCTAGAAGAACGCACCTCCGGCAGCATGGCGCGGGGGATGTTCAGGGCCTTTAATAAGGTGTCGTCCCAGTCGAGCTTGTGGATGTCGAACAGCATGGTGCGGGAAGCGTTGGTCACGTCGGTGGCGTGTACGGCCCCGCCGGTGAGCTTCCACAGCAGCCAGCTGTCCACCGTGCCGAACAGAATTTCGCCCTTCTCGGCCCGGGCCTGTGCGCCCTCCACATGGTCGAGGACCCAGCGGATCTTGGTGGCGGAAAAATAGGCGTCCGGCAACAGACCGGTGGTCTGCCGGATGTGGTCGGTCAGGCCCTGGGCCACCAGACCGTCCACGATGGGCGCGGTGCGGCGGCACTGCCAGACGATGGCGTTGTAGATGGGCATCCCGGTGGCCTTGTCCCACAGGATGGTGGTCTCGCGCTGGTTCGTGATGCCGATGGCGGCAAGGTCCGAAGCGCGGATGTTGCTCTGGGCGATGACCTCCATCATCACGGCGTACTGGCTGGACCAGATCTCCATGGGGTTGTGCTCCACCCAGCCCTCTTTCGGGTAGAACTGGGTGAACTCCTTCTGGCTGACGGCGGCGATGTTCTGCTTTTCGTCAAACAGGATAGCGCGGGAGCTGGTGGTGCCCTGGTCGAGGGCGAGGATGTATCGGGACATGGGAAACAAACCTCCTGCATGTGTGTTTTTCTGGCTCTCAGTATAGCAGGATTCACCCGGAATAAAAAGAGAACGCCGCAATAAAATTGCAGAAATTTGGTGAAAACATCTATAAATCACTGCACAACTATAAAAATTTACAAGAAATTCAAAGAATTTCATATTGTAAAATCTTTAACGATATGCTATGCTGAGGGGCAGAGAGTTCCGCCCGGAAAAGGGCGGAAAAGAGAATTTGGAGGAAAAAGATTATGGCTGATCGTATCGTTCTGAATACCATTTCCTACCATGGCCACGGTGCCATTGAGAACATCGTTCCCGAGC
>ERZ1034976.635-NODE-635-length-32081-cov-5.392993_pt1 | contig 32081 bp, 16 predicted proteins | sample MGYA00520623_ERZ1034976 | MGnify/ENA primary metagenome ERZ1034976 (study PRJEB33766, sample SAMN09781774) | gut metagenome | biome: gut microbiome | host: Homo sapiens | place: Madagascar | study: EMG produced TPA metagenomics assembly of the PRJNA485056 data set... | reverse complement strand
GCCGTTAGATCTTGTGGTTACTGGTTTTGTCGATTTTCTGCTTTAAAACTCAGGGTTCGGGACCACGGTGGGCCGGGGCGTCTTTACGGGCGGCCGAAACTAGGCTGTTATTTTTCCAAACGGGCTTGAAAGTCATCAGCTGCTTTCGTGCGGCGAGGACCTTCGGGGCAGATTCTGGTGTTTCGAGGACTTTAAGAAAGGCTGCAAAGGCTTCGTGATCAAGGTATGTGACGCCGCTGTCTTCCCGCGTCTCAAGGTACGCGCGGCGGATTGACGCTGAAACGATATCTGCCGTGGTAAGGCCGGTTTCTGACGTGAGCGTCTTGAGAAGGTTCGCGTCAGCTAGGGATATTTCGAGAGTCAGAACGGGCATCCGTTACCGCCGTTTATTCGTTGCTGCCGTCACTTTATCGGGCGGCTTCGGGCGTTGTGTGGTTTGCCGCTCTCTCGCTCTCTGACTACCTCCCATTAGATGTCATACTACCTTTCGCCACCCCTTCAACCTTTCATGGAGTGGCAAAACATGCGATATTCGCAGGAGTTCAAAGACAACGTCGTAGCGCGCCTGCTGAGCAAGGAGCTCAGCATCTCTGAAGCCGTCCATGCTTCCGACTGTTCCATGCATTATTGTCTATCCGTTTGAGACAGGACAATCGGTTAATCCTTTCACAGGAAAGAATTTGTCCGATCTATGCAGAGTGCCGGAGAAAAACCTGGTCGCTTTTTATAAGATTGCCGTCCCGGTCCCGGTTTTGCCCCGGTAAGTGCTGTTTTAAGTCAACGGCTTGATCAGGTTAGAGAGTTAGTTAGTCTTGGAGATTTCTTAATGTTGTTAAACAACCAGCTGATCCCCGTCGGCGCCCGAGTTCTCATTCGTGACGCCGAATGGCGCGTCACCGCCTCCGATCCTGTGGCCCAGGGCGGTGTGCGACTGAAATGCACGGGGCTCTCGGAACTCGTCCGCGGCAAGCAGGCAGTCTTTCTGTCCGTCTACGAGAAGGAGATCAAGATTCTGAAACCCGAGGAAGCTGCTCTCGTAACAGATCAAACGCCGGGCTTTGGTCTTACCAAGCTTTACCTTGAAGCCCTTATCAGAACGGCTCCGCTCACCGACGACCATAAGATCTGTGTGGCCCATCATGCGGCAATGGATCCGTTGCCGTATCAGTTCAATCCGGCCCTGCAGGCCCTCGCGCAGCCACGCTGCCGCATCCTGATTGCTGATGCCGTCGGTATCGGTAAAACGCTTGAAGCCGGGATTCTTGTGAGCGAACTCATTGCGCGCGGCCGCGGTAAGCGCATTCTCGTGCTCACGACCAAAGCCGTGCTTCCTCAGTTTCAGCAGGAATTCTGGAATCGTTTTTCGATCGCCTTAACGCCCTTGGACTCGGCGGGTATTCAGCGCGTCAGAAACCGTATTCCGCCGAATCACAACCCGTTTCACTACTTTGATCGTTCGATTATTTCAATCGATACCCTGAAGCAGGATCTGGAGTACCGGAATTATCTCGAAAACGCCCGATGGGACATCATCATCATTATTGATGAAGCTCATAACGTGGCAGACCGCGGCGCTCACAGTCAGCGCAGTAAGCTCGCGAAACTCCTTGCGGACCGATCTGACTCCATGATCATGCTCTCAGCGACGCCGCATGACGGTCGTCCGGAAAGTTTTGCCAGTCTTTTAAATATTCTTGACCCCACGGCAATCGCCAACCCACATGATTACACACCGGAGGACTTCGTAAAGAAAGGACTGGTGATCCGGCGTTTTAAAGACAACATCAAGAGCCAGATTGAGAAGGATTTTCCGGAGCGTATTGTCCGCCGCTGCGAAACCGAAGCCACAGCCGAAGAAAACGCCGTTTATGACTATTTGGCCGACCTGAGGTTTGCCACACAGGATAAGACCAACGAAAAGAAAATCCGAGGCGCGCAGCTTTTTGCCACAACGCTCATTAAGGCGATGTTTTCGAGTCCAAGCGCGTGTCTTTCAGTGATTGAACACCGTCTCAGGAAGCTCGAAAAGCTGACAACGCCGGCAGCTGAGGAGGATGCAGAAAAACTGAGAACGCTCGCTGAGCTTGTGAAGGCGGTCACAGTCGATAAGTTCAGTAAGTTTGCCGAGCTTGTGAAGCTTCTCGGTGACGGTGAAGAGAGTATCGGCTGGCAGCGCAAAGACACCGATGACCGTCTCGTGATCTTTACTGAGTCCATTGAAACGCTGGACTTTCTCGCGCAAAACCTGCCGCAGAAGCTGAAACTCAAAAAGAATCAGGTCAGCGTGCTCAAAGGGACGATGAAGGATACGGACATCGCCCAGATTGTGAACGACTTTAATTCCGCTACGACACCTGTGCGGCTATTACTCTGCTCAGACGTTGCAAGTGAAGGTATCAACCTGCATCATCTTTCGCACCGGATGATCCACTTTGATATTCCGTGGTCTTTGATGACTTTTCAGCAGAGAAACGGCCGAATCGACCGCTACGGGCAAGTGAAGGCGCCGCAGATTGTTTATTTGCAGACACTGGCTGACAACGAATCAGTCAGGGGGGACGCGCATATCCTGCTCAAGCTGCAGGAAAAGGACAATAACGCTCAGAAAAACCTCAATGATCCCAGAGAGTTTCAGGGCACCGTACAGTTTCAGGAAGACCGGACGGCCGCTGAAATGGAAGGGAACCTTGAGCAATTTGATATGGATGCGTTCTTCAACGGCTCAGCTGAGGAGGAGAGTAAGGAATCCGTTGAACTTTTAAAAGAACCGGAGCTCGCCCCGGTTCTGTCGCCGTCAGCCTATGAAAAGCTTTTGACGGAACGTGGAAGGATCTTTTCTTCCGACATGGATTTTGCTCTGCAGGCTCTGAAGTGGCTGGCAAAGACAGAAGCCTGGCCTTCTGACAGCCTGACGTTTGATGCGTCTGAGCGCCGATTGCTGCTGCAGGCGCCAGAGGACCTGAGGGCCAGGCTCAAGTACCTTCCGGCCGAAATTCTGCCGGAAGGGGCGCTTTTTAATCTGACGGACGACTCCGGGAAGGTTCAGGATGAAATCAACTATCTGCGTTTCTCAGGACAACCTTGGCCGGCAAAGCAGCTTTTGTGGTCGCTGCATCCTGTAATGCGCTGGCTTGAAAGCCGGCTTTTGGATGCTTTCGGACGTCACTCGGCGCCGGTCATTCCGCTCTCAGGGCTTAAGAATGAACGCTGGGCGCTTCTGCAGGGCGGTTACCCCAATAAGCGAGGCTATATTCCGGTGCACCGCTGGGTGGCGGTACGGGAAGCCGACGGCGTCTGCACCACGCATACGCTGGATGAGTGCATTAAGGCGCTCGGACTGACGGGGAGTTTTATCAATACGGGTTTTACGCCGGATGCCGAGGCTCACAGAGACTTTGTTAAAAAGGCGGTGAAGGTCGCGGACTCTGAGCTGCGCTCTGCGAAGGCCGGCTTTGAATCCACGGCAAAGGCGGCCTTAACGCAGCAGCTGCAGGCACTCGACGAACTACGTAAAAAACATTACAAGCAACTCGAACTTGATCTCAAGGGAGCTGCGGTACGAAATAAGCGTAGGGCTGAGGATAAGCGTGACGAGATTGACCGGCATTTTGCCAGTGCCCAGGCTTACATTCAGGGGACGGCCACTCTTGAAGATGAACCGTTCCTGCAGTTGGCGGCTGTTTTCTGCCCGTTGAAGGCGTAATTATTTGAAGGTGTTGAAATGAGTTTTGTCGGTATTGTCAACGAGCAGGAGTTTTACAGCCAGCACTTTCTGGACGAAGTCTTTATGACGTCTGACGCCGTTAAGGCGGCCGTCAAGGCTTACGAAGACCGTGAGACGGAGTCCAAAGGTGACGACGGAAAGGCCGTGTATCGTGCGCCCTGGAGGGTCTTGGCAAGTAAGGCGCGTGAGAGCCGCCTGATGCTTCAGAGCCTTGCGGAAACGGCGGATCCTGAGGAGAGGTATCGGGCAGAGCGAGAGTTTATCCGCGGGATGCTCAGACTCTTTGACTTACCGGCGGACTGTACGGAACCCTATTTCGTTACAGACAGCCTGGAGTTGCCGCTTATCGGGGAGAAGAGAACTGCTGACGGTAAGCCTTATCTTCAGGTTTTTGCGGCAACGGCTTTGGGGGGTGTCGAACCGGGAAAAAAAGGCGAAGCCCGGGAGGATGCCGGCACTGATACCGATCCGCTCCAGCTTTGTGTTGCCAATGAGCAGCGTCGTTTTACCGGTGCACTCACCGGGGAGGGAAAACACTTTGAACACCGCAATTGGCAGACACTTCTGGAAGTCGTCTTTGAGCAGACAAGGGCGCCGCGCTGGGTGATTCTTGCAACGCCTTCGCAGTGGCTTTTGATTGACCGCGTGAAGTTTGCTCAGCGGCGTTTGCTCCGCTTTAACTGGGATACCCTCTTTGAACGCCACGAAGAAAGCGAACTTAAGGCAGCTATGGTACTGCTCACGAATGACTCCTTTACAGTGAAGGACGGCGAGTGTGCTCTGGAGTCTCTGGACGAAGACTCGCACAAGCATGCCTACGGTGTGTCGCAGGACCTTAAATACGCGCTACGCGAATGCATTGAACTCCTGGGAAATGAGGCAGCCCGCCAGCTGCAGGAGATAGCGCGGAAAGAGAAAAAGGGCTTTCTCACGGGAAAGGACGGCTTAACCGCCAAGGAATTAAGTGACGAATGCCTGCGCTGGATGTACCGGCTGCTCTTTCTCTTCTTTGTGGAGTCAAGGCCGGATCTCAAGTATGTACCGATTGATGCAGAGGATGAAACGTATCTTAAGGGCTATTCGCTCGAAGGTTTGCGTGATCTCGAACTTATTCCTCTTACTACCAAGCAGGAGCGGGAAGGCAGTTACCTGCATGAGTCAATTGACCGGCTCTTTCGTTTTTTCTCTCAGGGGACAAAGGCCGATCTCACCGATGAGCTCGTTGACAGCCAGGCATCGGCGAGCGCTTTTGAAATCGAACCACTGCAGAGCACTTTGTTTGACGATTCGCGTCTGCCGCTTTTAAAGCAGGTGGTGTTTCCGAACGAACTGCTGCAGAAGGTGATTTGCCTGATGAGCCTGTCGCGCCCGGTGGACAGTAAAGGCAGGCGTCAGCGCCGGGGTCGTATCAGTTATGCGCATTTAAGTCTTAACCAGCTGGGCGCCGTCTATGAGGCACTTCTTTCCTACAGCGGTTTTTTCGCTAAAACTGACCTCTACGAGGTGAAGGAAACCAAGGATAAAACCGTTAATGAACTTAAAGCAGCTTATTTTGTTCCGGAGGCTGAGCTCGATAAATATTCCGAGGATGAAAAGGTCTTTGACAGGGATCCGGTCACGAAGGAGTTGATGCTCAGAAAATATCCCAAGGGAACATTTATTTACCGTATGGCGGGGCGTGAGCGTGAAAATTCCGCGTCTTACTACACGCCGGAAGTGCTCACGCACTGTGTTGTCAAAGAAGCCCTGGATGTGCTGATTAAGCAGCAGTTGGACGGCCTGCCTGACGACAAGTCAAAGTCCGAAAAGATCCTTTCCTGGCGCATCTGTGAACCGGCCATGGGGTCCGCGGCCTTCTTGAATGAAGGCATCAACCAGGTGGCGGAACTTTACATGCATTATGCGCAGAAGGTGCCGGACGCCAAAGCGCTTACTCAGACCGAGTACAGGCACGAGCTGCAGCGCGTCCGGATGTTTCTGGCGGACCGTAATATCTACGGCGTGGACTTAAATCCGGTCGCTGTGGAACTTGCGGAAGTGTCGCTTTGGCTTAACGCCATGAGCGATGACCGCTATGTGCCGTGGTTTGGACTGCAGCTTGCGTGCGGCAATTCCCTCATCGGCTGTCGCCGGGAAGCTTATTGGCGTAAGAATCTGGTGGGAAAGGCTTTTAAGACGGCCCTGCCTCATGTCGTTGGTAACCGTCCACTGCAAGAAGGTGAGATCTGGCACTTTCTGGTTCCCAATACGGGCATGTCGTTTTATGCGGAGCCCACCGTCAAATCGCTGGAAAAAGAGGCGTTTAAGAAGTTCAGTGCTTGGAGAGAACGTTTTACGTCACAGCTGACGGAAGCAGAACTCGATGAGCTCGAAAAAACCTCACAGCTCGCCGATAAGTTGTGGTGGCGGTGGGCTAAGAGCCTTGCCAAGCTCAACGACCAGACAACAGATGACTATCCGATCTACGGCTATGAGCCTGAGGGGAAAGGGAAACTCGCGTACGCCCAGAAAAACAGCCTTGTGGAGAAGATCCGTTACGGTGACAGTTCCTTCGGTTCCGGAGAATACGACCGCTTAAAGCTTGCCATGGACTACTGGTGCAGTCTCTGGTTTTGGCCTTTGCATCAGGCCGATTTGCTGCCCAAGCGGGAAGACTTCATCAAACAGATGCAGGCTGTTTTAAACGGCGTAAAGCTCGAGACCGGTGAAACGCTTCAGACGGAGAGTTTTCAGCTCACAAACGGAAATGCTCAGCGGGAGCTCTTCGGGGAGCCGGACTTCAATGCCGACGAGTTGAAGGAGCAGCAGGAAGGCGATTTGCAGGAGCGCCGCCGGCAGCTTTTTAAGCGCTATCCGCAGCTGGAAGTCGCATTCAACATTGCTCAACGTTTGCGTTTCCTGCATTGGCCGCTGCAGTTTGCGGATGTGTTCATGCCGCCGGAGGGGGAGCACGCGGGCTTTGATCTGACGCTCGGAAATCCTCCGTGGCGTGGGGTGCAATGGGATGCCAGAGGGATCCTCGGTGAAGCTGATCCCGTGTACGTTCTGCATGCTAAGGATTATTCCGCCAAGGGAATTAACGATGTTGTCATTGGAAAGCGTGATGTCGTTGACGGAAAGACTTTTTTTGAACGGTTCCCGGAGGATTACGCTGACTGGCTCACAGAATACGAGACGGTTGACGGTACGAAACGGTTCTTCCAGGCTTCTGCCAACTATCAGGAGTTAAAGGGGAGTGCACCGAATCTCTTCAAGATGTTCCTGCCTTTGGTCTGGAAGAATGCGGCACAAAACGGGGTACAGGGGCTGCTGCATCCGGAAACCGTGCTGACGGAAACAAATGGGGATACATTGCGTCTGTCGCTTTATCCCCGACTGCGTAAACACTATCAGTTTGCAAATGAACTCAAGCTTTTCCCCGAGGTTCATCACGAAACAGAGTTCTCGGTCAATATCTATGGTAATTCTTTGGAAGCCCCTGATTTTGAGTCGATGAACAACCTTTATGTCCCGAAAACGATTGAACTTTCGCGGCAGAAAACTGATAAGCCGATTGAAGGTAAAAAAACAGAGGACGGGCGATGGAATACGGCAGGGCACCCTGACCGAGTGCTTCATTACGGCAAGAAAGAGTTTGAGCTTTTGGCAAAAGTCTTCAGCACTAGTCCAACCACGCCGGTGTTGCCCACAATACAGGCTGTTCCTCTGTTGGAAGTTTTGGAGAAATTTGGTGAGCAGCCGCTCCATTTGAGTAACTTTGATGAGCGGCAGGAAGTTTGTGTAGCAGGAATTTGGCATGAAACCGGGGCCAAAATCAATGGAACGATGAAGGAACTCCCTGGAAATCAAACCACCTTTCCAGGTTCGCCGGAGCAGGCGATCTATAACGGCCCGCATATTTCGGTCGGAACTTCAATGTTCAAAACACCGAACCAGACTTGTGCCCAAAACTCAGACTGGTCGGTTGTTGATCTGACGTATATTCCGGATGACTATCTGCCGCGGGTGAAATACTTGCCAAACGTTGACCGCGAGATGTATTTAAGCCGGATGCCAAAGGTTCCTTGGTCTGAGAAAGTGGATGGAAACGATGTGCAACGGCCCGTGACGGATTATTATCGTCTTGCCTTGCGTTCCATGGTCAGTTCCGACCTTGAACGAACTTTGGTCAGCGGGATATTGGCATGCGCGATCGCGCATGCCAATATCCTTGAAAGTGTTACTTTCAAGGATATGGGCAGTTTAGTCCAAACGGCAGGCGTTTTTCATAGTCTTTTGGGTGACTTTTTTGTCCGACAGCAAAACAAAGCGAATTTGTTGCCGGCTTTGCTGATGACCATCCCGATTCCCAGCTTTTCACCGAAGGCATTGATTGGGTTGTCGGTCCGGACATTGTCCTTGAACTGTCTGACATCATGGCATAAAAAGCTTTGGGAAGAGTCTTGGAAGGAGCCGTTCCAGAAAGAATGCTGGGCCACCAAAGATAATCAAATTAACCGTGCTTTCTTTAGTTCTTTGACACCTGAGTGGAAACGTTCGTGTGCTTTGAGATCTGATCTTGAACGTCGCCAGGCGCTGCTTGAGATCGATGTTATCGTGGCTCAGGCATTCGGGCTTACTTTGAATGAGCTCCTTGTTTGTTACCGTTTAGGGTTCCGCGTTATGCGGGGCTACGATCAGAACACCTGGTACGATCAAAACGGTCGCATTGTTTCGACAACAAACTCCCAAGGCTTGCGCGGCGTCGGGTTGCCATCCAGGCCTTCTGCGGATGAAAAGTATGCCGTTAACGGTGTCGTTCGGCAAAATGGTGTTTTGTTTGAGGAAGTGAGGGACATGCAGCAAGGTACCGTTACCCGCACTTTCATGGACGACACGCTGCCCGGCGGTTCCAAAGAGCGCACCATCACATACGTGGCGCCGTTCTTTAAGAAAAACCGCGAGGAAGATTATGCCGAGGCGTGGGCTTACTTCGAAAAAGCACATAAAGAACAGGAAAAGGCTTAAAACATGCTGCCGACACTGACTGCTCGTGACATTGAAGAGGGGCTTAAGTCTTACGTGAGCAAGGAGTTTCCGCTTGCTACCCGTACTTTTATGCCGGGGGGCAGGTCGGTGATTGACCGCTTTCTGGATAAGCCTGAAAGTCTTATTAAGGGGCCGTGGCTTGAAATAAGCCTTCCTTTCCGGCGTGCTGCAGAAAACGAAGCCATGCCTTTTACGGACTTTGATCCCCGAAAGGCTGCTCCGGATAGATTTCCGCCCTACGTGCATCAGTTAAAGGCATTCCGCAGGCTTGCCTGGCAGTCCGCAAAATCCACGCTGATTGCGACTGGTACGGGTTCCGGTAAAACGGAGTGCTTTCTTTATCCGGTGATTGACTATTGTCTCGCCAATCCCAAAAAAGGCATTAAGGCACTCATCATCTACCCGATGAATGCGCTCGCAAGCGACCAGGAAAAGCGCCTCGCGGAGCTCCTTGCCATCATCAAAAAACAGGGTGGAAAACGCGAGATTACGGCAGGTCTTTATACCGGCGACAGCATTGAGAAGCAGACAACGATGGGGGAGGATCACCTCATCACGGACCGCTACGCGCTGCGGGACAATCCGCCTGACATCCTTCTCACCAACTACAAGATGCTGGACTTTCTCTTAATGCGGCCGGAAGATCAGCCGCTTTGGGAAGGAAATGGTCCGGATATTCTCCGGTATCTTGTGGTTGATGAGCTCCATACCTTTGACGGAGCACAGGGCACGGACTTAGCCTGCCTTATCCGCCGCTTAAGGGATCGCCTGAAGCTTGACGAAACACTAGCTTGTGTGGGGACGTCTGCGACTATCGGTAAAGACGTCGATGCACTGCGTTCTTATGCATCTCAGGTCTTTGCCGCCTCTTTTGATGAGAGTTCCGTCATTGGTGAAGACCGACTGGCTCCGGAGGAGTTTTTGGCTTCCTGCGGCGAATATGTCCCTGAAGGCGGCTGGCCGGACGATTCATTCGCAAACTTGGGAGACGTGAGAAAGCTTCCCTCATACATGGCCTCCGTTGTCTCGGCCTGGTTTGGGGAGCCCTTGGGCTTTGACGGCTTTGAGATTACGGACCAAAACCGGCTGGATCTGTCGAAAGCGCTTCCGATGCTGGAGGGCTTCAGGAGGCTTATCACGGATCTGCGCGGCGTCAGACGAGTTGAGGAAGTGGCCGATCTTTGGCTGCACGATCCCACAATCGACATTCCGAATCTGCCGAGAGACGACGAGACGCAGGCCCGGCACTTCATCGCGTCGCTCATAGACAGCCTTGCGGCGATGGTTTCTGAGGCCCGTGTGAAAACGTCGGCAGGGAAACTGATTCCGTTTCTTAACGTGCGCACGCAGCTTTGGATCCGGGAACTCGCGCGTTCCGTCGTGTCCGTGAGCCGACACCCGGAATTAAAACTCGCAGCGGATCTTCCGGGCCTGGAAAAGCCCCTGTGGCTTCCGTTGGTGGGCTGCCGTGAATGTAACCGCGCCGCTTGGGCGGCTTATGTGCCCGGCGGTGTCAATGGCTCCAATGTTATGGTTCGCCCGAATCTAAAGATCTTTTATGAGAGTTGGTTTAAGGGAGGACCCCACACAGAGCTTTTCTATCCGATTGCAGACAAAGAGGAACTTAAAGCGCTTATCAGAGGCGACGAAGCGCGGTCGGGGGCATACAAGCGGCTCGGTCAGCTCTATGTTTTGTGCTCCGATTGCGGCCGTATTAGCCAGGATTCCGGAAGTACACCGGAAAAAATATTTAATACTGTATGCGATAAGTGCGGCTCTCAAAACACGGTGGTGGTCTGGATTCCGAATCTGAGGGCACAGAAAAAGACCGGCGACATAGTCAGAATGAAGACGGTTAACCGTTGCCCTTATTGTCAGGCGACCGGGGCGCTGCGTATTTTCGGAGGTTCCAACGCGGCACTCACCGCGTCGGCCTTAAGTCATCTCAACGCCAGTCCGTTTTCTGAAGACCATAAGGTCATCGCCTTTTCGGATTCTGTTCAGGATGCGGCGCAGAGAGCCGGTTTTATTACGGCCCGTAACTACCTTTCCGTTGTCCGCCATGCACTTGTGCATTACCTTGTGAAGAGCGCAGCCGCGGGCGGTACTGTGTCTTTACCAACGGTCATTGCATCACTCCCGGCTTTTTGGCTGAGGCTTTTTGAGCGGCACTATGCCAAGGATAGAAGGAAAGTCATACTCGCCCAGGCCGAGTTCTTGGCGACATTTATGCCGCAGGACCGCGAGTGGACGGAGTCCTGGAGTATTTTTGAGAAAGCTGCGCACGGCAAACTCAGGCAAAACGATCACGACGATGACGGCAAGCCCGTCTCGGTGGTGGTTGATGTGGATCCGCGTGAAGCCCTTTGCGAGACCTTTAAAGCCTGGGAGGGTCTCTATGACACGGTGCGTGAGCGCCTTGTCTGGGAAGTGCTGGTCGAACTCGGTTACCGGGCACTGAAAGGGCGGTCTGTGACACGCATCGGTGCAGCGACCCTGTCAACCGTCAAAGACCGCACGAGGGCCGTACGCCTTCTGACGGAATTGCTTAAAGAGCATCTCGGCATTGATGCGCCGGAAGAAACCGTCCGGTTTTTCTTAAACGGCGTACTGGAAGCAATGCGTACGCTCGGTGCCTTTGACGTTTCGAATTTTCAGCAACTCGGTTTGCCAAGGGTCGCGCACGACTTCGGGGGATTTCTAAAAAACCAGGAAGACTGGGTGGCGTTTAATTCGCCCAAAACTGTGCTCCCGCGTTACGGACAATTAAATAATCCGCCCAACAGCGTCACCATTGAACGTTCGCCCAAAGCGAAATTTAATAACGCCGTGGTTCATTCCAAAGGAATGCCGTTGACGTGGTTTGAGCAGTGGGCACGGCGTCTGTTTGCTGGCGGTGTCACGACTGACGGTGAGAAGGCCCATTTTGAACTTTGGGATGACTCCGTCGTTTCCGACATTTATAAGCACACCTTTGAGGCTCTACAAACCGAGCGCTTTGTAAATCGGATTGAGCGGTCTGACAAAACGCCTTCCTGGGTATTGGAGCCCAAGCAGTGGCAGGTGACGACATCTTGCCGGCGCTGGAAATGCAGCTGCTGCGGCCGTGTTTATGCGGGTGCGCAAAAAGACGAGTCTCTCTGGACGAATTCGCCCTGTCATTCTCCCGGGTGTCTCGGTCATCTGGAATTGCTGGCCATGACGGCGGAAGAAACGGACGAGAGGCAGATTTTTGTGGCAGATCCCGTGCGCATCAATGCCCGGGAGCATACGGGGCTTATTGACGGCGATACCCGTGCAGAGATTGAGTCGAGCTTTTCATCGTCCAATGATGCCTGGTCAGTGAACCTCTTGTCCGCCACGCCGACGCTGGAAATGGGTATTGATATCGGGTGCCTCTCGACAGTCATTCAGTGCTCGATGCCTCCGAAGGTCGCAAATTACAAGCAGCGTATCGGCCGCGCAGGGCGCCGGGACGGCAACGCTCTGGCGATCACATTGGCTAACCGTGATTCTCACGGTCAGTACTTCTGGGAAGCGCCCGAAGAAATGCTCAAGGGGGAGGTCACGCCGCCCGGGGTGTTTTTAAGGGCAGTGTCGGTGCTGGAGCGGCAGTTTCTGGCGTTTTCAATTACCCGGTGGGTGAGCGGCACAGAGCCCCTGCCTTCCTTTAAAAAGACGCTCGGGGACACGCTGACGGCCTTAAACGGCAAACGTAAACCTGATTTCCCCACAAAGTATCTGGCGTATACGGCTGAGCACGGCGATGCGCTTCTGGCTGACTTCTTTGCTTTCTTTGCGGCCGGCGCCGACACTGAGCTCTCGGCCGAAGCTGAGGACGCTTTAAAAGCCTTTGTAAAGGGCAATGCAGCCGCAGGTCGCATGAGCCTCTCGCAACGCGTTCTCGCCGCCTTTGAAAGACGCAGGGTTCAGTTCGTGGCAATCACAAATGATCTCAAGGCGCTTGAGAACGCCCGTAAGCGCCTCGAAAAGGAACCTGAAAGCGAAAAACGCAACAACAGTCTGACGGAAATAGATCAGCAGATAGCGGCAACTTCCGAGATGAAGTCAGCCGTCAAGTCTGTACCGGTCTTTCAGTTTTTAACCGATGAAGGACTTTTACCGAATTACGCTTTCCCCGAAGAGGGGGTGACGGTGGACTCGGTGATTTTAAAGCGCCGTGACGTGAAAAATGCCGAGGGTGAAAACAAAGGCCGGTACATTCCCTACAAATTCACGTTCTCGCGCGGAGCCTCTGCGGCATTGTCTGAACTCGTGCCCAACAGTTACTTTTATGTGAACGCCCATAAACTGCATATTGATCAGGTGCGGCTCAAGGGTAACGACAGTGTAGAGGCTTGGCGATTTTGCCGGGACTGCGCCTATGCAGAACCTGAGCGGACACAAAACGCCGCGCAGGGGATCTCAGCAGGGGCTTGTCCAAAGTGCGGAAGCGAGTTTTTTGCCGAGACCGGGCAGGTGAGAAACGTTTTGCGGATGCGCGAACTCATTGCGCACGCCGATGCTAGGCTTGACGTCATCGATGACAGTACGGATTCCCGCCAGAGTGTGCTCTCAACTCGCGCGCTTTTCATAACATCGGACGAGCCGCCTGTCAGAGCCTGGCAGCTTGAGAGCGACCGTCTCTCCTTTGGTTTTGAGTTTTTAAGAAGCGCCGCGTTCCGTGAGCTTAACTTCGGTGAGCGACCGGCGGGGCTCGCAGAAAGCTTTACTGTCAACGGCAGTGAAATGCCGGCTACCGGTTACAAGATCTGCACTGAGTGCGGCATGGTCTATAAAAATGATGGTAACGGCATTCAGCACGATATTTCCTGTCCGTACCGTGATAAGCCTGCAGCAACCCCTGAAGAAGAAAAGAAGCGCTGGCACGAGGGGCTCTTCCTCTTTAGGGAAATGAAAAGCGAAGCGGTCCGCATCCGTGTGCCGGTGGCTGCAGCCATTGATGCGCCCGGAGCAACGCGGGGGTCCGAGTCCTTAATGGCCGCTGTCCGTCTGGGGCTCCGAAAGCACTTCAAGGGATCGGTCGATCATCTCACCGTCACGATGCAGACGGAACCGGCGGCTGAAAGTGACTTTAACCGCATCCATTACATCGTGATTTACGACACGATTCCGGGCGGATCCGGTTACCTTAAGGACCTGATGCGCTTTGACGAGCACACCGGTGAGCCCGAGCAGATGAAGCAGATGCTCAGAGAGGCCTATGACGCGGTCGCGCACTGCAGCTGTGCCTCTGATCCTGAAAAGGACGGCTGCTACCGCTGTGTCTACGGTGCGCATGACGCCGCCAACCGCGCCAATATCTCACGGCGCGAGGCCGAAGGCATTCTGCGTGAGATTCTGCCGAGTCTGGAAAAGAAACTTGTTGTTGTCGGCAATGTCCGGGAGATTCCTGAAAATCCGGGCAACGTTCTGGAAGCAAAGTTTGTTGAATATCTGAAGCGCTGCAGTAATCTGACAGTGACGTTCAATCCGGCTAAAGACGGGAAGACCGCTTACGATCTGACAGTTCAGGTGGCAGAAACGGACCGTTATGACTGGAAGCGTCTGACCGGGCACGATGTCGGTGAGACTTTCACCTGGCGGCTTCTGACGCAGCAGGATGTCAAAAGGGACGTTGACGGTTTTTACGCGAGTCGTCCGGATTTCACCATCCGCCCGGCTCAGGCTTCGCTGGCCGAGTCGCATCCTGAACTGACGTCACAGATTTTCACGGACGGATGGGAGCCTCACCGCAAGAACCTCGATGATGATGCACGAAAGCGCCAGTCGCTCATCAATATCGGGCAGCGTGTCTGGACATTTACCTGGAAAGACATTGCTGAGCTCAATAAAGAGGACAAGAAAGCGGATAAACAGCCGGGTTTCTGCCGCTTTCTTCTCTCAACTGTTGAGGCCAGACAGAAAAAAGCCAAGACCGGCTGGACGTTTTTTTTTGGTGGTGCTGCGGATAAAAAACAGGCTGACGCAGTCTGTGAAACCGCGAAGTCCTTGATCGGAGAACAGGCTTCTCCCTTGGAACTGCTGATTCAGTGGCTCGTTAACCCCTCAGCAACGGCAGAAAACCTCGCTCAGTCCCTGCAGTTTGCCGCGATAACGCAGGTGAATCCGAAATACAAGCCCGCGGCGCAGGACTGCATCAGGCCCTTGTCGCTTTTTGAGGTGCAAAACCCTGAGAGTAAAAAGTTCTGGTTCCAAGTGCAGGAGACTGACAATGCCGGGGTCAGACTGCCTGAGATTCAATGGTGTGCGTCTGCAGTTCCCGGCCAGACAGCTGTATTGGACGCGGCGCTGCGCGTTGATGAGGAGCCCTATAAGTTCGATGCGGCAAAGAAGGATGCGGCTCTGCAGCAGTCCTGGCGGGCTTACTGGCAGTGCGCCAACGTGATGCAGTTTGCCGATCACTTCTGGTGCTGTACGCTTGGTAACGAGACAGATGCATGTTACGAACCCGATAAGATCGGGGGAGCGCAGAAGAAGCAGGCTGTCGATGAGAACTCTGCTTTGCAGTGGAAAGAGCTGCGCCGTTATTACTCGGATTTTCCGCCTGAGTATGCGCCGTATGATGAAATCATCCGGCGGCTCGCCGCGGAAAATATCCCGTACTGCGATGAGTTTGCTGACGGTGTTGTTGAGACCATTGCCAAGGCTGACGGCATGCTCTGGAACAGGGAAGGTAAGTCTGTCTGGCTTTTTGCCGGCTCGACGCTTCTCAAAGGTGCCGTGATTCCGCAACAGGCTGATACAACCGTTGTCATCGCAATGCAGGGCGATGACAAATGGATTGATGAACTGAAGGCTGCGCTGCAGTAATAATTTCCGGAGAGAAACAAGATGAGTACAGAGGTTCGCGCACAACAGCCGACAGTGGCTATTTCTCAGACGTTTTTCACGGCGTTTTCCGATCTTCCGGCACCGATCCGCAAAAAAGTGCAGGCTTTCCTCACAAAGTACCAGCAGGCGCCGCTTGCGCAGGTCCTTAACCTCGAAAAGCTCGGCACAAACGACTATTGGTCGGCGCGCGTTGATGACAACTACCGAGCCATTATTTTCCGCGTTGAGAAAGATAATGTCTGCGTGCTCATGTGGGTTGATGCGCACGATGTTGCCTACGACTGGGCGAAAAAACACGTCTGTAAGCTCAACAGTCTCATAGGCGGCCTTCAGGTTTATGAGACCGTGGAGATGGGGCCCGCGCCCGTGACGACGCCGGCAGCAGCCGTTGCGCCCGAGAAAAAGCCGTCGCTTTTTGAGTCTCTGACGGACGACGATCTTTTGAGTATCGGTGTTCCTCAGGACCGTGTGGCATTTGTGCGCAGGGCGACAACACCAGAAGAGCTCACAACTTTGCAGTCAAAGCTCCCTGCCGACGCCTATGAGTCGCTTTCGTGGTACGTTGACGGCGAAACAATCGAAAGCATCCGGGAGACGTACAAAGCCAGGCCCACGGAAAGCGTACGGGATGCCCTGCAGACTGAGCGCTCGCAGCGGTCGTTCCGCGTGGTGGAAGACGATGCGGACATGGCCCGTATCGTGAACGCCTCGCTTCAGGAGTGGCGTGTGTTTCTCCATCCTCTGCAGAAAAAACTCGTCACGCACGAAGCGCTCACGCCGATGCTTGTGCGCGGCGCAGCCGGTACCGGAAAGACCGTCGTGGCTATGCACCGAGCGGTTTACCTTGTGCGGCGTCCTGACTGGAAGCCTGAGAAGAAGCTCCTTTTTACGACGTTTACAACGAATCTGGCGGTGGATTTGCGGCAGCATCTGCAGCTTTTATGTTCACCCGACGAGCTGGAACGCATCGAAGTGACAAATCTTCATGCCTGGGTGGGGAAGTTCCTTCAGCAGCGGCGCGTTGACAGGACCATCGTTTTTCCTGGGCAGCCTGAGTACGAAGGCTGCTGGCAGAAAGCCGTCGGCCTTAAAGACGACAATCTTCGCTTTACCGACGCGTTCGTACATGATGAGTGGCTTCGCGTGATTTTGCCCAACAATGTCACAACGGAAGCCGAGTACCTGCGGGTTGCCCGGCGCGGACGCGGTGTTTCCGTCACGCGCAGCGAGCGAAAGGCGCTCTGGCCGGTCTTTGAGGCGATGCGCGGGGAACTTACCCGCCGCAAGCTGCTGACTTCGGAAGATGCCTGTTTTCTCGCCGCGGCGCTTATGAGTAAGGAAGTGACGAGTAATCCTTACGGCGCAGTCGTTGTCGATGAAACGCAGGATCTGGGCTCTGAAGCCTTAAAGCTTCTTGCCTGTATTGCGGAGCAGGACGCCGATTCCGAGCCTGTCATTTTCATGGTGGGGGACGGTCAGCAGCGTATCTACGGACGTACAGCGAGTATGACGGCCTGCGGCATCAATGTGAGAGGCCGCCGAAGCATGCGGCTGCGCCTTACCTACAGAACGACCGAGGAAATCCGAAAAGCCACGGAAGCCGTGCTCAAAAACGAGCCCTTTGATGACATGGACGAAGGAACGGAATCCCTGGCGGGCAACCGCTCCGTGCGTCACGGCAAGGGGCCTCAGACCTTTGTGGCTGACTCTTTTGATGCTGAAGTCGATTGGATCGCGCAACAGATCGATGATCTTGTGAAGGACGATCAGAAGATCAGGACGGAAGACATCTGCGTTGTGGCGCGTACGAAAAAACTGGTCGGACAGTACAAGCAGGCCCTTGAGGCGAAGGGCTACACGATCGAAATGGTGGCCCGCAATAAGGCGGACAGCACGGCACCCGGCATAAGGCTTGCGACGATGCACCGTATTAAGGGGCTGGAATTTAAGTCCGTCTTTATCGTCGGCGCCAATGCCGGGACGCTGCCTTTGGTTGAGAAGGACGCCTCAGACGATCCGGCCGAAATCCGCCAGCGGGATCTGCAGGAAAGAGCGCTCTTTTACGTCGCTGCTTCAAGAGCGCGTGACGCACTCTTTGTGAGCGGCTGGGGGAGGCCCGGTGTGTTTTTGACGAGCCTGGCGGGTGCGGAATAATTTCCGAAATCCGACCATCAGGAGCTAACACTTGGAAGGCGCGCGGAGCAGCGGCTCGAGTCTGTCAGAGCAGCTCTCCGCCTTGGGCAGTCATTAAAGTGCGCAAGAGCGCGGCTTAAGCCTTGATTTGAAAGGTTATCGCCCGGCGGTTTGTGGCGCATGTCCTGAGTTTAACCACGCCGCTTCAATCGCAAAACCAGAAAATGGCGCGTTTAGTCGTGACCGTCACGAGCTAATACTTCACTGCTGTCATCAATTGCCGTTCTTGGCCGCCGCCCACCTCCGGTTGTTTATTCAAAGCTACCCAACGCAGACCTTATCCAAGTGTTTGGGATCAAGGAACGGCAACAGCCTCTTCATCGATTGCAGTGACGCCTGAGCGTCCCCGACTCACAGAGCGTGCCATCTGGGGTTGGGGGCGTTGCACCCACAATCGAGCCCCGCGTGAATTTTTGCCATGATGCCCCCAGAATTTTCTCGATTTTTGATCTTGCACCAGCCTGCCTTTCTGAAAAATCAAGCTGGTGCAAAATTCAGGCTAAGGAAAATAGTGTTGGAGGAATGATTCTAAAGATCGCGTGTATAAAACCTGTGCCTTTGGCTCAGGCTTTCCCTGTTCCGGCCGGAGCATAAAACGATCAAAACGGGCGGCGTAACTTTGCTACAATCCCCGCCCCGACGCGCAATGTTTGCGTCACGGGTTGTGCCACCGTAGTTCAACTGGATAGAACAAGCCCCTCCTAAGGGTTAGATCCGGATTCGAGTTCCGGCGGAGGCACCAATTCTGAGAGCCCGCGGGCTCTTTTTTTGTCCGGTTACAGCCGGTTCTCTGCGGTTTGGAGGCAGTTTGCCGTGTCAAGCGTTATTGCCGTCAAAGATCTCTCGTTTTCCTACACGGGGACCGCACCGTGGCTTCTTGAGAATATTTCGTTTACGGTGCAAGAGGGTGACTACGTGTGCCTGATGGGCGCCAACGGCTGCGGCAAAACCACGCTCATGAAGATGATCCTGGGCTTTATCGAGCCCGGCCGCGGCACGGTGACCGTGAATGCTCCCTTGTCGGGCTACGTACCTCAGGCCGATCCCGCGGCGATGAGCGCCTTTCCGATTACGGTCTCTGAGGTCTTAAAGGGCTATGCGGCACTTTGCAGGGCCGGCAAAGACGCAGCCGAGCACGTGCTCGCCACTGTCGGAATGGCCGCTTACCGCAATGCACTTATCGGCACGCTCTCAGGGGGGCAGCGGCAGCGCGTTCTCATTGCCCGGGCGCTTTTGGCGCAGCGTAAGCTCCTGCTTCTTGACGAACCCTCCACGGGCTTAGACAAAAAGTCCGCCACCGACATCTATTCGCTTTTAAAGCACTTAAACGTGAGCCACGGCGTGACGGTTGTCAGCGTTGAGCATAACTTTGAGGCCGTGCGGGAAAACGCCACAAAAATCGTCGCGTTTGCCGAGGGGCATGCCCGGACGATGACGCCCGACGCCTATTTTGATGAGAAACCCTGGCTGGAGTAGTGCGCCATGACGGAACTCTTTTCCTATGACTTCATGCAGAGAGCGCTCACAGCCACCGTTTGCATGGCAGTGCTTTGCCCGGTGATCGGGATCTTTCTCGTTTTAAGGCGCACTTCGATGACAGGCGACGCCCTCGCGCACGCGTCCCTTGCGGGCGTTGCCGTGGGCCTTGCGGGCGGCGTCAATCCCGTCGGGGCTTCTTTTATCTTTACGTCGGCTGCGGCACTTCTGATTGAAGCGCTGAGGGGCCTGTTTAAAAACTTTTCCGACCTCATTCTCACGATTGTTCTGGCGCTTTCGGTCGGCATAGCCGTAACGCTCATCACCTCGGGTGCGGTGCACGCGAACGCCGAGAGTTTTCTATTCGGCAGCATCCTCACGGTCACGGACGAAGACCTCGTGATCGTGGGGCTTCTCACCGCGGCGGCCCTTCTTCTCGGGGCACTGAACTACAACGCCCTGGTCTGCATCGCCTTTGACGAAGAGGCGGCGCGTGCCGCGGGCGTTAAGGTGCGGCTTACCGCTGCGGTCTTTGCCCTCATCTCTGCTGCGGCTGTTGCGTCATCGATTCGGGTGGCGGGCGTACTTGTGATGAGTTCGCTGCTCACGGTTCCCGTTGCCACGGCACTGCAGTTCCGGCAGGGCTTTGCAAGGACCCTTGCGGCAGCCATGATTGTGAGCCTCATTGACAGCGTGGGGGGGCTCATGCTTGCTGCAATCGTGGACGCGGCGCCCGGGGGCCTCATTGCGCTCACGTCCGTGGCGGTCCTTGCGTTCGTAATGACGGGGCGCTTCGTTCTTTACCGGCTGCGCCGCGGCAGCTCATCATCCTGACGGTTGGTGTCGTATGGGTTATTGGGTAATAACCCTAGGTTATTTACCGTAGTCAGTGCGCCTAAAATCCTTCCTCGAGGTGCCTGTCATTTCCCCAAGAGGCGCCAGAAACAATGGGTCCGGCAATCCCAATCGGGCCCGCAGCAACAAGAAGGAAGGAAAGTATGTCATTACGGATCAAAGCTCTCTCAGCCGCCTTGGGCGTAGCTATTGCGTCGCTCGCGTTTAACGCAATCGGCTGCTCCACGGTCATCGTCGGCAAGGACGTCAGTAAAACCGGCACGATCATCGTGGGTCACAATGAAGATAACGGCGGGCGCATTCTCTCGGCGCAGTACTGGGTGCCTGCAGCGACGCACGCCAAAGGCGAGATGATTACGTTTGAACCGACGGCCGCGAAGATCCCCCAGGTCGAAAAGACGTTCGGTTTTTACTGGTCTCAGACCTTCGATCCCAACGGTGCGAGCTTTTCCGACGGCTTTGTAAATGAAAACGGTGTAGTGATTGTCTCAAACGCCTGCACCGGGATCTACAAGGACGACATCATGCCGGTTAAAGACGGCGGTATCGGTTACGGTATCCGGCGCCTGATGGCTGAGCGCGCCACAAGCGCCCGTCACGCCATTGACATCGCCATTGACCTTCTCACGACCTACGGCTATTTCTCCGAAGGCCGCACCTATACGGTCGCGGACGCCAACGAAGCCTGGCAGATCGCCATCCACCAAGGCAACACCTGGGCCGCCCGCCGCGTGCAGGACAATGAAGTTGTCTATATCCCGAACAACTTCATGATGGATAAGCTCGATGCCACGGATACGAAAAACGTGATTCTTGCGCCCGGCATGATTGAGCGCGCCATTAAAAACGGGCGCTATAAGCCCGCTGAGCCCGGCGTCTACAAGGACTTTAACTTCCGCGCGGCCCTGGCTCCCGCCGAGCGCCGTGCCGCCGACTACAACCTCTCGCGCAACAACCTCGCGTGGAAGAAGATTCTCGGACAAAACATCACCGATCCCGAGAAGTTCCCGTACGCCGCCGTTAACCCCAAGAAGATGGGCGTAGAGGAAGTGAAAGACCTTCTGAGAACGCATGAAAAGGGTATCGGCGCTGACGCCGGGTGGTACCACTACAAGGGACTGGGCCTGTGCCGTCCCACCACGCACGAGTCGGGCGTCTGGGTGATGAACGAAAATGCGCTTCTCACGACGGGGTACCGCTCAATCGCGCGTCCCTGCGAAACGCCTTATGTGCCCTTCTTCCCGCTTGCCAAGCAAGCGGAAAAAGCAGGGTTCCTCACGGCCGAAAAGGCGACTGCCGAACACTTTAAGGGGACGCCTGAACTCTTCAGCTTCAACCCCGACTGGCCCGTCTTTGCTTCCGTGGAGCTTGCCAACGCCCTCGAATATAAGCGCGGCGCCGACATGAAGGCAAACACCAAGTTGATCAAGGGCTTTGAAAAGGTCTGGGGCAAGAAGGCCGCCGAAGCCGCCGCCGTTGCGCAGCAGATCTGCCGCTTCTCGCCGGAAAAAGCCGCGCGCTATCTGCACGCCTTTAATGCCGAAAGCTTTGACGCCGCAACAGCGCTTGCTCAGAAGGAAGTTGCCAAACTGATGCCGCACAAGGTTGTGGTTCTCGCAGACGTCATTGACCCCAAGAGCGATCAGAGGGTTGACGTGGTGCTTCTTTCGGACAAGACCCTTGACGCCACCAAGGTTGACGTAAAAAAGACCGTCGCGGGCGCGGGGCGGTCGTCGGTCACCACCAAGGTGACGCTTGATCAGCTCGCCAAGCCCGTTTCCACCCGCACCATGGACTTCAACAAGGACGGCAAGGCCGATATGGTCTTTAACTTTGCCGCGAAGGACCTGGCGAAATTCATGATCCCGGGGACGGTCTACGACTTCTGGCTTTACACCGTCAACGGCAAGACCCGCATCACGGGCTTTGATACGGCGCTTGTGGCGCCCGACGGCTATAAGCCTCAGAAGGCAAAGTCTGAAACGCACGACCGCTAATCGGCGTTTTCTCGGTTAACGCGTGAGCCCCGTTTTGCATGTACTGCGGAGCGGGGCGTTTTTTCCCGGTGAGTTTTTGCCGTGTTCGCGAACCGTGCCGTCTCAACACGCTTTCGGTAATCTCGGAAGTCATTGAGGAGAGAATACTGTTCGCGAAGATTGAAAAACACGAATCAGACGTATGGCTTTTCCTGCCGGACGAGTGCATCGAAGACCTGAAACTCAGTGAAGGAACGCGTCTCGAGGTCGTAAAGCCCCCAGCCGGTTGGTGTCTGCGTCCGCTGCGGCTTACCAGTGAGAGTCTTGAGAAACGAGTGAGCAGGAATACACCGGACAACCTTCCGGACCGGGAAGATAATCCTCCGAGAGGCAAAGAAATCTGGTGACGGTACTGGACTGCTCGAGTCAGACGGGGCTGCGCTCAGGCGACACTTTCCGATATGAAAATGCCGACAGCGCAAGCACTGTCGGCTAAACGTCCCTCTTTGTCTGCATGCCCATGTTACGGGCAGAGGCCTTCGGGCACAGTTGTCGGGTATTTTAGGGGCAGATCACGCTGACTGCAGCCCGCCCGTCAGTCATTCGCTTCTCACCGGCCGCATGGCGGTGAGCGTTTCAAACGCGGTCTTCATATCCTGTTGCACCAAACGTGTTTTCAGCTTAAAAAGACGGCGGTAAAGAGCGGACTTTTCAGCGTCGGGCGTGTACTGCGCGTCTTTGACGATGGTTTTGGTAAGAGCCGCTTTGGCGTCTGTGACGTCGCCCGCGGCAATTGCTGCAAAGACGCAGTTGGTGACGACGGCGCCCCCGGCGTTGCGAAAGCGCACAACGTCGGCAGCGAGCATATCGGCCTTGATCTGATTCCAGAGCGAATCGCGGCTGCCGCCTTCGGTCACCGTGATGCGGGTGAGCGGCACGCCCGCGGCGCGGTACGTGTCCGTGATTTCCATGTAGTCGTAGCCGATCGCTTCAAGCACGGCGCGCCACTGCACGAAGCGGTCATCGTCCAGGGTCATGTTCATAAAGCACCCGCTTGCGTGCTTTAACTCTCCGGCGCCTCCGGTGAGGTAGGGCAGAAACAGCACCCCGTTGCAGCCCGCGGGCACGGCTAAAGCTTTTTCCGAGAGCTCCGTGTAGTAGCGCGGATCATCGGCCTTGCCGCAGATATTGTCCTTAAACCACCTGAGCGCCAAACCACCAGTGCGGATAAAGCCCCAGTAAAAGTAGGTGTCCGGCAGCGACCCGGAATTAAAAATGAGGCCGCTGCCTTTTTTAGAAAGTTCCGGGACAATGCCTTTGGTAGAAACGCAGAACATGGCGCAGGTGCCCGCAACATCCACGCCCTGATTGGCTTCAAAAACGCCGGCGCCGAGCATCGACTGCATGGTGTCACCGGCCCCCGCGCACACGGGAGTCCCCGCCGCAAGGCCCGTCACACTGGCAATGTCTTGGGTGACCGTGCCCACAACATCCCAGGGCTTTTTGACGGCGGGCATAAAGCGCTTGTCAATCCCGAGGATTGCGAGCTGCTCGTCGCTCCAGCATTTTTCCTCGACTTTGTAGCCTAAGCCCCAGCCCGACATTGCGCCCCAGTCGATAAAGGCGTCTTTGCCCTTGAGGCCCGCCAGATGCATGAGGATATACGGGGCGTTGTGCACAAACTTCACGCCCTTTTCCCGGAACTTGCGGGAGTTTTTGATAAACCACCGGGCAAAAAGCGCGGGGAACATGCAGTTGGCTTCCGGGTTGCCGGTCTCTTTGCCCCAAATGTCGAGGTTTTTGGCGTTGATGGCATCGGCGTCAGCCTGCGTGCGGCTGTCAAGGTAATTGATGTAGGGGGTCACGGCGTCGCCTTCAGCGTTGACGCCGCAGATGCCGCAGATGATGCCGTCACCCATCACGGCGCGGATGTCGGCGGGGTCGTAGCCTTTGCCGCGGATTTCATCCGTGCAGCGCTTCATGCAGGTAAGTGTGATGCTGAGAAACTCATCGGGATCCATCTGTACCCAGCCCGGATGCGGGTAGTGCAGGGTTGTCGCGGCCGTTGCCTGCGCCAGGGGCGTCAACGACTCATCGTAAACGGCGACCTTCACGCTCTGGGTGCCGGCATCAAAGCCCATGTAAAGTTTGGCCATGACTGATCCTCATAAGTGTTCGCAGCCTGACTGCGGAAATTAAAAATCTACGGCATTGTACGTAGAAAAGCGCCGGGAAACCGTAACCGGTTACGGCCGGTTTCAGACCGAGGTATCGGTTTTTGCGGCGTGTGACGCGCTGTACCGGGTCGCAGGACCCGCACCGCACTGAATCAGAAGCCCTTTTTTGACGAGCTCGGCGACGTGATAGCGCACCGTTGCCATCACGGCGCGGCTTTCGTGCTGCAGGCCCCTGACGGTCACCGATCCCTTCATCTGCGCCTGCGTGAGGATAAAGTCCGCCAGGGGCGAGAGGCGAGGTCCTGCCGACCCGAGAAGCGTGAGCCGGTCCTTCACTTCAAGCATCTGCCGAGTAAGGCTGTCGGTGAAAAAGTCAAACCAGGGCTCCCACGCGGGGGCGGGGTGGGTGAGTGTGAGCTGCGTTGCGCGAAGCGCCGTGATAAAGCGTCCCTTGTCGTTATCCATGAGGCGGGTGAGCGACGCCGCAGAGGCCCAGCCGTAACCCTGCTGCAGCATGATTAAGACGGTCATGAGCTGAGAGAGGCGGCCGTTGCCGCGGGCAAAGGGGCTCACTGCCGGAAAGACCGCGTTAAAGTAGGCAAGCGTCAGAAGCGGGTGCAGTTCCTGCGCGGTCAAGAGGGTATTGACGGTCGCGATGAGTTCGCGGGTTAATGCTGGAGCCTGGCTTGCCGGTGCCGTTTCAAAAAAGAGGCTCCCCGGTGCCGCCCGCTCATCTAGCCCCGTTTTGTAGTCGCCTCCGCGCACCGTGCCGTCCGTCGTGTGCCAGAAAAGAATGCGGTGCAGCTGCCGCAGAAGATCTTCCGTCAACGGCATTACCGCGTAGCTTTTGACAATGAGGTCAAGCGCATCGGCACAGCCCGCGGCCGCTTCCGCGGCCTGCGTTTTGAGTTTCGTTTTTTTCACCATGAGCCGTGAGGCTTCCGGGGCCGTAAAGTCCGTGCCTTCGATTCTCAGACAGGCCGCCACGGTTTCGGCGGAGGCCGCCCGCGTCATGGCGGTGACGGCCTCGGGCTTCATCGCAAGTGCATCGCGCCAGAGCGTGAAGCGGAATTCGTCGATCGCGGCCAAAGGCCTTCTGTAGCGCCTGTCGGCCGTAAACGTCTCGGGACTTGCAATACGCATGGCTTAAAAATCCTCGCAGATACTCGCAGACAGAAAAATAACTCTTGGTCAGTGTTTAGCAGATATTAGCAGAATTGACTGTCCGTAACACGCATTAACACTTTGATTTCACGGTATAACACGTGAAAACGCGGAGTTTTGCGCACCGCCGATATAATGCGCCCTGTTTGATTAACAGAGTGCGCCGCAAGGCGTGCTTTACCTGTTGCCGGCCGCACCCTTGTGTTCCGGCATAAAAACGGAATAGACAAAAAAATGACTGAAAACGCAAAAGACGTGAAGACCGAAGAAGCCGCAAAGCCTGAGGTTAATCCCCTGGAACGCTCGCTCACCCTCAAGGTGAACAACGCCGAACTCGAAGCCGGTGTGGCCGCTGAACTGAAGCGCCTCGGCAAAAAGGCGAAGCTCCCCGGTTTCCGTCCCGGTCACGTGCCCGCCGCCAAGGTTGCGGAAATGTACGGCTACGAAGCCCGTATGCGCGTGATGAACAACCTTCTTGACGCCGCCTACCGCAAGGCCGCGGAAGAAAGCGGTCTGCGTATCGCCGGCTTCCCGGAAATTGCGCCGGCTGAAGGCAGCAAACCCGGTGACGCCGAACTCGTCTTTACCGCCAAGGTCGAGGTTTATCCCGAATTTGATCTCCCGGACCTTTCCGGCCTCGAACTGAAGCGCTACAGCTGCGACGTCACGGACGCCGAAGTTGCCAAAACCCTCGACATCATGGCCAAGCAGCGTGCCACCTACACGACCGAAGAGGGCCGCGCCGCTCAGAAGGACGACCGCGTGACGGTGAACTTCAAGGGCATGAAGGACGGTGTGGCTTTTGAAGGGGGCTCCGCCGACAACTACAAGTTCATCGTGGGCGCAGGCATGATGTTGCCTGAATTTGATCAGGCCGTCGAAGGCATGAAGGCGGGCGACAAGAAGAGCTTCAACCTTACGTTCCCGGCGAACTATCAGGCCAAGGACCTCGCGGGCAAAGAAGTCACCTTTGATGTTGAATGCGTTGCCGTTGAAAAGGCCAACATCCCCGCCATTGACGATGAATTCGCAAAGAAACTCGGCATGGACGGCGTTGACGCCATGAAGGCCGAAGTCCGCAAGAACCTTGAACGCGAAGTTAAGGTCCGTGTGAGCAACCGCACCCGTGGCGAAGTGATGAATAAGCTCCAGGAACTCTGCACGTTCCGTGTTCCCTCTGCGATGATTCAGGAAGAAAGCGAACGCATGGCTCAGGCCATGATGAACGACTTCATGGCCCGCGGCATGCTCAGCAAGAAAGACCGCAACCGTCAGCTGCCGGCGTCGCTTTTCACCGAACAGGCCGCCAAGCGCGTTGCGCTGTCGATGTTTGTCGGTAAGCTCATCGACGAAAACAAGATCACGGCTTCCGAAGATGATGTGAAGCGCATCGTCAAGAACGTGGCCGAAGCCTACGAAGAACCGGCTGAGATGGAGAAGTACATCCTCTCCAACCCGCAGACCGCGCAGAACTACCACAACCTTGCTCTCGAAGAACGCGTTGTGGACTTCGTTCTCGGTAAGGCCAAGACCACCGACGAAAAGCTCGGCTTTGATGATCTGATGAAGAACCCGGGCAGCCTTTAAGGCTCAGCCCCTGCCGCAGAAAGCCTCTTTCGGGGGCTGCTGCGGCACAAGTCAGAGGTGACGGTGTGCGGCCTAAACTGTCGCATACCGCCGCCAAAAAGGCGGACAATGAATGCTCTCGGTGACTGCTTCGTTATCCGCTTTTTCGCTTTTTTCCGGCAAACGCGGACGTAACGGACGGTCTGGTTCGTAATCCTTTGAAATAGACACAAAAAATGATCAATGCTCAGAACATGCTGATTCCGATGGTGATCGAGCAGAGCGGCCGCGGCGAGCGCAGCTTTGATATTTATTCGCGCCTTTTGCGCGACCGCATCGTGTTTCTGTCGGGGGAGGTTAACGACGAGAGCGCAAACCTCGTCATTGCCCAGCTTCTCTTTCTGGAGAGCGAAAACCCCGATAAGGACATTTCCCTTTACATCAACAGCCCCGGCGGCAGCGTCTACGCGGGGCTCGGTATTTTTGACACGATGCAGTTTATTAAACCCGACGTGCAGACGATCTGCGTGGGTATGGCTGCCTCGATGGGGGCGTTTCTTTTGGCCGCAGGCGCCAAGGGCAAGCGCTATTCGCTGCCCAACTCGCGCATCATGATTCACCAGCCGAGCGGCGGCAGCCGCGGCATGGCAAGCGACATTCAGATTCAGGCGCAGGAAATACAGTCGTTAAAGGGCCTTTTAAACGGCGTACTTTCCGAGCGCACGGGCCGCACGATTGAAGAAGTGACGCGCGACACGGACCGCGACAACTACATGAGCCCCGAAGAGGCGCTCAAATACGGTCTGATTGATAAGATTCTCACGCACCGTACTGAATAATTTCCGGGACAGACTGTTCAATGTTTGACAAGAAGAAAACCGACGATCTGCGCTGCTCGATCTGCGGGCGGCATAAAAACGACACCGAGGTGCTCGTCGACACTGGCCAAGGGATTTTGATCTGCGACCGCTGTGTGAAGGGCCTCATGAAGGCGATGGGCATCGAAGCCCCCGCGAAGAGTCCGGCTGATGCAACGGCGGCAACGGGTTCAGAAGCCGCTGCGGCGGGCGAGAAGAAGACCGCGCAGGAACCGGCGGCACCCGAACTTGAGGGGAAGCTGCCGACGCCGCAGGAACTCTACGCGCACCTCAATAACTACGTGATCGGTCAGGAAAAGGCCAAGCGCGTGTTGTCGGTCGCTGTTTACAACCACTACAAGCGCCTGAGGCACGCCAACGACGACGGCGTCGAGCTTTCCAAGTCAAACGTGCTGCTCGTGGGCCCGACGGGGTCGGGAAAGACACTTCTGGCGCAGACGCTTGCCCGAGGGCTTAACGTGCCTTTCGCGATTGCGGACGCGACGACCCTTACCGAAGCCGGCTACGTCGGCGAAGACGTCGAAAACATCATCCATAAGCTTTTGCAGGCCGCCGACGGCAACGTCGAGCGTGCCCAGCGCGGCATCGTTTACCTCGATGAAATCGACAAGATTGCCCGCAAGAGCGAAAACCCCTCGATTACGCGTGACGTTTCGGGCGAGGGCGTGCAGCAGGCGCTGTTAAAGCTTGTGGAAGGCACGCTCTGCAACGTCCCCGCCGCGGGCGGTCGCAAGAACCCCCGCGGTCAGATGATTGCGGTGGATACAAGCAACATTCTCTTTATCTGCGGCGGCGCCTTTGACGGCCTGGAAAAGATCGTGCGGCGCCGGTCGGTGAAATCCGGCATCGGCTTTTCCGCGCAGGTTAAAAGCGAGAAAGAGGCCTCGCTCTCGGAACTTTTGCAGGACGTCGAGCCCTCCGACCTTGTGAAGTACGGCCTGATTCCGGAACTCGTGGGGCGATTGCCCGTGATTGCCGTGCTGCAGGAACTTACCGAAGAAGGCTTTGTCTCGATTCTCACTGAGCCCAAGAACGCCTTAATCAAGCAGTTTAAGGAGCTCTTTGCGATGGAAGGGGTGGAGCTTGAGGTCACCGCCGACGCTCTCAAAGCCATTGCGCATAAGGCGATGGAACGCAAGACCGGTGCCCGCGGCTTAAGAAGCATCGTGGAAGCGGCACTGCTGGACGCGATGTTTGAAGTGCCCGCCAAGCCCGAAATCGGACGCGTGGTGCTTGATAAAGCCACGATTGAGACGGGCGCGCCCGTTGACATGATTGCCTGTCCCCGCAAGGACCCGGTAAAGCCTGAAGCATCTCAGGCGTCCTGATCCGTTTTTTTTACTTGTGTCGGGACGGCCTCCGTCCCGGCACAATGTGCCTCATTTTTGCCGTATTCGGGCAAGGTTTAAGCCCGTTTCCCTTTTATAGTCCATAGGTATCGGCGGGGAAGTTTTTTCCCCCTTGAAATCGGGGCTTTGAGCCCCAACATAGCCCATTACTGAAACTTTAGACGCTCAGTTTTTTGAGATTAATTACATGACAGAAAAAGAGAACAATGCGGGTGAAGTCCCGGGCGTGGTTGTCGCGCCGGTCCTTCCGATCCGTGACCTTGTGATTTTTCCGCGCATGATGCTGCCCCTGTTTATTGCGCGCCCCAAGACGGTGCGTGCGGTGCAGAATGCGATGAAAGGTGACAAGCGCATTGTGCTTGTCACGCAGCGCGATCCCAAGATGGATGATCCGAAGGCTTCGGACGTCTATGACGTGGGGACCCTTGCCACACTCATGCAGATGCTGCGCCTTCCCGACGGCACCTTAAAGGTGCTTGTGGAAGCGCACGGGCGCGTGAAACTCAGCGACATCGACGATAAGTCGCCTGAGATGACCTGTAAGGCGACGCGCCTTGACTCCACCGACATTGAAGGGACGGAAACCGAAGCCCTGCGGCGTGCGGTGGAAACGCAGTTTGTGAGTTACGCCAAGGAAAGCAAAAAGATCACCGACGAGGTGATCGCGGGCGTGAAGGCCCTCAAAGACGCCGAGAGCCTCGCCGACGCCGTTGCGGCTCAATTGCCGGTTTCCCTTGAAAACAAGCAAAAGCAGCTTGAAGAGCTTTCCGTGCGAAAGCGCCTCAACAATCTTTTGGGGCTCATTGCCGGGGAAGTGGACATCCTTGCCGTTGAAAAGCGAATTCACGGTCGCGTGAAGCAGCAGATGGACAAGAGCCAGCGCAACTACTACCTCAACGAGCAGATGAAGGCGATTCAAAAGGAGCTCGGAGGCGAGGAAGCGGCTGACGGCGACGATATCGCCAATTACAAAAAGAAGATTGCCGAATGCGGCATGCCCAAGGAGGCTCAGGAAAAGGCGCAGGCTGAACTGCGTAAGCTCCGGATGATGCAGCCCATGAGCGCGGAAGCGACCGTTATCCGCGGCTACCTCGATACGCTCGTGGAGCTTCCCTGGAAGAAAAAGAGCCGCGTGAGCACGGACCTTAAGAAGGCCGCAAAGATCCTGGACGCCGATCACTGGGGGCTTGAGAAGGTGAAGGAACGCATTCTCGAGTACCTTGCCGTGCAAAAGCGCGTCGATAAGGTGAAAAGCCCGATTCTGTGCCTGGTGGGCGGTCCCGGCGTCGGTAAGACCAGCCTCGGCGAATCCATTGCCCGCGCCACGGGCCGCAAGTTTGTTCGCATGGCCTTAGGCGGCGTGCACGATGAAAGCGAAATCCGCGGTCACCGCCGCACCTACATCGGCTCCATGCCGGGTAAAGTGATTCAGTCGATCACAAAGGCAGGGGTGAGGAATCCCTTGTTCCTGCTGGATGAAATCGACAAGCTCGGGCGCGACTACCGCGGTGACCCTGCGGCGGCGTTGCTTGAAGTGCTCGATCCGGAACAAAACCGCACCTTCCAGGATCACTACCTCGATCTGGACTTTGATTTGTCGGACGTCATGTTTGTGGCCACCAGCAACAGCTACGACATTCCGCCGGCGCTTCTTGACCGTATGGAAGTGATCAATCTCTCCGGTTACACCGAAGACGAGAAGATGCACATCGCCGAAGAACATCTCGTTCCTAAGCAGATGAAGATGAACGGCGTCAAGCCCCACGAAGTGACGGTGAAGGCCGACGCGATCCGCGACATCATCCGCTACTACACCCGTGAGGCGGGCGTGCGCGGGCTCGAGCGCAGCATCGGCAAGATCTTCCGTAAGGTCGTGCACATGAATGCCGAAAAGGGTGACAAGAACACCAGTGAAATCACGGTGGACGCGAAGAACCTGAGCGACTTTTTGGGTGTCAGGAAGTACACCTACGGCGTAGCGCAGAAAGAACCCCAGGTGGGGCAGGTCAATGGGCTGGCCTGGACCGAAGTGGGCGGCGACATCCTTACCGTGGAAGCCGTGGTCTTCCCGGGTAAGGGCGTTGTGCAGCGCACGGGCTCTTTGGGCGACGTGATGAAGGAAAGCGTGGAAGCCGCGCGCAGCGTTGTTCGTGCGCGTGCCGCCAAGCTCGGTATTGAAAATTCCGCTTTTGCCAACACCGACTGGCATATTCACTTCCCTGAGGGCGCTACGCCCAAGGACGGGCCCAGCGCGGGTGCCGCAATCTGCACGGCAATCGTTTCCGCGATGACCAACATTCCGGTGCGTCCGGACGTTGCAATGACCGGGGAAATCACCCTCAGGGGTGAAATCCTTGAGATCGGCGGCTTAAAGGAAAAACTCCTCGCGGCTTTACGCGGCGGTATCAAGAAGGTGCTGATTCCTGAAACCAACGTCAAGGACCTTGCCGAGATTCCGGATAACGTCAAGACCGGCATGGAAATCGTGCCTGTGCGCTGGATTGATCAGGTTCTCGAAGAGGCGCTTGTGCGTAAGCCCGAGCCCTTAAAGACCGATTCGGCTGAAAAAGCGGCGACTGCGGCGCCGATTCCTGCCGCGGGCAGCAATGCCGTGTCGGGCACTCAGGCAACGGCACATTAAGCCTTTTATGCTCTGAGACGAACGGGCTGAAGCTTTTTATCGGGCTTCAGCCCTTTTCTTTACTCTGGCGTCAGAACTGAGCGGCGTCATCGCCGTTGGGGGCTTCAGCCTTTATCACCAGATCCAGAACCTCGAGCGTCCACCTCTTAGCCTTCCAACGCAACCCTGTTTTGTTTGATTTTCCCTCAACGCTGTGCAA
>ERZ1034976.634-NODE-634-length-32112-cov-7.210250_pt1 | contig 32112 bp, 28 predicted proteins | sample MGYA00520623_ERZ1034976 | MGnify/ENA primary metagenome ERZ1034976 (study PRJEB33766, sample SAMN09781774) | gut metagenome | biome: gut microbiome | host: Homo sapiens | place: Madagascar | study: EMG produced TPA metagenomics assembly of the PRJNA485056 data set... | reverse complement strand
GTGGAAGGTTTGTGATAGCGATAAGTGTCTTTCCAACAAGCTCTTCTGGCTCATAATAAGCGTGGATTCCACTTAAAATAGTGCGGTCTGTGCCTGTCCCGTCATCTAAAGTAAACTGTAATAATTTCTTTGACTTAGGAACTGCTACACACTCTTTTACCTTAACAGCTCTGAAATCTGACTTGCTGAATGTATCGAAGTCTACTTCTTCCTCAAATAAAGGTTCAATCTTTACATTAGAGAAATCAATCTTCTCTGGCTCAGCTTTTACCTCTTCTGAAGGCTTAGAACTTACGCCATTTTCAGCCTTTATGCCACCGATGCTCTTCATCGTCGGGAACAACAATACATCGCGGATCGCCTGGCTGTCTGTAAGCAGCATTACCAGCCGGTCAATACCATAGCCAATACCACCTGTCGGAGGCATACCAATGCTCAGTGCATTCAGGAAGTCCTCATCAGTATGGTTTGCTTCCTCATCACCGGCTTCAAATGCAGCATCCTGAGCAGCGAAACGCTCTCTCTGGTCGATAGGATCGTTCAGCTCGGAATAAGCATTACACATTTCCCATGTATTAATAAATAACTCGAAACGTTCTACCTTATTCGGGTCATCCGGTCTCTTCTTGGTCAGAGGAGAAATAGCAAGTGGATGGTCAGTCACAAAGGTAGGCTGGATCAGGTTCTTTTCACAGTATTCTTCAAAGAACAGGTTTACGATATCACCCTTGGTATGACGATCCTCAAATTCAATGTGGTGCTCTCTGGCAAGTGCCTTGGCCTCTTCGTCTGTTGCTACCGCATCAAAGTCAACACCTGCATATTTCTTAATGCAGTCTGTCATGGTGATACGTTCAAACGGCTTGCCGAAATCCAGCTCAATACCATTATATTCAAACTTTGTTGTCCCAAGGACTGCCTCAGCCAGATAACGGAACATGGACTCGGTAAGCTCCATCATTCCTTCGTAATCTGTATATGCCTGATACAATTCCATTAATGTAAATTCCGGATTGTGTCTGGTATCAACACCCTCGTTACGGAAAACACGGCCGATTTCATATACTCTCTCAAGACCGCCAACGATCAGTCTCTTCAGATATAATTCCAGTGAGATACGAAGCTTTACATCCTCATCCAGTGCATTGTAATGGGTATCAAACGGTCTTGCAGCCGCACCACCGGCATTGGATACCAGCATCGGAGTTTCCACTTCCATGAAGTTTCTGCCATCCAGAAATTTACGGATCTCCTTGATGATCCTGGAGCGCTTGATGAATACCTCCTTACTGTCGGCATTCATGATCAGATCCACATATCTCTGACGATAACGGGTGTCGGTATCAGTCAGACCGTGGAACTTCTCCGGCAGGATCTGCAGGCTCTTGCTGAGCATGGTCATTTCCACAGCATGAATGGAGATCTCGCCGGTCTTCGTACGGAAAACATATCCCTTAATACCATAAATATCACCAATGTCAGATTTCTTGAAATCTGCATAGGATTCTTCGCCGATGGCATCCTTTGCCACATAAACCTGGATTGTTCCCTTCAGATCCTGGATATTGCAGAAAGAGGCCTTACCCATAACACGCTTGAACATCATACGTCCTGCAATGGATACCATGATGGGCTCTGCATCCATGATGGCTCTTCTCTCATTATAATCTGCATTCAGGACTTCCCTGGCCTGTGCTTCATCCATGCCCTCTACGCTGGGAGTCACATGGCCTGCCAGAAGCTTTTCCTCATGCGCTGTATATAATTCCTTCGCTTCATCAGTATGATGCGTCTGGTCAAATTTGGTGATCTTAAACGGATCCTTGCCTGCCTCCTGCAAAGCTGCAAGCTTCTCTCTACGAACCTTCAGAAGCTGATTTACGTCCTGCTCCTGCTGTGGTTGATTATTCTGCTGTGTAGCCACAATAACTTCCTCCTTAGTTGGAACGCTGGATCTCAAGTACCTTGTACTTCAGGATACCTGCCTGCGTTTCTACCTCTACAATATCTCCGGTCTTTCTGCCAAGCAGTGCCTTGCCGACAGGAGACTCATTGGAGATCTTACCCTTTAAGCTGTTTGCCTCTGTGGAACCAACGATCTTGTAATCCAGCTCCTCATTATATTCCATATCCAGAATCTTAACACGGCAGCCGATGCTGATCTTGTCGAGGTCAACCTCATCTTCAACAACGACTTCTGCGTTCTTTAAAATTTTTTCCAGTTCTTCGATTCTTGCTTCGATATCTCTCTGCTCATCCTTTGCAGCATCGTACTCAGCGTTTTCAGAAAGGTCACCCTGCTCTCTTGCTTCCTTGATCTTCTGCGCTACTTCTTTTCTCTTAACGACCTTCAGATCATGGAGCTCATCTTCATATTTGCGAAGTCCTTCATAAGTAAGTATGTTCTTCTTCTCTTCCATTGCTATTCGCCCTTCCATCCATACAGAAAGCCTGCCCCCGGCAGCTTATCCTGCATACTTTGTTATAAAAATAAAGACAAAACGTCTTAATCAACTTTCGTATTATAACCACTTTTCACCGCAGTGTCAAGAAAATTCAGCATTTGCGCATCATTTGAAAGCTTCAGGTAAAAGCTTCCTGTCTCCGGTTCCTCCGCCTGTCCTGAGAGGATTCCATACTCCCCATAGAAGTAATCTGCCAGTTCATCCATCATCCCAGTTCCCATCTCCGGAACGATTGCTTCTTCTGCCGCGGACCTGCGCTTAATAAAGGTGATCCGGTTAATGCGTTTCAGATAGGGCTGCAGCAGAAAGAGTACCTTTTCTCTCATCAGAAACCCGTATTCCCCCGGCAGCTCCAGGCTGAAATGGGGAACTGTCCTTCCCTTCAGCTTCTGAAAAAGCCACGCGGCATACAGTTCGTCAGACACACTCTGCTCTCTGTTAAAAATCCTGCACAGATTGTCCGAAAAAAGGATTTCCACATTTTCATCCGTCAGCTCCAAGGCCCGTTCCATCGCTTCCAGCAGCAGCTGCTCCCGTATTTTTTTCAGCACTCTTCCAGACCGTCTGGAAGAGTGCTGAAAAAAATATGGATCTCACCACCCGGATAAGGCAGTGTCCTGTCACAGTGATAAACAGGAAGGCTTTTCCGCTCTGAAATCGTTTCTTTGCCTGTTGTTACATAATAAACTGTTCTGCTTTCCTTTTCCATAAGAAAGCATATGTGCCTGTCTGGTTCTTTATGCATTTCCCTGGCAGGAATCTTTTCATCTGTCCCTGTCAAAAACCCGGATTACCTCTTCCTGCAGCTCCTGATAGTCCTCAATCTCATTAACCCTTCTGCGCAGCATGGAAGAATCCGGGTAGCCTGCCGTATACCAGGCGATATGCTTCCGCATCTCCCTGACTGCCGTATACTCTCCCTTCACAGAAAGTGCCAGCTCCATATGTCTCAGGATCATATCGCAGACCTCTTTTCCAGATGGTCTGTCAGTCATTTCTCCTGTTTTCAGGTATTCTTCGATCTCTCCAAAGATCCACGGGTTTCCTCTGGCACCACGGCCGATCATGATACCGTCACATCCTGTTTCTTCTACAAGCCTTTTTGCGGAAGGTCCATCCACTACATCCCCGTTTCCAATCACAGGGATCGACACTGCCTCCTTCACCTGACGGATGATATCCCAGTCAGCACTGCCGGAATAATACTGCTCCCTTGTCCTGCCATGAACCGCAATTGCCGCCACACCACAGTCCTCTGCAATCCTCGCCATCTCCACAGCATTCACATGTGCTTCATCAAAGCCCTTTCTGATCTTCACCGTTACCGGCTTCTGCACTGCCTTTACCAGGGAAGAAAGGATCTCTGCTGCCAGAACCGGATTTTTCATCAGTGCTGACCCTTCCCCGTTGTTCACGACCTTTGGAACCGGACAGCCCATGTTGAAATCCAGAATGGCAAATGGTCTGTCTTCGATCCTCCTCGCCATCTCACTGATGATCTTCGGATCAGATCCAAAAAGCTGCAGGGATGCCGGTCTTTCCTTTTCGTGGATCTTCAGAAGATCCTCTGTATTTTTATTATGATAATAAATGGCCTTGGCACTGACCATTTCCATGCAGACAAGTCCTGCTCCCTTTTCCCGGCACAGTAAACGAAAAGGCAGGTCTGTCACACCTGCCATCGGAGCGAGTATCAAAGGATTTTCGAGAGTTACCTGTCCGATCTTCAGCCCGCTGAGTTTCATCTTATGATTTCCTTCCTGTATTTTTTTCGTAAATGATACGAAGTCCTTCCAGTGTCAGATTTCTGTCATAGATCTGGATCATGTCAGTTGCATCCGCAATGATCCTTCCAAGGCCACCGGTTGCCACAACCTTCAGATTTTCATAGCCTGTTTCCTTCATCACCTGTCTGATGATATATTCTGTCTGACCGATCTGTCCATAAACAAGACCCGCCTGCATACTGGTGATCGTTTCCTTTGCCAGAATGGAATCCGGCTTTTTGATCTCGATCTCCGGAAGCTTAGCAGTATCCTCCCACAGTGCCTTGGCTGAGATCCTGATGCCGGGTGCTGTAATACCAACCCCGAAGCATCCATCCTCTGTTACAAGATCGTATGTGGTTGCCGTACCAAAATCAAGAACCAGCACCGGTCCCCCATACAGCTCATAGGCTGCTACCACATCCACGATACGGTCAGGTCCGATCTCTCTTGGATTATCAGAGGTGATCCTGATTCCTGTCTTCACACCAGGTCCCACAATGACAGGTGTTGTCCCGATATATCTGACAAGTGCACCTGTCAGGGAATGCATCACGCCCGGCACCACGCTGGCAATGATCGTTCCTTCGATATCCTTCTTTTCAATATGATTCAGACGGAGCAGCTCCCGAAGGCTGATGCCATACTCATCTGAGGTTCTTGGCTGCTTGCTCATCATCCTGAATGTTGTCACAAGCTCTTTCTTATCATACACACCAAAGGTGATATTGGTATTCCCTACATCAACTACTAACAGCATTTTTTATTCCTCCGTAAACAGTTCTCCCATATCCTCATGCAGGATAAACACCCGGTAATACAGGCTTAAGGATTCAAAAAGCTCTGTCCTCTTCCTCCGGATCTCACCCACCAGAAGTCCGCTGGCGATCTCATCATACAGAAAATCCTCATCGCTGTACTCCGTCCGCATGGATACACTTCCATCCTCCTCAAATTCTATGGTAAAAATACCGCCCACCTCTTCCGTGAACAGTACGCAGATAATGTGCAGCTCATTCTTGATGGATTCCGGAATCCCGTTAAATTTTTCATTAAAATAATATTTCTTATCGTATGCATTGGCGCCACAGAGCACCATTCTTCCTTCTTCAGACATAGCCATAAATCCCTCTGACTGATACTTCTCCTGCGTAGACATTTTCCACGCTGCCATCTTCCTTCTCTACGATCAGCTCTCCCTTTTCATTGATACCATGGGCAATGCCCTCATACTCTCCTCTAGGATCCAGCACCCTGACCGCCACTTCCTTATTCACAAGAAGGGTATTGTAGGCCCCTATCAGTCCCGTCATATCGTCTGTCTTGCAGAAAATTTCATAATTTTCATCAAAATGCTCCATGGACTTCTGCACCAGAAGCGCCCGGTTCACCTTCTGTCCCTTTTCCAGATACAGGGAACTTGCTGTAGCACTGATCTCCTCCGGGAAAGAGGTCTGATTCACATTGATGCCAACACCGCTGACCATATACTGGACATAATCTGCTTCCATCGTCAGCTCTGTCAGGATCCCCACGACCTTCTTTTTATTCACTACAATATCATTGGGCCACTTGATCCTGACAGGCAGCTTTGAAACCTCTTCGATCGCCTGTGCAACGCTCAGTGCCATCACAAGCGTTACCATAGATACACAGTCAGCTGAATAGGAGGGTCTGAGCAGCAGCGTCATGAAAATATTGGCACCTGCCGGAGATTCCCAGCTTCTGCCTCTTCTTCCCCTGCCGGCCACCTGCTTGTCAGCCACGATCAGAAGTCCCTCAGGTGCACCCTCCTCAGCCCGCCTTTTCGCCTCCAGATTAGTGGAATCAATAACGTCAAAATAAAGCAGTTCCTTTCCCGCCATTCTGGTTTTGACCCTGCTTTGTAATTCTGCAAGAGACAACACATCAGGGGTACCGTTTAAGCGATACCCCTTATTCTGTCCTGCTTCTATTTCATATCCCTCTTCCTTAAGCTGGTTCATGATCTTCCATACTGCAGTTCTGGAAATACCAAGTGTCTCACAGATCTGCTGTCCGGAAACATAATCCCCGCTGTTGCGAAGAAGCTGTAATACCTCTGTTTTTCTTGAGGATGTCATCTGTTTTCCCTGTCCTTACAGTGTTGCTGCCATAACAGCCTTGATCGTATGCATGCGGTTCTCCGCCTCATCAAATACCACTGACTGTCCTGACTCAAATACTTCGTCTGTTACTTCCATTTCGGTAATGCCGAACTTCTCTCCCATTTCCTTACCGATCTTCGTCTTCAGATCATGGAATGCCGGGAGACAGTGCATGAAGATTGCCTGGCTTCCTGCATTCTCCATCACCCTTTTATTAACCTGATAAGGAGTAAGCTCCCTGATCCTCTCTGTCCAGACAGCATCAGGCTCACCCATGGATACCCATACATCTGTATAAATAACATCAGCGCCCTTTGTGCCTGCTTCCACATCCTCTGTCAGGGTAATGGAACCGCCGCTCTCCTTTGCCAGTGCTTCACAGGTCTTTACAAGCTCTGCATCCGGGAAATATTTCTTCGTGGTACATGCAGTGAAATGCATGCCAAGCTTTGCGCAGACAACCATCAGGGAATTTCCCATATTGTAACGGGCATCTCCCATATAGGTCAGCTTCACGCCTTTGATCCTGCCAAGCTTCTCACGAATAGTCAACACATCTGCCAGCATCTGGGTCGGATGAAATTCATTGGTCAGACCGTTCCATACAGGAACCCCTGCATATCTTGCCAGCTCCTCTACGATATCCTGTCCAAAGCCACGGTACTCGATACCATCATACATTCTGCCAAGGACTCTTGCTGTATCTGCAATGCTCTCCTTTTTCCCGATCTGGGAGCCTGACGGATCCAGATACGTAGTTCCCATCCCAAGATCATGGGCTGCCACTTCAAAGGAGCATCTGGTTCTGGTACTGGTCTTCTCAAAGATCAGCGCTACATTCTTGCCACGTTGCATATCCTGTGTCAGCACGCCATCTTTCTTTTTCTTCTTCAGATCTGCTGCCAGATCAATAAGATACAGGATCTCTTCCTGTGTAAAATCAAGCAGCTTCAAAAAGTTTCTTCCCTTTAAGTCTACCTTTTCCATAGCGCTGTCCTCTGTTCTTTCGTTCTGTCTTCTTTTATTTGTCAGAAATAAGTTCTTTCACGGATGATGCAAGTCCTGCTATTCCCTGGATCTCAGAGGGGATAATGATCTTGGTTGCCTTACCGTCTGCAGCCCTTTCAAAGGCTTCCAGGCTCTTAATACGGAGTACTGCTTCATCCGCACCGGCTTCACGGATCATACGGATACCATCTGCCGTTGCCTGCTGTACCTTCAGGATTGCCTCTGCTTCACCCTCTGCCTCACGGATCATCTTTTCCTTTTGTGCCTCTGCACGGAGGATTGCTGACTGCTTCTCAGCCTGCGCTTCCAGGATAGCCGCTTCCTTCTTGCCCTCTGCTACAGTAACACTTGCTTTCTTTTCACCCTCTGCACGTGTTACAGCTTCTCTTCGCTCACGCTCTGCCTTCATCTGTCTTTCCATGGCGTTCTGGATCTCTGCCGGAGGAATGATATTCTTAAGTTCTACACGGTTCACCTTGATGCCCCATGGATCTGTGGCCTCATCAAGGCTTGCCCTCATCTTGGTATTAATAGTCTCTCTGGATGTCAGTGTCTGATCCAGCTCCAGATCTCCGATGATATTACGAAGGGTTGTTGCTGTCAGATTCTCGATCGCCATGATCGGGTTCTCCACTCCATAGGCAAACAGCTTCGGATCCGTGATCTGGAAAAATACAACAGTATCAATCCTCATGGTTACATTATCCTTGGTAATAACAGGCTGCGGTGCAAAATCCACTACCTGTTCCTTCAGATTGATCTTCTTCGCCACTCTGTCGATCAATGGCATTTTAATATGAAGACCAACAGACCAGGTTCCCTGATAAGCACCCAGTCTCTCTACTACATAAGCATATGCCTGCGGTACGATCTTTACGCAGGATGCCAGAATCAGTACGATAAGTATCAATAATACCAGCACTACAACTCCCATAAAAAACCTCTTCTTTCTCTGTCAGAACTATCTGACGCTCTATTTACTGTTCATTCTCCGCTGAGAGATCCTTCTCCTCCACGATCAGCTTCACACCACTCACGGATCGGACAACCACAACACTCCCTACTGGCAGCTGTACATCATCCTTCACACACCTTGCGCTCCATTCCTGACCACCCACAGTAACCTGTCCGATCCCCTGCAGATTATCAATCTCGCTGATCACAATGGCCTGTCTGCCGATCAGGCTCTCCACGTTGGTCTTTACTCTGTCCTTATTAAAATACTTCACTGCAACAGGTCTTGTCAAATAAAGCAGGATCAATGATACCACAAAGAATGCCACGATCTGAAGCCAGAGCGGTGCATTCAGAGCCGCCAGTATAGCACTCACAAGCGCTCCCCCTGCAAACCATATAGTCGTCAGTCCCATGGTTGCGATCTCAATTCCCACACATACAACAAGAACTGCAAGCCAGATTGTCACTTCGCTCATAAAATCCTCCTTCTCCTACCAGAAAACATGATCTCCGATCACATAACCCTCACGCTTGCCCGCCCGACGGAAATGTGTTGCATCCCCGATAGTCGTTTCCCCGTTAATAGCAGCCTGGGCTGCCTGAAGACATGACTCCGGTACATTTCCTTCATAGGCTCTCGCCACCTTGCCTGTCATAGCAGGTGTGAACTGACCCGACGCATAAATAACGGCATGAATGGTATTGGGATAGGCACCGCTTCTGACACGGTTCATAACAACTGCACCTACGCCAAGCTTTCCTTCATAAGGCTGATTTCCTGCCTCACAGTAGATCAATGCCCCAAGAAGCCGGACCTCATCCGCATCTGCCGATACAGCACCACGGTTTGCCTTACGCTTCCGCTCTGCTTCCTCCTGCTCCCTGACCTTGATGACCTCCATGGTTTCTCCTTCATCAATATGGAATTTCACATTGATAAAATCGGTATTGACGTATCCCACTTCATCATTATAATCTACACTGATCCAGCTGTTATTCACTTCGTCAATAAATTCCACAGAATCATCATAGGCAAGCAGACCGTAGATCTCAGCATCCATGCTTGGCTCCTTGCGGACTCTTACCGCCGAAACATCCAGGGTAACGATCCAGTTTCCAACATCCTCAGCCATAGCCTTGGCCTCTTCCCCAAACAGCAGATATTCGTCCTTGGCCCAGCCGATCACATTGCCTGATTTGATCCTGGTCCATCCATCCTTTCTTTCAAGGATAGTACCGCCACAGTCCTTATAAAGGTAACCTACCTTCTCGGACTTTTCGTCAGCCTCTGCACGGATGTTCAGGGCATTCTGGACATTTGCCATAGCCAGCTCCTTCTCCATTCGTGCCTTTTCATTTTCAAACTTCTGGTTTATGTTCAGTTCTTTCTCTTCCTCTACAGGTGCATCATTGCTAAGTGCACTGGGATCCAGCACCTCTGCCACACCTGATACGGGAAACTCATACTCCTCCTTCTTCTCCGCCGCTTGTGATCTCATGGATACAAGGAAAAAGCAGGTCAGGAAAAGCACTACTGCCGCACACAAAAAATACAGCTGTTTTCTCTGTATCATTAGGATACCTCCGTGATACGATTGATACTGATTGTTCTTCCATCGTCTATTTGGTAATTTATTACATTTTTATTACGATAAATATGCGAACAATCATAGCAAATTGACCTAATCTTGTCAAGTTTCCCGAGAAAACACAGATTTTTTGGTCGACAAAATTACCGTTTTTTAGTAATTTTGTTACATAAAAATTACATATTTTCAGATTTTTCAACAGATGCTTTTACGGCATCGATCACTGCACCGCGAAAGCCCTTCTCCTCCAGAACCCGGACGCCTTCAATGGTCGTTCCGGCAGGGGAGGTTACCATATCCTTCAGTTCGCCCGGGTGCTTTCCGGTCTCCAGCATCAGCTTTGCACTGCCAAGAACCGCCTGCGCAGCAAAGGTATATGCCTGCTTTCTTGGCATACCTGCAAGCACTGCTCCGTCTGCCAGTGCCTCAAGGAACTGGAATACATATGCAGGTGAGCATCCACTGACTCCGGCCACTGCATTGATCAGCCGCTCCGGCACTTCTTCAGCTACTCCGAAGCTTCTAAGCAGCTTCATACAGACTTCCATCTCTTCATCGCTGACATGCCCGTTCCGGCAGGCGCCGGTACAGCCTTCTCCGACAAGAGCCGGGGTGTTTGGCATACAGCGTACCAGCTTGATATCCGCAGACAGCAGTCCTTCAATATCTGCAATGGTCTTGCCCGCTGCAATGCTGACGATCAGAGTCTCCTTCCGGAGGACTCCTCTGATCTCAGGAAGCACCTCCCCGAAAAACTGCGGCTTGATGGCCAGGAAAAGGATATCCGCTTCTTTTGCTACAAGCTGATTATCTGATGTTGTCGTGATTCCATACATCTGGTTCACCTGATCCAGTGTATTCTCCGTTTTTGCTGATCCGATGATATCCTCTTTTCTGACAATCTCTTTGGAAAGCATACCACCGATCATGGCCTTTGCCATATTACCAAGTCCGATAAATCCAATTTTCATACCAGTTCCTCCTTTTTATCATTTTCAGTGCCATGCACTGTCTGCTCCTCCATACCGGCTCTGATACATCAGAAGTCCTGCTGCCATAGCCGCATTTAATGACTCCAGCTTCCCCTCCATGGGGATCTTCAGATAGGTATCCGCCAGATCCGCTGTTTCCTCCCGCAGGCCATTTCCCTCATTTCCAATCAGGAAGGCACTGCCTCCATGGTAATCTACTTCATGGAAAAATTTCTCGCCCTTCAGGTGGGCTGCATAGGTAGTGATCTTCTCCCTTTTCAGAAGAGCTGTCACCTCCAGAAGAGATGCTCCGCATACAAAAGGCACCCGGTACAGTGATCCCATTGTTGAACGGATGGTTTTGGGATTATATACATCCACGCACCCTTCTGTCATAAAAATCCCGTCTGCCCCGGCTCCTTCTGCTGTACGGATCATCGTTCCAAGGTTCCCTGGATCCTGCACATCCTCAAGAAGCAGGAACAAAGGATCCCTTCCTTCCTGTTCCCTTCTCTTTACTGCCTCTAGGATCAGCTCTTCCGGCTGATAAGCAAACATCTCTGCCACCACCAGTACTCCCTGTGGTGACATGGTATCCGCCATCTTTTTCATGACCTCACTGCTGACTGTTTCGACGAATATACCTGCCTGTCTGCAGGCTTCAATTTTTTCAGAAAAATCTTCTGTCTGCAGCCGTTCTGCCAGTGTTTCTTCTATATATAATTCCCTGATCCTGCTGGCTGGTGTTTCCTGAAACATTCTGATACCCTCTGCCAGAAAAACACCTTCCTTTTTTCGCTCTCTGCCCTTTTCACGAAGCTGTACTACATGCTTCACCCGGCTGTTTGCTGTACTGGAAATCATATAATCCTCCTGTAGAAAAAGGCGGAGTAAAAACTCCGCCTCATTGCGTTGTGTCAGATTATCTACTATATCCGTCTTACAGGGACAGGATCCTGCTGACCTGATACTGATATTCCGGGATCGTCTTCTGCATAGCCAGCGCATCCTCAATATCAAAATCAACAAACTCACCATGCTGATAGCCAACTACACGATTGCTCTTTCCCTCGCAGATAATATCAGCTGCATACGCTCCCATAATAGAGGCATAGAAACGATCCTTACAGGTAGGACTTCCTCCACGCTGCATATAGCCAAGAATCGTAGCTCTTGTCTCGATTCCTGTTGCTGCTTCAATCCTTCTCGCCATGGATGTAGAATGTCCGATACCCTCCGCATTGATGATAATGTGATGGGTCTTCCCACGCTTTCTGTTATTGATAATATTATTAATGATATTCTGTTCGTTAAAGTCATATTTCTCAGGAAGCAGAATATCCTCCGCTCCATTGGCAACACCGCACCACAATGCAATATATCCGGCATTTCTGCCCATTACTTCAATAATACTGCATCTTTCATGGGAGGAAGAGGTGTCCCTGATCTTATCGATTGCCTGCATGGCCGTGTTGATCGCTGTATCAAATCCGATCGTATATTCTGTACAGGCAATATCCAGGTCGATAGTTCCCGGAAGTCCGATAGTATTGATCCCATGTCTTGCCAGTGCCTGTGCTCCTCTGTAAGAACCATCACCGCCAATGACAACCAGACCGTCAATTCCATGCTTCTGGCAGATCTCTGCTGCCTTCAGCTGGGTTTCCTCTGTCTTGAACTCCGGACATCTTGCTGTTCCAAGGATCGTTCCACCACGCTCAATGGTATCGGAAACATCCTTCTTTTCCATATCAATGATCTCTTCATTTAACAGGCCCTTATAGCCCTTCTTGATTCCCTTAACCTTAACACCGTTTGCAATTGCTTTTCTGACAACTGCACGGATTGCTGCATTCATACCCGGGGCATCACCGCCGCTGGTCAGAATACCAATGGTCTTAATTTCCTTTGCCATATGCTCCCAATCCTTTCCGTATCTTCAGATTCCTCTCTGATTTGAGGTTATTTTAACCCTTTTTTCTGCCTATTTCAATCTTTTTTCACGTCCCATGCTATTTTTATGTTATCTTTTCCATACTTTTTACATAAGGCATCATAAAGAGCCTCATCTGCATTTACGTTTCTTCCCGGAGGCAGTTTTTTCATCTGCTTTTTATCTTCTATATAAAGAACAACACTGTCATTCCCTTCTGACTCCGAGATATCCCTTAAAAGATCCTCGATCCCTGCTTCATATGCCTCCATAGTGGGGAATCGGATCCATAGCTTCTTTGGGATTTCATCAAAGGAAGTGATCCTTTCACAGATCAGCTTGCCATCCCGGTCCTCCTCAAGAGATACACGGCCTTTAATAAAGACCTTACCATCTTCTACAAGCCTGCTGTTGTATTTTTCATAGTCCCTTGGAAAAACAATGACCTCCACGCTGCCAAGCAGATCCTCGATCTGCAGAAATGCCATGATCTTGTCATTCTTTGTATACTTGATCTTTCTATCTGCGATCAGGCCGCCGATCGTGGCGCTGTCACCATCCTTCACTATCGGAATACCCGTTTCCTCATTCAGTACAAAGTCTGCTGTGGTATTGGTGATCCCTTTTTTCCAGAGCTCCTCCTGTTCTTCAAGCGGATGCCCGCTGACATAGACACCAAGCACCTCCTTTTCAAAGGCAAGGAGCATCTCCTTTGGATACTCCCCAACATCAGGAAGGCGGATATCAAACTCCTCCTTTTCTTCTGTGGAAACCAGGTCAAAAAGACTCATCTGTCCTGCCATATTGTTCTTCCGGTCCTTCACGATATGATCCATGATCTTCCCGTAAGCTACCATAAACTGTTTCCTGGTACCGGGCAGACTGTCAAAAGCCCCGGCCTTGATAAAGTTCTCAATAGCCTTTTTGTTGATCTCCTTATCGGACATACGGCTGATAAAATCCTTCAGATTCAAAAATTCACCGTGCTCATTCCGCTCCTTCACAACAGCTTCGATCACAGGCCGTCCCACGCTCTTGATTGCTGTCAGGGCATAGCGGATGGATCTGTCCTTTACAGAAAAGCCGCTTTCTCCCTGATTGATGTCAGGCGGCAGGATGCTGATCCCCATACTGCGGCACACCATAATATATTCTGCCACCTTTCCGGGATTATCAATCACGGAAGTCATAAGCGCCGCCATAAATTCTACTGGATAGTAATATTTCAGGTAAGCTGTCTGATAGGCAACCACCGCATAACAGGCCGCATGGGACTTATTAAATGCATATTTGGCGAAATCCATCATGTCATCATAGATTCCGGAAGCCACCTGCTCTGAAATGCCCTTTGCCACACAGCCGGGCACACCCTCCTCTTCATTTCCGTAAATGAAGTTAGCACGCTCCTTTTCCATGACCGCCTGTTTCTTCTTACTCATGGCACGCCGCACCAGATCGCTTCGTCCAAGGGTATAGCCCCCAAGATCCCTCACGATCTGCATAACCTGCTCCTGATATACGATACAGCCATAGGTCGGTGCCAGGATCGGCTTAAGCTGCGGACAGCTGTACACGATAGATCCTTCACTGTTTTTACCTTTGATGTACTTTGGAATAAAGTCCATGGGGCCCGGACGATACAGGGAAATTCCCGCGATCACATCCTCCAGATTCTCCGGCTTCAATTCCTTCATAAAGTTCTTCATGCCCCCGCTTTCCAGCTGGAACACACCGTCCGTCTTTCCCGTGGAAAGGGATGCAAACACCTTTTTATCATCATAATCGATCTGATCGATATTAATAGAAACACCCTTACTCTTCTTCACAAGGGCTACCGCATCCCGGATCACAGTCAGGGTACGGAGTCCCAGAAAATCCATTTTCAGAAGCCCCAGCTCTTCAATGGTCGTCATGGTAAACTGGGTTGTGATCGAACCATCGGCACCTCTCGAAAGCGGTACCAGCTCCTCTGCTGGTCTGGAACAGATCACGACACCGGCTGCATGCATGGATGTGTGCCTTGGCAGACCCTCAAGACGCTTGCTCATATCGATCAGTTCCTTCACCTTGGGATCACTCTCGTACAGTCCCCGCAGCTCCGGATTCATCTGCAGTGCCTTATCAATGGTGATATTCAGCTCCTGCGGGATCATCTTGGCAAGACTGTCTACATAATTATAAGGAAGATCCATCACTCTTCCCACATCACGGATCACACCCTTTGCCGCCAGTGTACCAAAGGTTACGATCTGGACCACCTTTTCCTTGCCATATTTGCGGCTGACATAGTCAATAACCTCCTGTCTTCTTTCGAAGCAGAAATCAATATCAATATCGGGCATGGACACACGCTCCGGGTTCAGGAAGCGTTCAAACAGCAGATTATACTTGATCGGGTCGATATCCGTGATCTTCAGCGTATAGGAAACAATACTTCCCGCCGCAGAACCACGCCCAGGTCCCACCATGATCTGATTGGACTTGGCATAATTGATAAAATCCCACACGATCAGAAAATAGTCCACGTACCCCATAGTCTTGATAACAGAAAGCTCATAATCAAGGCGTTCTCTTAAGGTCTGTCCCGTTTTCCCGGCCGGTGCATTCTCATCCCCGTAACGCTCCTTCAGTCCGTCTGTACAGAGCTTGTTTAGATACGTCCAGGAATCATATCCCTCCGGCACTTCAAAATGAGGCAGCTTGGTCACGCCAAACTCGATCTCCACGTTACATCTGTCCGCAATCCTCTGGGTATTCTCCACGGCTTCCCATGCATAAGGGAAAAGAGCCTTCATCTCCTCTTCACTCTTCACATAGTACTGACCGCCCACGTAACGCATTCTGTCTTCATCTGCCAGCTTCTTGCCGGTCTGGAGGCAAAGCAGGATATCGTGTGGCTTTACATCCTCCTTATAAGTATAATGCACATCATTGGTCGCTACCAGCGGAATATCCAGCTCCTTACTCATCTGCAGCAGCGCCGTATTGACCATCTTCTGCTCCGGCAGTCCGTGATCCTGCAGCTCCAGGAAATAATTACCCTTGCCAAAGCACGCCTGATACTTCAGTGCCGTCTTCTTTGCCTCATCATAGAGACCTTTGGTGATATAGCGCTGCACCTCTCCTGCCAGACAGGCAGAAAGAGCTATGATGCCTTCATGGAATTCCTGTAATAGCTCCATATCTACTCTGGGCTTATAGTAATACCCCTCGGTAAATCCACGGCTTACGATCCTGGTCAGATTATTATAGCCGGTATTGTTTTCTGCAAGGAGCACCAGATGATAATATCTGTCATCCCCTCCAGTCAGCTCCTTATCAAAACGGGAATTGGGTGCCACATAGACCTCGCAGCCAAGGATCGGCCTGATCCCCTCTGCCCTGCATGCCTTATAAAAATCGATCACACCATACATAACGCCATGGTCTGTGATCGCTGCACTGTCCATGCCAAGCTCCTTCACACGCCTCACATATTCCTTTATTTTGTTGGAACCGTCCAGAAGACTGTATTCTGTATGTACATGAAGATGCGTAAATGCCATATCTGTTTCCTTTATATTTGTTATGATACGAAGAAAGAGTACCATGATCTTCCGATCATGATACTCCTTTATTCTAACAAAATTCTGTTTTATTGGAAAGTGTCTCTTAAAGAAACCTGTACTGCCTTACAGGATGATCGCAAGCATCCAGTTTGCAAATGCAACGATAACACCGATGATGCTGAGCACCTTACCGATCTTTGCAAGGTTTGCCTTGCTGGAGCCGGAACCAAGTCTTGCACGGTTTATTCCAAGGCATCCGAAAATGACGCCGGCAAGGGGGACCAGAAGTGCAGTCACGATACTGAGAATACCAAAGGTAAGAGCAAGACTTGCTGCTTTTGCATTGTCTACCGTACTGACTGCTACGGTTACAGAGCCATCTGCGTTTTCTGCACCTTCCGGGATCTCAACATCCTGCTCCAGCAGGGTATAAAGCTGCTCGAGACTCTCCTTATAAGGCTTCTTCTGCAGACAGCCTACAAATCCATCCAGTCCCATTTCTTTTCCCATGCTCTTCATCCATGCTTCTATATGAAAGTTTCCATCTTCAAAGGACCATTTGAGATACTTGAAGCCTTCCAGCATGGCATCTCCGGCACGGTATACCTGTTCTCCCTTATAATCAAAAGGTGTAAACTGGTTCTTTGCCAGATAATCGTTCATCATAAAGGTGACAAATTTGGCATCTTTATTTAAAGGCATATCCTTTACATATCTTGACATCTTCTTTTCCTTTCCGGCTGCATGACAGCCTTTCCCTCATAATTTTATGTCTCTTACAGATACTTCTTTAAACTATCAACCTTGTCAAGCTTCTCCCAGGGAAGATCAAGGTCGTTACGTCCAAAGTGACCATAAGCTGCTGTCTGCTTGTAGATCGGACGACGGAGGTCAAGCATCCTGATGATTCCTGCAGGACGAAGATCGAAGTTCTCTCTTACGATCTCAACCAGCTTCTCATCAGAAACCTTACCTGTTCCGAAGGTATCTACTCTGACAGAGGTGGGCTGTGCAACACCGATCGCATAGGAAAGCTGGATCTCACACTGATCAGCCAGTCCTGCTGCTACGATATTCTTTGCTACATAACGTGCTGCATAAGCTGCAGAACGGTCTACCTTGGTGCAGTCCTTACCAGAGAAAGCACCGCCGCCGTGACGTGCATATCCGCCGTAGGTATCTACAATGATCTTACGTCCGGTAAGACCTGCGTCTCCGTGAGGTCCACCGATTACGAAACGGCCTGTAGGATTGATGAAGTACTTGGTATTCTCATCCAAAAGTTCCTTCGGAAGGATGGGATCAAATACATACTTCTTGATATCTTCATGGATCTGCTCCTGTGTAACATCAGGATCATGCTGTGTGGAAAGGACAACTGCTTCCAGACGGATCGGCTTGCCATTCTCATCGTATTCTACAGAAACCTGGCTCTTTCCATCGGGACGCAGATAAGGCAGAGTTCCGTTCTTACGGACATCTGTGAGCTGCTTTGCAAGCTTGTGTGCAAGGGCGATGGAATAAGGCATATACTCCTCTGTTTCGTTGGTTGCATAACCAAACATCATACCCTGATCGCCGGCGCCGATTGCCTCGATCTCCTCATCAGACATCTTGTTCTCCTTGGCCTCCAGTGCCTTGTCAACGCCCATAGCGATATCTGAGGACTGCTCATCAATTGCCACAAGAACCGCACAGGTGTTGCCATCAAAGCCATATTCTGACTTGGTGTAGCCGATTTCCTTAACGGTATCACGTACTACCTTCTGAATATCCACATATGCATTGGTGGTAATCTCTCCTGTTACCAGTACAAAGCCGGTACAGGTAGCTGTCTCACAGGCTACGCGGCTCATGGGATCCTTGGCCATGCAGGCATCCAGGATCGCATCGGAAATGGCATCGCAGACTTTGTCGGGATGGCCTTCTGTTACGGATTCGGAAGTAAATAATCTTTTCTCCATTTGTGTTCTCCTTTTCTTTCTGGTACTAAAAATATTATTGGTTACATGTGATGTGCAGGGGTGTTTAACACTGTCTGATCAGATCAACTCCTGCTACAGAAAAAATCCGCTTATTTACGGGAAATAAGCGGATCGACGTTCGATTATCAAATCCTCTTATTGTTCGATGATACTCGCTCAGGTTGGCACCTTCCATCTCGGGGTTGCCGCAGCTTCTCAGGTCCTATGTACCTCCACTGCTCTGAATAAGAGATTTCACAATATTGAATTCTTCACTCGAATGCCGTCTTCTGACTGACATCTGTCTATAGGCTACACCATGCCTGTTTATTTGTCAATGGGGTGTCCGGCAAAATAAAGCCGCAGTGCCTTTTCTGCCTCATCACTGCTCTTTATATATTCGATCTCATGGATATCAAACAGAATACAGCCGCAGTGTCCTGGGAAGGTAGGGAAGCAGATCACCTTCAGATAGGTATCAATCTCCGGACTGTAATCGGTAAGCTCCAGTACCTCCCCATACAGTGTTGCTCTCTCATAGCCATTCAGCCATTTCACATCCATGTTGCTGAACAGGCTGCCAAAGGAGCTGCCGATCAGTTCATCAAGAGGCATCTTCTCGATTCTTGCCAGTGCTTCATTTCCATAACAAAAAATCCAGTCAACCGCATGCTTCTTCTCATCAAATATCATCTCAATATCTGTGAAGGCAAAGGGCATATGGTCAAAGCTCCTATAATAGCTGTTGTAGGCTTCCCTGCTGGCAGGCGTTTTCCCGTCACCAAAGGAGCGGATCATATCCTTCTGCAGCCGGTGAAACTGCTGTATGATCTCCTTTTTCCTGCGCTCTGTAAATTCCAGTGCCTCCCCGTTATTCAGATATACTCTGTCTGTAATATCATGGATGACCCTAACAGCCACAAGGCATCCTCTGTGTATCCTGATAAAACCCTCCATAAGCTGCTCTGCAAGCTCCGTGATGGAAACTCTTGTTTCGTACACCTTATCTCCCAGAACATGAATCTCCGTATTCCTTCCATTCACCAGAACATAAAGAATTTTATCTGTGCCGAGCACGATCTGCTTACGATTGGAAATAATAGCAATGTAATGATTCTGCCGCAATTTCTGCACTCCTAGTCAGTTTTTCTTAATCTTAGCATATTTCCGGACAAAAAAACAGACAGATCTCTGTCCGTCTGCTTTTTCTGCCGCTATTTGTAATAGCTGACTTTATATATTGGTTTTAAACCCTTTTACCTTTTTTATCCTCCTTCAGAAGGTTTTTCCATCCAAATCCCCATGTCACGTAGAGCAGCATGGTGACGGTTACAAGCTGTGCCCGGTAGGTGAAGAAATAATGAAGATATGCATGATTTTCCAGTACCATGTACCTAAGATAGGGAACCGCCCCGATCAGGATACAGAGTATGATCATTCTTCCATCGAAATTTTTCCCTCTGAGCATATATACAGAAGCAAAACAGAGAAACAATACTCCGATAAACAGCCACGCTGCCGCTCCCATTGCCATTGTATCTCTGAAAGGGAAAAGACAACCCTCATTCCGGATCAGCGCTCCGAGAAATCTCTGCATGGCAGATGCCTCCGGATCCAGATTGGTATTTCCAAGGTATACCGTCCCTCCGATTCGCTCCCCGGCTGCTTTCAGCGCCTCCAGAAAAGCCTGTCTGCCAAGTACGACCACTGAAATCCCCCACTTTGTCACAAACATGACTGCATAGGAAATCCCGAAGCAAAGCAGACAGTACAGCATTCTCTTTATTTCCTTCTGCAGACCTTCCAGCTCTCCTGCCTCATATCGCAGAACAAGCACCAGCAGAATCGGCATGGTGGCTGCCAGTGTCTCTGTTGTCAGGAAATCAAAGAAACAGGTCCACACGCCGGCAGCACACAGGATTCTATACATCCTCCGGTAAAAGCTATCTGTATCCTTTTTCTTCCGGAAGCAGATGAGCAGAATGATCAAAACCACATTCATCACCAGAAAGGTTGTGACATATTCAATACAGAAGGCACACATCCAGGTCTGTACGATCATATTTCCAAGCAGATAGCAGACAGCCAGCGCTTTCGCCTTCCGCTTCCACATCAAAACCGCAGTCAGAACCGTCAAAAGAAGCAGGCTTCCTCCCAGTACAGCACGTGCCCCCAAAATTCCTGTAAATAAGAACAGTGGACGGAGAAGCACCATCCCGCCATGCCAGTAACGGAAGTAGGCAACATCCGGTGTTTTATCCTCCTTCAGGCTGTCCGCAAGGCTTATCTCTACTGATTCCATCTGCGGATTATAGTAATCAGCCCTGATCAGGGAACGCAGCAAATCCTGCGAATCAATATGATACATAATATTTATCAGAATACAGTCTGCATAATTATCCTGTCTTGTATTAAACTGTCCGTCCACCAGAAAGGGAAACAGCTCGTTTTCCTCAAAATAGGCACTGCTCTCCTTGCAGGCGTCCTTTATCATACTCTTTGGGATCAGTCCGGTCACCAGAAGCAGCAACATGGCGAAAGCCATGCTTGCCGCTGTAATTACGGCCATAGAAACCAGAATTTTCCATCGTTTGCTTTTCACAGCTTCCTCATCCTCCGGCAGGTCTCCGCTCTGTCCTGCTAATTCCAGCCATACAGATTGCCAAGGTAGGTAAAGCCATAGAACAGCTCGCTATCTGCCGGTGCTCCTCCTGCCGGTATCGTAAAGCTCTTTATGCTTCCGTCCGGTTCTGTATAGACCGTATTCAGTGTGACATCCGGCCGCTTCTCCAGCTCTTCCATCATTCTTCTGGTATAGCAGCGGTCATGTAAGGGATTCCACTCTACCGTGCTGCCCTCCGGTGCATTCTGGATTTTTTCGCAGAACTCCTTAAAGCATGCCATGGCTCCCGGCACCACCACCCGGCCATTTACCACGCCGCATTCACAGATATTCTCAAGGAGTCCGTCACTTGTGGCTGTCGCTTCCAGTGTTTCCTTCCACTGGTAATAATGCTCGTGACTGCTGCCGGTACCGGACTGGTTACTGTCGGTGGATGGAAGCGGTAATTCTTCATAGGAAACGAGGTATATCTTCCGAACGAGCTGCCTAGTATCAAATTCATGTGACTTCACTTTATATGTTCCACTATTAATTGAACACTTTAGTCCTATTATTCCTACACCCGCATTTGTTATTACTACATTTGACTGCAATTGATCATTCAAGTATACTTCGAATCCTCCTGTGCTAACTGTATGGCCATTTGGGTCCACATGCCGTATTTCATCTCCTGCCTGAAGAATCGTTCCATCCGGCAATTCACCATAATCCCACTCGTACCAGCTCAAAGTATACTCCTTTGCAAATGCCGTCATACTCATTCCAAACAGCATCGTCATGGCCAGTACAAGCGCCAGCAGGCCTTTTCCTCTTCGTCTCATCTCTTTTCTTTCCATTCCTTTATCCCTCTCTTTATTTAGCTTCCCTGCGTGAAAGCATAAGCTCTCCTGTCAGGCGCAGATGCCGCAGACCGTCTCTCACAGATCTGAGGTGAGAACGGTGCCCCCGCTTGTCCCGCCGAAAGCTCACAGGCACCTGTGAAAGCTTCAGCCCATGAAGCGCCGCCCTTGCTATCATCTCCGTGGCGAACTCCATGCCGCTGCTCCTGCATCCAAGTGAAAGGAAGCTCTCCCGCCTGACTGCCCGCAGGCCACAATGAAAATCATAAATCTCTGTATGAAAGCAGCACCGTCCAAGAAAAGACAGAAAAGGTACTCCTATATATCTGTGGGAAAATGACATAGCTCCCGGCTCCATGGTAATGGCAAACCGGTCACCGATGACCATATCAGCTCCCATTCTCAGTTCTTCAAGAAAAGCCATACTGTCCAGAAAGGAATAACTGCAGTCACAGTCCGCCATGATCACACAGGTACCTTCTGCTTTCTCTATACCAAAACAGAGGGCGCTGCCATATCCCTTCCTGTTAAGGGAAAGTACTCTGGCGCCTGCCGCCTCTGCTCTCTCTGCAGATGCATCTGTGCTTCCATTGTCCACTACCAGAACCTCTCCTTCTATCTGATTGTCCTCAAGGAGCTTGGTCGCCTCTGCAGTGCAGGCAGCTATCGTATTCTCCTCATTCAGGCAGGGCATCAGAATCGTCAGCTCCATCTGTATGGCCCTCCTTTTCCCGGTTTGTCTCTTCTGTATTCATCAGGGTATCTACTCTCTGATTATCATTTTTTCTATCATAAACACTCCCGTTTTTGTTTACAATAGACTTGGTATAAAACGACATTTAAGCGGTGTGAATGTTACAAGAAAAGTCACTGCAGACATGCAGGAGAACATGCAGAATCCCGGGAGTGAAGCCCGGGATTCTGCTGTGTAAAATAAACACTGATATAATAAGGGGAATTAAGATGTTATCAAATTTATGATTTCTTCTTTCTTGTTGCTGTTACTACGTTGATGATCATAATTCCAATCAGTACAAGTCCCCAGATCAGGTTCTTGTAATAATCGGAAATGGACGGGAACATGGCAAATCCTGAAGAAAGAGACTGCAGGATAATAACTGCCAGTACGATTCCGCTGACCTTACCCACACCGCCGTTAGGATTCACACCTGCCAGTACACAGATCAGAATCGCCGGTGTCAGATAGGACTTTCCAAAGTCAGAACGGGCTGAATTGAAATGCCCGCACATCAGAAGACCGGATACTGCTGAAAGCATGCCGCTGATCATATAGGTAAGTGTCAGGATCTTCTTGTTATCACTTCCGGAATATTCGGAAGCTGTCGCATTGGATCCGATCATATAGATCTTGAATCCGGTTGCGGTCTTATTCAGAAGAAACGCTACCAGTGCAGCACAGATAATAAATACGATTGTTGTACCCGGAATCAGCCCGAACAGTTCAAAGTTGACTACCTTGTATAAAATAGACGGCAGCTCCTTAATAGAGGATCCATTCGTAATACCAACGGCAATTCCAAGGATAATATCTGATGCGCCGAGGGTTGCCACCATGGCAGGAACACCAACTCTTGCGATCAGGGTTCCGGTAAACAATCCGCAGATCGCCCCGATCAGAAGGGCAAAGGCCAGTGTCACAAGCAGTACCAGGATCTGAACCGGCATAGAAGCATCTGCCGGCATGATCGCCTTCATCAAAAGACAGCTCAGTATCCCGGCAAGATCGGCTACTGCAATAACTGTCAGGTCAATACCTCCACTGACCATGGCGAGCATCATGCCAAGGGCAAGCACACCCATTTCAGGAAACAGATAAGCAATCAGCTGAAACTGACCGATCTTAGCAAAGCTGCCACCTGTAGCGATCGACAATACAATGATAACCAATATAAGCATTCCTAACAGTTTTTTATTGTTGGAACTGATCTTCAGAAGGCTCTTTACGTCAAAAGTCTTTTTCTTTTCCATGGTTATGCCTCCTCCTTATGTCCGTTTTCCAGTATATTGGATGCAATCCTGCGTTTTGCAAGCACATTCTTATAGGCTGACATACTTACACCTGCGATGATGAGGATACCTGTCATAAACTTGCTCCAGTTAGTCGGGATTCCAAGCAGGATCAGGTTATTTGAGATCATCTTCATCAGGAGCACACCGAGGAACGTTCCGATCACCGAGCCGGAACCACCCGCAATATTGGCACCGCCAAGCACTACCGCTGCGATAATAGTCATTTCATAGCCATCAAAGAAATTGATCTGGCACATTCCTGAAACGGTAACCTGCGTGATACCTGTGATCCCGCCGATGGCACCCATAAAGGTAAATACAAAAATACGGATAAAGCTTACATTGAATCCTGCTCTTTCTGCTGCCACAGGATCACCGCCAACTGCATAAATACCACGTCCAAGCATCGTATATTTCATAATAAACCCGACGATCAGATAAATCGCAGCAAGAAACAGAATGCTGACTGGCATGGAGCTTCCAAGTCCTGTCTCTCCGTTTACTACACTGAACAGATTTGTTGTTACCATCTTTGCCATGGGTACCGGCAGCACAGAGATAACACTACTCTGCAGAACACCCTGGGTAATGCCAAGGAAGATCGTACAGGTACCAAGCGTGATGATCAGGGTCGGAAGCTTTAACCATGCAGCAAGCACGCCGTTCAGGAGTCCAAGAACCATACCGATCACTCCTGCGATCAGAAACGCCAGGAATACCGGTCCCTGATAATCAATAACAGAAAACCATTTTGTTACCGCAAACATACAGAGCATTGCTGTATAAGGGAAAGAAACATCGATGTTTCCGGATACGATGACCATAAACAGACCTGCTGCCATCATCCCCGGTACGATCATGCTCCGCAGCAGATCCACCAGGTTGTTGGAAGTAAAAAACTGTCCACTGATCACCTGAATGATACAGGCCAGCACAATAATAATGACCGTTATATAAAACTCATTTTTCTTCAGTAGATTTCTGCCTTTCATGCTGTTTCCTCCTTACCGCCTGTAACCAGCTCCTGCAGTTTGTGCGGATCCAGTTCTGTATTGACATGCTCACTGACGATCCGTCCATTCTTGATGATCAGGATCCTGTTGCAGTTATTGAGCACTTCTGATATATCATCAGAGATCAGAAGAATAGCAAGGTTCATTTTTTCTGCAAGTGTTCTTAAATAAGCATGTATATCAAATTTAGCTGCAATATCCACACCAACGGTCGGTCCGTTCAGGATCAGTACACGGGGCTCTGTCTCCAGCCATTTACCAAGGACAACCTTCTGCTGGTTTCCTCCGGAAAGCGTCTGGATCCCGTCACCCAGCTCGTTCAGCTTGATTCCAAGGTTCTTCACCCAGGAAAGACTGTCCTGATGCCCCTTCTCATAATCCACCATTTTCTTTGCAGTCCTGAGCCTGTCAATATTGGATACGATCATATTATTCTCGATCGACTGTGTCAGGAAAAGCCCTTCCGTCAGACGGTCTTCCGGTACATAGGCAATTTTATGCCGGATCGCATCCATTGGTGTTTTGATCCGTACCTCTGTACCATCAATATAAATATGGCCTTCCGTAGCACTGTAAAGTCCGAACAGTGTCTTTGCAAGCTCTGTACGCCCGGATCCGAGAAGTCCTGTAATGCCAAGGATCTCACCCGGATGGATCTCAAAGCTGATCTTTTCAAAGCCATTAGTCAGACCCAGGTTTTCCACCTTCAGGATTGCTCTGTCATGGTCGATCTTCTCCGGTGTGAAGGCTGCTTCCTCCAGCTTTCTTCCGGTCATATAATAAACAAACTGTTCATCATTGATATTCTTTGCCGAATCAGCTACCACAAGCTTTCCATTTCTGAAAACAGTAAACTGATCTGCAATTTCAAATACTTCATCCAGTTTATGACTGACAAACAGTGTGGAAATTCCTTCTTTCTGCAGCTGTCTGATTACCTTGAACAGCTTGTCAACTTCCTTTCTTGTCAATGCAGAGGTAGGTTCATCCATAATGATCAGCTTGGAATTGTTCAGGATCGCTCTGGCAATGGCGATCAGCTGCTTATCCGCCACAGAAAGCTCACCAACAACAGCCTGCAGCGGCAATTCAATACCAATATGATCCAGTGCCTCTTTCGCAATGCTCTTTACCGATTTCCAATTCACAAGTTTCCTGTGATTGTAAAGCTCATTGTTGATCGCAATATTTTCTGCAACCGTCAGATTCGGGAAAATGGACATATCCTGATAAATTACCTGGATTCCCAGTCCGATCGACTCTGCAATGGAAAGTCTCTCATATTCCTTTCCTTCAAATGTAATACTTCCCCCATCCGGCCTGTAAAATCCGGAAATAATCTTGATCAGCGTTGATTTACCACATCCGTTTTCTCCCATCAAGCAATGGATTTCTCCCTTTTTTATGGTCAGATCCACCTTGTCAAGAGCAGTCACTCCGCCGAAATGCTTCGAAATCTGTTTCGCCTGTAATAAGATTTCACTCATTTGCGTACCATACCTTTCTCTCAGAGATATAATGCTTGCGTATCCCGCCTTTGGAATATGCAAGCATTATATGTTTCTCTCTTACTGTCTTCTTTAGAACTTGTATTCAGACATGTTATCCTTATTAATAACAAGGATCGCATTACCGCTGATATCTGTGCCATTTACATTGACACTGTTATAACCATCGATACCAAGATCAAGGCCGGTCTGAATCTTATCCTTCTCTCCATTAAGCACCATTACTGCCAGCTGGCACATAGCCTTTCCTGAAAGAGCAGGATCCCAGCAAAGAACACAGGGATTGGATCCGGATTCCAGATAAGGACCTGATACAGATGCCACACCGGTTCCTACTGCAAAGATCTGACCTGTCATGCCAAGCTCGTCAATTGCCTTTGCTGCTCCGGGCGGATCATAGCTGGAAGCCCCGAGGAAGCCCTTGATATCCGGGTACTTCTTTATGATTTCCTTGGCCTTCTCGTAAGCCATGTTCATGTTATCTTCGCATTCCAGTCTTTCTTCAGGAATCAGCTCCATATTGGGATATGCTTCCTTCTGATGTGCTACTGCTGCATCCATCCAGTCATTGTGGGATACAGAGGAAAGGAACGCAACCATGGTCACATATTTTCCTTCATAATTCATAGCCTTGGCAAGCTCATCCATCATGGCTTCGCCATATTCCTTATTATTGAAAGCTTCCAGATCATAATCACATGCCTCAAAGCCTTCTGCTTCATGGGTGATCACTACAATACCCTTATCTCTTGCCTTCTGCAGTACAGGTGTACATGCTTCCGGATCAATCGGGACAACGCACAGGGCATCAATATCCTGAGAGATCAGCTGCTCGATCACCTGGATCTGTTCTGCCGAATCTGTCTTTGCAGGTCCCTTTGCATAACAGTTATTTCCTGTTTCTGCCGCATATTCCTTTACACCCTCTTCATGACGCAGAGCCCATGGATCTGACATATCCTTTACAACTGTGGCGATCGTATAACCACCTCCAGAGGCCGTTGTCTCATCCGCATTTTCTGTCGCCGCATTTTCTGTTGATGCTGTTTCTGTGCTGCTTCCTCCGCAGCCCATAACCACTGAAGTCAGCATGGCAAGTGTAAGTGACAGTGCTACCAGTTTCTTTTTCATAAGCATTCCTCCTTTGCTCTCATTTCCGGAGATTCTTCATAAAAGAATCATCCTTGCCAAACATATCATATAGTTTCTTATAAGCTTCATAGACCTTTGCATAAGCCTTCGTCTTTTCTGCATCCGGTCTATAAACCTGTCTGTCCTTCGGGATCATGACCTCTGTCGCTTCCTTAAAGGTAGCAAAGCCCTCTCCCTTTCCTTCTTTTCCAAGGGCTACTGCCCCGCATACCGCCGCCCCGTGAGCCGGTACATTATCAACAAGCGGCACGATCACTTCTTTTCCAAAAGCATCCGCACACATCTGCATGATCCAGGGGCTCTTTCTGGCGATCCCACCTACCGCATAGATATAGGAAATCGGAACACCATTCTCTTCGTAATTATCCAGGATTCTTTTGGAACCAAATATATTGGCTTCTACCAATGTACGGTAGATTTCTTCTGTTCTGGTATCCAGCGTAAGACCTACGATAAGTCCGGACAGATTATAATTGGAAAGGATACTTCTGTTTCCATTGAACCAGTCCAGTGCTACCAGTCCCGTTGTACCCGGTTCTATCTTAGCAGCAAGCTCACCTAAGTACTGTAAAATACTTTGCTTTTTCTCTTCTGCTTCCCGGTAATACCTTTCCGGTACCCCCGTATCTGCAAACCACTGAAAAATATCTCCTGTGGCAGGCTGTCCTGACTCGTATCCATAGAGCCCAGGCACCATACCATCTGCAGCGATCGAGCACAGCCCTTCAAATGCATGGTAGTCCTTGTACATCATCTGATGACAGGTACTGGTTCCCATTACCAGTATCATACTTCCGCTTTCTGTTACACCAGCGCCGCATCCTGCCACTGCTCCGTCACTGTGTCCTGCTGCTACTACTGCCTCTGTGGTGAGCCCCATCCGGGCAGCCATATCCTCTGTAAGATGTCCGGCAGGATCTCCTACGGTAAGGATCTCTCCTGCCAGCTTTGTTTCTGTAACATCTGTAAGACCGGGATCAATAGCCTTAAGGAACTCCGGATCAGGATATCCCTGCCCCTTTACAAAGAAGCAGTTAACCCCAAGTGCTGCACTGCACCTTGTTACCCTTCCGGTCAGAGCCATTACGATATAATCCACAGCTTCCATAAAATAATCTGCTGCATCATATATTTCCGGATTCTCCCTGAGCACCTGCAGAAGCTTTGGAAATACCCATTCTGAGGAAACCGCTCCGCCGAAATAATCCTTCAGCCAGGTAGTATGCTCCTTTGCATACGCTTCAATTTCCTCTGCATATTTCTGTGCCCCATGATGCTTCCAGAGCTTAGGCCAGGCATTTGGCTTATCCCGGAACTCTGCCAGTTCACACAAAGGCGTTCCATCCTTTTTTACAGGAAGCAGCGTACAGCTCGTAAAATCTGTACCTATGCTTTTTACCTCTTCCGGTCTGATATTACCATCCTTCAGCATCCTTTTTGAGATCTGGCAGATACAGAACAGCCAGTCCATGGGATCCTGCAGATTCCAGTCCTTCTGCAGAGGAATATCTGCATGATACATTTTCCCATTGATCACACCATGTGCATATTTTTCTTCTGCTGTCGCTGCCACCTGTCCGGTTTCCAGATCAATGGCAATCCCTCTGCAGGACAGCGTTCCAAAATCAAAACCAAATGCGTAACTTCCCATACTTTTATGCCTACTTCGTCAGTTCATACAGATCCTTATCAACAATCACTGTTGCATCCTCACAGATATGAAGGATGCTGCAGGGAAGCTGCGGATCCACATGATCACTTTCCAACAGTTTCTTGATCGCCGGGGCTTTTGCTGCTCCGGTTGCCACCAGTATTACCTTCGCTGCGGTAGCAATTCCATACATACCCATGGTAATGGCACTTCTTGGCACGTCTGATTCCTTTTCAAAGAACCTTGCATTTGCCTTGATCGTTTCCTCTGCCAGTTCTACCTTGTGTGCAGATGCCGTAAAATAGCTGTCCGGCTCATTAAATCCAATATGTCCATTATTGCCGATTCCCAGTATCTGAATATCGATCTTATTATCCTTCAGAAAATCATTGAATCTTTTTTCCTGTTTCGCTGCATCCGCCGCACCATCTACCAGAAAGATATTTTCTTCCTTCAGGTTCACTTTTGAAAAAAAGTGCTGATCCATGAAATAACCAAAGCTCTGGTCATGGTCTCTGGCAAGCCCTTCATATTCATCCAGGTTTACGGTTCTGATCTCTGAAAAATCAATCAGTCCCCTTTTATAGTCATCGACCAGACATTCATACATTCCAATCGGCGTACTTCCTGTTGCGAGCCCTATCAGCGCATTTCTTTTATGCTCAATGACATTTTTGTAAAGATCTGCTGCCACACGGCTGCTTTCTTCATAGCTTTCCGTAACGATCAGTTTCATGCCTCTGCCTCCGCAGCCAGCATAGCTCCGACACCGCCAGCAGGATGAACTACCTTGAAGTAATCCTTGTCAATACCGTTATACAGCATACAGCCAATGGAAATCGCATCAAACAGTGCAAATACAGCTGTAACTGATGTGGTGGAAAGGCACTGGTAAGGACATGCCTCCGGTCCTGTATGAAGGATCAGATTCAGATCGCTTTCTTTAGCGATCGGAGAATCCGGATTTTCTGTTACTGTAATGATCTTCGCCCCGCGAAGCTTTGCAACGGGGATCAGATTGATCATTTCTGTTGTCTTACCGCCTTTGGAAATAATAATAATGATATCTCCTTCACGGATCATACCATAATCACCATGGGGTGCATCTGCAGGATTTAAAAACTGGGAAGCCCTGTCCACACAGTTAAATACCTGGGATACCTTCTTTGCACAGGCACCTGATGTACCGCATCCGGTTGTGATGATCCTGCCCTTGCATTCTGCGATCATCTGTACTGCCTTAATATAGTTGTCCTTATCTACTGTATTTGCCAGCTCCGCTACAGCATGTGCTTCATTGGCAAAGGTATGTAATGCACTCTTGTAAATTTCTTCTCCTGAAATCATGTATTTCTCCTTCCACTTCTGTCTTACTAGCTTCTCGTCTTTTTAACCACATCCATAAATGCCTTGACACGTGTACGGTCCACCTGGTTCTCGAACTTACCATCGTATTTAAACGTTGTTCCAACCACTGCACCATCTGCAATCTGAAGAAGCTTTTCGATAGTATCAATCCTGCAGCCAGTATTAGCAAGCACTACCGTATCCGGAACCGTCTTCTTTACCTCATCCAGAATTCCCGCATCCGTTGCGCTTCCTGCAGTCAGTCCTGATACGCAGAGGGCATCCGGTCTGCAGTTAAATACTGTTGATTTGGCAATCTGCTTAATATCACGTGCTGCAAGATAGGCTGCTGCCTCCGGTACGATATTGAATAACAGCTTTACATTTTCTGCACCGATAGCTCTCTGATGTCTGACGGTCTCACCACAATTGGTATCCCAGATTCCAAAATCACTGGCATAAACACCGGTAAAGATCTCTCTAATGAATTTCGCATCTGTTGCGGCTGCCAGATCCAGGGATGCTTTCGGATCCCATAACACATTAACTCCATAAGGAATCCTGATCTCCGGCTGAAGCTCACCAATGACTCTCGCCATGGCTGCTACTGTTTCCTTCTTAACATCTGTCAGGTAAGGAAGACTGTATTCGTTACTGAACATAATGGCATCTACGCCACCCTCCTGCAGGGCATCCAGATCCTCCCTTGCCTTTTCAACTACCCATTTCATTCCTTTCGCTTTATCAAAATAAGGATCTCCGGGCATGGGCTGCATATGCAGCATGGCAATAATTGCCTTTTCTGTTCCGATGACTTCTTTTAACCAGCTCATAACCTTCCTTTCTTATACCACGATCAGCCGTGGTATCTTTTCTTCCAATACTTTTCGTTTTTCCTCCCCGATGCCTTCGTCTGTGATAATACAGTCAAAATCTTCAATGTCACAAACCTTCGCAAGTGCTTTCTTTGAAAATTTACTGCAGTCAGAGATCATAACCCTCTTCTTTCCACAGTTCAGAATACTCTTTTTGATTCCGATCTCCAGAAAGTTTGAGTTAAATACTCCTTTCTCTACATTGACTGCATCGGCTCCCAGAAAGGCAATGTCCACGTACAGCTTTTTGATGAATTCTTCTCCTATATCTCCGACCAGCACATTGTAGCCATCCCGTCTGAAGCCACCGGTTACGATCATCGTGGAACTTGGATCCATTTTTGCAGCATATGCAATGTCCAGATTGTTCGTTACGATAGTCAGACGTTTCACTGTTGACAACTGCTCTGCCAGCATACAAGCGGTTGTTCCGGAATCAAGGAAGATACTGTCTCCATCCCTTACCAGCTCAGCAGCTGCTTTGGCTATTTTCTTCTTTTCCGGTATCATGACGGTCTGTTTCTCGGAGTGGATTGCCTCAAAGCCGGTCCCCCGGTGAAGAATCGCCCCTCCATGGGTTCTCTCTACAAGATCTGTGAGTGCCATATCATCCAGGTCTCTTCTTGCTGTCGCTTCTGACACATTACAGAGCTCTGCTGCCTCCTTGATAGAGATGCTGTCATTTACAGTTAAGAAATCCATGATCCTCTGCTGACGTCCTGCTGGTATTGAATTGTTTGTTTGTA
>ERZ1034976.632-NODE-632-length-32156-cov-31.762001_pt1 | contig 32156 bp, 40 predicted proteins | sample MGYA00520623_ERZ1034976 | MGnify/ENA primary metagenome ERZ1034976 (study PRJEB33766, sample SAMN09781774) | gut metagenome | biome: gut microbiome | host: Homo sapiens | place: Madagascar | study: EMG produced TPA metagenomics assembly of the PRJNA485056 data... | reverse complement strand
AACAGCGGCAATTGCAACAGCGGCGATCGTAACAGCGGCAATTGCAACAGCGGCGATTGCAACAGCGGCGATCGTAACAGCGGCAATTGCAACAGCGGCGATTGGAACGAGTGCAGCTTTTCCAATGGATGCTTCAACACCACAAGCCCGAAAATTTACCTGTTCAATAAGCCTTCTGAATGGACTTATGAAGATTGGCTGAGCAGTGAAGCCCGCTATTTGCTGAATCAGATTCCGGAGGATGTGCTTGAATACATTTGGCTTTTTGAAATGACGGATAAAGAAAAAGCGGCACACCCGGAAGCGAAAACAACAGGCGGCTATCTGAAAATCTTGGATAATTCCGAATGTGCGGTTATTTGGTGGCGTGAGCTTTCTGACTGTCAAAAGGCAATTATCACAGCAATTCCGAATTTCGACAAGGCTATTTTCAAAGAGATCACCGGGATTGATGTAGATGCAGATTAAGAGAGGTAAGAAACGTGTATAAATGCGAACGTTGCGACTGGACAGGCTCAGCATCAGAGCTTGGACATTACACCGAGTATCGTGGTGAGTGTCACGGCGCACCTGCGTGGGAAACATTACCGTGTTGTCCGGAATGCGGGTACGATGTTGAACCGGTCGAAGAAGAATAAAAAATAACCGCCCGAAGGCGGCAAAAACAAATATTTATGCAAGACCAGTATAACACTGGCAGGAGAAAAAGTCAATATGAATATAAAAGAAAAACTTACAGCCGAGCTGACAAACGCAAAGCTCGGCAAATACGAAAACGTTGTTAAGCCCTATGTGCTTGACGAGATCTGCATTTTTGCAAAGCAGAACAACGAATTTGCACAGGCTATAGAGCAGTCGGACAAGTCTTTTGCCGACTGCCTCAGGGCAAGCGTTGCAGGAGTTAAGGAACACATATCCGATCTCGATTGTTACAAGCGTGCTGTAGCATTTTACTTTCCCGGTGCTGACATCAAATGCACTATGACGCTTGATCTCGGTGACGGGGGATTCAGTAACAATGAAACGCCCACAGTTGCAGACAGAGGCAAGCTACAGCTTGACCTTGACAGCCTGCTCGACTTCTGAGGTGCGGCAGTATGACGAGAAAAGAAGCCGAAAGCTATACAGACAAATTTCCACCGCTTACAGCAGAGCTTGAATGTGAGCTTAGAAAAACGTTGCCGATAAAGTATCTTGTTATCGATAATGACGGCACAGCATATTGCACAGCCTGCGAAGAAAAGCTGTATCCCGGCGAGTATGACAGCTCGGTTAAACATAGGCGGACTACTGTATGTTTCCACTGTGGTGAAACTGTCATAGCGATATACAATTATCACAATTTTCACGGCTCGGTTGTTGAGTGCAAATCAAATGTCGGAGTGTTTTTGTCAGACGGCAAAACCGATAATCTGTACATACGTTTCTATACGGTTACGCTGTTTTTTAGTGCGCATGAGATTATGCCACACATTGCAATCAATGAAGTCCAGCGGTATTTGTTCACGGCAAATCAGGCGTTTCGATACGGGCCAAAGTATGCGTGGGAGTGTAAAAACGGTTACTATACAAAAGTAGTGACAGGCTGGGGGCTAAGAACAAAATTCAGCGAGCCTGTGTTTTCAAATTACTGCAAGTATAGCTTCGTTAATTCCGCAGCACTAAAAGGAACAGCTTGCGAACACTCAGCAGTCAATGAGAATGTCGGCAGCATAGGGTATCTCAGATTTTGGCAGTCACACAAAAACGTTGAGGCGCTTGTTAAATGCGGTCTGTACGACAGCGTAAATAACAGCATAGACAGAATCAACTGGGAAGAAACCGAGCCCCATAAGATGCTCGGTGTAACTAAAGACGTTATGCGCGCGATTCGTAAAGGACGGATCAGGTACAGAGATTATTTTGCAATAAAAAAAGAGTTTCCTGAGATTTCCGACATTGACCGCCTTATAGAAATAAACAAACATATAGGTTATTCATTCGGAATGCTTGAAAGCCTTAAAAAGAAATTCAAGACCGACAAATACGAAATTGCAAAGTACATTTTAAAGCAGGATGCAAATATCAGCGAATATTCGGATTATGTCCGTATAATGCAAAGCTTTAACGCCGATTTCAGCGACAGGCAGATATGCTTTCCGAAAAATCTGAAAGCAGCCCACGACCGTGCGGAAGCTATGAGGCAGGCACGGGAGCTTGAGGAAAAAGCAAAGAAATGCGCTAAACTGAAAGAACAGTTTGATGCTTTGAAGGCTAAGCGAAAAACGCTTGAATTTTCGACGGAGAAATATATTATCCGCCAGCCGGCCAGTACAAACGAAATAGTCGCCGAAGGTCAGAAGCTAAGTCACTGCGTCGGCGGCTACGCCGAAAGGCATGCAACCGGCAAGCTGACGATTATGTTTCTCCGCCGAAAATCTGCACCGGACGAGCCGTATTACACGATAGAGGTATCAAACGACTATAAAATAGTTCAGTGCAGAGGTTATAAAAACAACTGGGTTACAAACGGCGGACAGGAAAAACCACAAGAAATAATCAATGTTGAAAAGATGTATCAACAATACCTTGACGGTATTGCGGCGAAAAAATCAAAAACAAGGAGGAAAACAGCATGATAATTCCCGGACTTCGCACACCGCCTGCGGACACAGAAAAGGCGGTAACAGACGATTATGTCAAGGCAGTAAATCTTAACTACCACATCAAAGCGGCGGCACAGGTAGCACAGCAGAGTCTGTACGAGATGTGCAAGGGCTTTAAAGAGATGAGGGACAGCAAGCTCTATAAGGAACTGGGGTATAGCACATTTGAGGATTATTGCAAACAGGAAACAGGACTAAAAAAAGTTCAGGTGTACAGTTACATTAAAGTTATCGAAAAGTTACCCGAAAGTTTTGTTCACTCGAGTGAACAAATCGGAGTGAAAAAGCTCTATTTTTTATCTTCCCTTTCTGAAGAAGAACGTACTGAAATAACCGAAAAAACCGACCTTGAGAGCACCTCAGTCCGTGAGCTTGAACAGCAGATACGGCAGATAAGAGCGGAAAAGGACAAGGCGGTAGCCGATAAGTCGGCCGCAGAAGCTGAAGCATCCGCCGCCGCTCAGCGGGCAAAATCACTCGAAAAAGCAAAGAACGCATTGTCACAGCAGATAGCAGCACTCGAAGCCGAGATAAAGGAACTTGAAAACCGTCCTGTTGAAGTTGCAGTCGAGCCGGCTAAGGACGGTGTAATGGACAAGACAGCGTTTGATAATATCTGCAAGACTTATGAACAGCAGCTTGATAAGGTGCAGGAGGACGCATTACAGGACACTATCCGCTTAAACCGTGAGCATACGGAGCAGATGAACAGTCTTAAAGCCGAAAGCAAAAAGAAACTCGAAGATCTCCGCAGTCAACTTGAAGCCGCTAAGCGTGAGCAGTCGGAACTTACGGTGAGCGTACCCGACAGCAAGGAAACGTTTAAAGCGTACCTTGCAACAGCTATTGATGCGGCGAAGCGGTTATGCGAGTTCATCGGCAATAATTCCGAAGACAGTAATCACGATCTGTTCGTGACAAAGGCAAAGCAGTTTTTTAATAAAATGACGGAGGAAATCGTATGAGCAGTACATTATATGATATAACCGGCAGGTTTGCCGAACTTTTCGATGCGTTTGACGCTATAAATGACTACGAACCGGACACCAATGCTGACGGTGAGTATATAGACGATGACGGCGAGGTCATTGCTGACCTTGAAACATACAAGGCCGATATGCTGACGATGTGGTTTGACACTCTCAAAGGCATCGAGGGTGAGTTCAGTGAAAAGGCCGAAAACGTCGCCTGCTTCATAAAATCTCTTGAGCGTGAGGCAGACAGCCACGAGCTTGAAGCTAAGGAACAGACGGCAAGAGCAAAGACAAAGCGAAAAAAGGCAGAGTTTCTGAAAAAGCGTCTGTTACAGGATATGCAGGCAATGAGGCTGAAAAAGGTCGATATGCCGAGAGCAAAAATAACGTTCTCCGAGGGACGTGACAGTGTGGTTATTGACGATGAGCGGCAGTTTATTGAATATGCCGAAGCATTCAACGAATCGCTGATAAAGTACAGCAAACCGACCATATGCAAGTCAGAGGTCAAGAAACTGCTCGACAGCGGAGAAAAGCTCCCTGCCGTGCATCTTGAGAAAAAGCCGTATATAACGATAAAGTGAGGTAGCTATGAGCAATATATTTACACCTGTAACAAGAAAGAAATCAAAGGCGAGAATTGCGGTCATGGGACCGTCGGGAAGCGGAAAAACGCTTTCATCGCTCTATCTCGCAAAGGGCATAACAGGTGACTGGGGCAAGGTTGCCCTTATAGATACAGAACACGAGCGTGGCAGATTTTATGCCGACCGTCACGATCTCGACACGGGAGAATTTCTCTACGCTCCGCTGACGCCGCCGTATTCGCCCGAAAAGTACATAGAGTACGTCAGACAGGCGGCTGAGGCGGTCGGAGAGGACGGCGTAATAATAGTGGACAGCTTTTCACACGCATGGGATAACGAGGGCGGAGTGCTTGACATCAAATCACAGATAGCACAGCGTCAGGGAAAGAACGATTATACCGCATGGGACGAGGCAGGAAAGATACAGAACAATCTTGTCAATACCATACTGTCGGTCAACTGCCACACAATCATTACACTGCGTACCAAGATGGGCTATGCTATGGAAATCAACGACAGGGGCAAGACCATTCCCGTCAAAATAGGACTTGCGCCGGTGCAGCGTGATAACACCGAGTATGAATTTGACATAGCATTTCAGATAAACCGTGAGCATATCGCAAGTCTTTCAAAAGACACAACATTTCTCGATAAGTGGTCGGGGGTTATCACAGAAGATTTAGGCACTCAGCTTGGTGCATGGCTCAGCGAGGGTGCAGAGCCCGACAGATGCGAAGAATGCGGTGCTGTCATTATGCCGACACCTAAGCACACAGTAGCGGAAATGGTCGAAAGTTCGGTTGCGAAATTTGGCAGAAAGCTGTGCATAGCGTGTGCAAAGAAGGAGGTCGAAAAGCAGAATGCCGCTAAGACCGTATCAGAGTGAGTTTGTCGAGCAAACAAGGCAGGCGTGGCGTGAGGGCTATCACGCTCCCTGCATTGTTCTCGGGTGCGGCGGCGGTAAGTCGGTGATAGTAGCAGAGATAGCACGGCGGACTACATTCAACGGGAAAAAGGTGTTGTTTCTTGTACACAGACAGGAGCTTGTCCAGCAGATAATAAGGACGTTCATTCGCTGGGGCGTTGATATGAACTACTGTGACGTGATGATGGTGCAGACCGCAGCACGGCGGATAAAAAAGCTGTCAAAGCCTGCGCTTATCATTACAGACGAAAATCACCACAGTCTTGCGCTGTCGTATAAGAAAATCTATGACGCTTTCCCCGATGTGCTTCGTGTGGGAGTAACGGCAACACCTGTCCGCCTGAACGGTGACGGTCTGGGTGATGTCAACGACAAGCTGATAATCGGGCCGTCTACCAAATGGCTTATTGATCACAACTGTCTTGCACCGTATGACTACTATGCACCGTCCGTAGCCGACTTATCGGGGCTTCATATCAAAATGGGTGAATTTGTTACGGCGGACGTTGAAAAGGCAATGATCAAAAAGGCTGTATTCGGTGATGTTATCGGATATTACAGACAGCTTGCGAACGGTAAGAAAGCAGTCTGCTACTGCTCAAGCGTTAAGCACTCTCTTGCAACTGCCGAAGCGTTCAGGGAAGCAGGCATAAATGCTGTACACATTGACGGTACAACTCCCGATGCAGAGCGCAATCGCATTATTTCGGATTTCAGAGCCGGACGGATAACGATACTTTGCAATGTCGATTTAATATCGGAGGGCTTTGACGTTCCCGACTGCGAGTGTGCCATTCTGTTAAGACCGACACAGAGCCTTACACTGTACATTCAGCAGTCAATGAGATGTATGCGCTACCGCCCAGGCAAACGTGCAATCATTCTTGATCATGTCGGCAATTACGCACGCTTCGGAATGCCGGATGATGACCGTGAATGGTCACTTGAAAAGCGTAAGCGTAACATAAAGAAAGAAGCTGCGGAGAATGCCGAAAAGGTGAAACAGTGTCCTGAATGTTATTATACATTCGGAGCACCGCCACCCGGTCAGCCCTGTATCTGCCCTCACTGCGGATATGTTTTCCCGGTAAAGAGCCGGGATATAGAAACAAGCGAAAGCACCGAGCTTATTCATATCGAGGGCTTCAGGCTGGATTTCAGCAGTCCCGATGATTGCTCGTCCTATTCCGATCTGCTTGCATACGCAAAGAAGAAAGGGTATCAGAGGGGCTGGGCGTTTTACGAAGCAAGAAAGAGAGGTCTTATATATTGACAGAGGAACACAGTATCCAGAATGCTGTCAGACGTGCGCTGTCCGAGAACGGTTGTGTGATATTCCGCATTAACGTCGGCAAAGGCAGAACATTCGACGGCAGATATTTCGACACGGGCGTACCGGTCGGATTTTCGGACCTGTTCGGCGTAAGACAGTCGGACGGAAAGGCAATATTCATAGAAGTAAAGACAAAAACGGGACGTGTTCGCCACGAACAGAAGAATTTTATTGAAAAAATGCGCCGTTCGGGTGCTGTTGCAGGTATATGCAGAAGCGCCGAAGACGCAATAAGACTTATAACGGAGGATAAATAATATGGCATTTTCACAGAACAATTCAGCGGCTACGAGTGTGCTCAAGCCCGAAGGCAGATATGAAACGATAATCACAAGCGTAGACGAGAAAACATATAAGAGCGGCAGTACATCGCTGAGCTTCAGACTGACGATAAGGAATGATATTCCGGAGCAGAAATACGGCAACGCCTGCCTGTTCTATCAGATATGGAAGGCTAAAGAGCCTACAAAGGAAGACCTTGCGGTAAACGGTTATACGTTTGGCAGACTTATGGCGGTAGGCAAGGCCGCAAAGCTCACTGACGGTAAGGAATACAAGGATCTTGCGGAATACTGCGACGATCTTGTCGGCAAGTGTGTGATAGCTGTAGTAAAGCACGAAACGGACGATAAGGGCACCACAAGAGAAAAGGTAAGCTATCTTGAACCGACACAGCACCCCGACTGCAAGCATAAGTTCAAGACCGCCGTGACCGCCGATACCGTATCAGCACCGAAAAACGAGAGCTTTGCGGCAACCGCAACAACGGAAGCCGCTACGGAAGATGACGGCGATTATCCGTTCTGATGGGGGAAATAATGTACGAATATATTCCCGATGAACTTAAAAAGCTATCAAACTGGGTGTGCTGGCAGGCTGTACCCGATGAGGCAGGCGGTAAGATAAAAAAACTTCCGATCGATCCTCATACGGGTGATGCTGCCCGCTCCAACGATCCGTCCACATGGTCGGATTTCAATACGGCTGTAGCGGCTTCGGCAGGTTTCGCAGGCATCGGATTCATGTTCGGAAACTGCGAGTATTTCGGTGTGGATATTGACGGAGTGGGTGACGAGATAGCCGCATTCAAAGACGGTGAAAACAACATCATCACCGAATTTATAACAACGCTCCAGTCATATACCGAGCTGTCGCAGTCCGGCAAAGGCATTCACATAATCTGCAAAGGAAACCTGCCGAAGCAGGGGCGCAGACGAGGCAATGTCGAAATGTATGAAACGGGTAGATTTTTCGTCATGACGGGCAAACCGTGCGCCGAATATATGGATATAAACGAGTGCACGGAAGCTATAAAGGCATTGCACGAAAAGTACATAGGCGGAGGGCGTGAGCCTTCCGCTGTACCCCGTGCTTATATACCGGCACTTCCGGCAACCGCAAATGATATTATAACTCTCGCCGGAAAAGCAAAGAACGCACCACGCTTCAATGCACTTATGCAGGGCGATTATTCAGGATATGTGTCACAGTCTGAAGCTGATATGGCGCTTTGTAATATGCTTGCGTTCTGGTGCAGGTGTGATGCGGATATGATGGACTGTATATACAGACAGTCGGGGCTTATGCGTGAGAAATGGGACAGACGGCAGTCGGGCAGTACCTACGGTGCTATAACGATACAAAAAGCCATAGCCGACTGTGAAAAGGTATACGAACCGGCACAGAGATCACCGCAGTTTACGGCAAAGTTCACAGGTGAAAGCTCTGCCGTACACGCAAAGCTCGATACGGCACAGGACGAGCCTGTAAAGCTGTACACATTTGACGATACAGGGAACGCAGAACGCCTTATAGATCTGTTCGGCAGGGAGATCCGCTATAGCTATATAGACAAGCGCTGGCTGTATTATGATGGCAGGAAGTGGTGCTACGACAACAGCGGAACAATAGAGCGCATAGCCGATAAGGCAGTGCTTGCGATGAAGGCAGAGGCTAAGGCATACGAGCAGATGGACACTGAGGACGGCGGAGATATGGCAAAGAGCTTTGAAAAACACCTGAAATCAAGCCGAAGCAACAAGTCGAAATCTGCAATGCTGAAGGAAGCACAGCATCACGTTCCGATAGTGCCGGCACAGATGGATAAGTACAAGATGGTGCTTAATACTCCGAGCGGTGTTCTTGACCTGAAAAGCGGTACGCTGAGTGAGCATAAGCCGGAAGCATATTTTACCCGTATCACGTCGGCAGAGTACACGAGCAACGCCGACTGTCCGCAGTGGCTGAAATTTCTTGACGAGATATTCGGCGGCGACAAGGACCTTATACGATATGTTCAGAAGGCGGTCGGCTATTCGCTGACAGGCTCAACGGCGGAGCAATGCGTATTCTTCCTGTTCGGCACGGGCAGAAACGGAAAATCAACGTTTCTTGATATTATCCGTGCAATTATGGGCGACTACGCAAGCAATATCCAGCCGGAAACAATAATGGTACGCAGTAATCAGAGCAGTGCCATAAACAGCGATATAGCACGTCTTAAAGGCGCAAGGTTTGTTACGTCTGTAGAGCCTAACGAGGGCGTGCGTATCAACGAGGGTCTGCTGAAGCAGCTTACAGGTGATGATATAGTTACTGCCCGCAAGCTGTACGGCGATGAGTTTGAGTTCAAGCCCGAATTCAAGCTGTGGATGGCGACTAATCATAAGCCGATAATCAGAGGCACAGACACAGGTATCTGGCGCAGAGTGCATATGATACCGTTCACTGTACAGATACCCGAAGAAAAGAAAGACCCACGTCTTAAATATAAGCTGTGCCGTGAGCTGCCCGCTATCTTCCGCTGGGCAGTAGAGGGGTGCATACTGTATCAGGCTGAGGGACTGCATATGCCGAAGGCGGTAGTCGCTATGGTCAAGGAGTACCGCAGAGAGATGGATGTTATCTCCGCTTTTGTCGAGGACAGGTGCACAGAGGGCAAGGACTGCTATGCACAGGCTAACGTGCTTTATGCGGCGTATGCGCAGTGGTGCGATGACAATAACGAGTATAAGATGTCAAATACGAAGTTTGGCGTTGAATTGTCGAAAAAGTATCCTAAGGTGCGAGCAAAAAACGGTAATTGGTACATCGGAATAGCTATAAGCTGAAAGGAGGGTGAAGGGTGGTGAAGGGTTTAAGGGTTTTTCTAACCTTTCATACGGAAAATGAAAAAAATAAATATATATATAAGGTGTTGGAAAACGGGCAAAACCCTTCACCACCTTACACCGAATGATTATGAAGAAGATAAATTTCAATGATCCGGCAACATTTGAAAAGCTGGAGCATATGGCATACGAAAACACGCTTGATTATACCGACTTTCCGCCTGCCGAGTATAAATACTTCGATAAGCTGTCACAGCTCGGCAGTATCTACCGCAGCGGTCAGCTTCCGAAGGGACTTTGCAAAGAGCGTAAGGACGCATATCTTTGTGATTATCGCAAGGACGCAGACAAAACACGGAAAAATCACGAGGCAGAGGTCGGATACCAGGAGAATATACGAAGGTCGGACGAGCTGAGATGTGAGATCAACAGCACAAGAAATCACGATGTCAAGCTGATGCTTGCACTGAGGTGTATCGAGCTGATGACCGGCGAGGAAGGATTTGAAAGGAGAAATTTAAATGAGTAGTTTTTACGAGTGCGAAATGAGACCCGGTTGCGTTGCCAGCCACAATAGGTATGGCAGTGTTACGCTTGTCACAGCTCTTGTGACGGAAGATTATCCTCAGCTGTGGGCTGTAGAGGCAAGAGATGGTGAGTTAAAAATTGTGCGTGAGGATGATTTGTACGATTTCGGATACTATGGGGAGTGATAGAATGACAAAGCAGAAACTTAAAGATTACCGATACACCTGCAAGTGTAGCAAGCAGGAGGAAAAATGAAAGCTGTATTAAAATATCCCGGCGCAAAGTGGCGAATATCCGAATGGATTATCTCACATTTTCCTGAACATAAAGTATACTGCGAGCCGTTTTTCGGCAGCGGAGCAGTATTTTTCAACAAACCGCAAACCTACATAGAAACGATAAACGATATAGACGGGAATATCGTAAACCTTTTTAAGGTGTGCAGGGATAACCCGGAGGAACTCGCACGGCTAATAGAATTTACGCCGTTTGCCAGAGAAGAATTTGAGAATTGTTACGATAAATCGGATGATTCCATAGAACAAGCTCGGCGAACGCTCGTGCGGTATCATCAGTCTTTCGGAACGAGCAACAGCAGTAAAAAGTCGTGGAGAAATGTTCAGACCTACGGAGGGCCGAGAACAGCAACCATGTGGAACTATCTGCCCGGAAGAATAGCCGAAGTTTGCAAAAGGCTCAAAGAAGCGCAGATTGAAAATATCGACGCAATAGAGTTAATAAGGCGCTACAACGATGAAAATACGCTTTTATATTGCGATCCGCCCTATCTACAGAGCCTTAGAAAGAAAAATATATATTCATGCGAATTGTCGGAGGAGTACCACATAAATCTGCTGAGTGTACTTAAAGAAAGCAAGTCCAAAATCGTGTTGAGCGGGTACGATAGTCAGCTGTACAACTCAATGCTTTCAGGGTGGAATACCGATGAGAAGCAGACAACGGCTCAGATGGGTAAACATCGAGTAGAAAAAATATGGCTTAATTTTGAGGAGGTACAATGACCGCTAAAGAATACCTATCACGCTACCATCTTATCAACATACGCATAAATCAGAAGATAGATCAGCAACGACAGCTCAGGGAACTCGCTACCAACATATCGCCGTCATCAAGCGGAGGACACAACAGCGGGGTATCGGACAAGGTGGGTATGGCTGTTGCAAAAATTGCAACACTGGAGCAGGAGATAAACGCAGAGATAGACGAGCTTATCGGTGTCAAAGCTGAGATAGAGCATACTATATCGGCAGTGGCTGACGAGCGGTTAAGGCTGATACTGATAGCACGGTACATAAACTGTAAGACATTTGAGTATATTGCCTGTGAGATGCACTACTCGTATAAGCAGATATGCCGACTTCACGGTAAAGCACTTCTGAGGGTGCAAGATGTCCTTGAATGTCCTATTGCATCTGTGATATGATTACGATAGAAAAGAAGCGAAAGCGTAGTGACCGAGGAGCGGCTAATAAGCCGCCAGGTCACCTTTTCTATCAATTATGCGTATAAGAGTTATCCATTGGACCTCCTTTTTCTTAGTCAAGCCGTCCGCTCTTCTGATTCTTTCGTGCGGGCGGTGACGAATACTTCAAGCACTCTGTAAAGGGTGCTTTTCTTATATCTGATTTATGTTAAAAGCTTGTTCAAGATGTGGTAAAATCCACAAGCCCGGAGAATGCACAGCCGGGATAAAATACACGCAGAAGATACGGGACAGCGAAGCCGACAAGTTCCGCAACCGCAAAATATGGCGCAGAAAAGCCGATGAAATACTTGAGCGTGACGGTCACTGCTGCAGGGTGTGCCTGTCGGCAGGTATTATCAACAGCACGGACCTGTCTGTGCATCATATTGTACCGCTGAAGGTCGATTATGACCGCAGGCTTGATAACGATAACCTTATAACGCTGTGCCGCTATCATCACGAGGCGGCGGAGCGTGGGCATATCAGCAGGCAGGAACTGGCAACTATGACTTGTACCGTCGATTTTTCACACCACAACATATAGTGGTACAATTCTATACATCACAATATATAGTGTACCCCCCTACCCTTGCGATTTTTGAGGGGTCCCGGTCTGACATCTGACCGCCACCTCTTTACACGATATATTCCCAATATGACTTTTGAAAGGAGGTCTGAGTATGCCGAGAGGAGCAAAAACGATCGATAACTGTGCAGGACACAGGACAAAGAAAGAAAAGGAAAGCCGTAAAAATGCGGAGCTGGGACAGCTTACCGGAAAGAAGCTAACAGAGTTTAAGCAGGTGCGAGAGAACGAAACAGCACATAAAGAATTTCAGCGTATCCAGAAGCTGCTTAAGGTTGTCGGAAAAGACGACGCCCTTTATTCGGCAGGGATCAACCGCTATTGTGAGCTTGTATCGGAAATCGAGCAAGTGAAAACGGATATGCTTGTGATACGGCAGACCGCCGATAAATTGAACGCCGCATTTGAAGAACAGCAGGACAAGGAAGAACTTGACAGCGGTGAAATAATCAAGTTTACAAAGGCATACACAAGCCTTATCACACAGTCGATGAAATGCGATGACAAAATCATGACGAAGCGAAAAATGATGAGCGACATCGAAAAGGAAAACGGTTGGACGGTGCTGTCAGCTATCAGAGCAATACCGAAGCAGGCGGAAAAGTCCGAAGATGACGCTTTAATGAAGATATTACAGGGAGGTGAGAGCAGTGAAACTGTTTGATAAGATATTCAGACGTGACACTGAAGGCACGGATATTGAAGTGGCTTTCGGGCTAAAGCAGATAAGCAATATAACGAGAGAACAGGCGCTTGAGATCCCTGCGGTTTCAGCGGCTGTTAATTTTATAGCCGGCACAATAGCAAGCCTGCCGATAAAGCTGTATAACAGCAATGACGAAGTTCAGACAGCGGCGGAAATCACAGAAGATAACCGCCTGTATCTGCTGAATGAAGAATCGGGTGATACTTTGAACCCGACAGAAATAAAGCGTGCGGTTATCCGTGATATGCTCCTTGACGGAACGGGATATATGCACATAGAGCGAAGCGGAAACGAGGTTTCGGCTCTCAGATATGTCCGTGACAGTGCCGTAAGTGTGGAGAAAAATTCGGACGCAATCTATAAGACGCTCCGTATGCTCGTTGACGGCAGAGTGTACAACCCTTGGGATTTCGTCATTCTCAGTCGTAACAGCGTTGACGGAGGAAAGGGAGTAAGCATACTTGCCGAGAATCCCACGCTCTTGACATCAAGCTATATGCTGTTACAGCTTGAAAAGGCGATGAGCCGCAGAGGCGGTAACAAGAAGGGATTTCTGCGTACAGAACGTAAAGTAGACGAGCTAGCGATGCAGACTATACGTGAAGCATGGAGAAAGCTTTATAGCAACAACGGCGACGGCATGATGATACTGCAGAACGGGCTTGACTTCAAGGAAAGCAGCTCCACCGCCGTTGAAATGCAGTTAAATCAGAACAAGGTGACAAATGCAGAGCAGATAGCAATGCTGTTTGGATTATCTCCCGATGTGCTGTCGGGCAGAGCCGATGACAGAACGTACATAAACAGCATAAGGACAGCCGTACTGCCTGTTGTTTCTGCGTTTGAAATGGCACTGAACAGGGCGTTACTGCTTGAAAAAGAAAAGAACAGCAAGTATTTTATCATAGATACTTCCGAGCTTCTGAAAGCGGATATTCTGACACGCTATCAGGCGTATCAGATAGGTCTTGCGGCAAACTTCTTACAGCCGGATGAAATACGCTTCAAGGAAAACCTTGCGCCGCTCGGACTTGACTTTATCAAGCTCGGACTTAACGATGTGCTTTATGATCCGAAAACAAAGCAGATATACACGCCAAATACCGACAGCCACGCTAAAATTGATGATGCAGGCTTGCAAAACGGCGGTGAGGGTGATATAATAGCAGAAAAGAGATACAACGATAAGCACGATGAAAAAGGGCGGTTTGCAAGTAAGGGCGGCGGCAGTGCGACAGGCACAGGCTCGCTTAAGATGAGCAGAGCGGAAATCAAAAAAGTGTCGAGTGAGATAAGCACGAATTACAGAAAATATGCAGGAAAGAAAAAGTGCCTTCATTACACACTGTGGCATGATGAGTACTTTGCATATTATTTTATAAATAACGGATTTGCCGATTATACATTTACAAAGAAAGTGAGATCTTGAATATGGAAGAACTGAAAGTGCTTTTAGAAAATGTCAGCGATTCGTATTATGATTTTGTGCAAGGAATATTGCTAAGTGCGAAAGAACATTATGATCGTATAGATGAAATCATTGCATATATTAAAGATAACCCTAAAGCCGACACTTCTGATATTATCGGTTGGTTGCTATTAACTATGGACGGGATTGATTGCGATAACCCTGTAAGCATAGTTGATGAAGATGACGAGGACGAAGAATGAAATTGAATATGACGACCGCTCTTAACAAGGGCGGTTTTCTTATACCGTGTGCAATTGATTGCACTTCATTTTAACTTGCATAGTGCGCACTAACGATATAACAAACGGCTCAACAAAGCCAAATGTTAATTTGCAGTGTTTATTTGCAATTATATCTGATTTTAAACACAAACTTTGCAAAAACAGCCGTTTTTTGTGAAGTTCGGCGCAAATACAAGCAAACTTAATAATTTTACCGCCCCTTTTGGAGCGGTATTTTTATACCTGAAATATGAAAGTGAGGTTTTTAAACATGAACAAAATTAAGAAAGTTATTATTGCCGCAGTCGGTGTTTTACTGTCAGCGGTTCTTCTGTGTGGTTGCACGGAAGCTGACAGAGTGACGTACAATGTGCAAAAAGAAGCCGATAACTTCAATGTGACAAGGCGGTTGTCGGTTATCAATGCAAGGAGCGACAAACCAGTGCTTGAGCTTATTGGTAATTTTTCTATTTCAAACAACGAAGCAAACGAGCTGGTTGTAACGATAGAAGTTGCTCCGAACGTGTACAAGGTTGATTATGTGTATTTGAATGACTGGACAATGTACACAGTGGAAGACGTAAGCGGTGCTTACGTTGACAAATATCATTACGAGATCAATTTCTTGCCTGAAATGATTGTGCCGATTACATTCACAAGCAAAGACTGATAATTTTACCACTCTGCAAAGAGCGGTATTTTTATACCCACAACACAGAAAGGAGTGATAAAAATGAAAATCGAAATCCGTTCCGCTGATCTTATGCACATCAGCGGATATGTAAACGCTGTCGAGCGTGACAGCAAGCAGCTTCCTGCATCAATGGCGCCCGGCATGACAACGCCGTTTGTTGAGCGTATCGTAAGCGGTACGTTTGCGAAAAGCCTTAAAGATCATCCAAAGGTCGAGCTGAGGTTCAATCACAGCAAGGTGCTTGACACTACAGACGGAACGCTTAAACTGCGTGAAGATAGCATAGGACTTCATGCAGAAGCCGACATCACCGACAGAGAAGTGATCGCAGAGGCGAGAGCAGGACATCTGACAGGGTGGAGCTTCGGCTTTTCGGGAGCACAGGCGCACATTGAGCCGTGTGACGAGGGAGTTCAGCGCAGAATGATTACGGGATTGACACTGCACGAGGTGTCAATTCTCAACCGCAATCCCGCATATATTGCCACATCAATAGAAACGAGAGGCGAGGAAACGACCGTGACGGAACAGCGCAGTGCCGAAAACGATACGGTCGAGGTAACAGGTGAAATCCGGGAGTTTATCCCCGATTACAGCAAGGAAATAGAAATCTTACAGCTTATGTCGGATTACTCCGACGGAAAGGAAACAGTATGAATTTAAAAGCACTCATCGAAAAGAGAAATGCTCTTATCGCCGATATGAAGTCACTCTGCGATAAGGCTACAGCAGAAACAAGAGCGATGACAACAGAGGAGCAGACAGACTATGACGCTAAGAAGGCGGAAGTCGAGGCACTGAACAAGACAATCCGCTCAATCGAGGAGCAGAACGCTCTTAATCTGAACTCTGCAAAGTCAGACGGCACAGCAACCGACAAGGAGCAGGCGGAAACAAGAGCCTTCGAAAACTATCTGAGAACAGGCCAGATAGTCGAAACAAGAGAAGATGTCAATCTGACAAAGGGCGATAACGGCGCAGTTATCCCTGCAACTATCGCAAACAAGATAATCCGTAAGGTTATCGACATCTGCCCTATCTATCAGATGGCAACAAGATACACGCTCGGCGGCACGCTCTCGATTCCTTATTACGATGAAGAATCGCAGGCTATCTCAATGGCGTATGCCACAGAGTTTACGGACCTTGCAAGCACATCGGGTAAGTTCCTCAGCATTGAACTCAAGGGCTATCTTGCAGGCGCACTCTCTAAGGTTTCAAGAAGCCTCATCAACAATTCGCAGTTTGACATCGTTTCTTACGTTATAAACGAGGTTTCGACTGCGGCGGCAAAGTGGATCGAAAACCAGCTTATCAACGGCACAGCAAGTAAGATAGACGGTCTTGCCGCAGGCGTTACACAGGTGGTAACGACCGCATCGGCTACAGCTATCACAGCAGACGAGCTTATCGACCTGCAGGAAACAATTCCCGACGTATATCAGGATAACGCCTGCTGGATCATGAATAAGGCTACAAGAACCGCTATAAGAAAGCTCAAGGACAACGAGGGCAGATATATCCTCAATCCCGATGCAACGGCAAAGTGGGGCTATACACTGTTCGGTAAGCCCGTATACACAACCGACAGCGTATCGGCTATCGCTTCCGAAAAGACAGCTATCTACTACGGCGATATGAGTGGCCTTGCCGTTAAGACTTCCGAAGACGTGTCTATCCAGATACTCAATGAAAAGTACGCAACACAGCACGCTGTCGGCGTTATCGCATGGGTGGAGATTGACGCAAAGGTCGAGAACGCTCAGAAGATAGCCGCCCTTAAGATGAAGAAAGCAGGAGGCTAATAACCTATGACAGTAAAGGCAACGACCAACTTTTCGGGCACCGTCAGTATGGCAAAGGGCGAGGAGCGTGAGCTCCCTGCCGGTCCTGTGCTGAACGACCTGCTCTCCTGCGGGTACATAGTGCCTGTAGACAAGGAGGAGAAAAGTGAAGCTAAGCGAGGTAACAAGCGCAAAGATTAAGGCATTCTGCGGTGTCAGTGATGACGAGGACGGAATGCTTGAAATCTGTGCCGGAGCGGCAAAATCCTATATCAAGGGATACACGGGGCTTGACGATGCTCAGATAGACGAATACGAAGACATCACGGTGGCTTACTTAGTGCTTATAAACGATATGTATTCCTCCCGTGACTTCTCGTCCGACAGAGCGTCACAGAACCCCGTGACCGCTCAGATACTTGCCCTGCACAGCGTAAATCTGCTGAACGGAGTGAATGAGAATGACATTTAATAGAAAAATCACGCTCATATCCTCCGAGCAGAAAAACGGCTCACAGGGCAAAGCAGACAGGGCGGTAAAGACCGCATACGCTAAGGTATCCGAGCCCGGCGTAACGGCAAAATATGCCGCCGAAACGGCAGGGTACAAGTCGGAGCTTACGGTGTATATGTGGAGACGTGAATACAGCGGTCAGTCGGTCGTACAGATTGATGGCAAGCGGTATCACGTTGAAACAACCGGAGCGGCCGACAGCGACCTGCATATAAAGCTTATACTGGCGAGAGGAGGCTGACAATGATGACAGAAAAGATTGATACGGCGCTCTCGGCAGTATTTGAGCATTTTTACAGCTATATGCCTGAGTTTGAGGACGGCGAAGAGCCGGAAAAGTATGCGGTGTACAATTTATCGTACAGGGATACGTTCTTCAGCTCCGGCAGGGCAAATATACGGCAGTATTCCTTGTTTGTGAGCGTATTTTCGCCGCAGGCAGACATTGAGCTGTATGACAAAACGCAGACGGCGATAGAGAATGTAGGCGGTATATTTACCGGCACTACCGATCTGTCGCAGTTTGATGTTTATCCCAACAGAAAAATTTTAGTCATGGAGTTTACGCTCTATGAGGAAAGGACATAACTATGGCAAAAGTAACACAGGGTACAGATCGTAAGTCGGCTGTATGCACAAAGCGTTTTGCGTATGCGCCGCTGACAACGGATAACGCCGATACGCTGGCATACGGTGACGTGACCGAGATTAAGGACATACTTATCACAACAAAGTACACGCCTAAGATGAACAGTGCATCGCAGTATGCAAGCGGCGTTGAGGTTGACAGCTATGTAGCTAAGGCAGGCGGTACGCTTGACGTAACAATTGTGAACACAAACTCCGCCGACGAGGTGGCGCTTTTCGGTGCAAAGGTAAATACGTCAACAGGCGTACTTGAAAGCGGCAAGGACGATGTTGTACCCGATGTAATGTGCATCTACAGCACTATGACATCAGACGGCAAGATAAACCTGTACAAGTTCCCCAAGTGCAAGTTCACTTCACAGGGCGAGAACGTACAGACGACCGATGAGAACGGCGTAACATTCAATAGCCTTGCACTGCAGGCAAATTACAAGGCGCTTATCAACACGGGTGTTGATATGTACTGCGTAAAGGGTCTTGATCCTGTAGCGGATAAGACAAGCATTGACGCATGGTTTGCGACCGCTTCAGGCGTTATTGTAGCTGAAGCGTAAAAAAGTACAGATATGACGGGGCGGGAAACTGCCCCGAAAATTATCTATAAAGGAGATTCGATGTGTTCACAGAACTTTTAAACAAGAAAATTTACATCACAGATACTTTATATCTGCGATATGACATAAAAGCGTTTATAGAAGCGGAAGAAAAGGGCATCAGCCCGTTTGAACTGACATTCCCTCTACCGCTTGACTACATCAGAGCAGGGTTCAGGTGTTGCTTTGATGAGCTGGGAGCCGACCCTGTAAAGCGTTCCGAGATAGTGGCATATATGATAAAGGAATTGTCGCAGGAATACCTGCAGGATATGGTGCTTGCCGCTACGACCGCCGCACTTCCTGCGCCGATAGTGGGAAGTAAGCCGACAGAAGAAAAGCCCGACTTCAAGAAGCTCCGCAGTCTGTTTATAGATATTATGGGACGGACGGAGGAAGAATTCATATATTCCACGCTTTACGAAATAACTGACAGATGGAACGACTACGCAACGTTTATGGGGTACAAAGCCCCGACAGAGAGGTTTGTACAGTATGACGATTAAAGACAGCCGTGCGTACAAATACGCCGTGTGGGCATCGCAGGACAGCTCCGGTAAGGTCGGAAGATACGTCAGAAAGCAGTGCGCCGAATGGCTGAAAGCTGTCGATGACGGTTATGTAGACACTCAGGAATGGAACAAGATAACCGCACTGCTCAAAGCCATACAGCACCCGGACTTAGGCCGTGATATGTACTCATCGCTTGAGGATTACAGTCTGCTTTTTATCTATGCGGTGCTTTGCACGAAAACAGACGGGAAGCTGTATTACAGCACGGGACTGCTCGAAATCGCCCGAAAGAACTACAAGACGTTCACAGCGGCGGTAATATTCATCATCGGTATGCTGACACTGCCACGCTTTTCCCGTCTGTTCTCTGTAGCTCCCGACCTTAAGTTGTCAAGCGAACTTAAGGTTGCTATCAAGAAAATCATAAAATCCTCGCCGCTGCTTGAAAAGCATTTCAAGGTTATGCGGTCCGAGATCAGATGCTTGATGTGCGACACGGAGTACACTCCGCTTGCGTACAGTAAGGATAAGCTGGACGGTAAGCTGGCACATCTGTTCCTTGCCGATGAGGTCGGAGCGATGGACGGCTATCCGGTTGAAGCAATGCGTTCCTCGCAGATTACGCTTAAGAGCAAGCTTGGAATACTTATTTCCACACAGTACCCGAATGATGATAACGGCTTGAAGGACGAAATAGATATAGCTAAGAAACAGCTTGACGGGGTGTACAGCTCCGGCAAGAAATATTTTGCACTGCTGTATGAGCCGGATATTGAGCTTGTACCCGAATGGAAAACAAACGACAGCGTGTTGTATCAATCGAATCCCGTAGCGGTCGATAATGCGGATCTGTTCTCGGAATTGAAAGACAACCGCCAGCTTGCCGTGCTGTATGAAAACAAGCGTGAGAACTTCCTCTGCAAGCACTGTAACATTCAGTACAAGGGCGTAGGCAGTGAAGGCTATGTTGACCTTATATCCGTACAGAACTGCTCTGAAGAAGTGCCTGACGAGTTCTGGCAGGGTAAGATAGTCTATCTCGGACTTGACCTCTCTCAGACAGAGGATAATACGGCGCTCGCTATGATATGCTATCACGAGGGCAGGATATACGTTAAATCAGTAGCGTTTGTTCCAGCGGAAAAGGTGGAGGAAAAATCGGTAAAGGAACACGTTAATTACAAAACGCATATTGCAAACGGTGATTGCTTTGCGTGCGGCGATTACATCATAGATTACGGCTTTGTCGAGAATTACATACTAACGCTGAAAGAAAAGTACGGTGTTATTATTGCTCAACTCGGCTTTGACCGCTGGAATGCGCTGTCAACGGTGCAGAAGCTCGAAAGCGCCGATGATCCGATAGAGTGCGTAGAGATACGACAGCATTCAAGCGTGCTTCACGCTCCGACAAAGTGGCTCAAGGAGCAGATACTCACGGGAAATATAGTGTTTGCAAAGAATGAACTGCTTGAGATAAATTTCAGCAACGCAAGGTGTACAGAGGACACGAACCTGAACAAGTACGTCAATAAAAAGCGTTCCGCAGGCAAGGTCGATATGGTGGTATCGCTGATAAATGCTGTGTATCTGCTTCAGCAGGAGATACTTAACGGCGATTGCGGCGTGTTTGTGCAGTATTGACAATGTTCTCCGCTTGCTGTATAATGTAGGCAGAAAAGGAGGAAATACTTATGTATTTGAAATTGTTAACTATGAGTGGACAGGCAGCGACAGCGTCCAGTGCATCGTTATCCCCGATTTTTTCGGCTGTGCTTATAGGAATAGCGTTAGGTGCCTTCATTTTTTATGGCATTTGTAAAATTGGAATACCTAAGAATGCAGATAGAAACGAGAAATACTATTTGCAGGGGATTTACAGATTTTTAGCGGTAATATGCTTGATTATTGTGATTTCTGCATGTGTAGGGCTGACAATGGCAATTTCGATGTTTATATAATGGTGAAATATGGACTTGTTTTCGGGAATACTAATAATGACAGTTGTCGGCAGCGTAATTGGCGGATTGCTCGGTCCTATTGTTGAAGCTGTAAAAGAACATAAAGCAAAAAAGCAGGCTTTTGAAATTACCACAAGAGGACTAACCGAATATGACACGTTTTTTACAAAAGTAGCTGGCGTAACGCACAACGGCATACAGCTTATATTGCCAAAATTAAAAAGCGGCTTACCTTTATGTTTTATTAGAGAAGCAGATAATCCTTATGACGACAATGCTATAAGGGTAGAGTGCAACGGCAGAAAAATCGGATATTTGCGAGCTGAGCTGGCGGTTGACTTAGCACCAATTGTAGATAACGGCGGTACGATAACAGGCACTATTGCAAAAATAACGGGCGGAGACGGCGCATCGTATGGCTGTAATATAGAAATTACAGTATGGACAAAACTTTAAGATTAAGCACATCTGAGAGGGTGTGCTTTTCTTATGCGAAAAAAATTTTTCAAAAACCTCTTGACTTTTGTGTCACCTTATATTATTATACTTATGGTGACACAGAAAAGAGGTGAATTTAATGTCTCCAAGAACAGGCAGACCAACAGATAACCCCAAAAAACACGAAACAAGAATACGAATGTCAGATGAAGATGTCGCAATGCTTGAATATTGCGCTAAGGTAACAGGAAAAAGCAAATCTGATATAATCCGTGAGGGTATCAGAGAGGTCTATAACAAAATAAAAAAATAGAACGTTGCCCCTCACCAAAGTTGCAAACGTTCTATCCACCAGACAGATTGCTCTATCTGAAATCTATTATACTCGGATAGAGCCTTCCTGTCAAGTTAGAAAGGAAGTAATATTATGAGTAATTTACTGGAACTCGAAGAAGCTACGAACAAAAACACGGCTATAGCGCAGGGCATAGAGCTGATGAGACTTGCCGCTATAGCTAATGAAGAAGTTGAATTGTCAGATTTCACTGATTTCATTCACTATCTCGCTATGATTGCGACCGAGAACGCAGGTAACCTTGAGAAAATTAAAGAGAGAGCATTTAAGGAAGCGAGAGAAAGCAAGGCTAACGATAAAAAGGCGGTGAGCGCATGAACGAGTTACAGACATTCGATTATAACGGCTCACAGGTCAGAACGGTGGAAAAAGACGGTGAAGCTTGGTGGGTGCTTTCAGATGTATGTGTTGCTTTAGGAATATCTAATGTATCACAGGCGGCTTCACGCCTTGATGAAGATGAACGGTCTATGTTTAACATAGGGCGTCAAGGTTCTACTTGGGTTATCAACGAAAGCGGATTATACAATGTAATTCTTCGTTCCGATAAGCCACAGGCAAAACCGTTTCGTAAATGGGTGACTTCCGAAGTCTTACCGACAATAAGAAAGACGGGTCAGTATAATGCAAAACCGAACAAGGCACTCGAGATAAAGGAAACCAATGCAAGAGTGCGGTTATCAAATGCGTTTTTAAAACTCGCAAAAGTTGATACGCTTTCTTCGGAATACAAAAATATACTGGTAGCAAAAGCCGCCGAAGCATTAACGGGATTCCAGCTTATACCGCTGCCTCAGTCGGAGCAGAAGATGTATACGGCTACCGAAATAGGAGAGATGTTCGGCGTATCAGCTCAGAGAATCGGCAAACTGTCGAATCAGTACGGTATGAAAACCGAAGAATACGGTACTTGGTATCGTTCCAAATCACAGTACAGCAATAAAGAGGTTGACAGCTTTATGTATAATGACAAGGCTGTGGAACGCTTTAAGACGTTAATTTAACACCAACTTCACAAATCAGAAGCAAACTTAATAATTATACCGCTCTGAAATGGGCGGTATTTTTATACCCAAATTTCTGAAAGGAGCGGTAAAATGTCTGATGATTTATTCACTCTCGACTTGTCCGGAATGGACCTTAAAGATCTCATTCAAGTAGTAAACGAAATGGATAGAAAGCTGAACAACAAAATTATCCCTGAAATTCTTGAAGAAGTCGGCGATGAACTGATAGACGAAGAACGGCGAATGCTGCAGGGCAGGTCAAATAAAGACGGCTCTCCGACAAAACTCAGCGGTCTGCTGACGAAGCAGATAACAAAAACAGGCAAGCTGTATAAGGTGAAAGCCGGATATGACACAGCTGCCATAAAAGCGCATCCTGAAAGCGTAATTATCGAGTTTGGAAGACCGGGCAAGAAAAGCCGCAAGAAAGGCGGCAAGGATAAGCTCGGCAGAAAAATAGGCGCTGTGCAGTCATACTCGCACATCAGAGCGGCGCTTATATCAAAGAAGAAAGCTATCACGGAGCTTGCGGAAAACCGCTTCCGTGACGAAATAGAAGAACTGTGGGAAAAGGGAGGTAAAAAATAATGGCACAGGAACTTACTGCGAATTTCGGGGCAAACAGTACAAAATTTTCTAAGGGCGTACAGGAAATAAAAGCCCAGCTCACCGAACTTAACAAAGCCCTTGAACTCAACAAACAAGCCATTGCAGACACAAATAAAAAAACAAAGGAATACGAAAAAGAGCTTGATCAGCTGAAAACAGCCGAAAAAGAAAACGGCACAGCTACAGAAGAACAGAAAGCCCGGATGTCGAAGCTTGAAAAGGAGATTGACAAGGCACGCACCAGAGCCGCACAACTTAAAGCTGAACAGATCGACTTGAAAACCGAGCTGAAAGAAACCACAAGCGAGCTGAAAAAACAGAAGTCAGGCGTTTCCGGCGTGTCCGATGAGATGAAAAAGATGAAAACGCTGATAACCGGATTTATTGCGGCTTACGGCGGTAAAAAGCTGTGGGATCTGCTGATAGGCTCGAACGCCGAAATGGAGCAGTACACGACATCTCTCGAGGTTATGCTCGGTTCTGCGTCAAAAGCGTCGGCTATGATAGAGAAAATGCGGGACTTTGCCGCAAAAACGCCGCTTACGCTTGAAAACGTAATCTCCGGCGGTTCGCTTCTGATGAGCTATGGTGTGGACGAAAGCAATCTTATCGATACTATGACAAAGCTCGGAGATCTCGCACGCGGTAATGCCGAGAAAATGGACAGAATAACGCTTGCCTACGGTCAGATGCTTGCAAAGGGCAAGGTCACCGGAGAAGAGCTTAGGCAGATGGCGGAGGCAGGTGTACCGCTTCAGACAGCACTTGCCGAAAGCATAGGCGTGACAGGTGAAGAATTTTCCAAGATGGTTTCCGCAGGCAAGGTCGGCATAGACGATCTGAACAAGGCTATAACTGGGCTTACAACAGGCAACGGCAAGTTTGCGGGAATGATGGAAAAGCAGTCACAGACTATGCAGGGCATGCTCAGTACCTTGCAGGATAATCTGTCCGAATTTATGCGTAAAATGGGCGAGGGAGCTTTCGGAGAAGTAAAGTCGGCATTACAGGAAGCGTCCGATCTCTTAGCAGAGTGGGAGGAGGACGGAACGCTCGATAAGTGGGCGCAGGGAGTAGGCGTACTGCTGAAAAACCTAATCGCTTTTCTGAAAACGGCTATTTCTGTAGGTCTTGACTTCAAGGAAGCAATAATAGCAGGTGCTGTGGCTCTTGGCACGTTTAAAATCGCCATTGGAATGGGTAATGTCATAAGTGCGGCGGTAGCGTCAATACAGCACTTTACAACAGCTACAAAGGCGGCAACAGCTGCACAGGCGACATTTAATGCTGTCGGTGCGGCAAACCCGTATGTGTTTATTGCCTCGGTTGTGTTGACAGCAGTTGCAGGAATAGCGACATTCATTGCCACAACAAACAACGCTACACAATCTGTTGAGGAACTTACGCAGGCAGCTTCCGAATTGTCTGACGAAGCGCAGAAATCGGTCGATAAGGCTAAAACGCTTGAAGAAGTGATGGCAAAATACGGCGAAGTTGCTAACAGTACTAAGTCTGCCGCAGAAAAGACACAGACGCTGAAAGACCTGCAGGAACAGCTCAACAGTGCCTACGGCAATACTAAGGACGCTATAGATCTTGTGAACGGCAGTTATGAAGAAAATATAAAGAAACTACAGGCGGCAACAGAAGCAGAGCGGGAGAATGCAAGAATCAAGGCGCAGGCGGCTTTGATTAAAAGTGATGAAGCACAGCGCAATATCGGTTCAGAAGAGTTTACAATTTTCACAAACCCTGATACATACGATACTGATTACAGCAAATGGGCAAAGTATGAATCGGCAATTGGAAACTCTGAAATATCAAGAATAAAGAAAAACGACATAACTTTTTTAGGGAATCCTATTTACGGGCATGAAGACAAAAATAAATTTTCTCTCTTTATAGGCGGTAAAACCTATAAAGAGAGAGCTGAAAATATTAAGAAGATTTTATCGTTAATGGATGCGGATGACGATCACGGCTCTTTGTACACTGCTTTGGCTGATAAAATGTCGGAATATGACGAGCTTGCTAAACAAGTTGCAGCAAACGAAGCCCTCCTCGCCGCCGCAACAGAAACCACAACGAAGAAAACCGAAGAAAACACCGAGACCAAAAATAATAACATAAAAACCACCGAAGAACTCACCGACAGCACATCGACACTCGTCAAGAATCTTAACGAGCTGGCCTCTGCCTACGCAGAGCAGGGAAAGAACGGCAATATATCCTATGACACTATGCTGAAGCTTATAGACGCAGGGTATACGCAGTGTATAAGCCTGGACAACGAAACGGGCAAGATAAAACTGAATACAGAAGCGTACAAGGAGCTTGCAAAGGCAAAGCTTGCTTCACAGATAGCGGAGTACGATGCTAAAATCGCCGAATCAGACGATTATCAGAAAAAGTATGATGAAGCCTTTAAGGCAAATGATGCCGCAGGTATGGCGAAATACTCAAAGCTGCTTATCTCTGCCGAAATAGAGGGCGATACCGATAAGCTCAAACGTGATGCACTGAAGGCAATGTATGACAACTTCGATACCTATATGGAAGCTGGCAGTTTCAGCGGTTCGGGCAGCTCTTCATCGTCAAGCAGTTCCGATAACGAGTTTAAGAAAGCTTCGGAAGCATACAAGACCGAAGCGGATAAAAAAATTGCTCTCATAAAGCGTGAACTTGAAGCAAAGAAAGAACTTCGTGACGCTACTATAAAGGCTATTGATGATGAAATCGAAGCCCGCAAGCGTCTGAACGAGGACAACGACCTTGAAAAGCAGATAAACGAGGTCAAAGCACAGCTGAAATACGGTCAGCTTGACGAGTTCTCCCGTGAGCAGATGGAGAAAAAATTGCAGGGATTGTACGATGATAAGGCGGAAAAGGACTGGCAGAGAAATGCACAGGAGCGCAAAAATGCCGCAAATGCTAAATACGAAAGCGAGCAGAAAAGCTACAACAATCAGATCAGCGCAATCAACGAAAGTCTGAAAACCGTACAGCAGATTATGTCGGCTATGGCCGACGGTTCAAAAACCGTTGAAAGCATAGTTAATAACGACAACACACGGAATAACACGGCAAACGTTAACCTTATCGGTACGGCTCTGACAATGGCTCAGATAACAAAGGCTGTCAAAGACGCACTGATGGACGATATTGTAATCAGATAAGGAGAAAAGTATGGAGAAAATCACATTTTCAACCGTTCTCGGCACGGCGGTGACGATAGACGATGTCAACACATCATCCGATGCAGACGGATACATACCGCTCCACCTGCTGAGTTTTGAAGGCAATGCACTCGGATATAAGCACGACAGCTCCGAGCGTGTAGGCTTTGACGGTGCGGGATTTTACGGCGCAAAAGCAAATATCCGTACTATCACCGCAGAAATCGCTCTGCTTCCTCGCAGCGGAAAGCCGGCTACAATGTACGAGCTTCGCAGAAAACTCCTGCGGTACTTTCCTGCCGGTGTTGAAGGCACACTGAAATACACGAACAGCGCCGGCAAGACATATCAGATTGAGGGTGTTGTCAGTGAACTTCCTGCGGTAGAACGACAGGTAGGAGTGCTGTGTACAGCAAAAATAACGATTCTGTCATACGTTCCGTTCTGGCGTGTAAAAGCGGAAGATGTGGAGGTATCAGTCGCTGCGGGAAAAACGCAGTCGGTAAATTTCACAGCGCAGACGGAGGATAAAGTGCCGGCTATGCTCAGCATAACGGCAACAGCTGCTATGGCGGGTAACGATACGCATTCGGCAATAATTACGCTTTCGGGGCGTGAAATGCCTGTGTCGTACAACAGCATGAGCGTCTACGGCAAAGAGCCACAGGGGACATACAAAAGCACCACCGGAGAGCTTCAGCTGACAAAATACCTGAGCACAAGTGATGTGATAAACATCGACTGGGGACTTCTTGGCAAGGTGTATATACCGTATTCACAGCGTTCCGGTATCGACCTGATAAAGTCAACATCGCAGTATATCTATCCCGGCAATAACACTTTATCGGTAAAGAACATTGCGACAGCGGGTACGATAAAAGTAAAGCTGGTGCGTTTTGATTATGTAAGGAGTATCTGATGATAGTTAGAGTATACGATTTTTTATCGGCTGAGAAGCCGAAATTCTCGCAGAATCTTGTCGGCATCGTATCCGATGTTGAAAGCTTCAAATATACACGCAGAGCATATGACATCGGCAGTTTCGAGATGACAATACCTACACACGCAGATGAAGCCGGCTGTATACAGCCGGACCGTATGCTGATAGTCGGGGAAAAGCTTGGCCAGACATATATAGCGAGCGATCCGACAAAGCGTATAGTAAGAGGAACGTTTCTTTACGTTACGGACATTGAAAAGAAGGATGATAAAATAGCTATCACGGGATATGACCTGAAGTATCTGTTTGCACTTCGTGTCACACTTTTTCCAAAGGAAGAGCAGGACAAGGGAACATACGGCTATTATGTCACAAGCGGCACGACATTTTCGTGTATCTCGGACATTATTAATTACAATATCGTAAACGCTACAGACAGCGACAGACAGATATACGGCATGTTTGGTATAACGATGCCTGTAAATCAGATCAACGCAGACCCGCCGCTTACAGGCATACAGGATGACCGCTACATGACACGTCTTGAGCCTGTCAGCACAGCAATTTTTAATCTGCTAAAAAACTGCAAGACGCATTTTTACGATATGCGGCTGATTATAGATGACAATGCGGAAGACAGCGACAACTACAATCCGCACATGGAATCAAGTGAGGACAAGCCTGTTATCATCATAGACGAGAGCAGGTATAACATAAAAAGTTATACACGCAAGGACGGAACATCGGCATACAAAAACGCTATATATGCTGTTGTCGGCAGCGGCGACGCTGTTACAGTGAAATGCGTAAAGCGCCCTGATGATACCGCAAGCGGAGTAAAGCGTAAAGAGGTTGTACTTGATGTCGATACCGACAGCGTAGCCGAGATAGACAGATACGCACTTAAAGCGGCGGAAGAATATGTGGTATCCGATGATTTTGAGATAGAACCGCTGTTTATGGATGACGAAGCCGAACCTGAGCTTGCGCAGAAGGTATCCATCCGCATTGACGGGGTGGAGTACGAAACGGTCATAACTGAGATTACAGACGAGTATGCAAACGGCAAGCATACGCAAAGCTATGTCTGCGGTGACAAAAAGTTGAAGGTGCTTAATGTACTGAACAAGGCAACGGCAGGAAATACACAGAAAATCATAAACAACAAAATTACTACCGGTAATGCCGGCGGTGTCGGCAAGTTTACCGATACCGACAGAAACTGCGAGGTGTTCAACGACTACAAAAACAATGTTGCATCAGCGTACTATTCTCACGCCGAAGGGTATATGACTACAGCGAGCGCACCGTACAGCCATGCGGAGGGGAGCAACACTGTAGCATCCAATCTATCCTGTCATGCAGAAGGCAGTGAAACGACCGCTTCGGGAAATTGTTCTCACGCTGAAAACACTGGCTGTATTGCAAGCGGAATCAACTCACACGCAGAGGGGTATTACACGAAGGCTACAGGCGAGCATTCGCACGCATCGGGAAATCACACAATTGCGGGGTGGGAGGTCTTTGCACTCGGAAGGTATAACAAAAAGGCTGAAGATGTGGCACTTGTTGTTGGCAACGGCTGGGGAAACGATAGCTATGAATATAGGAGCGACGCCCTGACGCTTGACTATAGCGGTAATCTGCATATTTCGGGAAAGTTTACAGCTGACGGGGGTGTCGGCTATGTGCTTCCCTCTGCAACTGCTGACACGCTCGGCGGAGTTAAGATAGGCGATAACATTAACGTATCGGACAGCGGTACAATATCGGTTAACCTGTCGGCGTATCTGAAATCAGATGAAATATCGGACTGGGCAAAGGCTGAAAGCAAGCCTGTGTATACAGCGGAAGAAGTCGGGGCGGTTACGGCTTCCGAACTCGATAGCAAGGATTACCTCAAAGCTACAGAAATAACCGGACAGGTGATTGACCTGAACGACATTATGCTGAACACGGAATTAGACAAAGGCAAGAGTCAGCGGTATTTCTGCGCATCGGCATCCGCACAGAATATATCAAATCGCCCTGTGTCTGCAAATGAGCCTTTTGAGCTTACTGTTGACAATATCCGCTATGTAAATGCCGACGCATTTAACAGCGTCCAAAGGTACACGTCCGCTACCAGAAAGCGGTCGTACACACGCTGGTGTGACGACAATATATGGCGAGCGTGGATGTGTGATACGGATATAGTTATATATGGCACTGTAACATCAGAATTACCCAAAAGTTTTGACTATGCCACATACGGCGAAGGCTACAATCAGGTAGAGATTGAGCCGTACTATGACAACAACGCAAGCCCTATCAGAAATCGTATTGTTTTGACGTTGACAAGTGCTACATTCTACGACAGAGATGTGCTGACAGTCGGCGATTCTGTTGAGCATCTGAAAATCGAGAACGGCACCGTTACGATGTCATTGACAGGAACAAAAACCCTGTCATTTATGATAAAATACACTAACAAGAGAGCGTAGGTGATGAAAATGCAGATATTTCCGGATGGAACGTTTGTCCTCGGTGGCATCGAAACTGAGGACGCAGTTATGCAGGGAGCGAGGGTGATTCCCGACGATAGTGAGGAAGCTCTCGCCATATTGGCAAAGCAGGGAAAAGAAGAAGCAAACAGCGCCGAATAGGCGGAAAGGACGAAAAAATGAGCAAGATACAGATTATTATTGACAGCATAGCAGGTACTGTCGGGGCAGTTTTAGGCTTTATGTACGGAGAGGTAAGCGGTCTGTTCTGGGCGTTGATAGCGTTTATGGCACTGGACTATATCACAGGTGTGATTGTGGCCATAATCGAAAAACGTCTGTCATCAGAAGTCGGTTTCAGAGGTCTGGCAAAGAAATTTCTGATACTGGTATTTGTTGCTGTTGGCCACATTGCCGATACATACATACTCGGCGGAACTCCTGCCGCAATGTCGGCCGTGATGCTGTTCTATATCGCAAACGAGGGTATCAGCATAATCGAAAATGCGGGCAATCTCGGACTACCCGTGCCGAAGAAGCTGAAGGACATAATGGCTCAGCTGAAAAAAGAAAGCGAGGAAAAATAGAATGTTAAAAATCAAGGGAATTGACATCAGCAGGGCGCAGGAGCAGTTCGATTTTACGGCAGCTGTGTCGGCAGGCGTGAAGTTTGTAATTATCCGTGCCGGCATACGCACAGATGAGGACACTTACTTCAGACGCAATATCGAGCAGTGCAAAAAACTCGGAATAGATTTCGGCTGTTACTGGTATGTTACGGCGACAGACACGGCGGAGCTTGACAGGCAGATAAATGCGTGCGTCAAGGCGATAGGCAATGAAAAGCCGTCATATCCCGTGTTCTGCGACATGGAGGAACAGCGTCAGATAGACAACCTCACAAGCAAGGAAAGAACCGATATGGCGCTTGAGTTCTGTGATAGGCTGAACAAGGCAGGGCTTCCCTCGGGAGTGTACGCAAATCCTGCGTGGCTTGAAAGCTACTATCAGAAGGAACGTATTGTTGGAAAGCGTGATATATGGCTTGCACACTGGACCGAAAGCCCAGATTATGCAAGCCGGTATGACTACGGGCAGAAAATGTGGCAGTGGGGTATTGACAGTATCGCAGGCAAGGATGTTGACGGGGATATTTGCTTTGTAGATTATCCTGCGATAACGGCAAAATGGTACAAAGAAAACTGCGGTGATGTGCCGGAAAAGCCGGAAAAGCCGGAAAAGCCCGTGAATCTGTTTAAAAAAGGCGACAGTGTAAAGGTGAAGCGTGGTGCAAGGTTTACGAACGGAGTAGAGCCGTATTCTTATGTATATGATACGGTCTATACCGTTCAGCAGGTGTCGGCAAGCGGCAAGGAAACGCTTATAGGCATCGGCTCGGTGCCTACCGGCTGGCTTTATACAGAGAATCTGTACAAGGCGGAAAAGGCGGAAAGCACGGGAAACAATGACATAACGCAGAAATTCGCTGTAGGCGATAAAGTCAAGGTGAATTACGGCGCAAAGACGTATAACGGCGGTTTGCTTGCGTTGTTCGTATACACGAATGTGTACGAGGTTATGCAGGCAGGCTCGGGTGACAGAGAGGATTATATCGTCATCGGTCAGGGCGGGCAGGTCACTGCGGCGGTAAAGGCAAAAGATTTAAAGAAGGTTTAATAAACGGTTATCCCCCGGCGGAGTAAAAAGGCTCTGTCGGGGGATTTTTTGTTGGACAATAATTACGCCATTTGTATGATTTTTGACAATTTTACAGGCGTTATAAAAACGTGAAATAGCACAATTCCAGTGATTTTAACGGACTTTGACTCCGTCACTCGTGGGTTCAAATCCCGCTATCCCAGCCATGCG
>ERZ1034976.630-NODE-630-length-32177-cov-6.239275_pt1 | contig 32177 bp, 25 predicted proteins | sample MGYA00520623_ERZ1034976 | MGnify/ENA primary metagenome ERZ1034976 (study PRJEB33766, sample SAMN09781774) | gut metagenome | biome: gut microbiome | host: Homo sapiens | place: Madagascar | study: EMG produced TPA metagenomics assembly of the PRJNA485056 data set... | reverse complement strand
GTGATCACATTTGATGGCGCATGGCAATAGGTGCTTTTCATCAAATTTTACAACAGTATAGGCGATTTCATCCAAATTTCTATTGCTTAATTGTATATATTGCATTAGAATATTTTATATATGTTATAGAATCGGGGTTATAAAATGGGATTTGGATTTGGGAAAAAGAAGAAAAATATTTCATCGGACACAGCTCCCGCGGCCGCAGATATCAAGACTACTCTTGACGAGGACGGCAATGTGGAGATTGTTTCCAAAAACTTCAAGATGAAGCCGACACAAAAGCTGGCGGAGCAACCATCCAGTGAAGGGGACACTTGGATCTGCTGGGGATGCGGACAGCCTACGGATCAGGATATCTGTCCTGTCTGCGGTAAGAAACGCACAAAGTAACAACACACACAAGGGGCTGTGAAAAAACTCGATTGAGTTTTTTCGCAGCCCTTTTTTACTTTATTGCAATGCGGTCACTGCGCATCGCTTACATTTATTTTCTCTACACTCTGCTAAAATGTGATTCCAAGAGCATTTATTATGAGTCCCCATGCAAGTCCTGCAGCATACAGCACCACTGCTATCCTTATATTCTCCACAGGTCTATGCCTGTTCATCCTAAAGAGCACCACAAGGCCTACTCCTGCACTCACAAGAAGTCCTGACATCATAGCACCCGCGCTGAGTATTCCCTGAAGATACAGCTCGGTTATTATGACTGATGCCGCACAGTTAGGAATAAGACCCACCAACGCTGCTGCCGCCTCTCCAAGCACAGGCACATCATTGAATATGCGGGCTATGGATTCCTCTCCTACAGCCTCTATGATCACATTTATCACAAGTGAGAATATAAATATAAATATCGCAATCTTTGCAGTGTGCACCAGAGCAGATCTGAATATTCCACCCTCGCAGTCGCAGTGTTCCTGTTCGCACACCTCATGGATATTCTTCTCTCCCAAATGTCCGTGGTCGTGACTATGCTCATGGACATAGTCATGCACATGTCCCTTTCCTTTCTTCTCAGCAGCATCCTTATACACTATATTCTGTGTGTGTATGGAGCTTTCTGCCGCTTTTGCAGTGTCACTGTGCACATGTCCGACATGGTGTTCGTGTTCATCATGTCCGCCATGTCTGTGGACTGGATCTATCTTCTTTACCTGGATCGGCTTTCTCAGTCTGTCCAGCACAAATCCTACTATATAGCCTGTTATTACGGCTATGACCGCCTTTGTCGCAAGGATCTTCACTATTGTCCCCGCGCTTATCGCGTCATTTGACAGCATGATCGGCAGCATCTCGTCCGAGGTTGACATGAACACGGCTATGAGCACGCCCGCCCCTATCACGCCTCCGCTGTACAGGTTGGATGCCATAAGTGAAAATCCGCACTGTGGCACTATTCCCAGCACTCCGCCAATCAATGGCCCAAGCTTCTCTGCCTTTCCAAGCACATGTGCCTGTCGGCCTGCAGTTTTTCTCTCAAGCCACTCCATGACCACATAGGTGATGAGCAGAAACGGGATAAGCTTCACCGTATCAAACAGTGCATCCTTAAATGAATCTATAAGCAATTCCTTCATATTATAAAACACTCCTTCTCAGATCAGCACTCGTAGATATTGTACCCACAATTGTCCTGACTGAATCCAAAATACTCCTCGTTGGTCATATCCATGAAATAGCTGCATATCACCCTGCATATTCCGTTATGGCAGACAAACAACACCGACGAATCCGGATATGTCTCGCGGGTTTCAATTATCAGATCGTACGTTCTCCTGGCGATATCCATCATGGATTCTCCTCCGGGATATCTGTATGCGAACATCCTTTTGTTGTTCAGGAAATCCCTGTCGTCCCTCTGAACACCCTCATACACACCGTAATCCTGTTCTATAAGCCTCTCATCCGTGATGACAGGCAAATGCTTTCTCTCCGCCACCGCCCCGGCCGTCTCCTGTGCCCTGGAGAGCGGCGATGCTATTATCACGTCAATAGAGCAGCTATCCAATCTCTCTGCAAGAAGCTGTGCCTGCTGAAGTCCTTTATCTGTAAGAGGGGAATCTGTCCTGCCACAGACCTTATTAAGTCTGTTCCATTCCGTCTCTCCGTGTCTTGCAACATATAACTTCATATGTTTTCTCCTTCCAGTCATATTGAATATCTGCTCTTTCTCCCAACTGTGTATTAACTACAAAAATCTCATATCTTTATAGTATTAAGCATTTTTGCAAATTAATCAACTGTTTTCGGCTGTTAAAACGTCTGGAATTATCTTCTATATACTCATGCTGTCTGAGCTCGAACTATTGTCTTTGTTCTGTGAACTGCCATTTGCGCTGTCATTCTGCCCATTATCTAAATCACCATCAGGTCTCTGCATATTTCCATCATCTGAATTGCCACCTGGTCTCTGCATATTTCCATCATCTGAGTTGCCGCCTGGTCTCTGCATATTTCCATCATCTGAGTTGCCGCCCGGTCTCTGCATTCCGCCATTATCTAAATTGCCGCCCGGTCTCTGCATTCCGCCTGAGCCCTCGCTGTATGTAATATCATCCAGTGTAAATGTACTGTTCTGGTCACCGACAGTCAAAGTGTAGTTATCCCCCTGTTTCATGTCTGATGTGCTGATAACAACCGAGTTAAATTTCTTATCCACCTTATAGCTGAGCACCTCCTTAACATCTGAATCAGTAAGTGTGATCGTTTCGCCGGCGTCAACCCACTCATCAAAGTTAACAAGAGCCGAGCACTGTGTGGACTCATCTCCAAATCCCTGAGCCATACCGGAACCACCCACAGCTACGATCTCGCCGCCTGTTATCGCAGCACAGATTCCGTAGTCCATCGCGCCATTGCCATTGTCCGAAGGGCCGAGTACATGTACGCTGCCTCCTGTAATTCCAATGTAGCCATTGGAATCTATTCCATCACCGTTGGCATTTATATTTATCGTTCCTCCTGTTATAAGAATATATGCATCATTGTCGGCATCCATGTACACTCCGCCCATGCCTGGGCCGCCTCCAAAACCATCATGGTTGTCTCCCGAGCCTGAGCTGCCTCCAGCTGCATTGAAGCCGTCATCACTGGATATCACATCTATATCACCGCCAGTCACAAGGATCTTATACCCCTCTACCCCCTCACAACTCTTAGATACATCTATATCTCCACCAGTTATTATCAGAAGTCACTCCGCATGGAGCGCGTCATCCCCAACCGATATGTTGATGTCTCCGCCTTCTATATATACATATCCATCCTGCTGGTCGTCATTTCCCGCATGTATACCATCCTCATCACAACTCAGGTTAAATGTTCCATCCGCAATTCTCACGCTATCCTTGCCTTTTAGGCAGTGATCCTGACTGTCTATGGTATAAGTGCCACCTGTAACCACCAGGTCATCCTTGGACACGATTCCATGTCCCGTAGTGTCTTTGACCGTCAGGCTTCCGGTGCTGCCCAGTGTAAGGTCGCATTTGGCAAATATCACGGCATCCACATTGTTGTCATCCGTCTGAACGTAGTCCCCGGACACCGTAAGACTGTTCTCTGCCCCTTCCGCCAACGTAACAAATACCTTGTCAGCGTTCTTCGCATATATTGCCGCCTGCATCTCCTCCACAGTCATCTCTGTCTTTACACTGGTATTCTCTGCATCCGCACTGCCATTTGGGCTTTCTTTATCAGCGTCAGTCTCTGTGCTCACTTCACTTGTCACCTCAGTACCTGAAGTCGAGCTTGTGCTCTGGATGGTCGAACATCCGGCAAGCATTGCCATGCACATGGCCGCTGTCAACCCTATAGCCAGACATTTGCGGATTCCCGCTATATGTCTCATATATTTATTCTTCCTCATACGATCATCTCCTTACTAAGTATCTGCCTTATCAACTGACTTCTACAGTGTCATATCTCCTGTATCCACCTGTGCCAGCATGATCTCAAGGTTGCCATTTCTCACTCTGAGCTTATCTATCATATCCTTCTGATTTGTGTCATTCTTAAGCTTCACCACATATGTAAGCTTGAACAGACTTCCCATGTTGGTCGTCTTCACATTTGTCAGTCTGTAACTGTCTGTACAGTCGGCAAGTATCTCATCAAATGCCTCTGTATAGTCGAGATTTTCAGGCACGGTGATCTTCAGGGCTCTCTCTCCATCCCTTCCACCGCCAAATCCAGTAAGGCTGCAAATGAACATCGCTCCGCCAAGTATGACGGCAAATAATACTGCATATCCTATAAATCCCATTCCGGTCACAAGTCCAGCTCCCATCGCAAGGAATATGGCGCATATCTCCTTTGCCGAACCTGGAACCGATCTGAACCTTACAAGGCTGAATGCTCCTGCCACCGCAACGCCCGCGCCAACATTGCCATTTACCATCATAATCACCACGCACACAACCGCAGGTATAAGTGCCAATGTCACCAGAAAACTCTGGGTGTATTTACTTCTGAATGCGTAAACCAACGCAAGGAATACTCCTATTATAAGGGATACCGCTATGCAGATCAGAAACTCCTGCACTGATATCGTTGTCGCTGTTCCAAATATACTGTCAAATAATCCTGTCATCTTCTATCTCCTCCTGTCTATGTTTACCACTTTATCATTTACATAATTCGTCTTTTTTAGTTTCTGGCTTTAAATGTATATGATCCACTTATGTCAGCCTACCATCTGTTTATACGCCTCTCCATACTTTGAAAATGACGTCTTGTATGCTCCATACTTTGTGAGCAGATGTGACAGCCACAGCGGGAACCCGCCTGACATCTTGATCTCCATCAACACCTTATATTCTGGTATGACCTTGTGCCCATATGGTTCTTTCTGAAGTGTCAGATCGTCATTCTGCCACAGTATATTGTAATCAAACGTGATCCTGAGCTCCGGATCATCTATTCCTTTGTAGGAATCTCTCTCATACGAGAGAACCACCGCAGGCTCCAGATCCTTGTACACCTGCATGAAGTAATCTATCTCCCTTCCTATCTGACAATCCTCGTGCAGCGGCTGATCGCCCACCAGATAATCCATGGCCTCCTGTTCAGGCACCTCCAGCCTTCTTTTGTACACAACCGATTTGTATTTCTTCTTGAGCTCAATAAAAACCTCTGAATCGTCATCCGGGACTCCATAGCTTCTTAGCCTGAGCTTCTCTTTGTAAACCGGCTTTTCTATGGAGTCTCTGATGAGCCTGTGGGAAGGAGTGTCAAAATATATGTTAATGATCTGGCTATGCGCAAACCTGTCCGGCTGCATATACCTTATCATTTCGCTCATTATCTGCTTGTACTGGTATCGAGTCAGCATGTATTTAAGTTCATATCTTTTAAACGTGTTGTCTGCCATAAGCATCATCCTTTCTTTACCTTATCTCCTCTTTATGATGCTATAATAGCCTGTAAAACTTAAACGAACTTTAAATATAAAAAATTGTCTTCGGTGACTCCTGTTGGTGTGTATTCTCTACGTTGTATATCCAATCGGTAGTGCCGGCGACCGAACTTTGACGCTTCTGTGCCGCCGCAGAGAGCTAGGCGCCCTTATCGTGCTTGGCGCGGCGTGCACGATGGAAGCAAAGTCAAAGTGAGGGTAGACAAACGTGATTGGATATACAACATAGAGATTACACCAACAGGAGTCACCGAAGACAACCGCAACGCAAAAACGCCCATCTGCGGATCACTCCACAGATGGACGTCTATAGTCTTATATTATAATCTTATGTCTAGTTGATTTGAAGATGTGGCTCTCGCCAAATGCTTATGATTAGCAAACACCCTGAGCAAGCATAGCGTCAACAACCTTCTCGAAACCGGCGATGTTAGCACCTGCAACATAGTCTGCGTTTCCGCCAACTGTCATGTTGTATCTCTTTGCTGCATCTGAGATGTTAGCGTAGATTGTCTCCATGATTCCCTTGAGCTTGCCATCAACTTCCTCGAATGTCCATGAAAGTCTCTCGCTGTTCTGGCTCATCTCAAGAGCTGATGTAGCAACACCACCTGCATTTGCAGCCTTACCACCAACGAAGAGAACACCGTTCTCCTGAAGGTACTTAGTAGCCTCAAGAGTTGTAGGCATGTTAGCGCCCTCTGTTACTGAGATAACGCCGTTTGCAACAAGCATCTTAGCATCGTCAAGGTTAAGCTCGTTCTGTGTAGCACATGGAAGAGCAAGGTCACACTTGATTGACCATACGCCGTGATCATTTGCATCCTTCTTTACATGGTACTCAGCTGATGGTCTGGCAGCAGCATAAGCATCAAGACGTGCTCTCTTAACTTCCTTAACTTCCTTAAGAAGTGCAACATCGATTCCTTCTGGATCGTAGATCCAACCTGTAGAATCTGAACATGTAACGCACTTAGCACCTAACTGCTGAGCCTTCTCGATTGCGTAGATTGCAACGTTACCGGCACCAGATACAGCACATACCTTGCCAGCGATGTCAATGTTGTGATCCTTTAATAATGCGTTTGTGAGGTAAAGTAATCCGTAACCTGTAGCCTGTGTACGGGCAAGTGATCCACCGTATGTAAGTCCCTTACCTGTGAGAACTCCCTCGAATGATCCGCGGATTCTCTTGTACTGACCGAACATGAAACCGATCTCTCTAGCGCCTGTTCCGATATCACCAGCTGGAACATCAACGTCAGCGCCGATATATTTGCTAAGCTCTGTCATAAAGCTCTGGCAGAATGCCATGATCTCTCTGTCTGACTTACCCTTAGGGTCGAAGTCTGAACCACCCTTACCACCACCGATAGGAAGTGTTGTAAGTGAGTTCTTGAATATCTGCTCGAAACCAAGGAACTTGATGATACCAAGGTTTACTGAAGGATGAAGTCTAAGACCTCCCTTGTATGGTCCAATGGCATTGTTGAACTGTACACGGAAACCTCTGTTTACCTGTACCTGTCCGTTGTCATCAACCCATGGTACCCTGAACATTATCTGTCTATCCGGCTCTGTGATTCTCTCAAGGATTGCGTTCTTTCTGTAAACTTCCTCGTTTGCATCGATGCAAGGTCTGAGTGATTCAAGAACCTCTGTAACTGCCTGTAAGAACTCAGGCTGATCTGCATTCTTTTTCTTTACTACTTCAAGTACTTCATCAACGTATGACATTTTTATATCCTCCTAAAGCTTTATTTTATTGATTGTTTTCCAACCACTAGGCACATTATATTACAGTGCATTAATAATGTAAAGTGAAAACTTAAAAAATCCAAGTAAAAAGTTGTTTTTACTTGGATTTTATCATATCGCATATGCGATTTTGTGGATTTTTTAGGTTTTTCCACAGTGAAACCTTATTTTCTAAATTTTACTGCTTGTCATTTGCAGTGGTACTCCTTATCTCATTATCTGCTCTCCAGTATCTGCACCTGTGCTTTACGCAGGTTGAGAACACAATCTGCGTCTTGGTCTTGCCAAACCTCTGGAGTTCTCCTACGAAATGATCCAGATCAGCAGTAGTCTTAAATCTCACCTCAATAAGCATTGAGTAATCCCCGGTAACACAGTTACACTCAACTACATTCAGCACGCTGTCTATATACGGATAGAATTCTTCCTTCTGGTCAGGTGACACCTCAAGGTTGATAAATGCCTTTATATAGTGGCCCATTGACTCCGGATTAAGCTTGGTGGTAAAACCCTCAAGGACTCCCTCCTCCAACATTCTGTCTATACGGGTTCCCACTGCTGTAGGTGACATTGATACTGACGCAGCCATATCCTTAAGAGAAGCTCTCGCATTCTCCTGGAGCATTGCCAATATCTTGCAATCCACCTCATCAAGTTTATAATATACCAGCTCACGCTTTTCCATTTTCCTTCTCCTTATTATCCCAAATATCAGCCCATTAAAAATTTGGCATGATCTCCGATTTCTTATAGTCGATTATACACCCTGTACTTAATAAAATAAAGAAAAATAGAGCAGCAACCATTTGAAATTGCCTGTTTGGTATCGCCACCTCATATTATGAGTAACGCCCCCTCGTTTACACTCGGCGGCAAGTCGATTGTGCCATTCCAATATGCGTTTTCAACGCATGGGCACAATCTCTCGGTGGCATTTCGTCAGCACCATTCTAAATGTGTCTTCGACACTTGGTGCTTCCTCTGGCAAGGGTTGCTGCGGCGTAACGATGTCAAAGACATCATTACAATAAAAGAAACTCTGAAAATAATCCACTCTCAGAGTTTCTCTCACTTAATAATTTATCTTTCTATTAGTTCTTGCTCTTAATGTACTCGTCAATGCCCTTGGCTGCTGCCTTTCCTGCACCCATGGCAAGGATAACTGTGGCTGCACCTGTAACTGCGTCACCACCGGCATATACACCTTCCTTAGTTGTCTTTCCATCAGCCTCGTCAGCTACAAGGCACTTCCACTTATTTGTATCAAGTCCCTTTGTTGTTGATGAGATAAGTGGGTTTGGTGAAGTACCAAGTGACATGATAACTGCATCCACATCCATAACGAACTCTGAACCAGGGATCACAACAGGTCTTCTTCTTCCTGAAGCATCAGGCTCGCCAAGCTCCATCTTTACACACCTGATTCCACATACCCAGCCGTTCTCGTCTGCAAGGATCTCTGTAGGATTTGTAAGAAGATCAAATATAATCCCCTCTTCCTTAGCGTGATGTACTTCCTCAACTCTTGCAGGAAGCTCCTCCTCTGAACGTCTGTATACGATATGTGTCTCTGCGCCGAGACGTAATGCTGTTCTTGCTGCGTCCATAGCAACATTACCACCACCTACAACTGCTACCTTCTTGGCATGCATGATAGGTGTATTTGAATTCTCGTCAAACGCCTTCATAAGGTTACTTCTTGTAAGATACTCATTCGCTGAGAATACTCCGTTTGAGTTCTCACCAGGAATACCCATGAACTTAGGAAGACCGGCACCTGAACCTACGAATACTGCGTCAAAGCCCTCGTCCTCAAGAAGTGAGTCGATGGTAACCGACTTGCCTACCACTACATTTGTCTCAATCTTAACGCCAAGACTCTTTATGTTCTCTATCTCTTTCTTAACTACCTTTTCCTTAGGGAGACGGAATTCAGGAATGCCATATACAAGAACTCCTCCCGGCTCATGAAGTGCCTCAAATATAGTAACATCATAGCCCATCTTCGCAAGATCTCCGGCACATGTAACACCTGAAGGACCCGAACCGATAACAGCAACCTTCTTGCCGTTCTTTTCCTTAGCAGGCTCAGGTTTGATTCCATTCTCTCTTGCCCAGTCTGCAACAAATCTCTCAAGCTTACCGATTGATACGGCTTCGCCCTTTATTCCTCTGATACATCTGTGCTCACACTGTGTCTCCTGTGGACATACACGACCGCATACAGCAGGGAGTGCAGATGACTCACTGATGATCTGGAACGCTTCAGCGAAGTTTCCTTCCTTAACCTTAGCAATGAATCCTGGAATATTTATTGATACAGGACATCCACCCATACATGGTGCGTTCTTACATCCTATACATCTTGACGCCTCAGCCATTGCCTCCTCAGCATTGTATCCGTAACAAACCTCTTCAAAATTATGAGCACGCTCACCGGCGTCCTGCTCACGAACAGGAACTCTCTTAAATACATCTACATCTATAGCCATTATTTGTCACCTCCGCAATTTCCACAGCCACCATGGTGTGTATCTCCTTCTTTAGCTGCAAGATACGCTCTTCCTTCTGCTGTCTTATATATCTGCTGACGCTTCATAGCCTCATCGAAGTCTACAAGATGTCCATCAAACTCAGGTCCGTCTACACAGGCAAACTTAACTTCACCGCCGACTGTAACTCTGCACGCACCACACATACCTGTTCCATCTACCATGATAGGGTTCAGGCTGACAACAGTATGGATACCAAGCTCCTTTGTGAGCTTACATACGAACTTCATCATTATCATTGGTCCAATCGCGATACATACGTCATATTTATTTCCTGCATCAACAAGTTTCTGGATCTCATTTGTAACAACACCCTTGCTTCCGTAAGAGCCATCATCTGTTGTTATGTACAGGTTGCCTGCAACAGTTCTCATCTGATCCTCAAGGATGATAAGTGACTTGTTTCTTCCACCGATGATAACATCTGCGTCAACACCATTCTCATGGAGCCACTTAACCTGTGGGTATACAGGAGCAGTACCGACACCTCCTGCAACAAACAATATCTTCTTATTCTTAAGATCATCTATGTTCTCATCGCATAACTCTGAATGGCAGCCAAGTGGTCCAACAAAATCTGCAAATGCATCTCCAGCCTTATAATTTCTCATCATCTCCGTAGCAGCGCCTACTACCTGGAATACTATGGTAACTGTGCCTTCTTCTCTATTGTAATCACAGATGGTAAGAGGTATCCTCTCCCCGTCATCTGATCCTCTGACTATAATAAACTGTCCCGGGAGACAATTCTTTGCTACTCTCGGAGCTTTTACTTCCATGAGATAAATTGTGTCTGTTAACTGTTCTGTTTTAACAATACTATACACGCGATCTTCTTCCTTTCTCTGTCCGGCAGATATTATTTTCTCAACCAAAATACTCTTCTACCTGTTTTTCTTAACTGACAAGCATAATAGACTAAATAATTTTTATCAATAAAGCAATCCGATTGTACCACACTGATATGCAAATAACAAGTAATATACATAAAAAACCGGTCATCACACCGGGAATTCCGATCCGCAGTGCAACAACCGGTATATCAGCTTAGTAATAATAAATCTCAGGCTTTTTTCTTCTTTGCCTTGGCTAACAGCTCTTCTTTGTGTCTCTTCTCATTCTCCAGATACATGAGCCGCTTCATGTTATCGAACTTCTTCTGTTACGTACGGATATCCGCCAGCTTCCTGTCTGTCTCCTCCTGCAATCCATTGCTCTCAAAAACAAGAAACTTGTCAAATACTCCCGGATAGGCAAATGTCTTCTCAAGATTCTGAAGCTCAAATATAACCTTAATGTGAACTCCGTCACACTCTATGACATTCCCCTGACCAAATTTTACGTGTCTCACCTTTTCATTTTCAAACATTCAAATCTTCCTTCCAAATACTAAAACACATTAATGAAATATTACCGTGAAACTATTTCATATCTCAATCCAACTCATTTTTTATCCACATCTATAATATCAAATTTTCACGTTTAAAATCCATAGTAAATCGACACGAAAATCAATTTCGTTACTTTATCCACATAATATGGCAATATTTGTAAATTATCACAACTTGACTTTTTATTAATTGTGCAAATACCTTCCGAATACCGGAGCTTCATTGTGTTTTTTTCTGAAATGTTTCATTTTTCACCAACCGGATCACAGGATCATCTTACATTTGACTTAAGAAGTTCCATGACCTCCTTCTCTGTAGCAAGTGATAATGCCTTCTCTGCCAGAAGATCCGCTTCTTCCTTTGTCCACTTGTTTATGGCAGCCCTGGTCGCCAGTACGGAAGTGGCACTTACAGAAAACTCGTTAAGTCCAAAGGAGATAAGCAGTGGTATCAGCAACGGATCTGCTGCTGCCTCTCCGCACATTCCAACCATTATGTCTGCTTTATTTGCAGATTCGATAACATACTTCATTGAACGGAGCACTGCCGGGTTATATGCGGAGTACAGATATGCAACCTTGGCATTTCCTCTGTCTACAGCCATTGTATACTGTGTAAGGTCGTTTGTACCTATACTGAAGAAGTCTGCTTCCTTAGCGAGAAGGTCTGCAATAAGCGCAGCGGCAGGGGTCTCTATCATAACACCAACCTGGATATCCTTGTCATAAGGGATACCGGCAGCGTCAAATTCCTTCTTTATAACCTCTACCATTGCTTTAACGGCTCTGATCTCATCCACACATGTTACAAGAGGAACCATTATCTTAATGTGTCCGTAGGCACTGGCACGGAGCAGTGCCCGGAGCTGTACTCTGTATGAAGCCTCATTTGCCAGGCAGTATCTTACAGCCCTGAAACCTAAGAAAGGATTATCCTCCTTAGCAAGTCCAAGATATGGGATATCCTTATCACCGCCAACGTCCAGTGTTCTGATTATAACCTCCTTGCCCTCCATGATCTCGGCAGCCTTCCTGTATGCCTCAAACTGCTGATCCTCACTTGGAAGCTGCGATGCTCCCATAAACAGAAACTCTGTACGGAACAGACCTATGCCTTCTCCGTCACAGCTCTTAACCTGCTCTGCGTCCTCAGGCTTGCCGATATTGCCATAGAGACTTACAGCCTTACCATCTGCGGTAACTGTCTCCTTGCCCATGAACACCTTAAGGGTCTCCTTCTGGACAAGCCATTCCCTCTTCCTGCCTACATACTCGGCTATCTCCTCAACTGTAGGATCAATTATACATATTCCATTATTGCCGTCAACGGCTATGTTCATTCCGTCTGTTACCTTATCAACTATTCCGTCTATGCTCAGTACTGCAGGGATCTCCAGTGCCCTGGCAAGGATTGCTGAGTGGGAGGTCTTTCCGCCGACCTCTGTTATGATACCCTCAACATTTTCCTTTATAATGCCGGCAGTCATGGATGGTGTAAGGTCTCTCGCCACAAGTATTGTACCTGCCGGTACATCAGCAATATTTGTATCGGGAACTCCTGTAAGTATCTTAAGCATGCGGAGCTTGATATCTGCCACGTCTGTTGCTCTCTGCTTTGTAAGCTCATCATCCGCCATCATGAACATTGATGAGAACATATCACAGGCTGACTCAAGAGCCGACTCTGCACATGTGCCTCCTGATATGGTTCCCTTGATTATTTCTTCCATTCCCGGATCGTTTAACAATAATATATGCCCCTCAAGGATCTCTGCATTATGCTCTCCGACCCTTTCCTTCATTGCATCTGCCATCTTCCGGGTCTTCTCAGTGAATACCGCAACCGCATCTTCATATCTCTTTATCTCTGCATCTGTATCTGTTATTGTCCTTACCACATATTCAGGCTTGACATCAGATATAACAACAGCCTTGCCCACACCATATCCGGCAGAACCGCCTATTCCTCTATACATATTGGCCTCCTTATACTTCCCCTTCGTTTACCGGGTACCTTAATACTTCATCATTTGCATTAGATAAAATCTTTCTGTCAGATAATACACAACCGGTGTCTGACGCCTGTCATGACATCAGACACCGGCTGTTAAAAACGCTTGATATTACTCGCCAAATCCTGACTCGATAAGTTCTACTGCCTTTGCAAGAGCTTCCTTCTCGTCTTCGCCCTCACACTCTACTGTTACCTCTGCACCGCACTTGATACATGCTGCGATAATGAGCATTACGCTCTTGGCATTTATCTTTTTGCCTGCGGTCTCAAGAGTTATTGCTGACTTGAACTTTGTCATTTCCTTTGCCAGCACTCCTGCCGGTCTCATATGAAGTCCCTGTGCATTAATTACTTTTACTGTCTGTGATACCATAATCTTAATCTCCCTTTTCCGTTATACTCTGTTGATTTTATTTCCGGGCCCATGGCCATCAGCCTGAGCATTTAGTCCTTAGTTTTGTCTGTTATTTATTTTTTACTTGTTTCTTATCCTACTCTTCAACAGGCTTCTTGATAATTCCAAGCATCACTGCTGTTATCACTGAACCTACAAGCCATGAAACAATGTAGAGTAATGGATTTCCAACTGTTGCAAATACGAACACTCCTCCGTGAGGTGCCATCAGCGTACACTTGAATGCTGCTGCCATGGCTCCCGCTACTGCTGCGCCAACGAAGGTACATGGGATTACATGAAGTGGATCTGCTGCTGCAAATGGGATAGCTCCCTCTGTAATGAAACCACAGCCCATTACAATGTTTGAAACTGTTGAGCCTCTCTCTGCCTTTGTAAACTTCTTAGGGAAGAAGATACATGCAAGAGCGATTCCAAGTGGCGGAACCATACCACCTACCATAACTGCTGCCATTGCTATATAGCATGCCTGAACTCCCGGATCTGTTATGGCCATTCCGTTTGATGTCATCTCTGCGGCTGTTGCCAACATCATTGAACCATATACATAAGCTGCCTTGTTAATAGGGCCTCCCATATCTATTGCCATCATTCCGCCAAGGATAAGTCCAAGGACTACAAGAAGGTTCTTATTTGCAAGGGATGTGAGCATGTTGCTGAGGCCTGTATTTACAACACCGATAAGTGGGTTGAAGATGAATATCATCAGCACTGCCACAAGGAACATTCCCACTACAGGGTAGATAAGTGTAGGCTTGATACCCTCAAGTGACTGTGGGAACTTGGAGCAAAGCTTTCTGAGGAGTAATACTAGATATCCTGCCAGGAAACCTGCCACTATACCGCCAAGGAATCCCGATACCGTGTTACCTGAGGAAGGACCTGCAAATCCGAACTTTGCAACAAAGTTCTGGAAGCCTGAGAGACCTTCCATATTGGAGAACAGGTAATTGGCATTTTCGCCTGCAAACAATGCTGCATTTCCCGAGGATGCAAGCAAACCGCCAAGGAAACCAACCGCAAGACCCGGCCGGTCTGCTATGGATTCTGCTATGAAACCTGCAAGTACAGGAACCATAAGTCCCATGGCAAGTCCGCCTGCGTATTTAAAGAATGCAGAAAGTGGTGTACATGAACCGAAGTTTGATCCACCGGTTGAACCGTATCCGCATATTGTATCAATAAGGAAAGCCAGTGCTGTAAGTATACCGCCACCGATTACAAATGGGAGCATGTGAGATACACCGTTCATAAGGTGCTTGTATATTCTGTTTCCCACACTGCCTGAAGCCTTTTCCTCTTTCTTTGCTCCTGCCTCATGATGTACAGGAACCTCACCGGAAACAACCTTCTCTATAAGCTCCTCCGGCTTATGGATACCATCGGCCACCTTGGTAAATAATACCGGCTTGCCGTCAAATCTTGCCGTCTCAACATTCTTATCTGCCGCAACTATTATTCCGTCACAGGCTGCGATCTCTTCATCTGTAAGTCTGTTCTTGACACCGCCTGAACCATTTGTCTCAGCCTTAAGGGGATATCCAAGCTTCTCGCCTGCCTTCTCCAGTGCCTCGGCTGCCATGTATGTGTGGGCGATACCTGTAGGACACGCTGTAACTGCAAGAACTCTGTAGCCTGTCTTTACCTCCTCAGGTGTCTTCTCCTCTTCTGCCGTTTCCTCAGGGAACTTCTCTGCCTCGTACTTGTCACACACTGCAAGAAAATCCTCTGTAGTCTTTGCTGCAAGAAGCTCTGCCCTGAAATTCTCATCCATAAGGAGCATGGAAAGTCTTGAGAGAACCTCAAGATGTACGTCTGCTCCGTTCTCAGGAGCTGCTATCATAAAGAAAAGATTTGAAGGAGCACCGTCAAGGGAATCGTAATCAACACCCTCAGGTACTGTCATTGCTGCAAGTCCCGGTTTCTTAACGGCACTGTTCTTGGAATGAGGTATTGCTATTCCTTCGCCTATGGCTGTGGAACCGTCTGCCTCTCTCTTAAGTATTCCTTTCTTAAATTCTTCCTTGTCAGAAATATTTCCCGACTCATAATGCAGATTAACCAGATAATCAATAGCTGCATCTTTGGAATCGACCTTTACCCCTAAGGCCACGCTCTGTTTTGATAATAACTCCGTAATCTTCATATGCGCTTCTCCTTTTCTCTTATTTTATTTTTTGGCTTTTTGTGCCTGTTTTTATTTTTTAGCCATCAGTCACATTTTGTTTCTACCGGCTATATTCTATAGCTATCAGCTATAGTTTTATGTTTTTGTTACAGTCTTGAGTACAGCTCATGTACCAGATCAGCTTCTGCCAAGCCCTCTGAAAATGCTGTTGCACTTCCGGTTGCTGTACCGAACTTCAATGCTTCAAGGTAATCATGGTCCTTGAAGTAGCTTGCTATGAAGCCTGCCACCATGGAATCTCCGGCACCTACGGAATTAACAACTTTGCCCTTAGGAACTCCCATTCTGAATACTTCTCTGCTCTCCGTAACAAGGATTGCTCCGTCTCCTGCCATGGATATAAGTACATTTTTGGCACCCATATCAAGAAGCTTCATTGCATATTCTGTTATCTCTTCATCTGTCTTAAGCTCAACTCCGAACATCTCCCCAAGCTCATGATTATTTGGCTTTATGAGAAACGGATGATACTTAAGTACATTTAGCAGAAGATCCTTTGTGGCGTCCACCACGATCTCAATATTCTTATCCGTCAGTCGTGACATTATTGTTTCATATATATCTGACGGAAGTGATGACGGAATGGTTCCTGCCAGTACCAGGCAGTCACCGGCTGTGAGCTTATCAAGCTGCGCAAATAACTTTTCAATGTCAGCCTCCGGGATATCCGGTCCCTGACCGTTTATCTCTGTTTCTTCCTCAGCCTTAAGCTTCACGTTTATTCTGCTCATTCCCTTATCAAGAGTAATGAAATCTGTGTCAACTCCGAGTGCCTTTACTCCGTTCTCAATCTCTCTTCCTGTAAATCCTGCCACAAATCCGAGAGCCACTGAATCAACGCCTATATTCTTCAATACAGTGGAAACATTTATTCCCTTGCCGCCGTAGAAAACCGCTTCGGCATTGCTTCTGTTTACTTCTCCAAGTTTAAGGTTCTCAACTCTTACTACATAATCCAGTGCAGGATTGAATGTAACTGTGTATATCATTTCAAAACCTCCTTTATTATCGTTAAATCTACATATCTATCATTTGCAAGTCTGTCAGTTATAATGCAGGCTCTTTTGATATCTGCAAATGTAACTGCCGTAACCTTGTCAAATTTACTGTGATCTGCCAGAACCACTGCCGCGTATGATCTGTTCACCGCCTCCTGCTTAACCAGCGCCTCTTCCACATCCACCGTGGAAAATCCATATTCAGGATGGATACCATTGGTTCCCAGGAAGCATTTTGTGAAATTAAATTTCTTCATTCCGTTTACTGCTTCTCCGCCTATGACTGCCTCTGTCCCTGCCTTGACCAGTCCCCCAAGGATATATGTCTTTACGCCCTTGGCGATAAGCTTCTTGGCATGGGCAATACCATTTGTAACTATTGTTGCCTTAGTATTTTCAATGTATTCAATCAGCCACCCTGTAGATGTGCCGGCGTCTACGAATATAAAATCATCATCATTTATCATGCTGACTGCGTACCTTCCGATGGCACGCTTCTCGTCAACGCTCTGCTGTTCTCTCTCAGACACGGAGGCTTCGTCTGATACATATTCGTGATCCAGAACTGTCGCACCGCCGTGCACCCTCTTAAGCTTGCCCATCTCGTCAAGAGTTATGATGTCCCTTCTGGCTGTGGACTCCGAGGTTCCTGTAATCTCTGCACATTCCTGTATGGTTATGATCTTCTTTGCTTTAAGCTCGTCCAATATTATCCTGAATCTTTCCTCTGTGATCATTCATCTCTCCTATTCTGTATGTCAGGTTCTCATATAAAACCTGATACATTATCTGCTTCCTGCCTGTCTACTCTGTTTATATCTGACTCTTACTTTTTATTTCCTCTATACATTCTCCCTCATTTTTAAAGATTGGGAGTGCCCGCCGTTTTTTGACGAGCACTCCCAAAATTAGGGAGGGGGGAAGTTATCAATTTTATACAGATTTAAGAGCATTGTTGTTTTTCTTTCACATTCTGTCAATTTCTCTCATCTGTGACTATATACTACCATTTGATTTCAGATATGTCAACAGATTTTTGAAATATTTTGAATTTTTTTGAATTTATTTTTTTGAAGGTATGTTTGTTTTGAATTTTTTTGGAAGTTTTTATGACATTTATAATAGAGCACATGGTATTTGGAAGTTTTTGGAAGGAATTTCATATAGGTATCATTACAGCAATAAAAAACCGGCCTCCGGCAGCCAGCTCCTACGTCTGACTTTCGAGGTCGGTTCATATCTTACAAACATCACTGATACTTTTCCTGCCGATGTTTCTTATACACCCTTTTTATTATTATTTTGTTTTCTTATGCAATTCTGTTCCCATAGCTTAAGCTTCTTTATAAGACCCGACACCTGATATGATCTTCCAAGCCTTAAGACTAAAGTACTTGGTTCCTTCTTCTCATCCAGAAATTTAAACTCCACGATGCCCTCTTCATCCTTAAGGGTCATTTGTCCGAAGCTGTTCTCATCTATGGAAATATCCACTTCTTTTATCTCTCCGGTCTGTCCTTCCCGTATGCGGAAATTCATCTCAAGTCTCGTATCCCCCACGAATCTCATGGACAGTCTGCTGTCTGTAAACGCGTGACGCAGATAAATTCTTGCTCCGATAAAGAGAGCAAGTATCCCGCACACCGCAAGGAGGGCATACAGATCATCCACACGGCTTCTCTTCACCAGTGCATACATCATTCCAAGAAGTATGATGGTGGTCAGCGAAACCAGTATGTTTAACAAATTGTAGGGTTCTGATTTCTTTGATATCTTAATTTTATTTTTCACATTAACCTCTCATGAGCAGAATTTCATCGTTCCCCAATCTGCCCGGGTATCAGGGTATTACGAACGGTAATCTCCGTTGATCTTGACATAATCATAAGTCAGGTCACAGCCCCATGCCTTTGCTGTTACATCTCCAATGCCGAGATCTATATTAATGAATATCTCATCACCGGAAAGGATTTTTGCTGCGATCTCCTCTGAGAAAGGAACTCCCGCGCCCTTGCGGCATACAGGAATTGTTCCGTATTCGGAGCTTAAGTCTACGGCAACCTTGTCTATGTCAAAATCTGCCTCAGCATAACCTATAGCGCAGAGTATTCTGCCCCAATTGGCGTCCTCACCGAACATCGCACACTTTGTAAGTGGGGAACGGATAACACTCTTGGCAACGATAATGGCTGTATCAAGATCAGGTGCTCCCGCAACTGTGCACTCAAGCATTTTTGTTGCACCCTCACCGTCAGAAGCCAGCATCATCGTAAGGCACTCCATGACAATATAAAGTGCTTTCTTGAAGATCTCATAATCCTTACCTTCTTCTGTTACAGGTGTATTGCCTGCAAGACCGTTTGCCATAACAGTAAGAGTGTCATTTGTGGAGGTATCACCGTCTATTGAAAGGCAATTATAAGTTACCTTTACTATTTCGTTTAAAGCCTTCTGCATAAGCTCTGATGTAATATCCACATCTGTTGTAAGGAAGTTGAGGGTTGTTGCCATGTTTGGATGGATCATTCCGCTTCCCTTTGCCATACCGCCGAGACGGCAGGTCTTTCCGCCCAGTTCAAACTCAACAGCCACCTGCTTGTCAACAGTATCTGTGGTCATGATGGCGTTTGCAGCTTTGTCGTTTCCATCTGCCGAAAGCCCCTCTGCCAGCTCCTTCATGTGCTCCTCAAATGGTTCTATAGGGATTATCTGCCCTATAACTCCTGTGGAAGCATTGATGACCAGGTTTGTGTCAATGCCCAGGGCGTCTGCACAGAGGCTGCTGATCTTCTCAGCCTTTTCTATTCCATCCGCATTACAGGTATTTGCATTTTTTGAATTAACTATTATTGCCTGCGCCCTGTTACCTGTAGCCTTAAGATGTTCCTTTGTTACAGTTATAGGAGCGCCCTTTACTTTATTTGTGGTGTATACTGCTGCCGCATTGCAGACCTTCTCTGAATATACCATACCCAGATCATTCTTGGTCTTCTCAGGGTTCAGACCGCAATTGATGCCATTTGCCAGGTATCCCTTAGCTGCACACACACCGCCGTCAACATATTTATATCCTTCGTATACTTTCTTATTCATTGCTATCATCCTTTCCGTGAAATCCCCGTCATGACAGCCGGAGATCCGCATGAATATAAGTCATCTTCAAGTCCTAGTTAAGAGACTCAAGAAATCTGTCAAGTCTTGCCACTGTTCTGTCGGCACCGATAACATTCATGATGGTAAAGAGATCCGGTGAGTTCTTCTTTCCTGTTACCGCTACCCTGACCATTGTGCACACATCTGTGATAGAGCCCTTGTATCCCTCAGGGTCAGCTTTGTATTCCTTCACATTAGGGCAGTAGCCAAGTCCTGCTCCCATAGTCTTCATATCCTCAAACCAGTTCTCGGAGTCAAGGAACATATCCTTCTTGTACTCAGTGATAACCTCACGGAGCTGCTCCTTTGTATATTTCTCATCAATCTCATAGTTGAATACCAGCTGGTCATCAGGCACATATATATATGAGAACAATGCCTTAAGATCTGACCATTTGCCCACATCCTTACGAGCCTTCCTGCCTGCTGCCTTCCAGAGGTTGATGGTCTTCATGAAACCTTCCTTATCCGATGTGGCGAAGTCATATATCTGGCTGTCGTATTCCTTTGACCATGTAACAATCTTGTCGTAGCACTTCTCAGGAGTAAATGTTGAGATCATCTCCTTACTTACATCATTTAACTTGACCATGTCAAATAATGCTCCGGATACCGGCATTTTCTTAAGTGAGAGGGTGAAGTCATCTATGGTCTTGTCTGTGTGCTTTGCATGCCACTCCTCGTAATTGGAGTTTGCTATGGTCATAAGGTACTCAAGAACGCTCTCTGATGGGTAGCCCTGCTCCTGATAGAAGCCTACTGCCGCCTCAGGATCCTTACGCTTTGAAAGCTTTCTCTTACCTGTTCCCTCTGCCTTCATGATAGGTGAGATATGAACATATGCAGGCTGCTCAAAGCCGCAGAGATCAAAGAGCTGTTTATGTAAAGGCCATGAAGCCAGCCACTCGTCACCTCTTATTACGGTTGTGGTTCTCATGAAATGATCATCTACCACATGGGCAAAATGATATGTCGGGATACCGTCAGACTTTAAAAGTACCACATCCATAATGTTCTCAGGCATTTGGATGGCTCCTCTTATAGGGTCTGTATATCTTACGTGTTTTCCCAAAACTCCAGGGGACTTAAGTCTTACAACATAAGGCATTCCCGCATTTATCTTCTCTTCTATTTCTTCATAAGTGTAGTTTCTTGCCACTGCATACTCGCCATAGTAGCCTATATCTACCTTAAGCTCCTCCTGCTTCGCCCTGATGGCATCAAGTTCCTCGGCAGTTGCGAAGCATGGATATGCAAGTCCCTTCTTCATAAGCTCCTTAACGCAGATCTGATAGATTTCCTTTCTCTCACTCTGCTTGTATGGTCCGTATATATTCTCTCCGCCCTCAAATGGTCCCTCATCAAAGGTAAGATCAAACTTCTTGAGGGAATTAATGATCTCATTTACACCATCCTCAAGCTCTCTCTTCTTATCTGTATCCTCTATTCTAAGGTAGAATACACCATCCGACTGCTTTGCGATCTTTCTTGAGATCATTGCCGCATAAAGTCCGCCGATGTGCATGTAACCTGTAGGGCTAGGAGCAAATCTTGTTACCTTTGCGCCCTCCGGAAGATCTCTCCTTGGAAATCTCTCCTCAAGCTCCTCTACTGTTCCTGTAATATCTTTAAAAATCAACTCTGCAAGCTTATTGTAATCCATCTCTATTCCTCCGATCTGTCTGCTACATGACCGATTATAGTTGTATAACTCCCTCTCGTCAAATGATTTTATGGACATAGAACTTGTTTTATTAAATTAATTTAAAAAAATGCTTGCATTATGATGTTTTTATGTGTATACTTTGAAAGTACTAACGCGCTTCACCGCGTTGAAGTGTCAAAGATTTATTTTATAAGACCGGCTTATGTAGTTACGAATATCAACACAGAACAGGAATAAGACATTAACCGGCAGATCAAAAAAGGAGGAAACGAATATGATAGGCGGAGATATGATCACCTACAGACCTGATATTCAGGTGCTTGACGCAACAATAAGAGACGGAGGACTGGTAAATGACTTTTATTTCAGTGACGAATTTGTAAAAGCACTTTATGAAAGCAACATCAGAGCCGGTGTGGATTATATGGAATTCGGCTACAAGGCCTCCAAGGAAATGTTTGACGTGAATAAATTCGGCAAATGGAAGTTCTGCAACGAGGAAGATATAAGAGCCATCGTCGGAGAAAACAACACAGATCTCAAAATCTCTGTTATGGCTGATGTTGGAAGATGTGACTTCAAGAAGGATATCATCCCTAAGTCTGAGAGTGTTATCGACCTGATAAGAGTTGCAACATACATCAACACCATGCCTGCTGCCATTGAGATGATAGAGGATGCCCACGCAAAGGGTTACGAAACCACCTGTAACATCATGGCGATCTCAAAGGACCAGGAATGTGACATCGACCTGGCGCTTGATCTTCTCGGTCAGTCAAATGTTGACGCCATCTATATTGTAGACAGCTACGGCTCTTTGTACCCTGAGCAGATCAAAAAGCTTACGGAGAAATATGTAGCTGTCGGTGAGAAGTACAACAAGAAGATAGGTATCCATGCCCATGACAACCTCAAGCTTGCATATGCCAACACCGTAGAGTCCATGAGAAGCGGGGCAAGTATGCTTGACGCAACCGTAAGCTGCATGGGAAGAGGTGCAGGAAACTGTGCACTGGAGTTACTTCTGGGCTTCTTAAGAAATCCAAAATACAACCTGTACCATACACTTAAATTCATAGAGAAGTACATGGTTCCTTTAAAGGAAAAAGGCGACGCCGTATGGGGCTTTGATGTTCCATATCTGCTTACAGGAATGTTAAACCAGCACCCAAGAGAGGCTATAGATTTCATCAAGAATAAGCGACACGATTACGCTGAGATGTATAGCTTCCTCCAGTACAGGGATTAACTTCCGGGTAATTTTAAAAAAGCTTTCACATTTTAACGGGTGACATCATCTTGAAGTGGTGTCACCCGTTCTTATATCATATCTTCTATATCATATTATAATTATTTTATACATTTAAATCTGGGGGCAGGCTTAAAATATTAACATGCCCTGTCCTATGAGCACATTCTACAGAACCTTCAGCGCCCCGGTATTTGCCAGGAACACATCCAGTGCCCTTTTAAGCTCTTCGTCAGAAACCTTTAAGCTTCCGGCTACGGAGCTGTTGCTCATGCCGCCGTATCTGCCCACAAAGATTTTGAATTTCGTTGACGGCTCATATTCGTAACAGTCATACAATGAACCTCTGTCCATTCCTATGGTATCGCAGAACTTAAGAAGGTGGCTTCTGGTTATCTTATTCTCAAAGAAGGTCTTGATGTTAGTGTCCATGCCAAAGTGTCTTACGGAAACCGTGTCCAGATAAACATCCATGGTACAAAGGATATTTCTCGAGCTATTTCCTATCATTATGGTGTATACACCCTCTTCGCTGACAAAGCTCTTATAATCCTCATCAAAGTAGGCAAAATCAGAAAGGCTCAGCCCAAACTCCACCCTCTTCGTCTCACCGTACTCAAGTCTCACCTTCTTAAAGGCCTTAAGCTCCTTCACCGGCTTGTGGATGGTACTGTTTTTGTCACTTATATAGAGCTGCACCACCTCTGAGGCTGTTCCATGGTCTGCAGGTCCGCAGTTCTTCACATCCACAGAGATCCTTATTTCATCGGTGAATACAGGGAGCTTCATATTGCTGATATTTCCCTTTCTGTCCACAACATCCACTGATGATACAGGCATATCACACTTCATATTGCTTATATCGAAATCACAGTAGGACAGTCCATATCCAAATGGATATAACGGTTCAACCTCACGCTTGTCATAATACCTGTAGCCCACATATATGCCCTCGCCGTAGCAGGTTCTGTAACCGTCTCCCGGGAAGTTAAGGTATGCAGGAGTGTCCTTATATCTTTTAGGAAATGTAAGAGGCAGCTTACCGGAAGGTGACACCCTGCCGCAGAGTATATCTGCCATGGCATTCCCCCCTTCCATACCCGGAAGGAACATCATGAACAGACCATCAAGTTCATCTATCCAGCCCATAAGGTTCACAGGTCCGCAGGTATTCAATATAAGTCCTATCTTAAGTCCCGGATTACGTTTCTTAAGTATCACCATGCGGTCAAGGAGCACCTCATCCTCAGGACGGAGCCTCATATTCTCCCTGTCATTTCCCTCCATACCGGGAACTCCTGCCACACAGAGTATGGTGGAACAGTCCTTAACATTATCCGGTGTAGGAAACTGCAAGGTGACATTCACTCCGTTTTCCCTTAAAGAGTCATACACGTCACTGGTCCTGTCTGTGGTTATACCGGCACTTCCCGTACCACAGTCTATGGTGTGCTCTGCACTGCTTCCACACAGAGATATGAACTTCTCTCTTCCTGCCGTCTGGGCAAATACTGAATCTCCGTAGCCCCCATTTACATCCAAAGGGAATATCCCATTATCATTCTTTAACATTACTATGCCTTCACAGGCTGCGTCGTATGCCGCCTTGTCAGACTTCTTGGCTATCCACCCGGTTGTCTCCTCGTAGGCGTCAGGCTTTGCATAATTAACCAGCACTGATACAACCCTGGCAGCATTTTTTGTAAGCTCCTCTTCCGTAAGCTCTCCGGAATTAATGGCATTCATAACTTCATCAGTGGCTACAGGTCCCGGCATGTTCACATCATTCCCGGCCTTAAGTGCAGGTATCTGGTTATAGACAGCTCCCCAGTCGGAAACAACCATGCCGTCAAAGCCCCATTCCTTTCTCAGCACATCATCAAGAAGCCACTTGTTCTCTGTACATGCCACGCCGTTTATCTTGTTATAGGCCGACATGAAGGTAGCAGGCTTTGCTTTCTTAACACAGGCCTCAAAGCCCTTAAAATATATCTCCCTTAAGGCTCGCTCCGATATCATCTCATCTATTCCCTGACGGTTGGTCTCCTGATTATTTGCAGCGAAATGCTTTATGTTGGAAGCCACCCCCTCAGCCTCAACACCCATGGAAAGCTCCGGCGCCAGTTCTGCTATGAGGCACGGATCCTCGGAAAATCCCTCAAAGAGTCTTCCGTTTAACACGTCCCTGTGGATGTTGATGTTAGGTGTTCCAAGGAGCATATTGATACCGTGGGCTCTCGCCTCTCTTCCAAGGGCATGTCCCACCTCTGATACAACCTTAGGATTCCAGGTTGCTCCAAGGAGCATGCCTGTAGGAAAGCATCCGGGAGCCATGGTCTCACCATGTTTATTTGCCGTGTTTTCTGCAAATCTTCTGTCCAGCTCCTTCTTTGCTATCTCCCTGAACTTCATCTCCCGGACATTAAGCCTCTCCGGATGGAAATAATTATTTATTACTTTCTTAAGCTCTGTGGTGGTCATGGTATTCACCATGTCAAGGGTCTCCGGATCGGCACCCATGTTCTTTATCATAGAGAAAATATCACCTATAAGCTGCTCATAATTCATTCCTGTTCCCCCATCAAGAACATTAAGATGGGGAATATCATATCTTGGTATCCCGGCTATCCCGAAAAAGGTCTCGCCGCATACCAGTCTTGCCTTTTCTTCTATCGAAAGTGAATCAAGAATATTTTTTACGATTGGTTCCATACATCCTCCTCTTTTCTAATATTTATTACGCATTACCTTTTCATTTTTATCTATATTATTTTAATCCGTCACGGACATTTTACCGGCATCATTTTCGGCACTGTTCCACCTGCTTTTTTACAATGGATCTTATACCTGCGTGAGAACTCTCTTAACCGAGCTTCTCCAGCCGGCAAGTAATGTATCTCTGTCCTTGTCACCAACCTTTGGGTCAAATTCCCTGGCGATGCTCTGATTGTCCACAAGCTCTGCCCTGTCCTTGTAAAATCCTACTGCAAGCCCTGCAAGATAGGCGGCACCAAGGGCTGTGGTCTCGGTTACGGCAGGTCTCTTGATGGTAGCATTTAATATATCTGCCTGAAACTGCATAAGGAAGTTATTGTTGCTGGCTCCTCCGTCCACCTTAAGGGTTCCAAGCTTCATGTCCGCATCCTCTTCCATGGCCTTTATGACATCATGGGACTGGTACGCCAGAGATTCGACCGTAGCCCTTACAAAATGGGCTGCCGTAGTTCCTCTGGTAAGCCCGAACACCGCACCTCTTGCATAGGCATCCCAATATGGGGCACCAAGGCCTGTAAATGCAGGAACTACATACACACCATTGCTGTCAGGAACCGACATGGCGATCCTCTCTGTGTCCTCAGCCTTTTCTATAAGCTTCATCTCATCCCTAAGCCACTTTATGGCTGCACCTGCCACGAATACACTTCCCTCCAGGGCATACTGCACCTTGCCGTTAATTCCTATGGCTATGGTGGTTAAAAGTCCGTTCTTCGACACAACCCGCTTGCTTCCTGTATTCATAAGAAGAAAGCAGCCCGTACCGTATGTATTCTTGGCGTCTCCCTCGTTAAAGCAGCACTGACCAAACAATGCAGCCTGCTGGTCTCCGGCAACTCCCGCTATGGGAACCTCCGCGCCGAATATCTTCTCGTCGGTATAACCATATATCTCACTGGAATTCTTCACCTCCGGAAGCATGGAGGCAGGTATGTTAAAGAGTTTTAACAGCTCTTCATCCCACTTTAAGGTATTTATATTAAAGAGCATTGTCCTTGAGGCATTGGTGTAATCCGTTGCATGAACCCTGCCTCCTGTAAGCTTATATATAAGCCATGTATCCACAGTTCCGAATAACAGCTCTCCTGCCTCCGCCTTCTCTCTGGCTCCCGGCACATTATTCAGTATCCACTCTATCTTGGTGGCTGAGAAATAAGGATCCGCAATAAGTCCTGTCTTCTCAAGGATCATGTCTCCGTATCCTGCCGCCTTTAATTCCTCTATCCGGTCGGCTGTCCTTCTGCATTGCCACACAATAGCCCTGTACACCGGCTCTCCCGTGTTCTTGTCCCACACAATGGTAGTCTCACGCTGGTTCGTTATTCCTATTGCCGCTATGTTTTCTCCGGATATCTGGCTCATGGCCTTCACCTCAGACATGACCGCCACCTCTGACGCCCATATCTCCAAAGGATCCTGCTCCACCATGCCATTTGCAGGAAAATACTGTGTAAATTCCTTCTGTGCCACTGACACTATATCCCCTTTTCTGTCAAATATTATCGCTCTGGAACTGGTGGTTCCCTGATCCAGTGCCATTAAATACTCCGCCATTACTTACCCTTCTCCTTCACATGTTCTTTCTCACTCCGCAATCCAGCCTTCCCGGATCTCCTTCTGTGCCCGCTCTATCTCTTCCTTCAAGCCCCTTGCGGACATCCTTAAGGCTCCCTGCCCCATTATTATAAGCTGCTCAAGCCCGTCGGAGGTAGCCACCGTTACCTTGTTCTTCCGTCCCAGCCTGTGGGTGGTCTTCTCAATGTACATATCGGCAGTCTCCGCCTCCTTGGTATACACCACATGGATATTGTGGTACATGGACACCTCTCTCTGCTGTCCCTTAACTTTGTATGCGTCAAATACCAGTATCAGCTCACAACCCTTGTAGCCCTGATAATTACAAAGGGTATCCATGAGAGAACTTCTTGCAGCGTCAAGGTTTATCTTAGATAACTCCTTAAGCTCGTCCCATGCAAATATTATATTATATCCGTCCACCAAAAGATATTCTTTTCCGTCAGTATTCTTCTTAAAGGCTCCGGATTTTCCTATTCCTGTATCCGCAGGTCTTCTTCCGGCACTTCCGTCCTTTTTACCGGTAAATGCCTTATCTCCGCCTTCGTTTTCTGCGGTCCCTGTTTCCTGTCCACCGGATTCCTCCGTCAGCCTGCTGTGCCAGTCATAGCCTGAGTCGGTGCGGTTTCTCGCCTTTGCCCCGGTCCTTATATCCGTTGTCTGATACGACCTGGCGAATATCTCCATGATCTCATCCTCTGTTATGGTGGCGTCATAGGACTTTCTCTTTGCCTCCGGAATATATTTCTCAGGGTTTTTAAGGGCTTCCGGATTGTTAAATATATCCTCGCCGCTCTCATCATACTCAGAAAGTCCCACAAGGACAAATCCCTTGTCCTCCTTAACATGCATATTCTCATATACCTGCTGCCATGGAACTATATATCCGCTGCCGTGGGCGCAGAATACAGAGGATGAAGGATCTCTGGTGTCAAGCTCCGGATCGTATCCGATCTTAGCCACCACCTGGTCCTGGTTGTGACAAGGCATATAACCCCCAAGGCTTACACTAAGCCTCCCCAGTCCATGGGTGTAAGCAATAACATCCTTGTGATATTCCCGCATGGTTTCTACAGGGCACTTGCCCGTTATAAGGCTCACGCCGTCCCTTACCGTCTCCGGCTGGCAAAACTCCCCGCTCATTCTGGTTATGTCTGCCATGGCACGTCCTATCTGTGTGTCCGGTACCTCTAACTTAAAATCATAGTAAGGCTCAAGAAGTATACTGTCCGCCATCATAAGTCCCTGTCTTACTGCTCTGTACACAGCCTGTCTGAAATCACCGCCCTCGGTGTGCTTGTTGTGGGCTCTTCCGGCAGTAAGAGTGAATCTTATTCCTGTAACCTCAGATCCGGTAAGAACTCCCCGGTATTTTCTCTCCTTAAGGTGAGTGAGAATCAGTCTCTGCCAGTTCTTGTCAAGGACATCCTCACTGCACACGCTGTCAAATTCATTTTCCATTCCGGGAATAGGCTCCATAAGGATATGAGCCTCCGCATAATGCCTTAAAGGCTCAAAATGTCCAACTCCCATAACCGGAGCGGCTATAGTCTCCTTGTAGGTTATCCTGCCCTGACCGAAGCTTACATATATGCCGTATCTCTTCTTTATTATATCCTTCAACACCTCAAGCTGGATGTCACCCATGACCTTAATGTGTATTTCCTTCCCCGCCTCATTCCATAGCACCGCAAGGGTAGGATCCTCCTCCTCAAGCTTCCTTATATTGTCAAGAAGCACATAGGGATCAGTGTCCTCAGGATATATCATCTTATAGGAAAGCACAGGAACCAGCTTCTTATCCTCGTGTCCCGGCTCATGCCCAAGTCCCTCGCCGGCATAGGTTCCGGCAAAGCCTGTAACGGCACACACCATTCCGGCATCTGCCTGTTCCACGGTTCTGAATTTCTCTCCGGAATATATTCTTATCTGGTTCACCTTCTCGTCACTGTCAGGATAAAGGGTATCCCTGATGGCAAGGCTTCCCCCTGTGATCTTCATATGGGTAAGCCTGTTGCCCTTCTCATCTCTGGTTATCTTATATACCCGGGCACCGAACTCCTCCGGATATTCTTCGGGAAGCATATATCTGTCAAGAAGCTCTATGAGATAGTCCACTCCCGTAACCTTAAGTGCGGAACCGAAGCAACATGGAAACACCTTCCTGTCTGCAATAAGTTTTCTTATCACATCGTCCTCAACCGTCCCTACGTCCAGATAGCTGTTTAATACATCCTCATCGGTCATGGCGATCTCTTCATTCCTGTCAGAATCCTCCTCAGAGAAATCAATGCAGCCTCCGGACAGCCTTTTTCTTATGTCCTTCATAAGCTCTTCTCTTGTAAGCCCTGACATATCCATTTTATTGACAAATAAAAACACAGGAACATTATAGTCCTGAAGCAGACTCCATAATGTCTCTGTGTGGCTCTGAACCCCCTCCATACCATTAACCACCAAAACTGCATAGTCAAGGATGGAAAGTACTCTTTCCATTTCTGCAGAAAAATCTATATGCCCCGGAGTATCAAGAAGCGTAACCTCATTTCCCCCGATAACACATTCAGCCTGCTTGGAGAAAATAGTTATTCCCCTTTCCCGCTCCCTGTCATCGGTGTCAAGGTAAGCATCCTGATGATCAACTCTTCCTAATTTCTTTATCCGTCCTGTTTTATAAAGCATTGCCTCAAGTAATGTTGTCTTTCCCGAATCAACATGGGCAACCACTCCCAATACCTGTCTGTTCATGTATATATTTTGCCTTTCCGTAGTAACTACTCTTCTGTATCAAAGCCAAGCTCCATATCCAGCTCATCCTTTTCCCTGCTCATCTCTACGAACATTTCAGGGTACAATCTCTGCTTACGTCTCCTGATCTCCCTAAAGAATATGGCAACTATGGTTCCCAAAAGGAATGGGAATACAAAGGTCGCGAATCTGTAAAGTAATGACATTGCCGCAGCATCTGTGCCACCTACTATTCCCGAGAAAATAGCAATAAGCACAAATTCGCTGGACGCGATACCTCCCGGTATGGGGATAACACCTGCCAGCATTATACAGATGGCTGTTATGCCTATGGTCCTGAAGAGATATATACCCGGTTCTCCCCTCAATATAATATAAGGGATTGCAAACCACAGGGCAGACTTGACTACATTGAGCACCAACGCTCCCACTATAACTCCAGGCTTCTTAAGCACAACCTTGGCCCCGTCCTCCATAACCTGGCACTGGGTCTTAAGCTTATCAACGGCTCTGGTGAATTTACCGTGAAAATTTATCTTATCCAATACGAAGTATAGACCCTTGTGAAATTTTGTTGACCCTGCAAATAATACCAGCACCACTGTGATCACCACTGTGGCTGCAACGCCCAGTAGCAGATAATTCTTGTATTCTCCACACACGCCCATAACATAAGCAAAGTCAAGGCATATGGCAACAACTCCTATGACCGCTATGGATATCTTGTGTATGGCATATTGCACAACATACATGCCAAAGCCCTCGGAGCTCTTAAGTCCGCAGGTTCTAAGGTAGAGAAAAGCCGCAACAATAACGCCACTGCCAAGGGTGGTAACTCTGTAGAAGGAAATAAAATATGTCATGAAATTAGCATCAAGAAATGTTAATTTCGAATTACTGTACTGGCTCACAAGTATATAGGAAATAATACTTTCTACAAATTCATAAGCCATTGAAGCAAGAAGGATCATAACAAGTATCTTAGGGCTTGTCTCTTTTATCTCCCTGTATATCGGTCCGGCAGAATCCCTGAATGCATATACGACAACCCACACAAGGAGCATCACAAATGCCCATTTCAATATATTCTTCTGTTTCTTTGTCATCTTACTCATAAACTATGTACCATACCCTTTGTTTCTAATACAACAATAGTACTATATAATCCCGCCAGAAAATTTGCAATAAATTTAATTACTTTTTTAGATAATAAGCCCAAAACAAAGGCCCTGTACAGATCCGTCAGAGGTAGGGAACCACCTATACAGAAATGTAAGGGCCAATGCAAAGGGCTATTTTTATTTAATTTTCACAATGATCTTTTGTTAAGCATAAGTTTAGCCGAAGAGCGGTGTTGAGTAGTATCTGTCTCCGCTGTCTGGAAGAAGAACTACGATAGTCTTACCCTTGTTCTCAGGACGCTTAGCTAATTCCTTAGCTGCAAGATATGCTGCTCCCGATGAGATACCTACTAAGATACCCTCTGCTGCTGCGATTTCCTTGGCACCTGCAAATGCATCTTCATTTCCAATAGTGATGATCTCATCATAAACCTTTGTATTTAATGTGTCAGGAACGAAGCCTGCACCGATACCCTGGATCTTATGCGAGCCTGCAGTACCCTTTGAAAGAACAGGTGATGTTGTAGGTTCAACTGCAACAACCTTAACATCAGGGTTCTTGCTCTTAAGGTACTCGCCTACACCTGTAACTGTTCCGCCTGTACCTACACCGGCTACGAAGTAGTCAACCTTTCCTTCTGTATCCTCCCAGATCTCAGGACCTGTAGTCTTTCTGTGCGCCTCAGGATTTGCAGGGTTTACAAACTGTCCTGCCACAAAGCTTCCCTCTATTGTCTTTGAAAGCTCCTCAGCCTTGGCAATGGCACCCGGCATACCCTTGCTACCCTCTGTAAGAACAATCTCTGCGCCGTAAGCCTTGATGATGTTCCTTCTCTCAACACTCATGGTCTCGGGCATAACGATTATCGCCTTGTATCCCTTAGCTGTTGCGATTGAAGCAAGACCTATACCTGTGTTACCGCTGGTAGGCTCGATAATGGTTGCACCCGGCTTAAGAACTCCTCTGTTCTCTGCGTCCTCGATCATTTCCTTGGCAATTCTGTCCTTTACGCTTCCTGCCGGATTGAAGTACTCAACCTTTGCAAGGATTGTTGCCTCCAGATTTTCCTTCTTCTCAATATTTGAAAGTTCAAGTAAAGGTGTGTTACCGATAAGCTCTGCTGCGCTCTTGTAAATCTTTCCCATAGTTTCCATC
>ERZ1034976.627-NODE-627-length-32247-cov-20.063246_pt1 | contig 32247 bp, 31 predicted proteins | sample MGYA00520623_ERZ1034976 | MGnify/ENA primary metagenome ERZ1034976 (study PRJEB33766, sample SAMN09781774) | gut metagenome | biome: gut microbiome | host: Homo sapiens | place: Madagascar | study: EMG produced TPA metagenomics assembly of the PRJNA485056 data... | reverse complement strand
TTTGTGGATTCATTGTCGAACCCGCTATTCATAGTCACAATCTGCGTGCCAAAAAAAATAAGGAAAATGATATGGGTTGATTATCAGACATTTACATTTTGTATACCAAAAATAGATGGTGGGGAAAATGAGGAAAGTATGTGGAAACATTCCCCGAAAAGTTGGGGAATGTAAGGTACCCAACCATATAATAATAGGTAAGCTATGATTATCAAAAGAAAGAGTCCACTCATGACGAATGGATTCTTTCTCCGATTTCTATAATTGTTCCATCAAATCTGGCTTTAGCAAGAAATCCATTAACCCGACAATATAAAAGCCATTGTTGTCATGATATGGTTTTATGTCATCGCGCATTATGATTATCTTCTTAAAGGAATCGTCGATTCTTTTTAATGAAGCGCATTCTTGCTCTCTTTTTGCATCATCAGGCATTGCAAATGCTGATTGGATATAATATCTACGGTCTGCCATATTTGCAACGAAATCCACTTCCAGTTGTTTGCGTTCTTTTGCAGTCCTTGCCTCTACCATACCCACATCAACGCAAAAGCCTCGTAAACGAAGCTCATTGTATATGACGTTTTCCATGATATGATTCTCTTCCACTTGTCTAAAATTCAGTAAGGCATTGCGTAGTCCGATGTCTTGGAAATAGTATTTCGAAAGTGTACCTATATATTTTCTGCCCTTTATGTCATATCGCATTGACTTCTCTATAAGAAAAGCATCTTCCATGTAGGAAAGATATTTGGATATGGTTTTTCTGTCAAGCGTTTCATTCTTTACACTTTTGAATGTATTTTCCAACTTACTAGGATTGCACGGAGAACCTATACCTGAAGCCATCACACGCATCAACTCCATGAATTCTTCGCTGTTTTTCAAGTTGTTCCTCTCTATTATATCTTTAAGATACACTGTTTCGTGTAAAGATCGGAGGTATGCAGCTTTCTTCTTATCACTATCCAATTCCAATATACCTGGTAGTCCACCATAAGTATAATAACTTTTCCACAGCTCAAACTTGTCTCCTCCTACAGAATTATATAATTCAGCAAAAGACAATGGGAATAGGTGAATTTCATCACCACGTCCCCGAAACTCTGTAACCACATCTTTGGATAGAAATCTGGAGTTACTTCCTGTGACATATACATCAGCATTGCGAATATGCAAAAGGCTATTCAGCACATCGGTAAACTCATCTATCATTTGTACTTCGTCCAATATGATATAGTAGAGTTTGTCATCTACGATACGTTCATGAATATGTCGTAGAATAACATCAGGGTCACGCAAATTCTTGTTGAGGCGATCATCTAATGCAATTTCTATTATATGGTCTTCACTTATTCCTGTTTCAGTCAAATGATTGTGAAACAAGTTGAAGAGAAGAAACGCATAGTCGTTCCCGAAAAGTGTCATTAATGACAAAAAACGGGAATAAATCGGCTCCTTTGTGGGCTTTTGCATTCAAAATCTCGTAAAGTAAGCCCCCAAAAGTAAGATGTCAATGGCTTTTCGTGTGTTCATTCCCGAAAAATGACACAAATGTCAAAAACTGGGAATGTTTAATAAAATTAAATTTTTGGCTTGCTTTATAGAAATCCATGTGTATGCTTCTGTATCAAAAAGCGTAGAATCCTGCTGGCAGTGATGCCAGCAGGATTAGCTGATGCAAAAACGTTGCTTACTCATAAAGGCCACCCAAAAACATATAAAAAGTACGAAATCTCTTGCGGGTTTCATGCTTTTTGTTTATCTTTGCAGAAGATAGTGTATCCTGAGACAGAATGAAGCATGATATTGGCTATATCTGATAGATTTCTGTCGTAACCACTTACTCAACTAGAAAAGGAGCAATTATGAAGCAGAATGTGAAACGTTTGCCTTACGGTATCAATGACTTTGAGGCTGTTATTGAACAAAATCAATATTATGTGGATAAGACGATGTATTTGCCTTTGTTGGAAAACCAACCAAGCAACATCTTCTTCATTCGTCCACGTCGGTTCGGTAAGAGCATATTCCTGAGTATGCTCCATGCTTACTATGACTGTAGCAAAAAAGAGAAATTCCAAACTCTTTTCGGTGATTTATGGGTAGGTAAGCATCCTACTCCCTTACAGGGAAGGTATCAGGTTCTTCACCTTGATTTCTCGTATGTAGGCGGTAGTATTGACAAGTTGGAGGAAAACTTCGATATATATATGCGTGTCAAATTGGATGGCTTCATGCGTGTTTACCAAGAATTTTATCCAGCAGATATAAAGGAGAAGTTCTTTAAGTCGGATTCTGCTACGGAGAAACTGGCTTTGCTTCAAGATGAGACAGCAGCCAAGAGCATTCCTCTCTATCTGATAATCGATGAATACGACAATTTCACCAATACCGTGCTCAATGAGCAGGGGGAGAATGTATATTGGGCAATCACCCATGCCGACGGCTTCTATCGTGATGTCTTCAAGAAGTTCAAGGGCATGTTTGAGCGTATTTTCATCACTGGTGTCAGTCCTGTTACCTTAGACGATGTGACGAGTGGGTTCAATATAGGCTGGCATATCTCTACCAAGCCGGAATTCAATCAGATGTTAGGCTTCTCCATGGAGGAAGTACGCAAGATGTTTGCTTATTATAAAGAGGTAGGGGGCATTCCTGCAACAAGTGATATCGAGGTGATGATAGACGAGATGAAACCTTGGTACGACAATTATTGTTTTTCTGAGGATGCCTTGAAAAATCAGAGTAAAGTGTTCAATTGTGATATGGTAATCTACTATCTCCGGAACTACATGGATAGAGGCGAGGCTCCAAAGCAGATGATAGATCCAAACACGATGACAGACTACAACAAAATGAAGAAACTTCTTCTGTTGGATAAGTTGGATGGCAATCGCAAAGGCATTATTCGCACGATAGCCGAGACGGGGCAGATAGTAACAAGCTTGGAAAATACATTCCCAGCCAGTAGGTTGACTAATCCTCAAACATTCACCAGTCTGCTGTTCTATTATGGTATGCTTACTATAAAGGATACTTTCGGTGATATGCTGATATTGGGTATTCCAAACAATAATGTTCGTAAGCAGTATTATGGCTATTTGTTGGAGCAATACCAGGAGGAAAAGTTTGTTGACTTAACTCGGATGAAGATACTGTTTACTTACATGGCTCTTGAGGGGGAGTGGCGTGATGCTTTGGAGGCAATGGCAAAGGCGTATGAGAACGTCTCATCTGTTCGTGACGGTATCGAGTCGGAGCGCAATCTTCAAGGTTTCTTCATGGCATATCTGAATCTGAACAATTACTATTATACCGCTCCTGAGCTGGAATTGAACCATGGTTATTGTGACTTTTTCCTTTTGCCAAACCTTACCCATTATGCAACCAAACATAGTTATATATTGGAACTGAAGGTGTTGTCGAAGAAAGATTATGAGGCAAAGCCTGAGGATGGCAAACTTTCCAAGGCAGAAGTACAATGGCAAGAGGCAGAGGAACAAATCAAGCGATATGCTGTGGCTCCAAGGGTTGAGGCTCTGCGTCAAGGTACAACGCTCCATAAAATCATTATGCAGTTTGTCGCTGGCAAGTTGGTGAGAATGGAGGAAGTGGTGTGTTGACCGTAGCGTTCTTTTATGAATATTTTCGAAAATTTAAAAAGCGCAGAATCCTGCTGGCATCACTGCCAGCAGGATTCTACGCTTTTCTTATATGACCTTTGCAAATAGAACTAATAGAACTCTACAGATCTCTAGTAAATTCTTATTTAGCATTTTCTGGGGCCACGGTATCACCTGGTGCTACCTCTGCGTTACCTACCATTCATAGTCGAACCCGCTATTCATAGTCACAATCTGTGTGCAAAAAAGAAGTGTGAAAGTGATATACATTGATTATCAGGTATTTACGTTTTGTATATCAAAAGTAGATGGTGTGGAAAATGAGGAAAGTATGTGGAAACATTCCCTAAAAGCTAAAGCTCCTTGCCAAGTAAGACTACTTCTTCTTCCCATTTGTGTCCCCTCGCATAACTTTTTTCGAAACTTTTTCGATAAAAGTTTTGTAGATTCGATAATATTTGTTACTTTTGCGGTGTCATATCCTTACTGGAAGCTCCAACTGGGCGAAGGTGGGATGGACATATATACATAAAGGCGTAACTGTACGCTTTGGTTTTGACGCTATTAGAACTTCGCAACTTCCAAATGTCTGTCAAGAACAAAGCAACGGGGACGCCCCTTGGGATGTATCATATATACAGCCCTTATTGGCTCATAGCATTTTGCAATGAGTTGAGAGGTGGTACTATATACTTACATCGGCGTGGGGCTTCCAGCGTTGTTCGTTTCGACAGACAGGGCAATGCGAAGGCCTTAATAGCGTGGAACGGGCAGCAGACTGGCTCCGCGCTTTTTTTGTGTCCGTTCGTTTTTGAGGATTTTTCTAAGAAACTAGGAAAATACCATGTCAACATTGATTAATGTGGCACCCGATGGAGGTAGAAAAGTATCTCCCCACGTCGGACTTACCTCCGATGTCCCCCTCAATAATACACAAAATGAGGTGTCGGTAAGATATGCTCCAAACCCAATGAAGAAATGGTACGTGTTGCGAGCCACTTACCATCGTGAGAAGAAAGCCTACGATTATATTCTGAGCAAACGAAATAGCCCCGACGGTAATAGAATAGATGCCGAATGCTATCTCCCTTTGCGGCACGTTGCGAAGATTGTCAAAGGAAAGCGGCGATTCAAGATAGAGCCTTTCCTGCCTAATTTCCTCTTTGTGTATGCCACTCTAGAAACAATCTCCCAAATACTCAATAACGACGATTTGAATTTTCTCAATCCTTATTATGATCATTTCAAGCAAGATGAGGCGGGCAAGAATCCACCTCTCACCATCCCCTATGCTGCCATGATGAATTTCATCAAGGTAACGAGTGTGGATATAGATAAGGTGAAGGTGGTGAGCGAAGACCAGTGCCACTTCAAGAGTGGCGACTTGGTGAAGGTGACTGGCGGCGAGTTTAAGGGGGTGGTCGGTAGGGTGGCTAGGCTCGGCGGACAGCAGAGGGTAGTTGTCGAGGTGAAAGGCGTTTGTTTGGTGAGTACGGCGTATGTGCCGACAGGGTTGCTGGAAAAGATAAAATAGTAATATATAATAATGTGTAGCTTATGAAAAAGATTTGTCTCAACAATCGAGACGAAATGATCATGCTATTTGTTGATAACATAGCATATATTATGGCTGATGGCAATTACACCAAGATATGCTACATTGGTGGTATGACAACCGTTCTGTCGTTTGGCATTTCTAAGGTGGAAACTTTGGTATCGGCTTCGTATGCAGATGGAGAAGTCAGTCCTTTTGTGAGATTAGGAAGAAGTGTAATCATCAATCAGTGGTTTCTCTACGACATAAATGTCTTGAAGCAGTACCTAGTTTTGTCTGATTGCATGAAGAATACCATAACGCTCAAACTGCCAAAGCCTTTGTTGAAGAAATACAAGGATTTGGTCAGCAAGAGTACCATAAAGAAGAATGAATTATGCTAGAAGTTATTATTGGAAAAGAGGGAACCCAGAGGTTTGCCATCAATGGTTCGAGGGTAAGTAGGCAACATGCCAAGATTACTGTTACGGATTGTGGACAGTGGATTTTGGAAGACCTCAACTCCACGAATGGCACATATATCATCAATGAGAATGATGAGCTAGTCCAGATAAAGAGGGTGAACATTACCGAGTTTACTCGTATCGTTCTTGCCGACCAAACAAGCATGGGATTCACTTTCTATGCCCATCATGTCTTGGAGGAAGACCCTAAGAATTATCAACAGGAGTTTCGGTATGTTCTTGAAATTCATGACAAGGCAATCAGGGAGAAAACGGAGATAGATGCCAAATTGCAGAAAAAGAACATGATGAAGTTCTTGCCAGGATTTATCTCGGCGATGATTGGACTGATGCTCACCTTGCTGTTGCCGTTGCATCAGAAAGTATATGGAGTGGCGGTGACAGCCGTGTTTACCACTATACTACAGGCTTTCATCAACATATATATAGGTAAAGACTCGAAATTGAAGAATTTCAATAGCAAATATTCGGGTAAGTTGATTTGCCCTTGTTGCGCGAAGCCTCTTTCGGAAATCGAATTCAAGAACCAAATGTGTAGCCGTTGCAAGGCTCACGCTTAAAACATATAAACATCATGAAAAGATTAGTCCTAACATGCTTGTCTGCTTTTTTGCTGACAACAACTGCGCTTGCACAGAAAACATACGCCATCATTACTGGTGTGTCTAATTATGAAGGAACGGCTAACGACCTCACCCAGTCTACCAAGGATGCCAAGAGTCTGGCTTCGTTATATAAGTCGAAGGGAGCGACTGTAGTTCTGCTAACCTCTCAGAATTCTACTCGTGCCAATGTCATCGCTGCCATCAGAAAGGTAAGAAATATAGCAACCTCCAATGATAGAATTGTATTTTCCTATAGTGGGCATGGTATGGAGAACATCATTTGTACTTATGCATCCACTTCTTCGCAGATGCTCTCGTATAATGAGCTGTTCCGAGAGTTAGACCAGTGCCCAGCCAAGGATATTGTATGTTATATTGATGCTTGCTACTCTGGAACTGCTGCTAACAATATGCATTCCAAGAATTTTGTCAGTGCCAATGAAAAGGCATGGGAAAACATTATGAAGAGCAATCCTCGGTATATCGTATATCTATCCTCTCGTTCTAGCGAAACTTCTTCAGAGAGTCCTTTGGTTGGTTCGGGATTGATGACCAATGGCATTATGAAGGGCTTGCGTGGGAAGGCGGATAGCGATGGCGACAAGAACATTACCGCCATCGAACTTTTCAAGTATATTCATAAAGATGTACAGCTGCATAACAAGAGACAGCATCCTCAATTGGTGACATCAAAGACACTATATAATAATGTGTTAATGAGTTGGTAAAAATAGCGATGGAAGAAAATAAAAAACCAGTCATTGCGACAAAATGCCCCTTTTGTGGACAAGTGGTGAAGTTTTATTCGCCAGGACAGGGAGGCTTGGTCAAGGTAAAATGTTCTCATCTAGAATGTGGACAAACGTTTGGCGTGAAAATCACCGAGAAGCAAATTCGAATGGGTATGGATGGAAACTCGGAAAAGTCATCCCATCCTGCAACAGACCCTATTATTCCTACCAATGGAACTCCTTCGGGTGTGGTAGCCAGGCTCTTGCAGAAAAAGAGGCACTTCTACAACAAAGACAAATATTATGGTTTGCAGTTGGGATCCAATACGATAGGCATGTATGACTCGTCTTCTCCTTCTGATATTATGATAGAGGGAGATAGGACTATTAGCCATCGCTCTGTAACGATTCTTGTCGAGGCAGTGGGACATTCCTACAAATACCTCCTGACCGTTAATCGCTCCAAGAATCCTGTTTATCTTTCAGGAAAGATGATACCTGTAGGCACGTCGGTTTACATCCAGTTAGACCAAGAATTCATATTAGGTAAAACTCACTTTTGTCTTACAAATAAATAAGTTATGATAGAGAACGCATTAGCAATAGGCTCCGTTCTGAAAGGAGCAACGACATATACGATAGATAAACAACTACATCAGGGTGGTTTTGGCATCACTTACCTAGCCAAGGCGCAGATTATGGTAGGCAACATTTCTCAGGTTGCTACATTTACCATCAAGGAATTCTTCATGGGTAAGATTTGTTCTAGGGATGCCAATGGGAACGTACAGGTGGCACAAGAGAACCAACAGCTATTCAAGCAGGCGAAGCAAGATTTCCGAGAAGAGGCAGAGATACTTCATGCCTTGAAACATGCCAATATTGTGCCAGTGAACGAGGTCTTTGAACAGAACAACACGGTTTATTATGTGATGGCATATCTTGGCAAAGTATCGCTTTATCAATATGTTTCCGAACAAGGTGGTTGTTTGTCTGAGAGCCAAGCTCGGGGAATCGTCGGCGCTATATCGGGTGCGCTCTCTTATCTCCATAACCATCATATCTTGCACTTGGACATCAAACCAGATAACATCATGATGGTGGGTGAGGGTGCATCGGTAAAGCCGATGTTGATAGATTTCGGTCAGGCTGTGTATTTCGAGAACGGAAAGCCAAAGAGAAACAAAGGGATTGGTGGATATTCCAAAGGCTATTCTCCTATGGAACTGAGGCAACCTGTTTCGGAGTTCCAACCTTCGTTGGATATTTATTCGCTAGCCGCCACCTTATTATATATGGTAACAGGCAAGGAGCCAAATGATGCCTCGGAGCAGAGCGTTCATAAGATATATCGAGCTTTGCCTGAAAACATCTCGCAGAATACGATGGATGCTATTATCTGTGGAATGCAGAAGGATAGCCTTTGCCTTCCGCAAACCATCCAAGACTTTCAGAATATCTTGCAGCAAGGTAAATCACAGACGGGCTCTGGTGCCGATATGACTGCTGGTGAACCTATCGTTACAGACCCTGTTATTCCTAGTTCTGCCAGTTCGCAGCCTATCGGAAAGTTTGCAGCTCTTGTCATAGGTCTCTTATTGGTAGGTGGCATCGGTTGGTATGCAAAGAACCATTTCGGTGACAAGGGCAAGTCTACGGAGGTCGCTCATCAAGATATTAAAACGGATTCCGTATCACAAGATACAGTACATATTGCTAAGTTTACGGCTAAGGAAAATATTGAAACTCCAAAAACGGACAATCCTCATATGGAAGAGCAACCAGCCAAGACCACTGGTAAGGTGGTAAAACATGAAGGGGCTGATGATGAACCGCCATCAGTAAAGCCTGTAAAGAAAGAAACAGCAACATCAGGAACCATAAATCTTGGTTATGCTACGTGGACAGGTGGTATCCTCAATGGAAAGCCACATGGCAATGGTAGAATGAAATTTCATAGTTCCCATGCGGTGGCAGGTTGCTCTACTGTTCCTCAAGCTGGCGATTATATCGATGGCTACTGTGAAAATGGGGTAGTGCAGAATGGTGGTCTTTATCGAAATGGAGAGAAAATTGAAACAATTGTTAGATAAAATATGATGAAACGATTCTTTGTTTTTCTCTTGATGCAGATTTCTCTATTTTCAGTCGCATTCTCGCAAGAATTAATAGTGAAATCTTTGAAAGTATCAGAAGGGGATATATCTGCCCAAATTCAGCCACGTTTGGATACGAATGACAGAAATTGTGCATTAATCAAAGTTGGTTTAACTCTTGATGATGTTCAATTTGATGGTAATTTAATGGGAAAGGTTGAACATAAGATAGGAGAGTATTGGGTATATATGCCCCAAGGAAATTCTATGCTTCGCATTCTTCATAAAGATTATACTCCTCTGATGATTAATTTCTTTGACTATGGTTTGGGGAAGTTACAAAGTGGTGTTACTTATGTCTTGACATTAGAAAAACCAACGAATGCGGTTGTTCAACAGAAACAAACTATTTTGGATTCTGCCTCTTCTGTATCATCGGGAGATGGTGTTATCAGCATTTCTTTAACAAATGATATAAAAATCGAGATGGTAAAGATAGAGGCAGGTACGTTTGTAATGGGAGCAACAATAGATTTGCAGGATCTAGTTAATGATCAGAAACCTGTACATCGAGTAACTTTGACCAACGATTACTATATAGGTAGGTACGAGGTAACTCAATCTTTGTGGGAGGTTGTTATGGGAAATAATCCTTCTTTCTTTAAGGAGGGTGAAAATTATCCTGTAAATTTCGTTACTTGGATTGACTGTCAGGAGTTTATAAATAAATTGAATAGTATGACTGGTAGACAGTTCCGTTTGCCGACAGAGGCAGAATGGGAGTATGCCGCTCGTGGAGGAAAGAAAAGTCGTGGTTATCAGTATAGTGGAAGCAATAATATCTCTGATGTAGCTTGGTATGGTGATAATAGTGGTCGTGCGCTTCATCCTGTAGGTGCAAAACAAGCAAATGAATTGGGAATTTATGATATGTCTGGTAATGTTGAAGAGTGGTGTCAAGATTGGTATGGTCCATATTCTAAGTCTTCTCAGGTAAATCCTATAGGTGCAAGTAATGGAGAGTATCGTGTGCGTCGTGGTGGTTCCTGTGATAGTTTTAGTGGATGGTGTTGTTCCTCGTCCCGTCACTATGGGCATCCAAATGGTCGTAATAGCAGCGGAACAGGATTTCGTCTGGTCCTCTCCGAATAAAGATATTTTCTAAAGTATATATGTTGTCTATGAGTCTTGAATTAAATGTAAACAATGAAAAAACATTCAAAAATTGTATTGGCTAAAAGGTACACAAATAAGCAATTGCCTCTACGTCAAGTTAAAAAATACGACTTGGAACATGCTTTGAAAGGAGTGAATTACCAAAAGCTGAGGTTGCAAGGGCGTGGTGATGAAGATGGTGGAAGTAAAGTACCAATGGGGGCTTTAAGTAACTTAGCAAAATATAAACGGGTAATTAGGGCGGTAAAGGCAGTAGAATTACGCAAAAATCATAGGTTGAAATGACAAGCAATATTGGGGATATCAAAAAAAGCATAAAGAGCGTATTGATCGTGCTGTCAAATATTCTAGTAAAATTTCTGATAATATTAGGTATTTGTCAATTACAGGGTTAGGGCTGATTTGGTTATTGGTAGAAAAAGGTGAGTATGAGTTGGATGAGTTATTGCATAATCATTATGCACAAGTCATAATAATTTCTTGCTTATTAGTTCTTCTTTTGGAACTAACTCATCTGATACTGAACGTGATAGTGAATCTATTGTATGCAAGTTACAGGCTCAAAAAGCCTTTATCGTATGTCTCCAATCCTAAATGAACCCAATATGTTGCAACAAATTTCCCAAAAGCGATAATTAAAATAGAATGGACCCTTTGGTTCGCAAAGATAATTTGCTTAATCGTAGCTTTGCTATTCTTTGTATGTTGTTTGTTAGTAAAAATGTTTAGTTAATGAATGAAGTGTATTACTTTTATAGTAGGAAAAATAAGGAAAGTATTTGCTCTCTTCATATTATTACTTTTCTCCATTTCTGTTTGTTCTCAGGAATTGCATGTAAAATCCTTTGGCATTGCTGAAAATGACCTCACAGCTCAAACGCAACCTCGTAAGGATTTGAATGATAAAAATTGTGCTTTGGTGAAGGTGCAATTTGTTGGAGAACTTGCAAATGTAGAGGGCAATGTAATCATGCCATTGGTGAAACATCTAAATGAGACTTGGTGTTATATGCCTCAGAATTCGCGGCAGATAAAAGTGATTACCAAGAATTTTCTGCCCCTCATGGTTACTTTTGCCAATTTTGGAGTGGAGAAGTTAGAGAGTAATAGAACTTATGTGTTGGTGCTGAATCAGAATGGGAATACGGTGCAACAAGCAGAACTTATAGCTCAATCGAATTCGCAACAAAAGCCAACATCTCCCAATCTTTCAAGTAATGCTTCGGGTAGTACGATAACAATCCCAGTCAAGGATAGTATCAGTATTGAGATGGTAAAGGTTGAGGCTGGTACGTTTATGATGGGAGCAACCCCAGAGATGAAAAATCCAGAATCTGATGAAAAGCCTGCGCATCAAGTTTCTTTGACTAAAGATTACTATTTGGGGAAATATGAGGTGACTCAGGCTCTATGGCAAGCAGTAACAGGAAATAATCCTTCAAGGTTTAAAAATGAAAACTTACCAGTAGAGAGTGTGAGTTGGGATGACTGTATAGCTTTTATTGCTAAGTTGAATGCAATGACAGGGCGAAAGTTCCGTTTGCCGACTGAGGCCGAATGGGAATATGCTGCTCGTGGTGGAAAGAAAAGCTGTCGTTTTCAATATAGTGGAGGCGAAAATCTAACAGAATATGCTTGGTTTGATAAAAATAGTGAAGGTAAAACTCATGTGGTAGGAACGAAACTTCCAAATGAGTTGGGAATTTTTGATATGTCGGGGAATGTACTTGAATGGTGTCAGGATTGGCATCAAGAGTGGTCGAATTCTAGAGCTTTTTCTAGTTCTGTTCAAACGAATCCTGTTTGTTCTATAGGAAAGAAAGGTCATGTTATTCGAGGCGGCTGTTGGGCAACGAATGCAAATTATTGCCGTTCTTCCTATCGCAATATTTTCTTATATTCTAATGGAAAAAATGGTCGAAATTCTTGGGTTGGCTTTCGTTTGACCCTTACGGAATAAAAAAATGTTTAAAAATTAATAGGAAATAATATGAAACGATTTTTGACTTTGTTTTTATTGGTATGTTTGGTTAGCTTGGGATATTCTCAGGAGTTGTTAGTGAAGTCTTTCAAACTTTCTGAAGGCGACTTGTCTGCTAGAACTCCTCCTTCTGCTATTAGACTTGACAATAATGATAAAATTTGTGCATTAGTGAAAGTGGGCTTGGCTCTTGATGGTGTTGAGTTTGAATGCAGTGGCGGTGTGAAAGATGTGGTGAAAAAGACAGGTGAATATTGGGTCTATATGCCTAAAGGCAATTCTATGCTTCGTATTCTTCATCAGGATTATGCACCTATTATGATTAACTTCTATGATTATGGAGTAGGAAAATTGAAAAGTGGGGCAACCTATATCCTGTCTTTATCTCGCTCAATAGATAACGATGATAAAAATAAAACTCTTATAGTTCCAGTAAAAAACGCTTTCAACATAGAATTGGTAAAGGTGGAGTCTGGTTCATTCGTTATGGGAGCAACATCTGAAATTCAAAATCCTTATAGTTGGGAAAAGCCTGCTCATAAAGTGATTTTGACAAAGGACTATTATATTGGTAAGTATGAGGTGACGCAAAGCTTGTGGCAGTTAGTAATGGAAAATAATCCATCTTCAATCCAAGGTGAAGATTTGCCAGTAGGTAATGTTAGTTGGGATGATTGCCAAATGTTTTTAGCTAAGTTGAATGAAATGACAGGGAGAAAATTTAGACTGCCAACTGAAGCTGAATGGGAGTTTGCTGCTAGAGGAGGAAATAAGAGCAGAGGAACTCAGTATAGTGGCAGCAGTGTGTATTCTGATGTTGCTTGGTATGAAGGTAATTCTGACAATAGACCACATCCTGTAGGTACCAAGAAATCAAACGAACTTGGAATTTATGATATGAATGGTAATGTTTGGGAATTGTGTCAAGATTGGTGGGGAAATTATATAGAATCATCTCAAAATGACCCTGTCGGTCCGAATTCTGGACCAACTCGAATTGCTCGTGGTGGAAGTTATATCGCTGGGGCAAGAACAATTGCAGCAAGAGCTGGATATTCTCCTAATATTCGTGATATGAATCTAGGCTTTCGTTTAGTCCTTTCTGAGTAATTTTTAATATAGTAATATGATATGAAGAGATTTTTGATAACTATTAGTTTTTTGATAACAGTATTGTGTCCATTGTTGTCACAAGCCCAAGTGACATTTCGAATGTTGGAAGGTGTTTCTAATACAGAACTCAAAGTAAAGGTTGAGAGTAATGTGTCAAGACTTTTGTCTGAGATTAACAGAGCATCATACCGAAACGAACAGTTGAATCTCGCAGGTGTCCAAATAGAAAAGAAGGCTTCTGAACGTTTGAGAAACCTTTGGCATAATATGCCATTCTGTTGTGAATGGAAGAATAATGTTCAGTCTTGTGTCCAAGATTATACGGGATATGAATTTCGACAGATACCTGTTGTGTTGAAACCTTTTGGCGATACATACAAAGGTGAATTGCACAAGGAACTAACCATTAGTTTTAATAGGCAAGGAGTGATTACTGGCGTTAGGACTTCTATTGACAATAATTCTTACCTTGCTCTTTTGTCAGGTGGAAAAGCCAACTCGGATATGAGAATGAGAAGAGAAATATTGAAGTATCTGGAGGATTATAGAAGCTACTATACTGAAAAGAATTTAAATGCAATCGCAAATATGTTAGGATTTTGTTCGTTTGATGTAAAGAAGTCGCTTGGTGTGAACAGTGATACTTCGGTAAGGGTATCTTTGAAAAAGAATGAATGCTCGGTAAAAGATAAGCAAGGATATTTGGGTAACCTAAATAAACACTTTCAACAAAATGGGTGCGTAGTAGCCAAAATTTCAGATATAGGGTTAATGCGTCATGGATGGAATCCATTTTTTTATGGCGTTAGCTTTAGATTACAATTGTATCGTGGTGATGAAGAGCTACAAAATGCAACAGGTGGTTACTATTTCCTTTTGTGGGATTTTACAGAGGAAGCTAATCCTAAGATACATTTTAATCTTTTATTTTCTAAAAAAGATGAGTGTTTGTCCCCTGAGGATTTCTTCATTCCTTATAATTAAATCGAAAAATGTTGAAAGTATAAAAAATAATGCAGTGAAGACTATTATTGTAACTATAACTTTGTTTTTGGTTCAGGCAATGATGGTTTGTGCTCAAAAACTATCGGTCAGTTCTTTTGAGGTGTCACAAGGTGACATTTTGGCGAGAACTTCTGCTACCTGTCGCTTTGATACTAACGACAAGTATTGTGCACTAATAAAGGTGGGAGTGGCTCTTGATGGTGTTGAGTTTGAGTGTAGTGGTGGGGTGATAGATGTCGTGAGAAAAACTGGTGAATATTGGCTTTATCTACCTCAGAATAACTCGAAGTTGCGTATTCTTCATAAGGATTACACCCCTTTGGAAATCAACTTCTATGATTATGGGATAGGTAAGGTGGAAAGTGGCGTGACTTATGTCTTAACACTAATGAGGCCAAATATCCAAGCAAATCACCAACAAGAACAGGCTCCTGTATCTACTAATGCAGTCAAAATTCGAATAAAGGATGATATTAGCATCGAGATGGTTAAGGTGGAGGCTGGTTCGTTTGTTATGGGAGCTATTGCTGGGGATGAAATGTTTGAGGAAGAAAAACCTGCTCATAAAGTAACATTGGAGTATGATTATTACATAGGAAAATATGAGGTGACTCAAGCTTTATGGAAAGCAGTTATGGGTGATAATCCTTCGAACTTTAAAGGAGACCGTTTACCTGTGGAGAACGTTAGTTGGGAAGATTGCCAAATTTTCATACGGAAATTGAACAAAATGACAAAGAAACACTTTGCTCTTCCAACGGAAGCGCAATGGGAGTTTGCAGCTCGTGGCGGTAATTATAGCAAAGGTTATCTGTATAGTGGTAGTGATGTTCCTTTTAATGTAGCATGGTACAAAGATAATGCGATGAATATGACGCAACCCGTTGGAACAAAACGACCAAATGAGTTGGGAATTTATGATATGTCGGGTAATGTCTTGGAATGGTGCCAAGACCAATGGGATAAGTATTCTGAAGAGAGTCAGATAAATCCTTTAGGGCCTATGCATGGTGATTTTCGTGTAGTTAGAGGTGGTGGATGGGCTAATGAGATGAAGTTTTGTAGGTCATCTTATCGAGGAAATTGGGCACCAAACAAAAGGCATAAACTTGTTGGCTTTCGTTTGAAGATGGGGGCAATGCTATAATGTTTTTATAAATAGTATTGGAGTAATCAAATGAAATAAGTATCGTAAATACCTATTTTGGGATATTTCTACGGAGTTCTTGAAAATTCTCCGTAGAAAATGGACGTTTTTGATTTTCTTTTTGTATCTTTGCAACGATTTCATTTACTTAAAAGGGTGAATATATGAATATTATACAGAAAGTTGAAACGGCTGGTGGAATAGTATCTAGGGAAGATGTATCTCAACCTGCTGAATATAAGAAATTGTTGAGGGAAAAGAACGTGGAGAGTTGCTGAAACTACGCCCTGGTGTCTATGCGATACCTGAGGTGTTGTTTAGTAATATGATTGATGTGGAAAAAATAATCCCCAATGGAGTTGTATGCCTTTATAATGCATGGGCATACCATTGCTTGTCAACGGTTGTGCCACCTGCTTTCTGTATTGCTATAGCAGCAAAACGAAAGGTGATTATACCATCAATTCTACCGGTGAATCTCTATTATTGGAAAGAAGAAAACTTGGATTTTGGTATTGTTAGTGCTAATATATCTGGATTTCAAGTTCGTATAACAGATATGGAACGAAGTGTTTGTGATGCCATCAAGTACAGAAATAAAATTGGATTGGAGGTTTGCTCTGAGGTGGTGCGTAATTATCTTAAAAAAAATAATCGCCATCTCTCTCGATTAGCAGAATATGCTAAGCGGTTGCGAGTGGCTAAAACATTGAATAATTATCTGGAAATAGCAATGGAATGATGATGGGAAAAACTATTATGATAATTTCGATAACACAGCCTTGCTCATTCTCCCAGCTTGGCAATCGAAAGAGTCAAGAGGATAGCTTATGTCCTGTAGATGCCAATAAGCAGACTTCGTATTTCGTAGTTTGCGATGGCGTGGGCGGAAGAGACCATGGGGAGGTGGCAAGCAAACTGGTAAGTCAATCTATAGAAGAGTATCTGGCTAATGAGAGTTGTTCGGCGTTGAAGGCTGAAGATATATTGCAACTAGTAGAACATGCCTATCACACCTTATGTAATAATAGGGCGATATGCTCGACTATGGCAACGACTCTTGCTTTTATGGCGAAAACAAGCGAGGGGATGCTGTTGGCTCATCTTGGTGATAGTCGTATTTACCAAATACGCAAAGGGAAAGGGATTGTTTTTCAAACCAAAGACCATTCGTTGGTAAATGATTTGATAGATGAAGGAGCTATAAGTCCTGCTGAGGCTATTGACCATCCGAAAAGAAATGTTATAACAAAGTGTATTTTTGTAACTAATAATCGAGCTGATTATCAAACTCCATCTATTACTTTGATTCGTGACATACAACCCCATGATGTCTTTATGCTTTGTACAGATGGGGTTTATACAAAAGTGAATGATGAGGATATTGCGGAAATTCTTACTTCGGATGCTCCTTTGGATGAAAAAGCAAAAGAACTAGCTATGATATGTAGGGATAGTGATGATAATAATACGGCATATCTTATAGAGATAGATAAAGTGGATGGGGTGAATGAACGACTAGAGAACATATCTTATATTGTTCCTAAATCTAACAGAAAAACTAAACTTTATCGTATTTGGGACTTCGTCAGAGAAACTTTAGGTTTCGTCAAAGAACCTTAGTGGTTGGAGTAACATGGCTGAAAAAACTTGATAGTACCGCTAAAAACAAGTATCTTTGCATCAGAAAATAAGTATAAATCATTTAAAAACAAACAATTATGGATACTCAGGTTATTAATAAAAATGCAAAGAGTGGAAATGCTAAGGAAACTTTTAAAAAAGGTGCAGCCTTGGCAGGTGCAGCCGGTTTAGGTGCTGGAGCGGTAGTGTCGGCAGATATTGCAAGAGGCGATGAAGAGCTTGCTATCGTAGAACCTATTAGTCCAATGGATGAGGAGGTTATCGGTCAGAATGCTGAGGAGACCATGACAGCGGAAGATGACAAAGACTCAGAAACGCAGAATGTTGCTGTAACATCAGCAGAGAATGAAACTCATGCTACAGAGCCTCAGCCACAGGTATCTGATAATGTGACACAGCCACAAGGAACTTCTGCTACCCATGCACAGCCAACCACAGAAAATACCGTTCATTCTGGCGAGATTGATACAAATGATATTCCAGACGTAGACCCTCGTTTGGTGGCACAAGATATTACGGATGATGTTATTATGGTGGATCCAACCGATAATGACATGGGAAATCTGGATATTGCAGCAGTTGGTACTGTGGAAACGGTAGATGGACAAGTCTTGTCGGCAGCACAATTTACAGGTGATAATGGAGAAACTCTTTATGCCGTAGATGTGGATGGTGACAATACCTATGATGTTGTTACCGATGAGTCGGGTAATGTTCTTGCCGATGTACCTTCTACGCTGACTGTAAGCGATTCGGAAAGTATTGTTAGTGTCAATAATGGTGAGACTGGTTATCTGGCACAGAATGAGCATGATAATATTTCTGATAGTGACTTGGATAATCCAATGGATGACATCGTTGACCTTGGATAAAAAGATTTTGATAATATTCTGTAAAATTCATGGTTATGAGAAATAAACGTATATTATTTGTTCTGTCTTTGGCATTTTGTTTGGCTTTTCCTGTTTCCGCACAGAAGAAAACGGCAAAAGCAAAGAAGGCAAAGACTTCGGTCAATGTGGATTCTCTTGAGGTTAGAAAACTGATAGATGAGGCAAAGAAAGGAGATGCAGAGTCGCAAAACACATTGGGAACCTATTACTATACAGGTAAAAAGGTAAAGCAAAACTACGATGTAGCTTTGAAATGGTTTAGTATGGCTGGTAAGCAGAAGCATGTCAAGGCGATTGCCAATATGGGACTTTGTTATCAGTTGGGACATGGTGTCAAGAAAGATTCTGTCATGGCGGTGAAACTCTACAAGGAGTCTGTCAAGGCTGGAAATTCAGAACTCGTCAAACTGCGTGAGGAGAACCTAGCAAAGTCTCACTCCGCTTTTGATATGCATCTATTGGCTGATTTGTACGAGAATGGTTGTGGTAATACCGTCAAGAAGAATCCAGAATTGGCGTTAAAGTATTATAAGATGGCAGCAGACTACAATTCTCTTGATGCAATCGTCAAGGTGGCTACTACCTACGACCATGCCAAGATGTATGCCGAGGCTTTGCCTTATTTCCAAAAGGCTGCTGACTTGAACAATGGATTTGCAGCTTATAAATTGGGCGATTATCTATGCAATGGTAAGGGAACCAAGGTTGATAAAGCTAAGGCTGTTGGCTATCTTGACAAGGCTGCGAAGCAAAATATACCGAGTGCAATGATGTTGTTGGGCGACCTTTTATACAAAGGTGATGGCGTTCAGCAAGATTATTCAAAGGCTATGAGTCTTTACAAGCAAGCTGCGGTGAAAAACAATCCTGTGGCTCTGTGGAATATTGGCATCATGTATAAGAAAGGATTGGGAGTAAAACAAAACTATCTCATAGCCTTGCAATGGTTAGCGAATGCTTCTGCTAAAGGCATGAAGGCGAACTTCATGAAGCAACTGGCTGATGATAATGTGGAAATCAATAATGGTTGGAAAGGAACGGATTTCTATTCTTTTATACACGCTATGGCTTGTATGGAAGCAACTACTCCTGATTATGCCACGGCTGTAAAGGAACTGACAGCGCTTGAAAAGAAAAATATACCAGTGGCTTCGGCTCTTTTGGGTCTCTGCTATGCAGACAAAGAATGGAAAAAGGCTAACGAAAAGAAGATGTTGGCATATTATGAGAAAGGTGTAAGCCTTGGTGAACCATACGCTTGTTTCCTCCTAGCTCAATTACATCTTTCTGGCAATAAAACGGTCAAGGTAGATAAAAACAAGGTGGAGACATATCTTGAAAAGGCTGCCGATGGAGATTATGCTCCAGCGATGTGTGAGCTTGGTGATTTGTATTTCACAGGAAAGCTTGTGAATAAAAATATCACGAAAGCCATCGCTTGCTATAATAAAGCGTTGGTCAATGGCTATCTCTCTAAGACGGCTGCAGCCAATCTTGCTTCTTGTTATCAACAAGGACTAGGCGGTTTGCCGAAAAATGCGGAAATCGCCAAGGAAATAATGAAACGAGGACAGGAAGGCAATTCGTGGACTGGGCTTCTTCGTGAATTTACATTCTGATAATCCTATATGATAGCAGGTGCCAATGGGCATCTGCTATCGCTAAAAACAATAGCATAACATGAAAAGAATTCTATCATCAATAATATCCTTGATGTTCGTCGCTCTTGCTGCTGAGGCTCAGAATAACCTCTCTTTCAAAACGGAAGAATTGAAAAAGGTGGCTGCTGAGTTAAAGCTAGAGGGTCTCGATACACTCAAGATAGGGTATACTTTCATACAGAAGAACAATCATCAACTGGTAGTTAGAAAAGCCGAAAATGGTATGGTGGAACATATTGGCATACAACTATTCCCTGAGGCTTATCGGCAGCAAGCGAATGGTGCCGTGCTTGATTTCTTGGAGAGTGGACTGCTATGTAATACCTATAAGTTGACAAAGAATCAATTAAAGTATATGGATGCCAAATTCGTCAAGGGAAACTGGAGCCTGATGCTGTCTCTTCCAAAATCGGTATCTTGCTCTGTAGCAATGGTCAATAACAAAGCGTACCAAATTATATGGAAAGATGGTAAAAACGAGAAAATTAATCTTCTTCTTCCGATTAAGTATGATTTCTTGATGAATGCTCCACGTAAGGAATTGGAAGCCAACTTTGTGAGAGACTTAAAGGCTTATAAGTTGAAGCATAGCCCTGCTGATTGTAATGTGGATGTTGCGAGGCTGAATATTGTGAAGGATGGTACGGATACTCTGTACACTTTGCCAGGAAAACATTATGGCTTGGAAACGATAACCAACACTACATTCTTTAAGTTGAAAGATAGCGTGGATTATATTCCTGTTGTAGATGCAAAGTTCCCAGTTCAAACAGTAGCCAATACGTTGTTGTTGGATTGCGATGCCATTCCAGCGGCAAAGATTTCACTTACCGTAATAGGTAGTGATAAGAAAAAAACAACAGTTGTAGTGCCAGTCAGACAGTTGGTTGCTTTTGCAAGGAGTATGGGATGCGTGCCATATTTTGGCTATGAAGAAACTAAGAACGGCAAGTTGCAAGGTGGCTTGTTCCTATATAATAAGGAACTTGGCTATGACCATGTGTTGAGTTTGTCGTGTGATGTGAAAGATATTGCAACAAGCAAATTTTTGTTCACATCGTATGCGTATCTATATACACCAACAACCAATGTGAAGAATCTCTATAATGACATCAAATCAAGGAAATAAAAAATGAAACGAATTTTAGGTTACTTAGTCCTTTGGGCTTTTCCTTTATTTTGTTTTGGGCAGGATGGCATAGATGCTATCAATGACATCAAACTTTCAGGCAAGTATTTCACGGCAGAGGCAACTGCCTCTACTGAAGATGATGCCAAGAAATTGGCTTTGATGGGACTGATGGAGAAACTTTCTGCCTATTGTGAGGAAATGGAAATCGCGGAAATCGGAGAGGATAGGGTTCGGGAAGCCTTATTGTCTAAAAATGTTAAGCGTGGTGAGTCGGCTCTTGTCATGGTGTATGTAGCAAAAGACATTGTCAATAAAAGTGCCATGAAGTTTACTCCAAATAGTTCAAGTGAAATTACAGCTTCTGTTTCCCATACGTCTGGTAGCTCTGCTTTGCCAAATATCATCAAGCAAATAAATGAAATAGACACTTATGCCAGTATGCAATACTTATTGGAAAAGGCAATGGACAACGGATTGGTTGAAGATTGGGGAAAACTTCGCACGATGTCTGATCCCAATGCTTGCTATCTGATAATGTTGAATATCGACCGTCAAATTGTTGGTGTGCTTTCTCCAATGCAGAATGGAGCGAGAATCAATGTTAAAACAGGAGCGGTGATTGATACGGAAAGTATGAATAAGTTTACTAATTGTATACCAATAGGTATACTGCTAAAATGAGATATATGAAGAAGTTAATTTTGATATTATGTACTGCGTTTGCTTGTGCTCAATTTGCTTTGGCACAGGTGACGTTCCGATTTTCTGATGGAATCTATAACCAAACGCTAAAATCGCAAGTTGAGAGAAATGTGTCTGCTTTGTTGACGGAGATTAACAGAGCTGAGCGAAATAGGGTAGGGCTCTTGAACTTAGGAGGAGTAAGGATAGATGATAATGCGGCAAATGGATTGAGAAGCCTTTGGAAGAACATCCATTTCCGTTGTGAATGGAATAATAATGTTCAGTCGTGTATCCAAGACTTTACAGGGTATGAAGTCCGTCAGATACCTGTCGAGATGAAACCTTTGGACAATACTTACAAAGGTGAATTGCATAAAGAACTGACTATCAGTTTTAACAAGCAAGGGGTTATTACAGGCGTAAGAACAGCTATAGACAATAACTCTTATCTTGCACTTTTATCAGGTGGAAAAGCTAACTTGGATATGCGAATGAGAAGGGAAATCTTGAAGTTCGTGGAAGATTTCAGAAGCTATTATGTTGAGAAGAATATAGCGGCTTTGGATGAAATCTTCAGTGATGATGCGCTTATTATCACAGGTCGTGTTATTAAAACTATGGGTAAAAGTCAAGCTGATGGTGTTTCCCAACAAGTAAAGGAGAAGGTGGTTTATAGCAAGCAAAACAAGCAGCAATACATCAACAATCTCAGGGCCTTATTTCAGAGCAATGAATACATCAATGTGGATTTCTCGGACATAGAGCTGATGCGACATGGCTCTAATCCTAATTTCTATGGAGTGAAGTTGCGACAAAAATGGGCTAGCCAACGATATAGCGGTTGCCAGTACTCAGATGATGGCTATGTGTTCTTGTTGTGGGATTTTACAGAAGAAGGAAATCCTAAGATTCATGTTAGAACATGGACGCCAAAAAGACCAGGCCAAAAAGGGGATGATTTCTCTCCTGAGGATTTCTTCATCCCTAGCCCTCGTAAATAGCCATAACTCGTTGTGTATACAATAAAGTGCTTGATGATAATCTTCGTCAGATACTTGATGAGTTTAATTTGCATCTGAAAGAGTATAAAAGGGTCGTTAAAAAAGTGAAGCTGTCTAATCGGTACAGTGTTATCGCCAGATATGGATGACTTTACGATTTGTTGGATGTATAAGCAATAAAAAAGGAAAATGTAATTAAAAAAGAAAGATTCCTCGGTACCATCTTTGGGCAAGCTGTAGGAGATGCCTTGGGGTTGAGCACGGAGTTTATGTCCAAGCAAGAGGTGGATCAATTTTATCCTAATGGGATAGAGAACTATTCACAAATCGTGCAGGATGATCATCGTCGGCGTTGGCAAAGAGGCGATTGGACTGATGATACCGATATGATGCTATGCATCTTGGATTTCTTTGTGGCTTGTCAAAAGGTAGATACTCTTGATATTGCCAGAAGGTTTAAGGAATGGATGATGAACGGGGGCATGGGAATTGGCCGGCATACTTATAATGTAATGGCTCTTGGCGACTATACTTCGAATCCACAGAAGGCTGCGGAGATTATCTGGAAGATGGGAAAGAAAAAAGCTGCAGCTAATGGGGCCGTCATGAGAACTTCGGTGGTAGGGCTTGTGAAGGACAATGTGGCTAATGCTGCAGTAGCAGGGGCTATCCTGGGTGCTAAATTTGGAATATGCCATATTCCTGACGAATGGAGAAATGGTCTTCTCTATGCTTCTATGCTCCATGACAAGGTGCGGGATCTCTACTTTTATAATCATCGTCATTCCCGAAAAGTGTCATTAATGACAAAAAACGGGAATGTTTAATAGATTTAAACTTTTGGCTTGTTCTTTAGAAATCCATGTGTATGCTTTTGTTTCAAAAAGCGCAGAATCCTGCTGGCATCACTGCCAGCAGGATTCTGCGCTTTCCCTATTAATTTCTTAAATATGTCGTCTGCAAAATGAGCTCAATTGATCTCTACAGAACTCTCTTGTGATTTCTTGTTCAGCATTTGTCTGCTGTTTAGTCTCTGTAGCCTCCTGCTGTTGACTAATAATTCATTCCGAATGTCCAGAGAGGAATGATATTGCCGAAACCGGTTTCAATATCATCTTTTACGATATATCCCTCTTCTGCCTCGGTTATCTGCTTCTGACCTTTCTTCTTACCACCTATCTCAAAGGTCTTGCCGTCTATCAGAAAATCAGAGATGGGAGAATTGTAAACGGTATGGTTCACTCTCATCTGATTAAAGAAAAAGGTCTCACGTTGATTTCCTATATCGGGAGTTTCAGATGTGAGGGCGAAAGAGAGGTTTGTATTGTCGAGATATACTTTTTCAACCTTTCCCAGACCTCTTACTCCCTTTGTTGAATCGTGGAGTTGGGCGATGAGACCTGCCTTTTCCATAAGTTCAAAGTAGTCGGGAAGCAAGCCGCGGTCTGCCTTGATGATTGTTGCGATGGTGCTCATGTTAGGCTTGAATGGCACACTGTCTGCTATTACCTGCATCAGTTCCTTCAATTTCCTCGATATGGTTACTGTGTAGTTGGCATATTGGGGAATGTCGGTTTCCAACGTCATGCTTACTACCTGGTTTAAGCGCATCTTATAGCCCTCGTCTTCATAAAAAGGATAGTACCCCTGGCGCAGATATTCGTTGAAGAGGGATAGGGGATGGTCTATCTCTATCGGCAACTCTACCTCATGATTAACGATTTGCTCCAATGTGTAGGCTGGTAGGTCGATTCCTAGTTTCATGCCAATATATTCTCTAAACGACAGACCTTGCATTTTATAGACGAGGACACGACGGCTTAAGTCGGCGGTTCCCTGATAGATGTCAAGCACTGATGATCCTGTAAACACTACTTGCAGGTCGGGCAGATTATCGTATATCATCTTCAGCTCCGTTGCCCATCCTTTATATTTATGTATTTCGTCGATAAAGAAATGCTTGCCGCCAAGTTGATTGAACTTCATGGCAGTTTCAAAGAGTGTATGATTGGCGAAATAGATGGATTCGGCACTCACATATAGGGTGTCCTTCAACTTGAGATTCTGCTTGATGTACTGCAAGAAGAGTGTGGTCTTACCCACGCCACGAGGTCCCACAAGGGCTGTCATCCGATTCTTCCATGGAATCTGATGATACATATATCTTACGTATCGGGTGTCTGTACGTTTGATGAGATTGTCGGATAATTGCTTCAATAATTCCATATTTCTTCTGTTATTAATTCATTTATTTGAATGCTTTTTAGCATTTTTGGTGCAAATATACGAAATTTGTGGTAAATTTCCTACAAAAATACGAGAAATTTGTGGTAAAAACACCACAAATTTCTCTATTTGGCTTATAGCAGCTCTCTTGCTATCCAGGCACAGGCTTCGGCATCTGCCAAGGCATTGTGGTGCTGGGTGAGATCGTAACCGCAATAGGCGGCTACGGTCTGGAGCTGATGGTTGGGGAGGAGAGTGCCCAGCTTTCTTCGGGAGACACGGCAGGTGCAATGGAATTCGTAGCCGGGATATTCCATCTGATACATCTGGAATACTGCCTTGAGGCAGCCTTCGTCGAAGGGGGCATTGTGGGCAACCAGGGGCAGCCCCTCTATCTTGGGCGCAATCTCTGCCCAGACTTTCGGGAAGACATCCGCATTCATCGTGTCTTCAAGAGTTAACCCATGAACCCGAGTGTTCCAATAAGAGTAATACTCCGGTTCGGGTTTGATGAGGCTGTAGTAACTGTCTGCTATTTCACCATCCCTCACTATCACAATGCCCACCGAGCAGACGCTTGTACGCTGCTGGTTGGCCGTTTCGAAATCTATCGCAGCAAAATCTTTCATTCCCTTATCCTCTTTTCCAACACCTTCTGCAGATTATCAGAAGGATTCATCCCCAGCTTCTTTCGGATATTGCCACGCTGGGTGGTGATATTGGATTCTGTCTTATTGAGCAGGATACCGATTTCACTCAACTTCTTATTCTGCAGGATGAGATAACAGATTTCCCTCTCAGATGAACTCAATTCCGGAAAAACACGCTCCAGATTCTGCTTGCTCAATTCCCGGGTCTGAATATACTGCAATACATTATCTATCACATTCTTCTGCGATGCCTCACCCAGCAAATCCAGCAAATGCTCGGTCTGCTTCACATCATGCCGCTCCTTGGCCAATGCCACGTATGCCTTAATCTGCTTCTTGTTGATTCTCAACACCTGGAGCAGTTCCTCCTCTTCTCGCTGCAATATTTTATTGGCATTTACCAGATACTCGCCATTTCGGGCAATGCCCAGACTCAGCACACTGATAAACAGCAGTATCAACAGCATCATAAAGAAATAATTACGCAGCGATTCATTGCCCGTAACTATCACACAGACTAGATAAACTCCCAAGGCTATGCCTACCAGCCAGCGGGTAAGACGAGCCTGATAAGCTGCCAGCGAGAAAAACATGTTGCCGGCAAGAATGAGCATGTTGATGAGAATTACCATCGTATTATCTTTCAATGTAGGCACGAAGGCACTATACAGAATATCCATGCCTATGAAAACCTGGGTTGCTACTGCAAGGAAGGTTATCCCTTTCACCACCCCTATCTTACCCAAGAGATAGGCAGCGAACGAGGACACCACAACTACCAGAAAGACGATGTTAGATGCTGTAAAAAATGGATCGAAGGCTCCCGACAACCCCAGGATATTAGACAGGATGCCTAGATAAAGCATCACGGCAAAACATACCAGAAGCCACTGGCGCTGGCGATCGAGGTAATTGGATTCCCTCTTCAGCAAGGAGAATTCCAACCTGCGTAACTTGGTTCTTATTGAGTTCTTTGCTTTCATACTCCGTAGGGATATATTCATTATTGATAGATGAATTGCTTAGCATAACCTTGCATTGCTTAGCTTTGCTTGGCATTGCTTTATTATTGTGCAAAGATACTAAAAATCTGTGATTTTGACGGCTTTTGAGGTTATTTTTTCCCGTTTTCCTAAAAAATCAGTATTTTTCAGGTTATTTTTTCCCATATCGAACCTTATTTTCCATTACTTTTGCATCGAAAAATAAAATGAATCATTCATCTTTTAAATATCACTAATTATGAAAAGAAACAATACTTTCAACAGCAAACGCATTCAGTGGCTAATGTTTGCATGCTTAACTTTCTGCTTTACCTTTTTCATGGTTATGGTGTCTTCGTGCAGCGATGATGACCCTGAAGAAGTATACAACCAGGCTCACTTTCAGGACGTACCGGCCAGTCTGCTGACCGATGCCAAGAAACTGGAGATGGTAAGGTCTATCCAGGACTTGAAAGACGGAAGATTCTTCTATCTTGACTATACGGAGGATTATAAACTCCCTACCATATCAGGATTCAATCTCACCGACAACACCCATCTGATTGGTGCCGTATTGAAAACCCTCTGCGACAAGACGCCATCCTGGCTCAAGGCAAGGGTTAAGCTGGATGCAGGCTGCAGTGCCTTTGCCGTGACGACACCCGATACGGGCGATTATCTGATGGGGCGCAACTTTGATTACTCCCATGATAACGAACCGATAGCAGCTGCCCTGGTTCGTACGGCACCCAAAGGCGGACTGAAATCCATCAGTATGGTGGATGCCTACTGGATAGGTTACCGACAGGATCTCTGGCATTACATCCTATATAACAAGGCTGAGTTTGAGAAGAATAAGACGCAAGACCTATCCTATATCATGGCATTCCCATATCTCCTGATGGACGGTATGAACGAGGCTGGCTTTGCCGTTTCCGTGCTCCATCTCGACGGCAAACCGACCCAGCAGGCTAGTACGGGAAAGAAATTGACTACAACCGTTGCCTTGCGCATGATGTTGGATCATGCCAGAACTGTGGATGAAGCTCTCAAGATTCTGGACGGATATGACCTCTGGATACCGGATAACGACGGCAACTATCATTTCTACATGGCAGATGCCACGGGCCGTTATGCCATCGTAGAATTCGTATATGACAAGGATCACCAAAGCAAGATTTACATCGACGATGAATATACGGGTGAAGACGGAAAGACTCATTTCAAATATCCTGACGTATTGCCAAACACCCGCGAGGTGATAGAAAAGCGCTATGCCAGCAACTTCTATGTATCTGAAACCATGGCATGTTCTGATAAAGGTCCGAAGCTCTCGAACCACGGCAAGACCCGCTATGACATGATGGAATTCGTCATCAAGCAGAACAACAATCAGTTGTCTGAGGAAGGAGCCATGAATCTGCTCAATGGCGTGAGTCAGGCAGAAACTCCGGGCAATCCTACGAGCCATACCCAGTGGTCGGTGGTGTATAATCTTTCTCAGCGCAAGGCTACGGTCTGTGTGAATCGAGACTATAAGAATAAATTTACGTTCAACTTAAAATAGGCAGAAAATCTTGATAAGGCTGCCAGTGAATTCTTTAATCATTTAATTCTTTAAAATATGAACTATAATATAAGAATGAAAATGAAGTTTTTTGTAAAGTCTGTGTTGTGTTTGGTAATGTTGACTTCGTTATGTTGCTCATGTTCTGATGATAGCGAATCTTGGGAAGAACTTGACGCACCAACAGGAGAAGTCCTGCCAAAGACCGATCAACTTTCCGTTAAGCTCAATTTGCCAACGGCAGTGTTGGGTAACAATTTTAAGGAAGCAGGTTCTGCTCTTGTAAACCGCCTGACAAAGAACGTGTCAATAAATGACAATAGCGTGAGGGTGGTGGTTCTCGACAACGAAACCGCCTTGACCATTGATGGCGATATGTTGGAGAAAGTGAAACAGGTTTATGACAAAGGAGGCGTAATAGCCATAACTGAACCGTCGAAGGCCACAATGGAAAGACTAAAAAAATATAAACTGGGAGATGCGCTTATGCACGACTATGACGACGATGATGGCAATGGGCACTTCAATGATATTTATGCTTTCAATAAGAAGGGAGGAGAAATGCATCTCGAAGATCTGAACGACTCAGATGAGGCTCAAATATCGTCAGTGGTAATCAAAGAGGACGGTGATACCACAAGGACAGAGCTTGCAGAAGCCAATCTTTCCCAAGAGCACACGCCTTACACATATGGTTTATTTGCAGATGCCGTAGCCACATGGATAGAAAAACAAGCTGTTGTAAGCGAGCCCAATATCAACGGTGGCTCAAACGATATTCATTCCATGACAAAGGCGCAGACAATTACGTACATATATTACCCGACGTATCCAGGGCATGACAAGGCTAAAGGTCGCTCCGCATTGTACCAAGTAACATATACCATATATGCAGTGTACTCTTTTGATCAAAACATGGATTACTATATGGTACATCAAGAAATCCTTGGAAACAATTCGACGATGATGCTTTCTGATAAATGGAAGGAAAACAAGGGTACGTGCTATGGTTTTTACTTGGGAGAGATTGACAATGACCACGAAATCTTTAAACCAAACGGTGGAAGCTTCTCACCAACTGAAGTCTTTGTGCATGATCCTAGACCTGCGACTTCTGAAGGTTCGTATAGTACAACTTCGGGATATAGTGTTGATTTTGGAGGTAATATCGGGCTTGATACTTCTGGACCAAGTGCTGGATTTAGTGCAGGAGGCTCAATATCCGAAAGCTATACAATGAATGTTTCTGATGTGACTATAACAAACAAATCCTTGGATGGTGGAAGTGGAAGAGCACGGTGGAATTATGATGTGGCGGATGCTCCGGTGACATCAAACGGGTTCAAGGCTAAGATGCATGAGGCTCCATTGGTGTCTCGTAACACAATCAACCTACACAACTGTTGGTATTGGACAGTGAAGAATCCTGCTGCATATTCTGGACAATTCAAGGTTAAAGCAGTCAACAGGGTATTTTTCGAATATTCTTGGTTGCGAAATAAGGTTTTCAGTTATTCTTGGTGTCACTATCTGAGAGGTATGCGATATACTCAGAATATCTGGCTGAAAGCACCCAACAGAACGAAGAAGTGACCTCATAGAGGTCACTTCCAAACTTTCTTTTGGTTCAACTCTGTTTCTCCCATCAGCCTCTTATGGCATTGATTCTCTTGATACCGTTGTAATCGGCAGTAGGGTCTTCATCAAGTGTAAGATCGTTCCACGGTTTTCTGGTCTATTTTTCTTCCGTCGGCAGTCATGATGTTGGCTATGCGCTTGGTGGATAGGATGTTGCCGATATTGTCTGCTCACTTTGATAAGAGACTTGTCTTTGAAAGCAATCAGCTTATTGAGATATTCCGTTCTTTCTATTCGTTTCATATCATTTCATTGTTCTTTGATTATATATTTGCTGCGAAGATACTATTTTTTAGGATCAACCATCCTAAACCTTTTCTCCTATCCCCATATCTAGGTATTTTCCCGAAACCATCATTTTTAGGTATTGCAGATAAAGGGAAAAGGCTGTATCTTTGCACCCGAAAATAAATGTAACTAAAAGAGATTAAGGACAAATGAAAACAACTATCGTAATTTATGGCTCTTCTACTGGCTCATGCCAGTCGATTGCCGAAACCATCGCCTCTAAGTTGGGCGTGGAAGCTGTAGATGTAGCTAACATCGATGATGCTACTATCGCAAGTCATGAGAATCTTCTTCTCGGTACTTCTACATGGGGTGCCGGCGAGATGCAGGATGACTGGTATGATGGCGTGAAGACATTGAAGAGTGCCGGCTTGGCTGGCAAGACCGTAGCCCTGTTTGGTTGTGGCGACAGCGAGTCTTACCCTGATACATTCTGTGGCGGCATGAAGGAACTCTATGATGCTGTTGTTGAGGCTGGTGCTACCGTATTGCCTGGTGTTTCTACAGACGGATACACCTATGATGACAGTGAGGCTGTTGAGGACGACAAGTTCCTGGGACTCGCACTCGATGAGGTGAACGAGGACGATAAGACAGAGGAGCGTATCGATGCCTGGATTGAGGCCATCAAACCAGCGCTTTAGTGTTAAAAAATAATTTTTCAGGAGTCATAGAAATCTCTGACTATAGAATCTTGAGTCATTTTGGGTTCATAGATTTTTAAATCATAGAATTCTCTGATTCCTGATAAGAAACTTGATTAATTCGGATAGTATGCAGCAGGAAATCGCAACACCAGTAGATTTGAAGGTTCTGATGAATCATATATATGAATATAAGAAGGGCGTGCGCCGCCTGGTGCTCTACACCTTCAACAAGAAATATGAGTCTTTTGCCATAACAAGATTAGAAAGTCAGAACATTGATTACATTATCCAGCCGGTTGGCAACGACCGTCTGAATCTCTTCTTTGGTAAGAAGGAATGCCTGGATGCTATCCGCATGATTGTTACCAAACCCTTATGCCAGCTTACGCCGGAAGAGGATTTCATCCTGGGTGCCATGCTGGGATATGACATCTGTGCCCAATGTGAACGCTATTGTGAGCGAAAGAAGAAAGTTTGCTAGATTTCTTTCATCTTCGAATATTTTAATGTTAACAAAGAAAGAGCGTGATTGCCTCATTTGGCGATCACGCTCTTTTGATGTTGAATCAATCGATTGATTCAATCGAAATCTCGGAATAATTCCTGTTTTTGATACCTTTTTCGACGGAATAATTCCTCTTTCTTACTTCTTCATCATTTCCTCTACGGCTCTGATGAGCTGGGTATCATGACCGGTGATGTAATCCTCTGGAGAATTATATACCTCGATGTCTGGATAGAGGGTGGTGTTCTCGCCGAAGGTGCCACGCATATCACGGCAACCTACCTGTGGAATACCGAATACCAGGCTGCGGTCCATCAAGGTCTCCCACCATACGGCAGTCATTGTTCCAGCCACCGGTGCACCAATCAGCTTGCCAATGCCCAACTCCTTATATACCCATGGGAAACCATGACCGTTGCTGTAGTCATCCTCGCAGATCAGAACGCAGGATGGCTTGGTCCACTTGTTGAATGGATCCTTGCCCACAACCTTTCCATGAGGCACAAACTCCTGATACTGCTTGCCGCTGAGCAAGGTGCAGAGGTCATCGTGCAACCAGCCACCACCATTGTGACGCTCATCCACGATTACGGCATCCTTGTTGCGGTTCTTGTCGCTCAAGAGTTCACTATATACGGTGCGGAAGCTCTCGCTGTCCATTGCCTTGACATGAACGTATGCGATTCTGCCCTTTGATACACTGTCCACGATGGCACGGTTTCTATCCACCCAGCGCTTGTAGAGAAGCTCCTGCTGAGCACCCTGTGAAATCGCCTTGATGGTGAGGTCGAAAGTCTTGCCCTTGGTGTTCTTGATGGTGAGACGTACATTCTTGCCAGCCTTTCCATCGAGCAATGCGTTGTAATCCTTACCCGCCTTGATAGCCTCGCCATCAATTTTCTCGATGATGCAGCCGGCAGTAACCTCGTTCTTCTTCACAGCGAAAGGACCACGCTTGATGACTTCCTGAATCTTCAAGCCGTCACCCTCGTAGTTAGGATCGAAGAAGGCACCGAGAGCTGCGGTAGAAAGAGAGGCACCGCCAGCGTAATAACGGCAACCGGTATGGCTGGCATTCAGCTCACCCAGCATCTCGCTCAACATCTCAGCGAAGTCGAAGTTATTATTAATATAAGGTAAGAACTTCTCATACACCTTGCGGTAGTACTCCCAGTCCACACCCTGCATCTTAGGATCATAGAACTTGTCAGCTACCTGGCGCCATACAT
>ERZ1034976.624-NODE-624-length-32319-cov-46.375434_pt1 | contig 32319 bp, 20 predicted proteins | sample MGYA00520623_ERZ1034976 | MGnify/ENA primary metagenome ERZ1034976 (study PRJEB33766, sample SAMN09781774) | gut metagenome | biome: gut microbiome | host: Homo sapiens | place: Madagascar | study: EMG produced TPA metagenomics assembly of the PRJNA485056 data... | reverse complement strand
TACAGAAGGAGGGTGCACCATAAATGACCATAGTCAATTATGACACACCCTCTTTATTATGGAAAGAAGTGAGGAGAAAAGAGAAGAGAAGGAAAAAAGGAAAAAGGGAAAGGGTGAAGGTGAGGCAAAGTGCAGCAACCGAGTTGCTGCAAACTCAACCCTTGGGGTATTTAATTCTTCACTCTTCGTTCTTCACTCTTCACTTATTTTCTTCACTCTTCACTTATTTTCTTCACTCTTCACTTCCTTCTCTTGCTCCTTAGCCAAATACTCAGGGAGCTTAAGTCCTGCCATATCGAAGAGCTCGTGGAGAGGAGGTACAGATTTCATCAAACCAGAAACGAAGTTGGCAGTAGAACCCTTGCCATCGGCTGAGTTGCCACCATCCCAAACTGTAACGTGGTCGATATTGATACCCTTGACTGCCTCCACCTGAGTCTTAACGAGTTCAGGCAACTTCTCAAGCAACAACAGCATATAAGCCTTGTTGGCATCGCCACCTGCTGCAAGCACCATCTCCTTATAACCCGAAGCCTGCTTGGTGAGCACCTCATAGAGACCCTTAGCCTCAGCTTCCATCTTTGCGAATGTAGCATCTGCCTCACCCTTAGCATTTACGCGAACCTTCTCTGCCTCAGCTTCAGCCTCGATGATACGGCGGCGCTTCTCTATCTCTTGTGGCACAAGGATGTTGGCATTCTGAGTTGAACGCTCACGCTCTGCACGAGCCTCCTCGGCAATCTTCTGTGCTGCATAAGCCTCTTCCAAAGCCTTAGCCTCTTGCACCTTCTCTGATGCTATAGCCTTGCGCTGAGCCTCAGCCTCACGCTCACGGCGATAAGCCTCAGAAGCAGCGATGGCAACCTTAGCCTCGTTTTCACCCTTCACAGCCTCGGCATTAGCCTCAGCAGTACGAACGCGAGTTTCACGGTCGGCTTCTGCCTTACCAATTTCACCTATCTTATCTTGCTCAGCCACACGCACCTTAGCCTCGTTGATTGCCTTAGCGGCAGCCTCACGACCAAGAGCCTCGATATATCCCGACTCGTCCTTGATATCGGTAACATTGACGTTGATTAGTCGCAAACCAATCTTCTTCAATTCCACCTCTACATTGGCAGAGATACTCTCAAGGAACTTATCGCGGTCGGAATTCAACTCCTCGATGCTCATTGTAGCAATAACAAGACGAAGCTGACCAAAGAGGATATCACGAGCCAATTCCTGAATCTGACCAGCATTAAGACCAAGCAAACGCTCAGCAGCGGCAGCCATGCTATCAGGCTCGGTAGAAACACCAACGGTAAATCGGCAAGGCACATCCACACGGATATTCTGCTTAGAAAGTGCATTGGTGAGGTTGGCATCTATAGAAATAGGTGTAAGACTAAGATACTGATAGTCTTCTATGATAGGCCACACGAAGGCACCACCACCATGCACACACTTTGCCGACGATTTAGACTTTCGTCCACCATAGATAACCAAAATCTTATCTGAAGGACAACGGCGATAACGATTAATCAAAGCAAGGAGAGTGCCCACAACAAGCACCAGCAAAGCTAAAATCACATAAACAGATTCAATCATAATATTATTATTTATTTAGTTTTTCTACTTTTAATATATTCTTGTCTATAACCTCCAAAATGCGCACCTTGGCACCAGTAGGAATAAATTCCCCATCGCTATAGGCATCAAGTTCGTGCACTGAACCACGCACGCTAATCTGCACCTTGCCTACTCCCACATTATTTGCAGGAATACGAAGATATACAGTGGCTGTTTTGCCCACGCACTCTTCAATATTGAAAGCGGCATTATATTCAAGATGACGAACATTCTTATAAAGGAGCCTTATCACCCACACAAACAAAACTCCGGTAGCCAAGGCTACAAGAACTATTGCTAAGACATTGCGAGTGAGTTGGCATATGCTGAGACCACCCCAGCCAAAACCCAAGAGAAAATTAACGAAGGCACGAACTGTAAAGAGCGAGACTCCTCCGCCAAGATCCATTGTATCGGGACCGTCAAAGTCGACACAAACATCACTTGAGTCCATTCCGATAAGCGTAAGTAAGAGTTGAATTACAAAAAAGAATGAGCTAATCATTGCGCAAACCCAAAACACCTGTTCCAAGGCTGGGAGCATCATAAACCAATTATAAAAGTTGTCTACCATAAATTAAGTGAAGAGTGAAGAATTTAAGTGAAGAGTGAAGAACGAAGAGTGAATAACGAAGAATTAAATAGTTTGCATGCGGAATAAAAGTAAAAAGTGAAGAGTTAAAGTGAAGGGTGAAGGGGAAGGCTAAGAATTAAATAGTTTTATAAACCATTAGATTCTTCACTCTTCGTTCTTCACTCTTCACTTAAATTCTTCACTTATATTTTATTCCTCTTCCTCAGAAGCGTGAGCATCGATGAGCTGCTGCTGGATATCGTTAGGAACAAGTTCGTAGCTTGCGAACTTTGTTGTAAACGAAGCACGGCCACCAGTCAATGAGCTCAATGCTATACTATAGTTAGAGAGTTCCTTCAATGGTATCTTAGCCTGAAGCTTCTGATAACCAGCCTCAGAGTCCATACCCATGATGAGGGCACGACGTCCCTGAAGGTCGCTCATCACATCGCCCATGAAGTCTGAAGGTACATAAACCTCGAGGTCGTAGATAGGCTCGAGAATCTTAGGACCTGCATTCTTGAATGCCTCAGAGAAGGCATGACGAGCAGCGAGCATGAACGAAAGTTCGTTAGAGTCTACAGGGTGCATCTTACCGTCGTAAACGATAACTCGTACGTCGCGAGCGTAGCTACCTGTCAACGGACCAGACTCCATGCGCTCCATGATACCCTTGAGGATAGCAGGCATGAAGCGAGCATCGATAGCACCACCTACTACAGAGTTGATGAATACCAACTTGCCACCCCACTCGAGGTTAACTTCCTCACGGCCCTTAATGTTCATCTTGAACTCCTGACCATTAAACTTATATGTTGTTGGGTCTGGCATACCCTCTGCGTATGGCTCTACGATAAGGTGAACTTCACCAAACTGTCCGGCACCACCACTCTGCTTCTTATGACGATATTCGGCACGAGCCATCTTGGTGATAGTTTCGCGATAAGGAATCTTAGGCTCACCAAACTGCACCTGAATCTTCTCGTTGTTCTCCAAACGCCACTTCAATGTGCGAAGGTGGAACTCGCCCTGACCATGAACGATAGTCTGGCGTAACTCCTTAGACTGCTCTACTACCCATGTTGGATCTTCTTGGCGCATCTTCAGCATAGCAGCCATAAGCTTCTCTGTTTCAGCAGAGTTAACAGCCTTGATAGAGCGAGAATATTTAGAGTTAGGATATTTAATGAAGTCGAAATGCTGTTCTGTATCCTTACCGTTGAGAGTATTTCCTGTCTTCACGTCCTTAAGCTTAACAGTACAGCCGATATCGCCAGCACAAAGCTGATCTACAGGAATACGGTTAGCACCAGCGCAAGCATAAATCTGACCAATACGCTCCTTAGAACCACGGTCGGCATTCGACAAGTCGTCGCCTGGCTTAACGCTACCACTCATCACCTTAAAGTAAGAAACCTCACCGATATGTGGCTCCATACCAGTCTTGAAGAAATACAATGACTCAGGACCATTAGAATCAGGAGTAACCTCTTCGCCACGAGTGTTGTGCAACTTAGGCATCTCGCTAACGAAAGGAACAACATTGCCCAAGAATTCCATCAAGCGGCGTACACCCATATCCTTGCCTGCGCAAACGCAGAATACTGGGAATATAGAGCGTGTAACCAAGCCCTTGCGGATACCCTCGCGAAGTTCATCTTCGGTAAGAGTTTCCTCTTCGAAGAATTTCTCCATCAATCCCTCATCGTTCTCGGCAGCAGCCTCAACGAGAGCCTTGTGGAGCTCCATGGCTTTGTCCATTTCTTCTGCAGGGATATCCTCAATGACAGGAGCGCCACCCTCAGGCTTCCATGAATACTTCTTCATCAACAGCACGTCGATCAAAGAATTGAAGCCAGGGCCTGTAGAAATAGGATATTGTATCTGAACACACTTAGGACCATAAATCTCCTGCATGCTTGCGATGATAGCGTCGAAGTCGCACTTATCGCTATCAAGCTGATTGATAAGGAAGATTACAGGTTTCTTAAGTTTCTCGGTGTAGCGGAAATGGTTTTGAGTACCAACCTCAGGACCATACTGTCCGTTGATAAGAATAACAGCCTCATCTGTTACGTTGAGTGCTGTGATGGTACCACCCACGAAGTCATCAGAACCTGGGCAGTCGATGATGTTGAGTTTCTTATTATTCCATTCTGTATGGAATACAGTAGGGAATACAGAATATCCATATTCCTGCTCTACAGGGAAATAATCACTAACCGTATTCTTGGCTTCCACTGTGCCACGGCGCTTAATGATGCCTGCTTCAAACAACATACTCTCGGCAAGAGTGGTCTTGCCTGAACCCGCACTGCCAACAAGGGCAATGTTTTTGATTTCATTAGTCTGATATACTCTCATATCAAAAGATTTAAGTTGTTAGTAATATAGTTCTGTAAAAGGTTAGAATAGAGTAAAACTCAAATTCTGCCGTCTAAGTTAGAACTTTTTTGCGACACAACCAAGAAAAAGAGCATAAAGATGGCAATATTTTTACACTTATTAGTATTTTGCAAATAGTTATTAGTAATTTTGCACCATTATGACAGGATTATACATTCACATACCCTTTTGTGCAAGCCGCTGCATTTATTGCGGATTCTACTCCACCACCCTGCCCGAGCTTCAAGATAAATATGCAGATGCTCTATGCCGAGAGATGGAGCTTAGAGCTGCATTGCCTGATGCGGATAAGCATATCTCAACAATATATCTTGGTGGTGGCACACCATCGCAACTTACGCACGAAAATCTCGAGCGTCTGTTCCTATATATATATAAGGTGTATGATGTAGACCCCAATGCCGAGATTACTATGGAGTGTAATCCCGACGATGTTACTCCAGAATTGCTCCATGGATTGCCCGTAAACCGTGTGAGCATGGGCATGCAGACTTTCGACAATAACCGTTTGAAGTTTCTGCATCGTCGACATGATGCCAGCGAGGCTATACGTGCTGTAGATATTCTGCGCCAAGCTGGAATCCATAATATCAGCATCGACCTTATGTTTGGTTTCCCTGAAGAAACTCTCGACGATTGGCGCGCCGATATCAGTCAAGCTCTTGCCCTAAAGCCAGAGCACATCTCTGCCTATAGTTTGATGTATGAAGAGGGAACTGCTCTTGGCAGAATGCTTGAGCAAGGAAAGGTTAAGGAGATTGACGAAGAGCTGAGCCTTGAAATGTATAATGTATTGATAGATACCCTTAGCACTAATGGCTACGACCACTACGAGATAAGCAACTTTGCTCGCATAGCTGCCGATGGCACCTCGTTTCGCTCACGCCACAACAGCAGCTATTGGCACGACATTCCCTACCTTGGCATAGGTGCTTCGGCTCATTCCTACAACAAGGCAACAAGAAGTTGGAACGTAGACAACATAAAGAAATATATCGAGGCAATAAGCAATGGCATATTGCCTTCTGAGAGCGAGATTATCGATAGCGATACCCACTACGACGACCTCATAACAACTGCCCTTAGAACAAAGGAAGGTATCAACATCAACGAGCTGGAAGAAAAATATCGCCATCATCTACTCGCCGAGGCTCAACGCCATATCGCCCAAGGCTTATTAACCCTAACAGACAATCGTCTGAGCTTAAGTCGCAAGGGCTTATATGTGAGCGATATGGTGATGAGCGATTTGATGATGTAACATAGAAAAAAAGGCATATATAATACTTTGCAAAGACACCATAGGTACGATAGAAATACACCATAGGTGCGATGGAAAAGGCATATATATGCTTTTTTTTTTTTGGGGGGGGGGATTATTCGTATTTATTGCCGGTAATCTGACTTATAGTCAGTTTATCGAACACTATATCGTAATGGTCTACCAAGAAATTCTCTTCCATAAGGAATAGAATGTTTCCCTTGCGGTCTTGAATCATGGTAGAATACCCAGAGTCGGTATTGCTAACCTTGAAGCATCCTTCCCAATCCTTGGCAATAGTTTGAGGATTGGCATAGTCGGCAGCATTCTTTATCTCCTTATAGAATATAGCCACATTTGAGCGCTTTGGTCCTAATGGCACACTCTGTAATAGCAAGTGAGTCTTCTTGCCATTCTTCTTAGCCCTTGCCAACACCAGTTCTCCATTGCAAGCATTATCGCTTGCTGCAATACCGTTGCATTCGGCTGAAGAGAATACTACCTCTGCCCATTTGCCTGTAGCAGTCTTAGCATTATCGTAGGTATAGATATTAAAATATCTGCCACTCTTCACACGACTACTCAGCAAAATACTACCATCAGGCAGTTCTTCAACCTTAGCCTCATCACCCTTTGGTGCAGCCTCAGTAGCATTAGTTTGTATGCCAAGCACGCCCCAGTTCTTACCGAAGTCGTCGCTATATAACACTCTGTTACCCTTATCTGTAGCAAATACCGAATATATACGATAATGACAACCTACCTTTATTTTGCTACTCTGCAATATCCTGCCACTGGTAAAGAATCCACCTTTTATATCAGTCATAAGGTCGTATATTTGGCGTGTCACCTCTTCGCCCATCCAAGTCATGCCCTCATCGTTGCTGTAGTATCTACCCACCTTGATAGGATTCTCACGATTTGAATCCCAGAAGCCGATACCACCCGAAGCACACATCACAAGAATCTCGCCAGTCTTACAATCTACCACAGCTGCTGCATCGCCATGTCCGCAATCAAAATCGGTTTCTATTCTGCTACCGCCTTTAGCCACCATTAGCTCATCTTGGCTCCAAGTTTTACCACCATCATTGCTTATCTTCAGCACTATATCTATATGGTGTCCCCATCCAATATCTGTACCATCGTAGCGATGGTCGGAGAAAGCTATCAACTTGCCCGACTTACATTCCACGATAGCCGGAATACGATACTGACCTATCTCTTTTCTAAATAGTATATCAGAGGCTATGGCAGGTGCTGCGAGCAACAGCCATGCCATGGCTGCTACAAAATATCTACAAAGCAAACCTTTATTAGAAAAAATACGTGTTATCATATTATTCGTAATTTAGTTATATCGCTATTAATCTAAATTCGTTACTCTCTCACTCTTCTCAAGATATTCTGCATCTCGAATACCACCTGCGGATTAGATTCTGCAACATTATCTTGCTCATATAGATTGTCAGAGATGCGATAAAGCTGAGGAATAGGGTCGTTGCCTGTTTCTATCTTCGGACCCCATTGAATCATCTTCGAACCATCGTTTGGCTCAATATACTTCCACTCCTTAGTGCGGATAGAAAGTACACGATTGTTTGACTCTTCCACAACCCAAGGACGATGAGTAGCATCTGTGCCAAGCAAATTTCCTATACGGTTTTCGCTATCTGGCGCACTACCCTTTGGGAATTTAGCACCTATCAGATTGCCAAAAGAAGCCATGAAATCAATCTGCGACATCAATACGTCTGAGGTTTGTCCACCCTTCACTGCCATAGGCCAACGCACGATAACAGGAATGGCAGTACCACCTTCGAAAGCGCTATACTTATTGCCACGCCATGGACCTGCAGGCTTATGACCATTCAAGAGTTCCTCTGCACGGTCTTGATAACCATCATCTACCACAGGACCATTGTCGCTTGTCAGCAATACTATGGTATTGTCGGCAATGCCAAGTTTGTCTAAGGTTTCCATTATCTTGCCTACCGACCAGTCAAACTGCACTATAGCATCTCCACGTACACCCATACTGCTCTTACCACGGAAACGGTCGTGTGGGAAACGAGGCACATGAACATCATTGGTAGCAAAATATAGGAAGAAAGGATTATCGCTATTCTTCTTTATAAAGTCGATGGCATGGGCTGTGATAGAGTCTGCAATATTCTCATCTTTCCATAGCGCCTTGCCGCCACCCTTCATATATCCTATTCTGCCTATACCATTCACGATAGACATGTTATGCCCATGGCTCGACTGCATATTGTAGCAAAGTTCAGGATTGTCCTTGCCTGTAGGTTCTCCAGGGAAGTTTTCTACATAGCTAACTTCGATAGGAGCCGAAGCATCATAGTTTGCCACCTTACCATTTTCTATATATACACAAGGCACACGGTCGGCAGTGGCAGCCATTATATAATGGTAGTCGAAACCGATATCTGCCAATGCCGAAGGCAATGGTGCATTCCAGTCTTGCTTACCAGTCTCAGAACCTAAGCCAAGATGCCATTTACCTATGGCACAAGTAGAATAGCCCACACTCTTAAACATATCAGCCATAGTATACTGCGAAGGCTGGATTATCATTCCTGCATCGCCAGGAGCAACATCGGTGCCTGTTTTACGCCAAGCATATTCGCCCGTTAATAGCGAATAGCGCGAAGGTGTGCTGGTAGAAGCAATGGCATGAGCATCGGTGAAGCGAATACCCTGGTTAGCCAATTTGTCTACATTAGGAGTTTGCACATTCTTTGCACCATAGCATCCCAAATCGCCATAGCCGAGGTCGTCGGCAAGAATTATGATAACGTTAGGGTGCTCTTTGTCTACTTTTGCTTTCTTTGCCATTGCCGACGAACAGACAAATGGCGACAGAAGGGCTATAGAAATATAAGTCTTATTCATATTGGTTTTTGTTAGTGAATAGAGGTTTTTTGATAGTTACCGTTTCAAAACTTCCATGATGTTGGCAGGCGGACGCTGTGCTTGTAGCTCACGCTTCATAAAATCCATATATGGTGCCACATGCGAATAATATTGGTAGTAGCCTTTGCAGAGATAGTTTAAACCCGGCTCGCCATACTTATCTTTCTCGAAGCGATTCTTTGGACATTCGCCATGACATGCAAACTCCATATCACACACCTTGCATTGGCGTGGCAACGAAGTATGCTTAAGTCGGCTAAAGGCATGCTGCTTGTCGCCATATAGCATTTCTATCAAAGTGTGGTCGCGAATGTTGCCAAGCTTATATTCTGGGAACACAAAGTGGTCGCAGGAATATACATCGCCATTATGCTCCATAACGCCTGCATGGCCACAATTCTTTGAATAAGCACAAATACCTGGCAACACTCCCATCCAGTTGGCAAGAGTGCAGTCGAAGATTTCTACAAACATATTGCCCACATCATTGTGCACCCACTCGTCGAAGATAGCACAAAGGAAACTCCCCCATTGCTCTGGCGTCACCGAGAAGTCTGCAAGCGGAATCTCATGATTGTCGGCAAGACTTGCCAATGTGCGTCCATCCTGATGCTTAGTGAGTCGTTCCACAATAGGAGTAAACTGCAAATATTGGCAACCATTATCTTTAAAGAAATGATAAAACTCCAAAGGATGGTCGGCATTATATGCGTTCACCACCGCCATAGCATTCCATTCCACATGATGCTTCTTCAAGAGTTCTATGCCGTGCATAACCTTCTGCCAAGAAGGGTTTCCCGTGGTGGTTAGTCGGTAATGGTCGTGATACTCCTGTGGTCCATCGATAGAGATGCCAACCAGCCAATTATTCTGTGCAAAGAATTCGCACCATTCGTCTGTTAGCATAGTGCCATTGGTTTGGATAACATTATCTATACAGCGACCTCTTGCATATTTCTTTTGCAGAGCCAACGCCTTTTTATAGAAATCAATGGAGCGCATCAATGGTTCGCCACCATGCCAGGTGAATAGCACCTGTGGCATGATTTGCGCCTCTATATACTCTCGTGTGAACTGCTCCAACATCTCGTCGCTCATAATATGACGATGAGATTTATCGTAGAGTTTGTTCTTTTCTAAGTAATAACAATATTTGCATGCCAAGTTGCAATGCGCACCTGCAGGTTTCAGCATCACATACAGAGGCTTGGCAAATGGAGTTGCTATGTTTTCAGTCATAATATATTATATATAATATGGTCTATGGGAATCGTGGTAATGTGATCTGAAAGTCTGGACTATCGGTATGCTCCTTTAGTATTGCTGCCAATAGTTCTGCCAACAGCTCAGGATGTTCGGCTGCCACATTGTGATCTTCGTGAATATCCGTTGCTAAGTTGTAGAGTCGAGGTTCGCCTTTCTCTACCACGAGCTTCCAGTCGCCTTTTCTCACACCTATTTGGTCGGTCTCATGGAATTCCCAATATAGATATTCGTGGTGTTTTTGTTCAGCATCATTGCCCAAGAGTGTTGGCGCAATAGAGATACCATCGAAGCCATCGCCAGCCAATTTCTTATTGGTGTAGCGCTTTGCAAAGTTTTTAATTCCTGCCAAGTCGCAGAATGTTGGCATTAGGTCGTAGAAAGCAAACTGGGTGTCGTTGACTACTCCTGCCTTGATATGCTCTGGCCACCAAGCAATGAAAGGTATGCGTATGCCACCCTCATAGCATTGGCGCTTCAATCCCTTTAGCTTACCATCACGTCCAAAGAACTCAGGGTCAGCACCTCCCTCTTCGTGAGGACCATTGTCGGAAGTAAAGATTACCACGGTATTCTTGTCCAGCCCTTTAGCTTTAAGCTTTGCGAATACTTCGCCTACATATTGGTCGAGACGAGTTATCATGCCTGCAAACTGAGCATGGGTGTGAACAGAAGAATTGTATCTTGAGTCTTCCCATCCGCCCCAAGTCTTATCATTAAAGAACTGTTTCTGATAGTTCTCCAAGATAGTATCTTCGGGTTGTGCAAGTTCGGCATGAGGCAAAGTGTAGGTCAAGAATCCTACGAAAGGATGTTGCGCATCTTGCTTGTCTATCCATTCCAAAGCCTTGTCGTGGATGATACGGGCTGAATATTGCGTACGTTTGAAATAATCTTTACCAAACATCGGATGTTGGATGTTTTGCTCCATCACCTCTCTCACCACAGCGGTATCGCCCAACGATTTGCTATATCGATTCAAAAAGTTTGGATAATAGAGGTGGGCTTGGAATTGGCAAATGTAGCCATAGAATTCATCTACGCCACGCTTATCAGGAGTAGAAGCCGAACCCTCGTAGCCTCCAGCCCACTTACCAAACACTCCCGTACGATAGCCTTTGTCTTTGAGCATCTCTGGCAGTATCTTGTGCTGTGGGTCGTAAGGTTCCTGACCAACTACAGAATACTCTTCGTTTTCTCCATACTTCACCATTGGCACTCCTCGCCAATATTCTTTGTTGCCTCTAACGTGGGTATGACCAGTATGCTGACCTGTCATGATGGTAGCTCGCGATGGGGCTGAAACTGGCGAACCTGCATATGCCTGAGTGAAACGCATACCCTCACGTGCCATCTGGTCGATGTTAGGAGTATGAATATATGGCTGACCATAGCAAGCCAAGTCACCATATCCCATATCGTCGCAGAGAATAAAGAGGATATTAGGTTGCTGCACATTCTGCTTTGCCCAAACCAAGGACGGTAGGCACGATATGCCTACCCCCGTTAGAAATATTGCCTTGCTTGTTTTTTTCATAAAGTCGAGACTTTAATTTTCTAATTATTCATCTACATTCAGATTCTTGCGATATGTAGCCAGAATCTTCTTCATTTCTTTCTCTACCTTCTGCATACCTGGCTGACCATAGATGTTGTGCATCTCGTTAGGGTCTGCCTTGATGTCGTAAAGCTCGTAGTAGTCGATGTCGGCATCGTCGCTGATGTAGTTGATAGACTTAAGATACTGGAAGCAACCATACTCTGATGTTCCTGGCTGACGCTGATATTTGTTTTCAGCAACGGCTCTCTCACCACCCTTTCCATAGAAATGTATAAGCTTATACTGCTCTGTGCGCACACCATCATGTTTACGAACAAGGTGATATGTAGGATAGTCGTAATAATGATAGTAAAGGCTCTTGCGCCATTTCTTCACAGGCTTTCCTGCAAACAAAGGTTGCAATGATGTGCCAGGCATATACTTAGGCTTTTCTACTCCTGCCAAATCGAGGAATGTAGGAGCGAAATCGATATTCTGTACCATCTGGTTGCATACGCTCTTTGGCTGTATATGCTTAGGATAGCTTATGATAAGAGGTGTGTGGAAAGACTCTTCATACATAAATCGCTTGTCGAACCATCCGTGCTCACCCATATAGAAACCTTGGTCGGAGGTATATACGATGATGGTGTTATCGGTGAGGTTGTGACTGTCGAGATAATCCAATAGTCTGCCTACACTCTCATCTACCGAAGCGATAACAGCCATATAGTCGCGAATATAGTTTTGATATTTCCATTCTATCAGTTCCTTGCCTGTGAGATTTTTGCTCAAGAATTCACGGTTGCGTGGCATATAGTATGCGTCGATAGCCTCGCGTTGCTCTGCTGTCATACGTCCGAGCTCGCTCTGAAGTCCAGCATAAGAGTCGCGTCCTTCTGGTGTCGAAGGGTCGTACATCTCAGGAACCTTAAGGTCGCGCACCATCTCCATATATTTGTCGATAGACATCTTCTGAGTAGAAGCTGCAGAGCCACGCGACTCATAATCATCCCAGAATGTTTCAGGCAATGGGAAGTCTACATTGGCATACTTGCTCACATATTTGGTATTTGGCATCCAAATACGATGAGGAGCCTTGTGGTGAACCAACAAGCAGAAAGGCTTGTTTTGGTCTCTGCCATCAAGATATTCGATAGCATGGTCGGTGATAAGGTCGGTAGCATAGCCCATCTCCTGCTTGTAGTTGCCATAATTACCAGTAGATGCGAAAGTTGGGTTATAATACTGTCCTTGATTGTTCAACACATGATAATAATCGAATCCCTTTGGAGTACACGACATGTGCCATTTGCCCACAACTGCTGTTTCGTAGCCTGCATCTTGCAACATCTCTGAAAAGAAGGTCTTTGTGGTGTCGATACCTTCTGCCAACTGTCGCTGACCATTCTGGTGACTATACAGACCTGTCATCAAACAAGCACGACTTGGAGTAGAGAGTGAGTTTTCAACGAAAGCCTCGTTAAACTTCATACCTCTTTCTGCAAGTCGGTCGATATTTGGTGTAGGAGCAAGTTTAGATATTGGACTACCATATGCGCTAATGGCTTGCATAGCATGGTCGTCACACATTATATATAATATATTAGGTCTATCTCCTGCATTCTGTGCAAATATAGACAATGGCATTGCCTGCAGGGCTGCCATAGCAAGCAATGAGCGATTGATTTGAGTTTTATTATTGTTAGCCATAAAAACAGTTTATTTAGTTAGCCTTAAAACAGATTGGTTAATTATAAAAAAAGGGGATGCCGTTTGGCATCCCCTCTATATTGTGAGTGAGTACCCACTGAGTTTATCTCTTCAAGTTAGGATTCTTTTCAACTTCTGTTGTTGGATATGGACAATAGATTGACTTATCGCCAGCCCAAGTTGAATTAACTACAGAAACTTTTTCCTTAGCCTTGTACTCTCTACCATTAGCATCCTTTGCAACAACGATTTCCTTGTTAGCAACACGGTAGTCGAAGTTCTTCTTAAGTTCATTCATACGAAGCTCATCAGCACGACGAGTAACCATCTGTGTCCACTGACCTGCAACTTCCCATCCGTGTTCAATGTAGCAAGCCTCAGCAAGCTGTTCAGCATTCATGTTATCAATCTTAACAGTAGTACCATTGCTAAGTGTTACATTCTCGTAATCTGTAACGGCACGCTTACGAACGTCCTTCAAGTACTTCTTTGCAGTTGTCAAATCACTGATACCACCGCGAGCTGCGCTCTCTGCATACCAAAGCAATACCTCAGAATAGCGGATAAGACGATGACGACGACCGTCTGTCATGTTGGTATAGTTAGGCTTCATGTAGTCATAAGGTTGCTTAAGCTCGATGTTTGTATCTTCAGGGTCACAGTTTGTTGTGTAGATAGCAAACATTGGGTGGTAAGCCTTTACACAAATACTATCCTTTTCGAACCATAGATTCTCATAGCTACCTTCAGCGAGCTTCTTGATAGTTCTATCAGCTTCCTTCATCTTGCCTTCAGCAATCTTCTTTGTTTCGTCAGCAATCTGCTTGTCTAATCCCTCTATCTGCTTAGCATAAGCTTCAGTACCCTTCTTCTTCATTGCTACAGGACCCCATACATCTTCAGAAGGCTGATCCCACCAATTACAATACTTTGTAATCAAAGTACCATCTTGGAAAGTTACCTTAGGTGCATAAACAGAGTTCTTACGTGGTCCCTCAGGATATCTCTTCCAGAAAGCGATTTCACCCCAAGCATCGCCCCAGCCACCATCGCCGAGACCTTCGAAACGACAGCATGAAGTCAACTCCGAGTCATGATCCCAAGAACCGCAGTTCCAGTTGTTGTCGATACCAACAAGAGTTTCCTTGTTATAGTTGTGAGCAATAGAATATACATGATTCCAGTTGTCATCCATATAGAAGCCGTATTCGCTATTTTTATCAATCACAGCCTTAGCCATTTCATAAGCCAACTTGTAATATTCAGTACCCTTGTTAAGTGGGTAACCAGCCATTGCCATATAAACAGCAGAGAGAGTAGCTTGTGAAGCCTGCTTTGTTATCCAAGCATCAATGCCATCATGATTGCGTGGTGATGTTGTATAACCTGTAGGAAGCAATTCTATAGCCTTCTTCAAATCATCAACGATGAGTTCATATACCTTATCCTCTTTTGAAAGCTGGCAGTCTTGTGTAGAAGCACTTGTAGAAGTAATCAATGGAAGAGGACCAAATACGCGAACGAGATAGAAGTAACCATAAGCACGCCAATAATGAGCGTTACCAAGAGCGATGTTTATCTCAGCTTCTGATGTTGGAGTTTTAGCAGCACCTTCCAAAACAAAGTTTGCAGCCTTGATAAGAGCATAGTGCTGATTCCAAGCGTCTGTAACACCCTTGTTGCCACCATCTGAGCTAAAGCCATCGAGAGCAGCAACAGCCTGCTTGTTAGAACCAGGGTTAGCTGTCATATCATCACCCTGCCACTGTGGGTACATAGGGTTAGTCCAACTCTGTGTCTGGTTAGCCTTTTCATATAATGTGTTTACGCTGGCGTCAAGGTTTGCTTGGCAATTAAAATAGCCATCTTGTGACAATTGTCCTTTAGGATCCTCATCGAGGAAGTCGCTACATGAGGTTGTGGTTGCCAGCAATGATGCTGCAAAAAGACAGCCTAAATATATTTTTGATTTCATATTGATTCAATGTTTAAGTTATTAGACATTTACTTTAAATTGATGTTTACCACATTTAATTAGAAGTTCATACGAACTCCGAATGTGAATGTGCGTGGGTTTGGATAAGCACCCATATCGATACCGCAATCGTTATCAACGGAATTATCGCTAAATGAAGCACCTGCAGGATCAAGACCCTTATAGCTTGTGATAGTGAACAAGTTCTGGCAAGAGAAGCTCAAGCGCATATCAGCAAACTTAAGAACAGAACGAGGGATAGTATAACCTACGCTGATGTTCTCGCAACGGAAGTAGTTTGCATTCTCAAGCCACTTATCAGAGTTACCGTATGTCTTATTCTCAATGCCGAGAGTTGGCATAGTAGAACCAACATTGTTGAAGTAATCCTTATCTGTTACGAACAAAGAAGCACCTACACCTGCATTCATAGAGTAGCGAACAAGGTTCAAACGCTTAGCACCAAATGCTGCATTGCAGAACATGTTGAAGTCCCAATTCTTATAGTTCACGCTATTGTTCCAACCAAAGGTAAAGTCTGGATTTGCATGACCAAGCACGAAGCGGTCTGTATCCTTGTTAGGAGTAGCTGTGATAGAACCGTCAGCTGCATAGTATGTATCGATATAACCAGCATCAGTCTTCTTCAAACCTGCCCACTTAAAGCCATAGAATGTACCGATTGCCTCACCCTCGGTGATAATTGTACACTCATCAACAGTACCAGGAGAAGGAACTGCACCATAGATACGTTTTGTCTGAGCTGTAAGCTTTGTTACCTCATTCTTCAAATAACCAGCGTTGATTGTAGATGTCCACTGCAAATCCTTAGTCTGGATGATATGAGCTGTTACATTAATATCAACACCCTTGTTGCTTACCTCACCAGCATTGGTCCAATAGCCTACGTTACCAAGATAACCTGTTGTTGTCTGCTTAATGAGAGCATCTGTAGTCTTCTTCCAGAAGAAGTCAACACCAAGGCTCAAGCGGTTGTTCAATAAGCCGAGGTCGAAACCAAGGTCTACCTGGTTAACCTTTTCCCATGTCAAATCAGGAGTTGCAATACCACCAGCCCAATAGCCTGTATAGTTTGTATCTGTACCATAGTTGAAAGAGGTTGTACCAAGGTTTGCCAATGTTGAGAAAGGAGCGATATCCTGGTTACCAATGATACCCCAGCTAGCACGAATCTTCAAGTAGTTAACAACATCCTGTACTGGTTCAAAGAATTTTTCGTTTGAAACAGTCCATGCTGCAGCTACAGATGGGAAGTAACCCCACTTCTTGTTTGTAAAGCGGCTTGAGCCATCGGCACGTAATGTACCAGTCAACATATAACGATCTGCGTAGTTGTACATTACACGAGCTACACCTGAAAGCATAGTCCACTTGCTGTAGCTATTATCAGCATCACGGCTTGCTGCATTCTTAACATTCCAATAGCCAAGGAATTCCTGTGCAACATTCTTACCATCAATGCTCATACCACGTGTCTCATGGCTTGTTGCTTCCCATACACCAGTAGCTGTCAAGTTGTGCTGACCCCACTTGCCTACATAGGTAAGGTTGTTTGTTGTTTGGAGAGCCATTACCTGAGTGTTATTGTTACCCATATCGGTCTTTCCAAAAAGCTTAGCTGAAGACAATCTATAGCCCTTGTAATCATTGAAGTCAATACCATTGGTTGTTGTGAAAGTCAAACCTGGAAGAATGTTAAACTTCAAGTCTACGTGACCTGTTACCATTGTACGATTACGATCGCTCTGCTGAGCATGAACAAGACCCCAAGGGTTTGCTTGAATATTATTGTATGGGTCCTTGTTGTAGTTACCAGCATCTGAGAACATCTTCATAGTTGGAGAATAGTTCAAACCTACCCAAATAGGGTTAGACTGATTCTGACCGAAACCGGCAGCGCCACTATTCTCTGTACGAGAGAGGTTAGCGTCTGCTGTAAGTTCTAACCAATCGAAGAGTTTGTTGTGGATGTTCATCTTTACTGCATAACGCTTAGACTGAGTATCTCTAATAACACCAGTCTGATCCATGTAGTTAGCAGAGAAATATGTCTGTGACTGCTCATTACCCTTAGAAATAGCAACCTTGTAGTTCTGAGTTACACCAGTATGAAGAAGTTGATCCATCCAATCAATACCAGAATCCTTACCTGTGATATAATCATCAAGTGCACCTGCGTCAGCACCCTGATACTGTACCAAAGCCTTAGCATACTCCTGTGCGCTCATTACCTCAGGAATGTGGTAAGCATTAGAGAATCCGTAAGTAGCATCGAATGTTACCTGTGTAACACCTGCTTTACCTGCCTTGGTCTGTACCATTACAACACCATTAGCACCACGTGCACCATAGATAGCTGTTGAAGAAGCGTCCTTCAAAACCTGAATGCTCTGGATATCCTCAGGGTTGATACCCTCAAGACCTGTTTCACGTACGATACCGTCTACTACATAGAGAGGGTCGTTGTTCTTGCTTACAGAGCTTGCACCACGAACACGAATCTTCATTGCACCACCAGGAACACCACTCGACATTACCTGGACACCCGACATACGTCCGTTGAGTGCATCTTCGATACGAGGAACTGGCTGATCCTTAAATGCCTTGCCGTCCATAACAGCTACAGAACCTGCCAAGTCAGCTTTCTTAACAGTACCGTATCCAATGACCACAGTCTCTTCCAACATGTTAGCGTCATCTTGCAAAGTGATGCTCAATGGGGCGCCTGTCCATGTAACGGTCTGTGCCGTGAAACCAACATAAGTAACTGTAAGCTTAGCGCCCTTAGCTACCTTGTTAAGGGTAAATTTACCATCGATGTCAGTTACTGTACCACCGGTCATACCTTCAATTCTGATAGTAGCGCCAATAACAGGCTCACCATTAGAATCAGTTACTGTACCAGTGCAAGCACTCTGTTGCTGCAATGCAGTTGCCGAATAGGTCTGGTTTGCAAATGCAGGGGCGGCACATATAGGAGACATAGCACCTAAGAGAGCCGCAAAATACAAATTTGCTCTTTTGTCCATAAGGTTAAATATATTGTTAGTGAATAAATTCGAATTATTGTTCATTACTTTTTGGAGTTAACTATTTAGTTTTTACCACTTTCACCCAGTCTACCCACATCTCTACAGGTAGTTCCTCGTCGTGAATCTCGCCAGCCCAAGTTTTGTTGCCATTGAGGGTTCCACCGAGTGAGCAGTTAAGAATAAGATTGAACTTGAAGTCACAGAATGGGAATTGCAATTTTTCTTTTTCTAAATGCATATTTTCATATCTGTAAGTTTCCTTACCATCTACATAGAAGATGACTGCATCATCAGTTCTTTCTGCTCCATAAACATGGAATTGAGTGATATCAAAGTTCTGGTCTCTGTTAGGGTTAGTAGCTCCTGCAGTTCCTGTTTCTCCATTGACATAATGAGTGTGTACTGTTTGATACATTTCCATAGGGGTATCTTGTACCCATTCCATAAGATCAATTTCCCCACTCTTAGGCCAAGACAGTCCGCCTATCGGCATCTGCCAAATGGCAGGGAATGCGCCACGCGCCCTTTTTGTCAATTTGGCTCTCACCTCTACCCTTGTATTCTTGTCGAAACCATTGATAGTTTTGATGCCACCAGTTTTGTAGTGTCCATCGGCTTTGTTTGCCTTTAATTTAAGGTAGCCGTCTTCTACTTTCACATTTTCATATCCCTTGACGTGTTCGAAATGCTGCGCCCATGCCACCTTAAAAGGTTCGCATAGCTTCCATACCTTTGGGTTAGGAACAGGGTTCGAGCTGTTGAAGTCGTCTTGGAATATTACTTTTTCCTTTTTGTTGCCTGCCATTGCAATTGTCGTCGCTACTACAAGTAAGGCAAAAAGCAATCTCCGCTTCATTCTTTTTAGTTTAGTTTACGTTCTCTTAAATATTTAGATTTTTATATTAATATGCTGAAACTGAATTAATTACAGGACATCCCTTTGCATCATCAAATACGACGCGTATGCCATTGGTTGTTATTTCATCAAAGCGTAGTATACGCTTGTAGCCGATAGTTGTTGTTTCTTCATTAGGATCGAGTTTCACCCATTCTTTTCCTTGTAGGTAGTATACCGAGAAGGCTTTTACTCGTTGTCCCAACGGAATGTACTCTTGAAGCATAAGGCGTGAAATCTGTTTTGCCTTGCCAAGTTGAAACTCAATGCTTGCTCCTTTTACTTTCTTTGAAGCCCAGAATGTGTCGTAGTTACCATCGGTGATATTCTTTCCTCCATTTTTGCCTTGCTGGCTGTCAACTTTAGGAGTTACACCCTTCAAAAGGTCTACTGCCAACTCTTGCTGTATCTTTTTATGGAAGTTAACAGCATTTGCAGAGTCTACAGGGTGGATAAGACCATTTTTATCTACAGGGAAGTTGAGAAGCATTGTAGCATTGTGGCCTACACTTCTGTAGTAAAGGTCGCAGAGGTCGTCAACACTCTTCACTTTGCCATCTTCGCTCTCGTGGTAGAACCATCCTGGTCTGATTGATACGTCACACTCGGCAGGAGTCCACTGATTTCCGTCTTCCCATCCATACTGGAGCTGCTTGTAGTTCTTGAATCCTGGAAAAACTGTGTTTGCAGGTATCATTGACCAGCAAGTTTCGCCTGCAAAACCATTTTCATTGCCTACCCAGCGGCATCCTGGACCACCATCACCAAATACTGTGGCTTTTGGTTGAAGGCTATCTACAATTTCGAAGATTCTTGGGAAGTTGTAGTAGTTTTTTCGGTCAATCGTTCTTTTTTCTTCTGCTCCACCATACCAACCGTCGCCACCATTGGCTCCATCAAACCAAACTTCGAAGAGTTCGCCGTAGTTGCTAAGCAATTCTGTGAGCTGGCGATGATAGAATTTAACGTAATATGGAGAACCGTAACTTGCTTGGTTTCTATCCCAAGGCGAGAGGTAAACTCCAAACTTCAACCCATATTTCTTGCAAGCTTTAGAAAGTTCGCCTACCAAGTCACCTTCACCATTCTTATAAGGTGTATTGCGGATGCAATAGTCGGTGGTGTGTGTAGGCCAAAGACAGAAACCGTCGTGATGTTTGGCTGTAAGGATTACTCCTTTCATACCTGCAGCCACCAAGGTCTTAGCCCATTGTTCGCAATCCAAATTTGTAGGATTAAAGGTCTTCACGTCTGTGTTGCCATATCCCCACTCCTTATCATTAAAGGTGTTAAGACCAAAATGGATGAAGGCGTAAGTTTCTAACTTTTGCCATTCAACTTGCTTGGCAGTAGGGATAGGTAGAACAGGTTCCACCTGTTTGGCGTTGCGTTGGGCTGTAGCTGTCATAGCTGTTCCCAGTAAGAACGCGAAAAGAAGAGACTTCTTCATATTACTGCTTAAATTATTAGGTTGTTTAGCTTATAGTAGTAACACTTAGGTTTAGTTAGTGATTACACTATTGGATGATATATGATACTGTTTTTTTAGCTTCAATCATTTAGGAGTCTGTGTCTTGCCATGAGGCAAGCGCCTGTGATACCGGCGAGTCCTTTGAGTTCAGAGGTAACAATCTGCGAATCTTCGTTCATGATGTTGAGCGAATGTTTTTTGATTCCCATGTTGACAGGCAATGTTAAGTAGTCGCCTGTTGCCGACATCTCACCTCCTACTACCAACATCTCTGGGTTGAAGATATTGATGATGCCTGCCAACTGCTTACCGAGTTCATCGGCTATTTGTTGTAATGTTGCTACGCTAAGCACATCTTCTTTAGCAATGGCATCTAAGATATCATGCAACGAGAGTTCCTCTTTCTTATTTAAAACCTTATCGGAAAGTATTGAGACTTTTCCTTCAAGGATCTTCTGTGTCAACTTTCTCTTGAGAGCTCTGCCCGAAACTTCTGTTTCAATACATCCAATCTTACCACAATGGCAAATGATGTTGTTGTTGTAGGTAGTCATGTGACCAAATTCACCAGAATATCCCGACTTACCGTAGTAAAGTTTACCATCAATGATAATTCCGATTCCCAAGCCCCAACAGATGTTGACAAAGATGACATCTTTCAGTCCTTTACAACATCCTTTGCAGAATTCTGCGAAAGCCATGCTTCGAGTATCATTCTCTATGCAAACTGGAAGCTGGATTAATCCTGTGAGTGCTTCGGCAAGAGATTTATCCAGGAATGTATACATGTTATATGCTCTACCCTCGAAAGGATTCACACGTTCTGCAACATTCACACAAACCTGTAGGATTTCCTCTTTGCCGAATGGAAGACCTGCGATAAAGTCATTTACTATAGCGCTAAGTTTTTCCAAACTCTCAGGTGTGTTTTCATATATATAAGGTATTCTTATCTTTTCTGTTATTAGATTCCCACAGAAATCGCTTGCTGCAAGTGCTAAACAATCCATCTCTGGATTTACACCGACAAAATAGCCTGCCGTTGGAACCAAGTCGTACTCCATAGGAATGCGACCAGAAGAGTTATCTCTCTTTCCCACCTCGCGAACAAGACCAGCCTTGATCAAGTCATTGAGAGCGGTAGTAGCAGTAGGCAGACTCACACCAATCCCCTTCGACATCTCAGGGATTGTTGAAGCTCCATTAGAGACAAATTGCTCCAACAATCTGCGCTGTGCAGAAGGCTTGGAATTTATCTTTCTAATATATTTTAGTAAGTCTGACTTCATAACTAATTTTTTTTATTTGCAAAGATAGTCGTTTTATACATCGCTGCAAGTTTTTTAGCGTTAATAAACCTTAAAGCGTAGTAAAATAATTCATTTTAATACTTTTTCTGCCTCCAACTTCCCTATATACCTTATTATATATATAGGCTTGAGAAAGAGAAAAAACTGAAATAAAACCTGAATTTCATAACTAATTGATATAGTGTATACTTCCCACTTATTAACACTTGTGAAAGACAAAAAACACAAAAGTTAATTAGTTTTAGAAATATTAACCTTAAAATGCTTGCTTGTAATGATAAATGGTGTAACTTTGCAAAATAAAATATTTTAATAACTAAGCAATCATTAATAAAGAAATTGATTAAGTGAAGCTAATACACCTATTATATTGGTATCACGAATCAACTTCAAAGACAAAGTATCGGAATATGGAATACGGCGCAAAGTCATTAGTAATCGGCCTGGATTTGGGCGGAACTAATTCCGTGTTTGGCATCATCGATAGAGAAGGCAAAGTGTTGACCACTACCTCTATCAAGACTCAGGGATACCAAAATGTAGAATCATACGTTGAGGATTCTGTTAAGGCAGTGATGCAAATCGTAGAGAAGGTAGGTGGTATGGAGAAGATTCATGCCATGGGTATCGGTGCTCCTGGTGGAAACTACTACAATGGAACAATTGAGCAAGCAGCTAACTTGGCATGGGCTAAAGGTATTGTACCTTTGGCAGACATGTTTGTCAGCCGTTTGAACATTCCTGTAGCCATAACCAATGATGCAAACGCTGCCGCTATGGGCGAAATGATATATGGCGAAGCTGTTGGCATGAAAAACTTCGTAGAGCTAACCTTGGGAACAGGTGTTGGTTCGGGTATTGTAGCCAACGGTCAGCTTATTTATGGTTGCGACGGTTTTGCTGGCGAGCTTGGTCACATGGTGGTGGAACCAGAAGGCAGGTCATGCGGATGCGGCAGAAAAGGTTGCTTAGAGACTTATTGCTCAGCAACAGGTGTGGTTCGCACCACTGTGGCAATGTTGGAAGAATCAACAGAGTCTACATTGCTTAGAGATATTCCAAGAGAGGAACTTTCATCATACGAAGTATATAAAGCCGCTATGGCTGGCGATGCTATGGCTAAAGAGGTTTTCCGCCAAACGGGTAGAAGAATTGGTGTTGCATGTGCAAACATCGCTACCTTCCTCAGTCCTGAGGCTTTCATCTTCTTCGGAGGATTGGCACAGGCAGGCGACCTACTCTTCCGTCCTATGGAGGAAGCATATAATGAGAATGTGCTCTCATTATATAAAGGTAAGGCAAAATTCCTAAAAAGTGGCTTAGATGGTGCCAAAGCAGCAGTCTTGGGTGCTTCAGCCATAGCTTGGAAACTATAAATTAGGCTAAGAAACTAATTACATATTAAAAATTAGATTAAACAACTAATTAAAATTTATAAAACATGCGCGTAATTATTGAAAAAAACTATGAAGAGCTCTCACGCTGGGCAGCTCGTCATGTAGTGGAGACTATAAATGCCTTCCAACCAACAGCAGAAAAACCTTTTGTTTTGGGTTTGCCTACAGGTTCATCACCTATGGGTATGTATGCAGAAATCGTAAAAGCCGTGAAGGCTGGCGAAGTTTCGTTTAAGCATGTGCTCACCTTCAACATGGATGAGTATGTTGGTTTACCAGAAAGCCACCCTGAGAGCTATCATTCATTTATGGCTAACAACCTCTTCAACCACATCGACTGCCCAAAGGAGAACATTCATATCCTTAATGGCAATGCCGAGAATTTGGAAGAGGAGTGCAAGAACTATGAAAAGATGATTGAAGAAGTTGGTGGTATCGACCTCTTTATTGGTGGTATCGGTCCTGATGGTCACATTGCTTTCAATGAACCATTCTCTTCACTCACCTCTCGCACACGAGTAAAGACTCTTACTACTGATACTCGCATCGCTAACTCACGTTTCTTCGGTGGCGACATGAACGCAGTACCAAGCACAGCTCTTACTGTAGGTGTTGGTACCGTAATGGCTGCTAAGGAAGTGATGATTCTTTGCAATGGTCACAACAAGGCTCGTGCTTTGCAGGCTGCTATCGAGGGTCCTGTTACTCAGGAGTGGACTATCAGCGCATTGCAGCTACACCAGCATGGCATTATCGTTTGCGACGAACTTGCTACAGATGAGTTGAAAGTTGGAACCTATCGCTACTTCAAGGATATTGAAAAGGACAACCTATAATCATCTATAAATCAATCAAATAACACACAGAACCATGAGACTTAATCTTAGTTCAGAAATAGTACTTAACAAAGTACCTGTAGAATTCTACAAGCCTAAGACGACTGTAGAATATTCAGAAATCTCCAGAATGGAGAAGATACATACCGACATCTTCGCTTCTATGGCTGAAGGTGCAAGCCATGTAGCTGATGGAATCGAAGCCGGTATCAAGGCTGCACAGCATGAAGGCAAATTCTATGTTATGGCTTTGGGCACAGGTTCATCGCTCAATGCTGTTTACAACGAGCTTATTCGTCGTTACGAGAAAAAAGCATTAAGCTTCCGTAACGTAGTTATTTTCAATGCTTACGAGTATTATCCATTACAGAAAGATAGCTCTATTCGCACTATCAACCAGTTGAAGGAGCGTTTCCTCAACCACGTAGATGTAGAAGAGCAGAACATCTTTACTCTTGATGGCTTTGTAGCTCAGGATGCTGTTCAGGATTGCTGCCGCTTGTATGAGCAGCGCATAAAGACCTTCGGTGGTTTGGATGTTGCTCTCATCGGTATTGGTCGCTCAGGAAACATTGCAGCCAACGAGCCTGGTTCTGGCCTTCAGTCGGCAACACGTCTTATCCTTATTGGCAACACCTCACGTGAGGAGATGGAAATAAGCGAAAAGACTAAGGAAACAATCCCTCCATGCTCATTGACAATGGGTATAGCTACCCTACTCTCTGCTAAGGCTATTTACCTTACAGCTTGGGGTGAAGAAAAGGCAGAAATCATGCAGAAGGTTATAGAGAATTCTATCACCGACACTCTGCCAGCATCATTCCTCCAGACTCATCCAAATGTGCAGGTAGTGCTCGATCTTGGTGCAGCAGCTCGTCTTACTCGCATCGAACACCCATGGCTCGTAACATCTTGCCAATGGACCGACAAGTTGGTACGCTCTGCATTGGTATGGCTATGCCAGAAGATTGGCAAGCCTATCTTGAAGCTTACTAACAAGGATTACAACGAGAATGGCTTGAGCGAACTCTTGGCTCTCTATGGTTCAGCATACAATGCAAACATAAAGATTTTCAACGACTTGCAGCACACTATCACAGGATGGCCTGGTGGTAAGCCTAATGCTGACGACACATATCGTCCTGAGCGTGCTAATCCATTCCCTAAGAAGGTTATCGTATTCTCTCCACACCCAGACGACGACGTTATCTCTATGGGCGGTACCATCCGTCGCTTGGTTCAGCAGAATCATGATGTACATGTTGCATACGAGACTTCTGGTAACATCGCTGTTGGCGACGAGGAAGTTACAAGATTCATGCACTTCATCAATGGCTTCAACCAGATCTTCGCAGATTCTAAGGACAGCATTATCTCTAACAAATATAAGGAGATTAAGAACTTCTTCGCTAACAAGAAGGAGAGCGACTTCGACACAAGAGACATTCTGACTATCAAGGGATTGATTCGCCGTGGTGAGGCTCGTACAGCTTGTACTTACAACGATATTCCACTTGACCACGTACACTTCCTCGACTTGCCTTTCTATGAGAGTGGTAAGATTGAAAAGTTGCCTATGACCGAAAAGGATGTTGAGGTTGTAAGAGCACTTTTGCAGAAGGTTAAGCCTCATCAGATTTATGTTGCTGGCGACCTTGCTGACCCACATGGAACTCACAAGAAGTGTACCGACGCTGTACTCGCAGCCATCGACGAAGAGAAGAAGGCTGGCGCAGAATGGCTTAAGGATTGCCGCATCTGGATGTATCGTGGTGCATGGGCAGAATGGGAAATCGAGAATATCGAAATGTGTGTGCCATTGAGCCCTGAGGAGTTGAGAGCAAAGAGAAACTCTATTCTCAAGCATCAGTCACAGATGGAGAGCGCACCATTCCTTGGCAACGACGAGCGTTTGTTCTGGCAGAGAGCTGAGGACCGCAACCGTGCAACAGCAAGTCTTTACGACAAGTTGGGCTTGGCATGCTACGAGGCTATGGAGGCATTCGTAGAGTATAAGCCTCTCTAAACAAGTATACTACCTATCAATATCATAACCAGACCAATGACGAAAATAAATCTATTATTTGGTTCGTTGGCTTTTAGCGCAGCGTTGTTGGGAATCAACCCAACATCGGCTGTCGCTGCCGACGTCAATATTATACCTATACCTGTAAAGACCCAAACATTAAAGGGCGAATTTGTATTACCACAAAAAGTGGTTATTGCTTACCAGACAACAGAGGGTAAGAACATAGCTCAATATATGGCCGACAAACTAAAAGCTTCTACAGGCTACGAGGTTAGATTGAGCGACAAAAAAGGAAATATCACTATTCAGATTACACCATCTTTGAAGATGGCGGATGAGGGTTATCGTCTCAGCGTAACAGCTAAAGGCGTGACTATCAAGGCTAAAACAGCCAAGGGCGCCTTCTATGGCATGCAGAGTTTTATGCAATTGTTGCCTGCTCAGGTAGAAAGTGCAACTAAGGTTGATGGAGTGAAATGGGTGGCTCAATGCTGCAACATCGAAGATGCTCCTCGCTTTGGTTATCGTGGTTTCCACCTCGACCCATGCCGCCATTTCATTACTGTAGAGAATGTGAAGAAGCAGTTGGATCTTATGTCTATGTTTAAGGTCAACACCATGCACTTCCACCTCACCGAAGATCAAGGATGGCGTATAGAAATCAAGAAATATCCTAAGTTGACTACCATAGGTAGCATCCGCACCGAGGGTGACGGCTCTTCGTATGGTGGCTATTATACTCAGGAACAGATAAAGGAAATAGTTGACTACGCAGCAAAGCGCTATATCACAGTAATTCCAGAAATCGACCTTCCTGGTCATATGATGGCTGCAATAGCTGCTTACCCAAACCTTTCGTGCAAGGGCGAGAAATGGAGCCCACGTACTGTTTGGGGCATCGAGGATCTTGTGATGTGCGCTGGTAAAGAAGATATGTTCAATTTCTTGGGCGATATCTTCGACGAAATAGTACCTCTCTTCCCTGGCAAATACTTCCATATTGGTGGCGACGAATGTCCTAAAACAAGCTGGAAGAACTGTCCTACATGCCAGAAGCGCATCAAGGATGAAGGTTTGCAGGCTGAAGGTAAACATACAGCAGAAGAAAGACTACAGAGCTATGTCATCAAGCGTATAGAAAAGATGTTGGAGAAGCGTGGCAGAAAGATCATCGGTTGGGATGAAATCTTGGAAGGTGGACTTAGCGAAAACGCTACTGTGATGTCGTGGCGCGGAACTCAAGGTGGTATCGAGGCTGCTATGCAGAAGCATGATGTTATTATGACTCCTGGCAGCGACGGTATGTATCTCGACTGGTATCAGGGCGATAGCAAGATTGAACCAGTAACCATTCCAAGTCCTCCAAGATATCTGTCTTCAACATATAATTACAATCCTGTACCAGACACCATCAAGACTTTGGGTTTGGCTCATCACATATTGGGTGTGCAATGCAACAACTGGTCAGAATATATGTATACCAATGCTAAGATGGAATATATGATGTATCCTCGTGCTGTGGCGCTATCCGAGATTGCTTGGTCGCCATTGAACAAGAAGAACTTCAAAGACTTCTGTCGCCGCTTGGATGCCAACAGCATTCGCTTGGATGAACATAACATTACATACCATATGCCATTGCCAGAGCAACCTTATGGTTCGTGCGACAAGGTGGTAATAACAAAGGACACAACTGTCACCTTCACCACCAGTCGCCCTATCAAGATGGTTTATACTTTGGATGGCACAACCCCTACTCCATCGTCAACAGTTTATACAGCTCAAATTCCTGTTAGTGGCAACACTATCATCAGAATTGCAACAGTATTGCCAACAGGCAAGATGAGCAAGATTAGAACTGTGGAAGTAGAGAAACAGGCTTACGCTCCTGCAGTAAAGGTTGAAGCACCTAAGCAGGGTTTGAAAATTAAGCGTATCAAGGGCAACTTCCTCAAGGTAAACCAGCTCGAATTGGCTGACGGCACTTGGGAATACACAGATATCGACAGCCTGAAAGATATAAAGATTAAGCAGATTGATGATGCTGCTACATTGCGTGGCGCAAACAACTATGCTGCTATTGCCGAGGGATACATCAACATTCCTGAGGATGGTGTCTACTATCTATCTTCTCGTTTTGAGCAGGTTTGGATAGACAACAAGCTCGTCATCAACAACGAAGGCGACGTGAAGGCAAGCACCACCAACGACTCTTCGGTAGCATTGGCAAAGGGACTACACCCTATCAAGATAGTATTCTTGAGCAACATCGTTGGCGGTTGGCCTTCATGGTGGAGCAAGACTTCTATCGAAATGCGCAAAGACAGCGAACAGCAATTTACCGAAGTTGATGACTCTCAGTATTATAAACAATAAAAAAGGAAAAGCATTATGAAAATCAGATCTATAATTAATGTGTCCTGCTGCCTCGCCTTGCTCTCTATAAGTACTGGCGTGGCAGCTCAAAGCGAGCTGCGTTGGCACAATGTTGACATCAATCAGCAAAATCGCGAACCTCGTCGTGCTGTATTCTTTGCTTACGAAAGCATGGACAAAGCACAGAGTTTTGACAAGAAGAATTCTGCTAACTACCTTTCTATGGAAGGCATGTGGAAGTTTAATTTCGTAAAGGACCACAACAAGCGTCCAGCAAACTTCTTCGCTGCCAACTATGATGATTCTAATTGGAAGGATTTCCCTGTGCCTGGCTTATTTGAACTTAATGGCTATGGTGATGCCACATACAAGAATGTAGGATATGCTTGGGAAACACAGTTTGACCCAAATCCTCCTTATATCAGCGAAATCAATAACTACACAGGCTCTTATCGCCGCACATTCGAACTTCCTAAGGATTGGAAGGGCAAGGATGTGTACTTCCACGTTGGTTCTGCCACAAGCAACCTCACTCTTTGGGTTAATGGCAAATACGTAGGTTACAGCGAAGACAGCAAGGTGGCTGCAGAGTTTAATATCTCTAAGTATCTGAAGCCTGGCAAAAACTTGATAGCAATGCAGGTGATGCGTTGGTGTGATGGTTCTTACTTCGAAGACCAAGACTTCTGGCGCTTCACAGGTATCGCTCGCGAAGTTTATCTATACGCTCGTCCTAAGGTTCATGCTGCCGACATCCGTTTGGATGCAGGCTTGGAGAACAACTACAAGGATGGTGTTTTGAGCTATCAGATTTCATTGAAGGGTGGCAAGCCTGACGTTGCCATTACTCTTTGCGACAAGGATGGCAAGCAGATTGCTACTGCCACAGGCGCTCAAGGCTCTATCAAGGTGCCTAACGTAAAGGCATGGACTGCTGAAACACCTTATCTATATAAGGCTTACATCACTCTAAAAAACAAGCAGGGTACATCTGAGGTGATTCCTCAGCGAGTTGGTTTCCGCAATGTGGAAATTAAGAATGCTCAGCTTCTTGTTAACGGCAAGCCTATCTTGGTGAAGGGTGCCAACCGCCACGAAATAGATCCTGACGGAGGTTATGTAGTGAGCGTAGAGCGCATGATTCAGGACATCAAGATTATGAAGCAGCTCAACATCAATGCTGTTCGTACTTGCCACTATCCTGACGATCCTCGTTGGTACGACCTCTGCGACGAATATGGTTTGTATCTCACTGCCGAGGCTAACCTCGAATCACATGGTATGGGATACGGTGAAAAGTCATTGGCTAAGTTCCCTGAATATCTTAAGCCTCATATCGAGCGCAACGAGGGCAATGTGAAGAGCTTCATCAACCACCCTTCTATCATCGTTTGGAGTTTGGGTAATGAATGTGGCTATGGCGTTAACTTCGAAACCACATACGACTGGGTAAAGGCTTGCGACAAGACTCGTCCTGTACAGTATGAGCGTGGTGGCTACGACAGCAAGACCGACATCCACTGCCCTATGTATATCGACTATGATGAGAGCGAGAAATACTGCAAGAGCGACGGCACCAAGCCTTACATCCAATGTGAGTATGCTCACGCTATGGGCAACTCTGAGGGTGGCTTCAAGGAGTATTGGGATTTGATTCGCAAATATCCTAAATATCAGGGTGGATACATCTGGGACTTCGTTGACCAAGGCATACGCGACAAGAGTCCTATCACTGGCAAGGAAATCTTCACCTATGGTGGCGACTACGGACGTTATCCTGCAAGCGACTACAACTTCAACTGTAATGGTATCATTGCTCCAGATCGCCGCTTGAATCCTCACGCTTACGAGATTCAGTACTGGCATCAGAATGTTTGGATTAAGGACTTCGATTCTGTGAATGGTGCATTCAACGTTTACAACGAGAATTTCTTCAAGAATATCGACGACTTGAACCTTACAGCAACTATCTATGCTAACGGTGTGAAGCTCGCTACCGTAGAGATTCCTGAAACCAAGGGCATAGCTCCTCAGGCTACTAAGCTCATCAAGAGCGACGCTTTGAAATATGCTATTGGCGAGGCTGAGTCTAAGCATGGTAAAGAGGAAATCACCGTAAACTTCGCATTCGCAAGCGACGGCAGCCAGCCTTTGGTAGACAAGGGACAGGTAATGGCTCGTCAGCAGTTCATCATCAACGACTATAAGTTTGATAAGGTTCCTGCGGCTGTTGCTGAAGAGGCTACAGCAAAGAATGCCAAGACTCAACACGCAAGCAACATCGAGGTTGAAGAGACCAACGCCTATGTTAAGGTTTCTGCCGAGAGAATGACTGTAACAGTTGGCAAGCATACTGGTATGATCGACTATCTCGACGTGGATGGCGAACCAATGTTGAAGTTCCGCGAGAGCATGAAGCCTGAGTTCTGGCGCGCTCCTACCGACAACGACTATGGTGCATCTATGCAGAAGGAAATGAAGGTTTGGAGAAATCCTACCATGAATCTTAAATCATTTAATAAAACTATCGGAAACAACAATGTAGTGCTTACAGCAACATTCGAAATGCCTGAGGTTAAGGCACAGTTGGAATTGACATACAACATCAATGCAGCTGGCGAAGTTGTAGTAACAGAAAAGATGACAACAGACAAGGAAGCTAAGGTTGCCGACTTGTTCCGCTACGGAATGCAGTTACAGATGCCTGCCGCTTACTCTAAGTTGGAATACTACGGACGTGGACCAGAAGAGAACTACATCGACCGTCACGCTTCTGCTTTCATCGGCAAGTACGAGTCGAACGTGAAGGATGAATACTACTCTTACATCCGTCCACAGGAAAGCGGCAACCATACCGACATCCGCTACTTCTCTATCTTCAACCCTACATCTGGCAAGGGTATCACCTTCGAGGCTTTTGGCGAAATGGAATGCAGCGCCATCCCATACTTGGTAGAAGACCTTGATGCTGGTGACGAGAAGAACCACAGCTGGGGACAGCATAGTGGCGACTTGGTTGACAAGGGTCTTGTACAGTTGCACATCCAGCAGCGCCAGTATGGCTTGGGCTGTATCGACAGCTGGATGACAAAGCCAATGGAGAAGTATCGCATGCACTATGCAGACCGCGAGTTCTCATTCAAGATTAAAGCAAGAAAGTAATATCTTGAAAAAGGACATACGTTAAAAGAAGAACACATCAATAAGGTTTTTAAATACTCATTAATACGGTTTGATAAAAGCAAATTAGTTTTGGGATAATAGATTAGTTTTTTAGGTGTACCGCTTGGATGTTCGTGAGAATATTCAAGCGGTTTTATTTAATAATAAGACAAAGTTCCCAATGTCTACAATTCCAGTATGGTTCTTGTGATACTGTCTATAGAAATAGTTTATGAATCAAAAAAGTGTAAAGTAAAACCAGAAATAGAAAATGTAAAGCGTTTCAGCAACACTTTTCCTGAATTGTAAAGTTATTCAGTAAAGGGTTAAATTGAGAGTGAAGTATTTCAGTAAAACAACAAGAAAAGTGTAAAGTGAAATCAGTCAAAGTCAGACACACGAAAAAGAGCAAAAAAGTATCACGTATTACTTCGCAAAGTATTACGTGATACTTGGGCAAGTAATGAGGGTGTGTCATAATTGACTATGGTCATTTATGGTGCACCCTCCTTC
>ERZ1034976.622-NODE-622-length-32354-cov-8.028422_pt1 | contig 32354 bp, 46 predicted proteins | sample MGYA00520623_ERZ1034976 | MGnify/ENA primary metagenome ERZ1034976 (study PRJEB33766, sample SAMN09781774) | gut metagenome | biome: gut microbiome | host: Homo sapiens | place: Madagascar | study: EMG produced TPA metagenomics assembly of the PRJNA485056 data set... | reverse complement strand
CACTTCGGGCCTGCTTAGACCCTAACGGGAGCGCTTATTAGGTTGACCTCCCGATGACCTCCGAACCTTTTCCCCGGCGCATAGGACTCTTCGAGTCCCTTAGCATTCCGGTTGATCGGCTGCTGATTACCATAGGTATGTACACTCATACCCTTAGGCTCCCAGCAATTCACTTTCTTCTTCGTCAGAGATTACTCTCTGAAGGGACCTACTGATGACACTCTTCGAGTGTGTATGTGTCATCAGCGTTGATCCCATGCCGTCGTCACCGCACGAACTGCGTATGGCAGTTTCTCTTTGTCGTAGCCAACACTCTTCAGCGTGAACTGCACAATTCTTTGAATAAACGATGCTTTCATTCCACATCCTCCCGCTCGATCGTGTCTCCAAACATGTCTTTTCCGTGTACTGTTTTTATAAAGATGTTCGCATCCAAGATCGGAATAAACGAGTTGTCGATCATCGCTCCCGTATCCAATGCCTTAATACGAATATTCGGACCTCTGGTCGCGTTTACGATTTGAAATCTCCTGCCGGCAGGCGTCTGTACAATATCTCCAACAAAAAGCGGGCGCTTGCCTGTGCTATCATAATGCCCGGAAAATCGCTCCACCGTAATACGGTCGGATCTGATAATAGACACAAACGCAACCGTGTCTCTGCGAATATAATGTTGAATCTCAAACGTCGTCAAATACCGTTTTCGATTTTTCGACCACACCCGGAACAGCGGTTGATAAATACGATGATCATTAGATTGTTTCATGTTCAGTCCGTCAATTTAAATTTTCCTTTCAACGTCGGCGGTTTCGTCGACGCATCCACTATTTCATACACATCGAATTGCCGTATCACCTCCTGCGCCAGTTTTGCCTGCATACCGGCAGTCGTACTGTAAAAATCATCCCGAACAAGCCCCAACAACGTGATCGGCCTGTTCAGCCAGTACAGTTGCAAGTGCTTTATTTTTCCAATCGATCGTCGACGCACGCTCCAACCGTAAGACTGCTTCAAAAGCTGTCGAAACTGCGCTTCACTGATAGCACGACGTCCGTCTGCCGTCAAAACAACCTGTATCTCTTCCATTACGCTTTCTCCCATACCAACGTTGCTGTCGGAAAATGCAATCCAGGAGTCTCCTGCTGCCGATAGATCGCGGCACACCGACGACCTTGAAACACATAAATCGTATGATATCGCATCAACGGAGCCACTACTTCATGCGGATATCGTGTTGTCGCGCACATCCATGCCCATTTTGCATCAGGTCCCGGTTCCCGTTGATCAAACACATAATACCGAAGATTGTGCTTTCCACGATGCAAATACGGATTCAGTGGATCCGGTGCCCGTACACAAAGCCGTTTTGTAACTTTTGTATGTTTAAAATAATTACGCCTCATGTAACACGCGCCTCCGAATAATTCGAAACTGACCGCCCTCATTCTGCTGATATGCGCGCAGATCTCTGCGAACCCGCATCAATGGAGTAACCCGCTTTCCTGTTGCGCGATCTGTTGTAGCAGCACTATGCGCATCTTCGCACGTCAGATCTTCCCACACGTCATTATACCATCCCTGGAGCACAATCAGGTATTGATATTTCCTAGCCTTCATGTTCCTCTCCGGTACGTTGCTCAATGTCCGTAAGCGGTACAATGCTCCCGATCTTCTGCAACAATTGGCGTCCTTTCAGTGTCAACTCATTGGAAGACCGCAAATACTGGGACGGCAATTTTACCCGTAATTCTCCGCCGGCGTCCTGCTGCGTGCATCCATAGTAAAAGGCGCACCCGTCCGCAATCTTATAGATCGCAGAAAGTCGAACGGAAGCCTGCGCACAATGAAGCCACTGATCGTCTTCGTGGATCAAATGAAGAAACTTCCGAAATTGGGTCAGGGAACACGGATACTGCGCACTTTCAAAGCGCGGGCCCTCGAACCGAATATACTCAAGATCAAATAAAGTAACGCGGGACACTGCTGTCACCTCGGACAGCTTAAACATCGTACCAGCACCACAATCCAACCAAATATCATGCTTCTTCATACAACAACCCCCTGTTCTGTAATTCTGTTCTAATTGCGTCAGCGGTCTCGGCGACCCAGGACCACGGAAGACCGTGCTCTGACCGAGAACAAAAACAAACATCATCCGCGACTCGTATTTTTCGTGCAACCGGAGCATGCTCGCCTTTCACGACACGGACTACACCTTCATGTATCACAAACTGCAGCACCACCGAAGCGTCTGTGTCACAACTCTCCGCATCCATAAAAGATGCGAACAAGCTAAGATACGGAAACGCCCGTGCAATAGACTGCCACTCATCGTACAGGTCGACGGCTTCCGGCCACTTTCCAATATTGTCATGATATTCGATGGTTCCATCAGGCTGACACCAACCATGCGGTCCATAAATAAAACCGCTGGAAGCCCAGTCGTTGTCCAAATAATCCAACGGAATCGGTTTCACGACACTGTCCACCGCTTCTTGCACGCGCTCTCGTATCTGTTGATCAGAACACGACACAGCTGCCAACACGCCCGATTGCTGTTGATACCGGATGGTGAATTCTTGGTCATTTCCACCAGCATACAGAGCGACATCCGAAAAGAACGGATCTGTCCTTATAATAATCTCCTTTGCCTGTTCCCTTGTGACCGAAGCACCGGTCACAATCATCTGAGGCCATTTGATAAGCGTCACATCGGACAACGCCTGCCGAGCCTCTGACTCTGTTTCATAGAAACTAATCATCCACGCACCCTCCTATATGCGATTTCCACTGCCTCCTTCCAAGACATTGTACCAGAATTACAATGTGTCCAAAATTCTGCCAACACATCGGACTCATCAACGCCGTCCCGAACCTTGCAGGAATCGTACTGCACACGATATTTATTACTCTTCAACTGATAGACAAGAAATCTACCACCCATAGCATATTCAGCCTGCGCACATGCGGCTATTTTCGCCTCTGCGAACGTATCAAACGTCATTTTATTTACAGGAATCATGATGTCTCCAATTGGTTTATATCAGAAATCTGGGCACAAAAAATGGTCCGTGTAGCGGGATTTGAACCCACGACCTTCTGCTCCCAAAGCAGATGCGCCGACCAAGCTGCGCTATACACGGACATAAAAGAAGGACAGCGATTCATTGTGTGCTCACGGAGAATCTCCGGAAACGCGAACTTCAAGGCAATTGCCTATGGGCCGACGCAAGAATCGTTGTCAGTAACAACGCCGTCAACATGGTGTTTACCGCTTGTTAGACGGAGAGCAGATTCCTGTACCTCATGAGGATTTACACAGTTCACTGTCACCAGTATCTCAGCACATTTAATAACACCTTATGTGCCAGAAGCGAGTTCGAATTCCCACGAACCACGGAGCACCCTACTCGGATGCGGAGCGCCGCACTACTCTTCGACGGCGGGAAATACGATGCAGTACGCTGCGCGGACTACAAAGGCCTCAGCTACGATCGGGGACAGGCTTTCCTCGTACGTCTACGATTGCGCGGTAGCGCGCGACCATGACCTGTCTCGTCGGCACGTGATCTGGCTCCGGCAGCTGGATTCGAACCAGCGACCAAGTGGTTAACAGCCACCTACTCTACCGCTGAGCTATGCCGGACCATTTCTATAAAACCCCTCGAAGGTTGAGCATCGGTAAAACCGAGAGGCTTACGAGAGTATGCTCACAATGGCAGTCTCGCCCGGATTCGAACCTGAACTATCTGGACCAAAACCAGATGTGCTGCCGTTACACCACGAGACTACACAAAATGGTAGCGGCGGGTGGAGTCGAACCACCGACGCGCAGGTTATGGGCCTGCTGAGCTACCGCTGCTCTACGCCGCACCGTAAAGTGGCCATGTGCGTGGATGCACGGAATATCTCGTACACCAAACGCACACATTGGCCGATGTTTCCGTCTTGATTCTTTCGAATCTTCCTGCTTCAAAACACCCACCGAGATGGCATGAATGCTCCACAGGCATCGTCGAGCTCGACTACGATCAGACTTATCGCATGTGTACTGCCGTACGTCACAACATATGCAATCGGATCGCTGAAACTAGTCCAACGTTCAAATGCCCTTACGCACGGCAGCAGTATTCAAGATACAACAAAAACAGCAAATATCAATAGATTGTTCACTGATTTTCCGGCTTTTTCGATGCCAGCATCTCTGCAGCAAACGGAACATCCATCATACTCCTCACACATAAACTCGAATCCTTTACACAATTTGAATTGGAATAAACACAACTTTTCCATCGACTGAAACAGGTTGTTTCACCGTATGCGTACGAAGCCATTGATCCAGGCGCATTCGACAAACATCGGATGGATCCGCCGGTTCCGTCAACAAATACGTCTGCCGATTCCGCTCGTGAATCCAGTACGTCGGAACCGGATCATCCAAGCGTGACACCGCATATCCGAGGGAGCGTACGTACCGTTTAAACACCGAAATCGACACTTCCGTCTTCCCATCAGCAGTAGGCATTGTCCAGTCTGTCTTTCGCATTGCACGTTGCAGGGCAGCTCGGCAACGATCCAATATAACCGCATACCGAAGCTCCGCACGAGGATCTCCGACATACGTCAGACAACAGTCTGCCGTAATCAGGTCAAACGCAAGTACACCAATCAGCCTGAAATCATAATGCACCTTCATGAAAAAACAATGCACAATGATTCGCTGTTTCACCGAAAAAGCCTGCAATTGCTGCAAAACGTCTTCCGGTACATCGAATGCGCGAAATTGACGCAACACACGCGCGGTATACGCACCCTCTGGATCTGAATAGTATTGCTTCGCAGATCGCAATGGAATCACGGCGCTGAATTGCGTGGACGCACGAGCCTCGCCTGTAAACAGCGACTGACAGCGATCATCAAACGAAGGTATGCCGGTTTTAATCGGAATCTCTACCAATCGCGCATACTGATCACGCACCGTGCGTTTTGATGTTCGCATCATTTTACGCATTTGGCACCAACGCCTCCAACAGTTCTTTCAACGCCGGATCCGGTTTCGGTGCCGGCAACAACGACTTCTTGCGCTGCTCATCGATCGGCATAAAAGCCCGCACTGTTCACGATTCTTACGAATCTTCCTGCTTCAACGAAGTTCTATCGAACTTCTCTACAGGCACTTCCCGCATGACCTGCGGTGTAAATTCTGAAGCCCTCCTGACGGAGTCTTGAATATTCTTCAAGAATTTACGTCGATTTCGTAAGACCTCGTGGTTCTTGTTCAGATAGGTGCGCTACTACCTACCCGGCTTATCTCACTGGTCAGGTGAGGGCTTCCTTCAGGTTTCCCTGAAGCACGGGTCATATTATCTGGGTCCTTTCGAACTCAGGAGCACTTCGGGCCTGCTTAGACCCTAACGGGAGCGCTTATTAGGTTGTCCTCCCGATGACCTCCGAACCTTTTCCCCAGAGCATAGGACTCTTCGAGTCCCTTAGCATTCCGGTTGATCGGCTGCTGATTACCATAGGTGTGTACACTCACACCCTTAGGCTTCCAGCAATTCACTTTCTTCTTCGTCAGAGATTACTCCCTGAAGGAGCCGCTAATTATGCCGCTATATGTGTAGACATAATTAGAATTGACTCCGGATACATCTGAAGCAGCGAAGTGGTCGTCGTATGCGATCGAAAGACCTTTGTCAGCAAATTCCGTGTGTCTCGTTCGTCTTGTTCAATTGAACTTTGTAAAGTCGTACAACGAACAATTCGCTGTGCAGTCGAATAACTCAGATCTCTCGTATACACGTTGTTATAAAAGATATGTGCCGGCACCTTTATCGTATTTGGATAAACAGATAAATGAACTCGTCCTGCCGGACCGAACACATCCGTCGAAAACCGTGAATCGCCCTCACAAAATACTGTAATTCCGGTAGCATCCATAAACCACGATTCAGGCAACCGTTTCCAGACATCAAGCGGCTCCTCCGTAAAATTCCAATTCTCCGATGCACTGCTAACTATGCTCTCATCCACGATATCTCGTGCGATTTCCAACACTCTGCGTGACTGCTCCTCCTTGATACCGTCGAACTTCTTATGTATAATACGCTCGATCATCGTATCTCTCATCGCATTCAGCAATCTCATTTTTTACGTCCTTTCTATGCTATTACACTGTTCAATTCACGCCAGACTACTGACATCATTCTATATTGGTCCGCTAATTATGCCGCTATATGTGGAGACATAATTAGAAATGGCTCACGATACTGATCCATGATCCTTTCTCGCATTTTTTTTGTCACAAAATACACAATGCCCAACGACCTGTTTAAACGCAGGAACAACGAATTCACCGTTCAAAAGACGAATAATACTCCCCTTGTGATAACAGTGATGAATATGATCTGGAGATTGATCGCATCGATATCCGACCGCCGTATGACAGCGCGTACATACCATCAGGTTTGGAGTAATCGCAGATTCCCTCAATTCATATTGATGGAAACAAAAAAAGCCGGTCCTGTGATACAGGTCCAGCTTTTTCACGAATACCCAATACTGCTGTGAATCAGTTAATCGAACGCCTGTCTCTACGCTCCAGCGTCGATACGCATCTTGAAACGCTTGGACAACCTGTTCAATTTTCCCCATTCGGCAACTCCTTAATCTGTTTCACCACAAGATCAGCCGGTACCAAATCAGGCCGATTCAAAATATCGACACAAACATAGCGGGTCCAATCACGATTCGGATGTTCCGAATTTGCGAGTATGGATCGCGCCTTTGCAGCAACCACCTGGCATAGTTCACGGTCTTCATCTGTTCGCATAATTGTACTGACCGAAAATAACCCGTCAACATCTCTCGTCTCTGACCATCGATTTATGATATCTTGAAACGCAGGTACCTTATCTGCGGATATGCGCACTGTTCTGTCTTGTGTTTGAATCGGGTAACTGGTAACTGAGTAGCTTTTCAACGTAGATCTTACGCACACACAATTTGTAAGTGCAAGACGAATACATCGAAGTCGCATGTCTTCGCATATAAATTGCGTATATCCGTCGATTCTGCCGAATAGCGTATAAGAAGATTCATCTCTCGTGTTATAAGAGGACTGCAGCCACATGGTACCAATCAAAGACGTCATTGCCCTATCAATACGTTTCCGCAGCGCATCCTGTACTCGTTCACGTAATTTTGCAGCACGCACATCGAGCTGCTTGTGCTGCTCTTCGATCGCTGCGATCTCCTGTAAACACTGTTCAATCGTTGTTTTTTCTGCCATCGTCCTGCTCCTTTCAAAAAGAAAAGCGCACGGGTTTCGTGCGCGTATGTGTTAATTACTTGTATATAAGTAATTCAAGTCTAATCGCCTTATGCTTCTTATGCTTCTTATGCTTCTTATGCTTCTTATGCTTTTTTGGTTCATGTATCAATACGTCCCAATCTGCAGGCAACCGCATATATAATTCTCCTTTCCGTTATTTACGCGATTATCTCAATCTGTGACTCGTTCGATCGTTAACACTTCACCCCAGCTACAAACGTCCAGAATCGTTTCTTTAGAACGAATCAGTTTGTCCGGAACGTTGCGAGAAGGATGACTGAACTTTTCTGAAATATAAGACTTGGCAAACTTTGTAGCATCCTGCTCGCTAAGGAATGCTTTATCTACCTTTGTAACGATCTCAGAAGGATCTCTGGATGTATCGGCATAATCAACCGTAACGCGCACTCGATAAAAAATCATATAAAATCCTTACTATTCACATAGCGACCGTCTACATAACAATCGCACACACCAAGTTCCGGTTCACAATCCGGATGTTTTCCACGATGTATACAAAAGTTGCATGATTCCACTTGATTCAAAAGCTCATCAAAATTTTCATTGATTGCCCTACAGAACTCAGGCGGACATCTTATCTGATCCTCTGCCAACTTTTTATAAAATAAAGCAATATCAGATTCCATAATGCTCCATGTTTATTATATGACAATACGGTTCACTATAAAAGATGGTGGTCGCTGCAGGAATCGAACCTGCGACCTATTCCGTGTAAAGGAACTGCGCTAACCAACTGAGCCAAGCGACCACACTGGAACACGACTGAAGAAATGGAGCCGACTGTGGGGATCGAACCCACGACCTGCTGATTACAAGTCAACCGCTCTAGCCAGCTGAGCTAAGTCGGCAATCGCTGGTGGACCATGCCGGATTCGAACCGGCGACATCTTGCTTGCAAAGCAAGTGCTCTAACCAACTGAGCTAATGGCCCCCGCACTGTTTCTCAATATACCAGAGAAACGCGGATTTTCTACATCGAATATTCACTTTTTACAGAAATAATTCGACAGGGTCCGTGTCAGATACGTCGAACCCTTTTGTAGCATGCTCAATATCGTGTACGAAAGAGTCCAACTCTCGAACAAACGAAGCAGATAAATCCGAAGGAATCAGATATATTGCAGGTGGAAACATTTCATAAATCCACTGTATATTGTCTGAATCAATCTGTGCCCCAATAATAGTAAGTGCGCCGTTCTGTTCACGATTCTTACGAATCTTCTTCCTTCAACGAGACTCTACCGAGTCTCTCCAGAAGCACTTCCCCTGTGACCCAGGGTGTAAATTCTTATACCTTCGTTTCGAAGGTTCAGAGCAGCGTTCAGATCTCTGTCAAGTTCGATGTGACAGTTGTCACACTTATAGACTCTCTCCGAGAGATCTAAATCTGCTTTGAGGCTATGACAGTTACTACAAGTCTTACTGGACGGGAAATACTTGTCAACTTCGATGAAGTTATTACATTTGTACTTCAGTTGTCTCAAGATTTCAGACATACAGGAATTTTGTACGCCCTTACGGACGTACTTGTTTTCTCCCTCTTTCATGTCCTTAACGTCCAGAGTTTCCAGACACACAGTACCGTGGTTTTTAGCAATATGCGCTGTAAACTTGTGAACTGTATCGTTCTTGATATTTTGAATTCGTTGAAAAGTACGGGAAACACGAAGACGAGCTTTAGCCCTATTATGAGAGCCTTTCTGCTTCCGTGAAAGGAGACGCTGTCTCCGTTTCAGCTGTCGTTCAAGATCCTTCAGTTTTCCAGGAGTAGTACAGACTGTACCGTCGCTCGCTACCGCCAGATGTTTACAACCTACATCTACTCCTACAAAAGATTCGGATTCGGTTCTACGTTCAGAATCGATCTCAACCGAGATCGTTACGTACCAACCGTCCGCTTTTCTACGTACTGTATAAGACAGGATCTTACAATCCTCATACCGTAACGTTTCAGTCATTCTGACACGTCCGATATTCGGGAGTCGGATCTTCGATCCGTACAGTCTTGCTTTGTCATTACTGACATAGAAGCTGTCTTTAAGACCTTTCCGATGAAACGTAGGATGACTTCTGAATCCCTGAAAGAACGCTCTAAACGCTCCTCCAAGATTCAACAACGCTTTTCGAGCGGAACCGTTATATACTTCAAGCGCCCAGTCTGGACGCTCCTGCGTCCAAAGACGGGAAAGCATATACGGGTCACACTTCTCACCTTTTTCGTAGAGCTCATTCCACTTAGCTAAACCCCAGTTATACGCAAAGCGAGCGGTACCCGCTGTCTTTGACAGCAAAATCGCCTGTGCATTATTGGGTTTCAGTTTGATTGTATGAGCTCTTTGAATCATAGGATTATAGCCGTTGTGTTTTCCTACTATTCACTATACAACGAATCTCAAAATTCTCAATCGGCCTCTTGAAGAAATCTTCAAGAATTTACGTCGATTTCGTAAGACCTCGTGGTTCTTGTTCACTACAAATCGCTACTTCGTAGCGGCTTATCCAATTGGTCAGATCGGGGCTTCCTTCAGGTTTCCCTGAAGCACAGATCATATCATCTGATTCCTTTCGAAATCAGGAGCACTTCGGGCCTGCTTAGACCCTAACGGGAGCGCTTATTAGGTTGTCCTCCCGACAGTCGTTGAACCTTTTCCCCGGCGCATAGGACTCTTCGAGTCCCTTAGCTTGAAACAAACGTACCGGTTGATCGGCTGCTGATTACCTTGCGTAACTGGACAAACGTTTAGGACTCCCAGCAATTCACTTTCTTCTTCGATGCGGCTCACGCCGCAAAGCTACCTACGCTACATCCTCTAATGTGTATATAGATGTAACGATTTGATAGGTCAATATGCAGATCGCGGGAGAACATGTACGAATCTGTATAAGAAAGCAACGTGAGCGCGTTCTCCGGTGTATCGGGCAACCGCACATTCTGAATGGCTGCCCGTTTGAAGATGTAAGGAAGATCAAAACTGTACCCGTTGTACGTAATCAACGTATCCCCTGCCAACTGCATTTTTCGCAACCATTGCAACGTATTCCGCAGAACGTTGGCTTCATCAAACAGCGTCTCATCTCCACAACGAAACACAACAGGAGCTTCGCCGTCTCCGGAAACGAATGCAACACAGAACACACGTCCGGTCAACGGAGACAAAGCCATCTGTTCCAGCTGTTTCGTACGCGCCTCACGAATGTATTGCTCAATTGCCTCAGGCTTTTTATAATTGCCCGGAGCTGTCGGCACAGGCAACGCCCACTGTTGATTCAAATCGCGAACAGTCTCAATATCCATCGCGTAAAACTTATGCATTGACGACTCCTTTCACTTCCACTGCGATCACATTGCTGTCGACATTCGTCGTATCCGGATACTTCGCGCAGATGTTGATCAACACCTGCCTCGCCTGCTCTTCGTTGATGATATACCCCAGATCGAGTTCTGCGACGTCATATACATCATTCAGCTCAATCACATGCGGAATGGATTGTCCGTCTGCTGCCAATTTAAAATTCGCCATGATGCTCTGTCTCCTTTAATTGAAATGAATCACAAGCCATGTTGCCGGCCTGCACGTTTGGATACCAACTTACACCGGTTACAGTGTGTTGTAAATTCTGTTTGCAAACACCGATAAGTTCACCCGGTGCCGATTCAAAGTGCTGACAAAATGCACATATGTGCGGTTTCGTCAGATGAGATTTCGCTTCATCCGACATACAACCTCCTTTCATTCGCTACCTGACCGTATTAACACACCTTCTTACATGGCTTTTTCATGGGATGGATTTCTTTCACAGCATCGTCACTCCACAACTCAGAACCGCAGCCATAGATTTCCCGGATACCGTAGCCATGACAACCATCATGGTCTGCCGAAGCGATACAGCGGAACGGTAAGCGGACATCTTTTTCCAATTTGATTTCCAGAACACTGCCGGAACCGTTCCAGGAATCATAAAGACCACAGGTCGTATCTTTGGAGAGAACCAGATAGCCACGCCCGGTACGTTCAGAAAGATAATAACTCTTGTTCCGTTTCTCTTCTATGTCGATGGCATCACGAAGATTGAAATACTGTTCCAGCGTCATCTTAACCAGAAAAACCAACGCATTCATATGCGAACTGCAATTTAATGTTTCACAGTAAATCGACTTGAGCAGAGGCGACTGAGAGTTTCCCCTGTCGGCCAGTGCCTTTTTGAGTTCAGATTTCTTATATCCCTGCTGCCGCGTCAGCCAGAGCAGGCTGGCCTCCTCCTGGATCGAATCATCACTGGCGTCATAATGCCCGCCAATAGAATTGGAAGTAAAGTCATAATTCAGATCGCCTGTATCGACAATCAGATCAATCAGCACATCCTGGGCAAGATAGTGCTTTTCCGGGTATTTCACATAGAACTGGTCGCGGATCAGCTCCCGGACTTCATCCTCATCTAGATTTTCAATAAGCTCCGCCACGTCCCCGTCTTCGAGAACCCATTTGATCACATTGGCTGCGTAATCCCACTCGCAGTCACGATACCACTCGTCGAGCAGTTCCCAGAACTTCTCGCGTGGATGGTCGTCATTGCAGATTTTCTTGAGCGTGCGGTCATCCAGCGTGTCCCGGTAATCCGCATAGATTTCCTCATAAAACACGCCGTTTTCATCTTTCCAGCAAATCGTGGATAACACATCCCTAATTGCATCTTTCAGATTGGATGCAAGTTTTTCCTCAGTCTTCATGATGTTCCTGCTTTCTTTCTCTTGTCGCTTCCAATAATCCCAACAATGCCGCATCCAGATCAAATTCTGGGTTTGACTCCATGATCAAGTCAGTAGCCTGTTTCCGCCTCTCATCAGATTCGATAACATCCAACGCATCCGGAACACAACCGTATACATCCACCATGTCACAGAAGTCCTGGTACATGTCGGCTTCCATATCCGTATACACGCTATCGCTGCGCACAATATGTGACCTACAATAATCAGCTGCAAACAATACTGACACAACCGCCCAAAGCTCAATCTCATCCAACTTCCGGAACGAATCGGTCTTTTCGATCCAAACGTCAGAATCATTTGAATAAAATGAAATAAAACCGGAGCGCGTCGTAAAATTCTGCTGTAAAAACGCAGTCCACATATCGCTCGCCGAATCCGACCCGTCTGTCAGCATCGACAGTGCGTACGTCCGAAACTTTTCATAATCACGGAACTGAAACAACGCGTTAATACAATCATTCATGAAATTGTATTCGCGCGGAGCGTATAACAATGGTCTTACGATCCGCACGCCGGCATCAGCGGGCAATAGCTTATTCAGCCACTTCTCCGTGCAGGTAGCAACAAACTTGACTACAGCATCCTGATATCGTTGTATATCGGTATTCTCGCAGCAAAACTGCACAGCTTTCCTGCAGAACTTCTCCGGGAAATTCCTCGCAGCCCCTGCATTATCTAACAAAGACTCCAGTCTACTACGAACCATATAATCGACATCTAACGCATAGTCCGGATCGAAAACTGTTCCGTAAAATCCTGAAAAAATCGGAAGCCTGCCCTCAAGTTCAGTCATACTGTACTTCTCCCAATAAAAAACCCGCAGTGCTTTTTCAACACTGCGGGTTGGTTGTTCACAAAAACGTTCAATCGTGCTTTCCGGAACTGAGCTCCAGACTGACGATGAATTTCTTCAAATCCTTCACGTGCTCGTTCTCTTCCCGAAGAATCTCGACAATCACATCGTTCGTCGCAGGATCGCAATCTGCTGTCAGCGCAATCAGTTCTTCGTAGTTCTTGATCGCACACTCCTCTGCTTCCAGCTGCTGCTTCAGCTGAACCATTGTACACTGATTATCCTCTTCCTCATACTTCGGATAGGGACAATCCGCGACTGTGTGCAGATCGTTCGGATTGAATACGGGCATTCCTCCGAGCTCATACAGACGCTCCGCCAGCAACTCCGCGTGCGCTCGCTCTTCTTCTTCGTGATCCGCAAACTCTTTCTGAATCGAGTTGAACATCGGACCAAGAACCGTGTACTTGCCCCACCAATACTGATATTCGGATTGCTTCTCCGATGCCAGCGCTGCTTGCAGCTTTTTCACAATCAATTCTTTTTTAGAACTGCCCGCTTCTCCAGGCAGACCAAGTGCATCTGCGTTCATTACATACCTCTAGTTTTTGTTGCGCAGGCCTTCATACGCATCTGGCTTACTGCGCTGATTCCAGAACGATTTCTCACTAGGAAACATCGCAACACGTCGATCCGGCAACCCGCTCATCTCAACCGGCGCTTGCTCCGGTATTGCTGTCAGTTTCACGCGATCAACGTTTACAACAGACGGTAGTTTCTGCCATGCGCGTTTGAATGTGTTCGTCATGAATTCATCTCACCTTTATCGATAACATATCACGACGTGCTGCGGCTGTCCAACGGAACAATCGACTTTCCCCGGCGGCAGACAGCTGCAAAATACTGCAACGTGTCCGGAAGTGATGCCGCATCCACGCGATTCGCCAACGCATCCTGCAGCTGCTGCATATAGGAGATGACTTGCTGTAGCTCAGCCATCGTCAACATCGCAATATGCGCTTTGTTTTTCGGTTTTCCCAACAAACGAGCCAATCGATAATACACCGTCTGCCGGTCCAGATAACCGTCTTTCCACAGAAAATCAACTGCATCATGAGCCAACCTGCGCAAATGTCGATGCTTTGCGTTCGCCACCATTCCCTTCGCCATCGACGTACCGGGATGACAGCCGACATATGCGCCACAGCTTGGACAGATATACAGAAATCCCGTGCTCATATGGAATCCGGCAGCCCCTGCGTCACTGTAGTTCGTAGCACAGTTACAATACGGACACCACCGTCCTGTCAGAATCAACTGTTCCTTGCTGATCAGCTGCTCATTTGGATCCCATTTACCGGGAATCACGACAAACGCATCACGATCAAGCTCAGCAATCACCCAATTGGCCTCGCTCAATACCTGTTTCAATTGCCGAACCTCTGCGTCAGTCAGATCACGAATCGGAACGCGCACCCGTACCTCGTTCGTGTCATTCTGAAGAACGCGCGCCATGCTCCTGCCGAGATTAACACGAAACGTTTCCAACGCATTAGAAACAGCACCCGATACCGTTACATATCGCTTCCGGCTTTCCGTCGAATACGCGAGCGAAATCGCATTCAAGACAGTTTCTGCATTGATCACAGATGCGAGTTCATGCTTTTCCGGTACTTCCAAAGCCTGCCTCCCCTCTGTCCGTCTTACGCAAATCAGTCACCTGTCTGAGCTCTTTCACAAAAGGAACCCAGTGCAGTACAAACTGTGCGATACGATCTCCTTTTCGAATACGCAGTACATCTTCTGTGGAGTTATACAAGCTCACATCGATCGAACCCGTGTATCCGTTGTCGATCGTTCCAATGCCCGTTACAAATCCAGCCGCAGTCATGCTGCTTCGAGGGCGAACAATCGCTTCCAGCTTCGCATCCGCTCGAATGTGCTGACACAAGCCCAAGTGCACGCCGGTGCGTACCCTGGAGCGCTGACCAGGGTAGAAAATCACATCTTCGAGCGAATACAAATCATATCCGGAATCAGAATCATGCGCCATTGTCGGCATGTAAGCACCATGATCCAACTTCACATCAAGTGCAAGTCCATTTTGTATGCCTTGCTCAATCGGATTCAATTCAAGACCGTCCACCATCTGCCTCCTGCAGTGTCAACATCAACTTTTTTGCAATCAGTCGGCTCCACACGTGATAATAAATCACTGTCACAATGACGCCGCTGATTACACCTGCGCCAAATGTAATCATAGTTTCCCTCGTCATTACTTCTGATAGCGCCTGTACAATACGATCACAGCCACAATAATGATAACTGCGATTATCGTACGAGGAACTACCATCAAACTGAACAAAATAAGCGCACATCCTAACAAAATGTTAGTCAGTGCAGTAGAATTCAAAGCAGCTGTTACCCGATCTTCCAATGATTTGTTACCCATGCTTCCAATTCTTTCGATAAGCCCGCCGGAGCCGTTTTCCAATCCGGATAAAATTCATGTTTCATGCTGTCATATGACGTCAGCAACAAACCTGTTGCATCCAACAATACGATCGTACGCTGTACGGTCATCATATCATTGGACACATCCACATACCCATATGCACGAACACCGGTATTCTGCAAAGACGGTAGTTGATCTGTGATATCGTTGATCGCGGCTTCGTGCCCAAGCCGTTTCTGTCGTCCAAACTCATGCAGTGCTGCTGCACACTCAATGCTCAGCACGATAGACTCATCCACACCGAGCTCCTTATTCTTCTCGTCAAGCGACTGGAATGTATACTCGATTGCAGCATCATCTCCATTGCTGTTCGGACACTTTATAATCGCACGAAGTTGCAATTGATGTGAATCTGCAACTGCGATCATCCGTGCAAACTCTGCTGCTTGTACAACCATACTCGAATCGTTCGAAGACCGCATACAGGCAAGCATATCCGGAACAATCGAAATCTCAGTCCAGGAATGATCGTCATTCTCCTGTAAAATGACGTGTTGAACATCTTTCTTAGTCATCGTAGTCCTCCAAATCGGCGAACTCGTTGCGATCTTCCTCCGGTATGTCGTCTTCCCGGATACTCATCGCAGCGTACAGGTCCGACTCATCTTCTGCCATCTCGTCGAACTCAGCATCCACGTCATCGTCTTCCTCATCCTCGTCAGAATCCACCGATATGGCGTAGGGATCGATCGGAATTTCATGCAAATCATCGTCATCCTCATCGTCGTGATCCATATTCATCTGCTGAAACACGAAACTGCTCTCATCGGGAAACGGGTTGTCCTCTTCCACGTTCACCATCAGATTCACGTCTGCTTCCTCCACATCCGGATCGGATGCCAAAAAACACTCCAAATCGATTGGATCAATGTCATCCATATGTCCGGATGGGACAGTAAGTGTAATCTCATACGTTCTGTTATAGTGTCGAATCTGCACAGACGCATTCGACACCCCGACCATATCCGATAAATACTGATCTACGAGATCCGCGATCATTGATTTGCCGACAGCCATTGTAACGCTCCCCATCGTGCAATATGAATTGCATCCGCTTTATCGTTGTCTTTTTTTACAGAAAGGTTTTTTCCGATCACCTTCTCCGCCGCTCGTACCATATCTTCTTTGGACGCGCCTCCAGACCCTGTCGCCCACTTCTTCAGCTCCTGCGTATGCACAGCAGCAACTTCAACGTTGTGTTTTGCTGCGACCAAATGAATGATCGCAGCAAAACCGCAGCCAAGAAATGAAGAACTGAAACCCCGGAAATGCGGTTGTTCATGCACAATCAGAATCGGCTGCTGCTGCTCTACCAGTGCGTCCAACCACGTAAGAAACCGATACAGTTTCATACCGGGAATACCGGCAGTCACCTGAACACCATATGCCTGAATCACACCGCTGCGATCACAGATCGCCCATCCCGCAGAAGACGCCTGGTCGATACCTATGATACACTCAGTCATTTCGTGCACCGCCGATCTGACCGGTACGTACGGTTTCCAGTGCATTCCGAACCAGCGACTCCAACAGCTCAATCCGTTTTTCCAACGTTTGTGTCTGCGGTTGCCCAGCAACGCTGTCAGTCAGCGCAGCGTCAAGACCCGGCTGATCTACGCTGAGCGCAGCTCCAATCTGATCAAACAATGCCTGTATCTGCTGCGTTAACTCGATATCGTCGATTTCATCCTCCAGCAGAAATGACCGAATGGCCTGCAACACTCCTTCGGGCGACTGCTGGATCAACGGCACTGCGACAGCTTCCAAAAAACCGAACAATAACCGATGCGAAATCCTGGTGTTGTGTGCCGGAGGTGGAACAGTACGCATTTTGTTGGACTCAGACACATAGTTAATGAACGTCTGATACGCTTGTTTTACCTGACTTGCCTCTGTCTCGGAACATCCGACAAGGCTGCAATATGCGTTGACTTTGGACAGTCTCACCGCATTATCGACTACGGACCGCAACACTCGTTCCGTTTCATTTGACATGCCCACTGTCTCAGAATAACCTGGAAACCACTGATCGAAATGCGATCTGATCTTCTGCAATTTGTCGTCATTAATCGGCATCGTTCACCCACCCCCATAATTCTTTTCCACGCAAATCTCGCTTGATCGCACGCTGCGTATCCTCATTAAAATCAGAAATCACGTCTGCAAACGCAAACACATTAAACAACTGCTCTCCCATCGCCAGATCCGGCTCATTGCGCAGCTTCCCACGAACAGACATCGAATACGCCAGCAATACATTCAACATGAAAACACGAGCCAGCAGATGAAACAGCTTCGGATTGCGCATTTCGAGATTTGACAATGTCCGCTGCGCTTCGATTGTAAACGAAAGTTCTGATTTCGTATGCGCATGCTCGTTCATACAGGATGCCAATTCAGACCGGAACAACTCCAGCTCCTGAACCATCTGTTCCTGATCGCTGGACTGAAATTGAACGCTGTGCAAATGATTCAACGCCGCATCCAACAATGGAATGCACAGGTTCCCCACGTCCGCCAGCGGTCGATACCATGGATCTCCTGAAGATGCATTGGCCGGCTGCAGCATCTGCGCATTCAAGCGCTCAACGCCATTGCGATGCACACGCCATAGCAAGTCTTCAGCTGCTGCCTGCTCGGCGTCTTTCGTCACGGATTCGGACATGAAACTACCCTCACTTCCTGTCCCTTCTGTTGTATCTGTTTAAAAGAATCGATGACTTTTCGAGTGAACGCACGATTCCCGATGTTATAAAAGTTAACCGTGTCGTCGAGCGTACCCAAAAAGTCATCAAGACGTTCCGCAATCGATCCAGCATCCAGGCGCTTCATATCCTCCAAAGATACATGAAACAGCCTCGAACTGCTGATATCCAGCGCAGAAAAATGCTTTGTTTTACCTGCCGTTATATAGCAGATTATTGTTTTTTTCACGTTTCGCTCCCTCCGTTGTTTCCGTCAAATATTCTATCACGGACAGCGGCTTTTTCAATGCTGCCAATTGTAAATATAGACGAAAAAGTTATATTAAAAGGGAAAGGAGCTCCCATGCGTTGTTTTTCTATGATAACCGGTAACATTACTACCGGTATTGATCTGAATCGATATCCGCATACCGTTGATGCCGAATCCAACACGTTGACCGATCGTTGTACGCTACGATTGCTGACTGGAGAAGATTGGGACATCGACTACTTTATCCACTGCATCGATACTCATACTCCTTATGACATCCTGCTTTATGGATATACCTGCCTGAAGGCAGGGGACTCCGTCACACAGTTTCTCCCGGAAGATTGTTTCCTCATAGAGCTTGATACCCGTACGCAAAAACCGCTGCGATCGCACGGAGACCAAAGTATGCCGGTCGCAGTCGCTCCAAACACAGCGCTATATATCTGCTATGCTGATCAAACGGTTATCCAGATACAAGAACAGGAATTCCTGCTCAACATCAGTGGAAGGCCAAAACTCATGACCTCCGCCGATCTCGAACAAAGACGTCATCAGCAACAAACAGAAGATGCGATCTGCGACCGGCATTATGTGCTGGAATTTTAATCGTCGTCTTCTGATGTATATTCAGACTGCAACAAAAACAGTCCGGACGCATATGCATTCATGGCGCGAACTTCCGGGCGCAACGCTCCGGACTGCACACGTCTGTGATAAAAATCACAGATAAATTCGAGTCCTTCCTGCTTCTTCGTCTTATCGCTTCGACTAAGGCACTGCTCGATTGTATCGCCGTACAAAATCTTGGCTTTTCGACTTTCAACTGAAAACAGCGCCCGCACATCGATCAGCGAACCGAAGCAATCCGCATAGTTCGGAAATCGTTCCAGCAGCGAGTTCAACAAAGGTCGTGTCCAGTGATTGACATTGGTACTGAAAAACAACGGTGTTACACCATGTGCGCGCTCTTTGATCTCCTGCAGTTTTGTCGCCAATTCAAACATCGCATATTCCAGCGTCATCTCACGGTTCACACGATGTTCCGGAATGTTTTCATATTCCTGCGTAAATGCAGGCATAGCCCCAAAATACTTGGAAAACAACAACGGCGGATGCCCCGGCAAATGTTGATACAACACGAAGCCGTGGATGCTCTCTGCTGTTTTACTGAGATCTGCGGTGATCATCACCAGGGAACAGATTGATTGCTCTGCGATTCCCTCGTCACTGCGATCTTCCAACGTATCAAGAATTGTCATGTTTTTGGTCTTTCGTAAACATACGACACGCGATTCCACATTGATCTTTACCGACTAGACACTGAGCGCAACCGCCTTCAGGCTTCCTCGGACAATCGATTGTCATGCGTGTTCGCAACAATTTCTTATTGGCTTTCTTCTCCGAAGACGTCGCCTCATGCACCAATGGAACACAAGCTGCATTAGGCTTGTTCCCAAACAGCACATAACTATAAGCGCCCGTCAGTTCCTGCGGGAGCAGCGGCTCCTTGCAATATCTCGGCTTTCCCATCCCGATGTGTCGCAAAATTCGAAGCGACTCCTCAAACGACACGTCTTCCAGCCGATATTCTCCTGCAAGCACTGACGTCATCAACAAATAAACGATACGCACCCGAACACTGTCTTTTCCAGTGTATGGGAACGTATTCATAATTTTACAATGCGCCCACAGTTTCGGAACACCGTCATAGCGATGCTCCCTGACGATATCGTCTTTGTCGAAAATCGGCAAGTAATGGATAATTGCAAGTGCCAGTCTCAGAATGCCGAGACCATCCAGCTTCAACGGCATGAAGTGCCCTAACATCGTCAGCGCTCTCTCATAAGAGATATCACAGACACGCGCCAGATAGTCAACAAACGCCAAACAATTATCGCTGGTCAATGTCGTCTCTTTCGGCAAATCTGTTCACGATTCTTACGAATCTTCCTGCTTCAACGAAGTTCTATCGAACTTCTCTACAGGCACTTCCCGCATGACCTGCGGTGTAAATTCTGAAGCCCTCCTGACGGAGTCTTGAATATTCTTCAAGAATTTACGTCGATTTCGTAAGACCTCGTGGTTCTTGTTCAGATAGGTGCGCTACTACCTACCCGGCTTATCTCACTGGTCAGGTGAGGGCTTCCTTCAGGTTTCCCTGAAGCACGGGTCATATTATCTGGGTCCTTTCGAACTCAGGAGCACTTCGGGCCTGCTTAGACACTAACGGGAGCGCTTATTAGGTTGACCTCCCGATGACCTCCGAACCTTTTCCCCAGAGCATAGGCGCTGTTCCAGCGCCGTTAGCGTACCTGGTTGATCGGCTGCTGATTACCATAGGTATGTACACTCATACCCTTAGGCTTCCAGCAATTCACTTTCTTCTTCGTCAGAGATTACTCTCTGAAGGGTCCTGTCTATTACGCTATTTTCCTGTGTATACGTAATAAACTTTGAACCAGCGATAATCTTGGCTACCCGTACCGCTTCCGCTTCAGCTTTCTGAACTGAATATGGTGTCGATGGTTTCACCCTCCGGTATGGAGAGTTTCCTATGGATGTAGCCACGATTTCTAAGCTCCACACATGCTTCCAGCGCCCGTTCAATCATCAACTGCACATCCTGCGCAGTTGAATCCACCAGATCCGTATATTCGGTCGTCACATCCGGATCTCCGAACAGTACGTTCTCCTTATCATACAAGCGTTGCAGCTGTTCCACCAGGTTGTCTGTCACATCATGCACATTTCTCCGAAGCGGCGTCAATGACGTCTTCACCGTACGAAACAACAGCATGATGTCCCGCTTATTCTGCGAGTCCTCCTGTGCCGTTCCTTCGGAATCATCTGACTCAACCTCCGTATCAACCGGTTCCTGCTTCTCCGCGTCAATCAGCTTTTCAGCCGGTGTCCTTCCGTCATCGACAACCTCCGGCGTTAACAGTTCCGCCCGTTCATCTGCAGATTCACAGCTTTCAGCCATCGGCAGCATCGCAGCTGCTTTACCACATTTAGACGAAAGCTCTTCCGCAAGCATTGCATTGCACTGTTTCACGGTGACGATATCACCGTTCACAAGCGCATCCAGCACAGCTCTTGCCTGCTGTTCGTTGCCCTTACTGGTGTCAACGACCAACTTTACCGCATTCACAGAGACACCGTTGTCCGCCAGTTTTCTCAGCATCGCCGGCGTCAACAGTTGATTCACCGCCCGATAACGGTTTAACGTCGTCTCTGACACACGCAGAAACTGCGAGAGATCTTTCATAGACTTGATGCGAAATCGATCGCGAAGTCGCGGAATATCCACCATCGCACCGACAAGCCATGCCGCAGTCAAACCTACACGATTCGTTGCTTTCGCCAAGGCCTGATAGTGCTGCAACAGCTCATCCGCATCACGCAGACTGAACCAGTCGAAATCAACCCAATCCTGCAACGACACAACAGTTGCGGAATCGGCCAATGCCATTTGCCCCATCTTTCCTCCTTGAACCGACGTACGTAAATCATAGTCGACTTACGTACGCCGATTGATTGTTATAGTTTACTTCAATGCTTTGTAATCTTGCGCAAAATGCTCCACCGGCAATACTTGAATTGCCGGAACACCGGCTGCAATCGCCGGAAGCACGATTCGAGTTGTCGCCGTCTGCGGCATCGTAATGTTGTGCGCGACGTAAACGCCGTTGTTTTTCATGCGGAATACCACCAGCGTGTCAGACGCCGATTCATCAAGAACGCGCTTCATCTTCATGGCCACATCTTTAAACCATTCAGAATTGAACAGCGCCTCCATGTTCATCATTGTAGACAACAAAATCGGTTTCATCGATAATTCCAGCACAAACGTCAAATGCACTTTCATGCATGCTTGCACAATGCTCGGAAACTTTGACAGCGTTTCGCCCTCCATCGAAGCATCTGCCGCCCGCATCGTGTTGTATGCGGATGCCGGCTCAACTGCCTTCACGAAATCTGCGAGCATTGCCCTGGCCTCCGAGTATCGATTCATCTCTTTTGCCGCCTGTCGAAGACCGGATATCGGTTTAATCGGAATCGCCATTCGGCACGTCCTTCCTTGCATCAAAGAACCAACCCTGCTCCCAGAGTTGCTCCAGATTTCTGTAAACGACAATACCGAGCTCTTTCCTCAAAGCCGCCAATCGATCCGGTTCACTGTAGATTTTGGCAGTAATTTCCTGAATCGGAACACATGTCAGACCCAGGATATCATCACTGTAAAGTCCAGATTTCGAGGACTCCTTTGTATTGCAGATTCCCTTTTTCGATAGCACTGCTCTCGGAATATGATCTCCGGACAGCAGTTTCGCATCCGCAGTCGCCCAGTCCACCAGAATATTGTCTTCCGGCATTTCCGGGCTCTTGTACACGATCCTCGGATAAATGATCCGAGAACCCTGGCCGTTCGAGTTCTTATAGGTCCGAATGGTCATATCAGACGCGACTTCTGTTTTGCTTTTCCCTGCGGATGTCGACTGCACCAGAAACTGGTATGATTCCCAGAATTTCCAGGCACGACCCCCGCCAACGTCTTTGACCGTTCCATACCCACCGGGAGCGGTCTTTTCGACCTCATGGTTGGTGGCAATCAAAAACATCGGAGAATGTTGCATCTGATTGATGAACGTTGCCAGAAACGTTCTCCAGCCCTGCGCTTCCCATGCAAACGCTTTCTGCGCATAGCCATTCGCAATCGTTGTCTCCTGTGTCTGCTTTGATGTAACCCGAATCGAGTCGAGCACCATCCCCAACAGATACGCGGAGGACCGATCCACTTTCTTCCCGAACAACCGCTCATTGAACATTCGAATGTGTGACAGCATCACAGACTGCGCGGTTTCCATATCCGTTGTCCGCGCAATCATGAACTGATCAGTGCTTGCCGTATCCTGAATCGCGGTCGATACCTGACGACGGAGCAAATCAACATTGATCTTATTCTCCGTATCGACGAACAGCCCGTTCGCGCCGAAGTTCAGCGCATACCGGGTCAACAAATCAATCGCGATTGTCGTCTTGCCACAGCCCTCTTTTCCGAACAACTGATAAATCGTCGAAAGGAGCCAGACGTTGGAGCACAGCAAATACTCCAGCGACAAAAAGCCGAGTTCCGGTCCGCCGTAATACCGATCGACATCATTCAGAGAGACGCAGATCGCACCACTCTTCTGGAGTCGTTTCGCATCGTTGGCGGTCTTCTTTACCACTGCGAAAGGGATTCCCATTCGTTAGCCCTTTCACATCCCGAACTTTTTGCGCAGGCTCTGCATGTCAGGATCTTCTTCAGACCCGTCCGGATCTTCATCAAATCCCATTGGAGGCATTGACATTCCCGGCTGTACGGGCTGCGACGGCGCATTTCCCATCGGGATCTGGTCTTCTCCCGGTGCCGTAAACTGCGCAGCGGGCTGCTGATATGCCGGATGATTCGGAGGAATCTGACCTTGAGGAACATACTGTGTCTGCGCCTGATTCAGCACCTGCTGTACGGGCTGAGGAGCGACTTGCCGCTGTGGGGGCGGTGTTCCCGGCATTTGCTGGGCAGGCTGCTGGATCGGCTGCTGCTGATACGCGGGAGTACCTGCCGGCGCTCCGCCCCAACTCTGCTGTGCGGCAGGCTGCTGATACTGCGGAGCGGCATACGTATTCTGTGCCTGCTGCGGAACGGCCTGCGGCGACTGCTGTTGATACTGCGGTGCGTTCGAGTAGATCTGGGTGTTCACCGCAGGCTGACGTCCGAACAACGTAGCCATCGAAGGATCTTCCGTTTCCGCGAACTGTCTCGCCACGTTGTCAAACAGTACGGCATACGGCGTATCCCGCAAGCCATACCAGACAAGACAGGACGGAAAATGCGCACGCATCGCACTTACCATCTCTTCCACCGGCATCGCGTACAGACAGTCGTCGACGTTCTGATAGATCCCATATAGATCACGCAGCTTCGAATAATACTCGCGTGGATCATTCGACTGCAACGAGAAAAACTGACATGCCGCAGCCATATAATTCTGTGCGGCTGACCGCATCACCGTGTGAGGAGAATTGGACGGTGCAGAACGGTCTTTCTTGAACTCGATTACCTCCGGCGTCGGTGCGAACAGATTCATCAGCGCAAAATTCCTGCTACTGATCGGCATCGTCGGATCCATCGGCTCGTTGAACTTCGATACGAAATTCATTCGAGCTCCTTTTTGCGTAATCGCAAACACTGTCCGAAACAACACACCGGACACCGCATGCTTGCTGTTCGACGGCTTTCCTCCGCTCATCAGCACAGCGCCTCGCATCAGAATCGCCGGCGCAGAATACGAGGTATTCTTGACCAGCGGTTTCAATGACTCCGGCGTAAACCCAGCCGATATAACGCCATTCTGATTCGGCAGCAGTTTCTTAACTGCCGAAATAAAGAGTGAGTACGGAGTACGTAGAGCTTCTCCATTCGAATACCGATCAATATCCGAACAGATATCCACCATCTCCAATACTCCGCCGCGCCCCGCATACGTCACCAGCGGTGCGACTGCGAAAGAACGAGGAAGAACCGCGTCCCAGCTTTCCGGATTCTCCGGATTGTCGTTTCTTGCAGGACACGGGTTTCCCTGTTCATCAATCTCCGGGTACGGTTTAACCACGGTATGGTTATTGGTCCGATAAACCCACCAATCCTTCCGCAGATCCGGTTTCAGAATCAACCGCCCTGAATTGTCGATCGACTGATTGCTCTGCTCCGGATTATACCCGCCAAATCGTCTTGCCATGTTTCTGTTACCTTTCTTACACTACCGATTTTTTCACTACTTGACCTACCTGCCAATCAGCAGGAACCTCGCTCCAATCTACAACATTGCCATTCTCATCGAACGGCGCATCTTCCCATGGTATCAACTTTCCTTCCCTGTCAAACACCGGTTCTGCATTTTTTGTCCACCGTCGCATCAATGCCGGTTCCGCTTTGATCAGCATATTCGGCATGATCTCATTTGCGGCTTCCACCATTAATTTTTCGACGCGTGGAACTATAGCATCTTTTCTGGATTCGTCAACTTCGATTATAATTTCATCCGTATTGTTCAACTGAGTCGTTAATTCAGCCCGCACCATTACGTGCATTCGCTGCAGTTTTCACCTGCATGTCCAGATCATATCATTTACACCGTTTCCAGTGCAAGAGCACTTCGGGTCTACTCAGACCCTAACAGAAACAACGCATAAAGCATTATTCTGATGATCGTTGAACCTTTTCCCCGGCGCATAGGACTCTTCGAGTCCCTTAGCATTCCGGTTGATCGGCTGCTGATAGCTCCTTTGAACTTCCGTTCTAGTCCGTAGGTACACACGACCATAGACCATCTGATTTGTTTTTTCTGCCTTTCAGCCGCTTTCACACTGACCAAATCGGTTATGTTGTAGCCAAATCAGCTATTAAGAGCGTCCCAGCAATTCACTTTCTTTTACATCCACCAAATACCAATGGATAAAATTCACAATCTTATAATCGTTAATCAGACTGTCCAGAAACACCTTCCATAACGCGTTTTTCGAGCAGGTGCTCGCCAAACACTGAAAGGGGAAATTACACGCCGAACTGTATGTCGTTCTTACACGAACATTCCCAGTCATCGCAATTGCGCGGTAAACCGGAACTTCATTTGATTCTTCTTTTGTTCTCTTTCCTGTTACATCAGTGCTGTACTCTCCTGTCTTGTTTGCCTCCATCGTCTCCAGATCGAGGTCTTCTGCGTCATCATCTCCCGCAGCTTTCTTGTTTTTCTTGAATACCGAAGCATCTACCGTCCCGTCCTGGCAAGGTTCAATGTAACGACGCATCTCAGGATAAAAATCGAACCACGCTTCTCTAAGCCGTTCGCATTCCTCCATCGTCACGTCGAATCCCTGCCGGCGGCAGTTCAGATAGAATGTCGGCACACCCATTCCACCGCCGAAGCCAAAATTACACGCTACTACCTCCGCCTTATACGGAGGGCTAGAATACACTTTCGCCGTAGACGTATCAACGTCCTTAGGCATTCCACCTCTACTCGTTGAAGCGTTATCCTATTCACACATCCAAATTGTAAATAAGACCTTTGCTGCTGATTACACCATTTTAATCTACTAAACGCAGATCCATGAACAGAGAACCGTCGATCAAGAAAGGCTTTGGATGTCGGAAATCGAATCCGATCTACGGATCTCAACAACCCGTGTGCACCATACACTACAAACATCGCTAAAATCGATCTCTGGCTTTTGTTTCATCTCGTCCACATCCCAAGACGTTATTTCTATCTCACGATACCTGCTATCGGATACATCCCGTACATTCAGGTCTCTTGGGCTCTTAGGGGATCCCAGCTACTTGTGGAAATTCACGCACACAGTTTCCTGTATACGGGCCCGTAATCGTTTAGATTACCAGCTTTGCTCAGCTTACGGCTATGTTTGAGTTCTTTAACTTCCTTATATGGTTTGGACCTTTCTTTGATAATGGCACACGTCTCTTCGTCTAGGTTATCGAGATCAAGGTCGTTGACCTTACCCTCTCGAAACAGAGAGAAGAATGAATGCAGATCAAGGCCCTTGTTGACGGCATCCGCCAACCGGCTCTTCCCGTACATCCAAAGCAACGTTGCGCCAAGAGTTACCAGTTCTTCCTGACCGTCTTGGTATACGCTGTATCAACACAGTTTATACCTGTTCCATTTACATCGCTACTGCAAACGCTGCTTATTCAGCAGCTGTGTCTTTCGACACACGAACAGACTATATCATTCACACCGTTTCCAGTGTAAGAGCACTTCGAGTGCGCTTGCACTCTACTCCTGCGGGTTAACAGAATACTCTGTTAAGTCAACTTTTCACCGTTGACAGGATAGTCGTTGAACCTTTTCCCCGGCGCATAGGACTCTTCGAGTCCCTTAGCATTCCGGTTGATCGGCTGCTGATTACCTTGCGTAACTGGACAAACGTTTAGGACTCCCAGCAATTCACTTTCTTTTACGTGACCACGGCATCTTCCAGTCACAACTGCACAGCACCTTGCCTTTCGGTGCAATGTACATCTCACGAAGACCATTCTCTTTTGGCAAATTTTGCTTACCGTTTAAATAACTCTACATATTTGAGTTCCCAGATTACTCCGGGTGTCGGACTATCTCTTGTGGGTTATTGTTTCCCCACCCCGCCGCTTGGATCCCTGTTGGGACCTACTCTACTAAGTTCACATCAACCCGATGTCAATGTGCTGTTCGATAGTCTCTGAACGCGCCGTTAAACCTCCTTTCGCGGCTTCGCTGCGGATTGACCATACTGTCTGCCACGCAATATGGTGTTCCCGCAATTCAACGGGTTTTAGAATCTCCAATCAATTTCTGCCTAATCCATCAATTCTTTAAGTAACAATGCAACTCTGGTCTCAAACGTAACTCGCGGAGTTGTTTTTATCCGATGTAATGAATAACCATGCGCAACCGCATACGCTTCTTTAATACGATCATTCTCTACTAATACCGGATTCCAATACGCATTTGTGTTGTCAGCATGCTGTGAACCATCTACCTCGATTAAGGCATTTAAACCTCGAATATAAAAATCAAAACGAAGTCTCCAACCTTTACGGGATTTACAATCAGAAAAACTACGCTGCCGCACTACCTTAGCTGATCCGAATTTACGCACAAGCTGAACTGCGACATATTCCTCAAACCAGGATTTTTTACACATTTCTATGTGCAAACCAGCTCGTGCATTCAGTTCGTCGACTGTCCATCCTGTTGCTTTCCACGTTGCATGATCAATGTGAAATTTATGTAAAATAGCAACTACAGTCGCAGGAACTTGAGATTCTTGAATCCACGTAACGATATCACGTTTCAACTGATCAAAATCTAGTTTTCTACTAGGAATTCTCGACAGATTCAACTGTTGTCGAATCTTAGTAGCGGTTAAACCCGCTGAACGAGCTTTCTTTTCATAAACACCTATCTGCTGCAAACAATCCCTAAACGTTATTCGATCATTCTGCTGAAGTGCTTGTATGACTTGCGCTTTTAACTTTTTTCGAGTTCCAGCGTCTACAACGCCTCTGAAAAAACCACACTTCGCATTCATTTTTGTAATCAGAATGCCGTTCCGTCGTATTATCAAGCCCGTGATACGTAGAGCTTTTTGTACTTCAGACATGGTGCAATAACGCGCCTGCTGTCTTATATATGAACAAATACGGCTTTCTAACTGCGCTCTGGTCACAAATGCCTCATCTCCTCTTTTCTTACTGTGAAATAGAAAAGAAGAGCATCGCGCAGAACATGTGGCAGGATATCCTTTTGACCTATAATGATCTTTCCACGATATCTGTTTACCACACCATTGACATTTAGGTGCATTTGCGTTTTTAGACGCTGATTCTAGTCCATGCTGCACTTTAGTATTGATTTTCCATGCTGCATTAAAACAATGTCGACACGTTTTGTTTTTCTTTGCAGCGCTTAAACTCCTGACGCCTCCGCATACAGGGCAAACGAAACTCAACTGTTGCTTTTTACTGTTACTCTTAATGCACGTCATACATGTAAACCCACGACAGGCTTTACCGCACTTTGAACAAAAATTCATTGTACATACTCCTATTGCTCGTAAGGTTCCAATATATCACTAACATTAATAATATCAAAGTGATTAGACAAAAAATGCTAAACAAAGATTCGGTGAACTACAACCAGTCCTCGCTGTCCTCTTCATTAAGTCGAAGCGGGGATGGACGCGACCGTCCTCTTCGATGTACTTATCCGTGATGTACGTACTGAGCATCTTCTCCCGATGTTTGTACGCGACATACGCTTCTAAGAATGGATCTACAATATTGACATCAGACAGTCGCCACATGTCACAAGACTGCAGCTGAAACACTTCCAACGGTCTAATGTCAACGGTGCGCGCAGGCTTACCTTCTTCTGCGGTCGAATACTGCAGCGAATAAATCGGATGATGGCTGATTACTCGAATGCCGACACCCTCTTTCTTCGCAGCTTTCTTCTCGTCCTTCAGAAATGCCTGGATGTTCTCTGCGCTGGCATCGGTATACGGCAAAACCAACGCTGGCGTCTGCTGCATCAACTGGATCAAATGCTGCTGCAGGAACTTTGTCGGAGACAGCTTCTTCTCGACGGTCGGAAGCCACCCCATGTTCTCTTCATGCTCTTCCTGGAACTTCTGGTGTACGGTTTCCATGCTGGTCAACGTATTGCCCAACGAGAACTCCTGCGCCATGATTTCCAACAGCACAATGAACGGATAAGAAGAGCTGGCTTTTGCCTCTCCAAGACCCTCCATGCATTCCACACAGTCGATCTTTTCCAGTACGCGAAGCAGATATGTCGCCGCATCATCGAAGAACTTGCGGTTCGCCTTATTCATCTTCGGCTTACTGCGCAACACATTCAACAGCGTCAACATCATCTCTCGAATGTCAGACGGTGTCGTACCGGGCGCGCTCAACGCCCGATAAACATAAGACGCCGCCAACATCCACCAAGATCGTCCGATCTGCTTTACCTCAGACGCCGGCAGAATTTTTTCCGCCTCATCGACGTACAGCATCTTACAGATCCGAATCAAACGTTCCCGCTGCGTCATGTCGTCGACTTCCGACTTTGTCCGATATCCAAAGCCCTTCAACGTGACAGCGAGTTCTTCCATTTCGGAAGAGATCTTATGCGCCTGTTCCCGCAGAAAGTCTGGATCGACGAGCATACCGTTGAATCCGATCTCCGCAAGAACGAATGATGCTCTTGCCTGGATGTCTTGCGTCGGCATACCACTGTACACCTTACCACAACGATAAGTTGCTGCACAGTCCTCGACCAAATATACTGCATGCTGCTCGGTCCACAACATTTCCCTTGTATAGGACGTTCGCACGCCGCTCTCTTTGTCGAGGTTAACGCCAAGCGTTTCTTTTGTAATGGATTCCAACGTGTTTTTGCCGGGAAACCATCCTTTCTCCGCCATGCGGCTCATTCGATAATTCGCTTGAAGCTCTATGACGCGGTTGTCTTTTTTCAGTTCTTCCAACAGAAGCTGTCGACCCATCACATTGAAATCAAACGACAGGTTTAGGAAAACCAGCGTCGTATATGGATTGAGTTGCAGAAACTGCGGTAAATACACAGAGAGGTCCGTCCACCAAACGAGCTGGCATTCCCCTTTCGAACAAAATCCGGCAACAACGACATCAGGCCAACTGTGTCTGTTTTGGATCAGTGTCGTCTCAGAGTCAATACCACACCATTGGTCCTGGCATACCATCACTGGTAAGCCGGGTCTCCAAAAGGTGTATTGATAAGCCTCCCCTGCGAAATAATGTGTGTGTTCAACTGTTCACGATTCTTACGAATCTTCCTGCTTCAACGAAGTTCTATCGAACTTCTCTACAGGCACTTCCCGAGTGACCCTCGGTGTAAATTCTGAGACCCTCCTGACGGAGGTTCAGAGCAGCGTTCAAATCTCTATCGATCTTCAGTCCACAGGACTGACAGGTATACACTCTCTCCGAGAGATCTAAATCTGCTTTGAGGCTATGACAGTTCGAACAAGTCTTACTGGACGGGAAATACTTGTCAACCTCGATATAGTTGTTACACTTATATTTCAGTTGTCGATGTATCTCTGACATACAGGAACGTTGAACTCCCTTACGTACAAGTTTGTTCGAACTCTCTTTCATGTCTTTTACATCCAGAGTTTCCAGACACACAGTACCGTGGTTTTTGGCTACTGCAGCTGTAAACTTGTGAACTGTATCGTTCTTGATATTTTGAATTCGTTGAAAAATACGGGAAAGTTTCTGACGAGCTTTCTGACGGTTCTTCGAACCGCGCTGCTTCCTCGAAAGGAGACGCTGTCTCCGTTTCAGCTGACGTTCTAAATCTTTCAATTTTCCAGGAGTATCGCAGACTGTACCGTCACTCGCAACGGCTAACTGTTTACAGCCTACATCGACTCCTACAAAACTGTTGGACTCCGTCCTACGATCTTTCTCGATCTCTACGCTAATAGAAACGTACCATCCGTCAGCTTTACGTCTGACAGATGCTGACAACATCTTAGCGTCTTCATATCGAAGACGCTCTGTTATACGTACTCTACCTACTTTTGGAATACTGATTTTATTGTGAAACAGTCTAAACTGCCCTACTGGAACATAGAAGCTATCATTCCGTCCTTTCTTATGGAACGTAGGATGTTTCCTGACACCTCGAAAGAACGCTTTAAACGCTCCCTCCAGATGCATGAAAGGACGTTGCAGACAAGCTGCTCCTACTTCCAAAGCCCATTCAGGACGTTCTTGCTTCCAGAGACTCATTAAAGAATATCCGGAACACTTCTCACCCTTTTCGTAGAGCTCATTCCATTTCGCTAATCCCCAATTATAAGCGTACCTGGCAGTACCTGCTGTCTTCGACAGTAATACCGCCTGCGCTTTATTAGGTTTCAGTTTAATTATATGAGCTCTTTGAATCATTTCACTAAAAATCAGTTCTCTTATAGTAGATACAAAATTCAATATACAACGAATTTCAAAATTCTCAATCAGCCTCTTGAAGAAATCTTCAAGAATTTACTTCGATTTCGTAAGACCTCGTGGTTCTTGTTCAGATAGGTGCGCTACTACCTACCCGGCTTATCCGATTGGTCAGATCGGGGCTTCCCGTATCTTTCGATACGGCACAGACTATATCATTTACACCGTTTCCAGTGTAAGAGCACTTCGGGCCTGCTTAGACCCTAACGGGAGCGCTTATTAGGTTGACCTCCCGATAGTCGTTGAACCTTTTCCCCGGCGCATAGGTGTTGGAACAACACCCTTAGCTTGAAACAAACGTACCGGTTGATCGGCTGCTGATTACCATAGGTGTGTACACTCACACCCTTAGGCTTC